>Ga0308157_10006214_pt1 | contig 14450 bp, 11 predicted proteins | sample PhyBR1_FD_201035 | JGI IMG/M metagenome (GOLD analysis project Ga0308157, IMG submission 201035) | Phyllosphere microbial communities from UC Gill Tract Community Farm, Albany, California, United States - DLSLB.R1 | ecosystem: Host-associated > Plants > Phyllosphere > Unclassified | place: USA...
CGCGGCGCCGGGGGTGGCCGCATGACGGGCCGCCTGGGGGTCTGGTTCATGCGCGTGCTGGCGCGCCTGCCGCTGCCGGTGCTGCGCGGCATGGGCTGGTTGATCGGCCGCATCCTGTTCGTGCTGGCCGGGCCGCGCCGGCGTGTGGCGCTGCGCAATCTGGCGCTGTGTTATCCCGATGCCAGCGAGCAGCAGCGCCGTGCCTGGGCGCAGGAAACCTTCGTGGTGTTCTGCCAGTCGTGGCTGGACCGCAGCTGGCTGTGGTTCGCGCCCCGGGACGTGGTGCTCGAGCGCGTGATGCTGCGGGGCGCGCTCGATGAGCTGGAGGGAGACACGCCCACCATCATCTTCGCGCCGCATTTCTACGGCATGGATGCGGGCGGCTCGGCGCTCACGCTGCACACGTCGCGCGCGTTCACGTCGATCTTCTCCACCCATCCCGACCCGGCCGTGGACGCCTGGTTCCGCGAGGGGCGCCAGCGCTTTGGCGACGTGCGCATGCTCAACCGCAACGACGGGGTCAAGCCCATCATCGCCAACCTGCGCAAGGGCGGCCTGCTGTACCTTCTGCCCGACATGGACTTCGGCCGCAACGATTCGCTGTTCGTGCCGTTCTACGGCATGCAGGCCGCCACCGTGCCGTCGCTGTCGCGCTTTGCGCGTCTGGGGCGGGCCAAGGTGATCGCGATGGTCACGCGCCTCACGCCCACGGGCTATGTGGCCGAGATCTCGCCCGCCTGGCCCGGCTACCCCACCGACGACGTGCAGGCGGACACCGCCCTCATGAACGCCAATCTGCAGCGCTACATCGATGTGTCGCCCGGCCAGTACTACTGGGTGCACAAGCGCTTCAAGACGCGGCCCGAGGGCGAAGGCTCGGTGTACTGAGCCGAGGCCCGGCGCGGCCGGCTCCCGCTGGCCGCTGGCGGGGCGGGCATGCGGGGCACCCGTGGTATCCGGACCGTCGTGTCTGGGTGAAAACAGGCTCTAGCGCTTGTGCTTCAAGCGCTGAAAGCTATCATTTTTGCTGCAAGAAATGCCGCAGTTCCATCGCCACGCGTTCGGGGTGTTCGTGCACGACCCAGTGCGAGGCCTGCTCCACGCGGTGCAGCTGCAACTGGGGAATCCAGCCCGGCAGGCCGTCGAGCAACCCGGGCAGCAGGGCCGGGTCGTCCATCGCCCAGAGCACCAGGGTCGGCACCGCCACGGTGAGCATGCTGTCCGGCAGGGTGATCGCCTGCACGCTGTCATCGCCCTCGCGGGGTGGGCGCAGGGGGCTGGCGCGGTAGTAGTTGCAGGCACCGGTCAGGCCCTGCTGCCACAGGGCGCGGTACTGGGCGCGCACGCTCTCGGTGAGCCAGGCGGGGGCGCGGCCGTCCGATGCGTCGAAAAAGCCGAACAGGCGGCGAAAATCGTTCTCGGCCAGCAGCGCCTCGGCGTCCGGGCGGCAGAGAAAGTGCATGTACTGGCTGGCGGCCTGCTGCGCGGGGCTGTGCTGCAGCTCGCGCAGGAACGTGCCCGGGTGGGGCGAATTGATGATGGCCAGGCGCTTCATCAACTGGGGTTGCTGGTTGGCCAGGTTCCAGGCCACGGCGCCGCCCCAGTCGTGCGCCACCAGGCATTCGAGCGGGCTGCCCGGGGACTCGGCCGCGATCAGGGCCGCGAGGTCCTGCACCAGGTGTTTGGCGCGGTAGGCCTCGACCTCGGCCGGGCTGCTGGAGGGCCCGAAGCCGCGCAGGTAGGGCGCGATGCAGCGGTAGCCGCCGTTTTCGGGCCGTGCAAAGTGCAGCAGCAGTTCGTCCCAGATGAAGGCGCCTTCCGGGAAACCGTGCAGCAGCAGCAGGACGGGGCGGCCGGCCACGCCGGTCACGCGGCAGTGCAGGGTGATGCCGTGGGGCAGGGTGACGGAGCGGGTCTGGATCATGATGCTATGAATTGGATAGCTGGCAGCGCATGACAGACAAGCGCTTGCGCCTAATTTTGCTGAGAATCCTCAGGGGCATCCGGTGCGGCGGTGCCGTCGGGCGCCGCTGCGGGGGCGGCCGGCTGCACCGGGTGCGCCCATTGCCACAGCAGCTGCGCCACCTCGTCCACGCCTTGCTTCTTGAGGGCCGAGAACATCATCACCTCCCCGCCGGCCGCGTTCAGTCGCGTAATCGACAGGATCTTGGCTTGCTCCGAGCGTGTGAGCTTGTCCGCCTTGGTCAGCACGATGAGGAACTTCAGGCCTTCTTCGACCCGGGGGCGCAGCACTTCGAGCAGGGCTTCGTCCAGCTCGGTCAACCCGAGCCGGGGGTCACAGAGCAAGACGATGCCGGTGAGCCCGGGGCGGCTGACCAGGTAATTGACCATCACCTGCTGCCAGCGCACCTTGTCGGACCGCGACACCTTCGCGTAGCCGTAGCCCGGCAGATCGGCCAGGACCGCATCGGTCACGCCGTGCTTGCCCAGAGAGAAGAGGTTGATGTGCTGCGTGCGCCCCGGCCTTTTGGAGGCAAAGGCGAGCTGCTTTTGCTGGGTGAGCGTGTTGATGCAGGTGGATTTGCCCGCGTTGGAGCGGCCCACGAAGGCGATCTCTGGCACGTGGATGGGCGGCAGGTGGTGCAGCTGCGCGGCCGTGGTCAGGAACTTGGCCGTGTGCATCCAGCCCATGGCGGTCTTGGCGTCAGGTGCGGGCGGAAGGGAGCCAGCAACTGGCGCGGTAGGGGATGTCGTCATGGGGAATTGGGATGCGAGGGAGCCTCATTGTAGAATCGCGAGGTTTTGCGCACATAAACACAGACCCTCGATATGAAGTTGCTCGCCTCCTTGCTGACGGCTGCCGCACTGGCAGCACCTGTTATTTCGGCCTTTGCGGCGGGCGATGCCCCCAAAGCGGCCAAGCCGGATCTCGTCAAGGGCGAGGCCAGCTACACGGCGGTGTGCGCCGCCTGCCACGGTGCCGATGGCAACTCGGCCATCGCGGCCAACCCCAAGCTGTCGCAGCAGCACCCCGAATACCTGGTCAAGCAGCTGCAGGAATTCAAGTCCGGCAAGCGCAACAACCCCGTCATGAAGGGCTTCGCCAGTGCCCTGTCGGATGACGACATGCGGAACATCGCCTACTGGGTGACCGCCAAGCCCGCGAAGGCCGGCTTCGCGAAGGACAAGGACCTCGTCGCCCTGGGCGAGCGCATCTACCGTGGCGGCATCGCCGACCGCCAGATCGCTGCCTGCGCGGGCTGCCACAGCCCCAACGGTGCCGGCATCCCCGCGCAGTACCCCCGCCTGTCGGGCCAGCACGCCGACTACACCGTGGCGCAGCTCAACACCTTCCGCGACGGCTCGCGCGCCAACAGCATCCAGATGACGCAAGTGGCGGCCAAGCTCAACGACAAGGAAATCAAGGCCGTGGCCGACTACATCGCCGGCCTGCGCTGAGCGATTTGATTTTCGTCAATCTTGTGGCCCGAAAGACCGGGCCGCACGGAACCTACCGCCAATAACAATCCCAAAACGGGCGGGCCCATCGCACAGATGGTCCCGCCCTTTTTCTTTCTTTCGCGCCCGAAGCCCACGTTTTCATTCATGTCCGACAACACCCAAGGCCTTCGCATCCAGTCTGGTTCCCAGGCCTTGCGCGCAGGGATCGAACTGCTGTCCTCGATGCGGTTCGCCATCTCGCTGCTGACGGTGATTTGCATCGCCTCCGTGATCGGCACGGTGCTCAAGCAGCATGAGCCGGCGGTCAACTATGTCAACCAGTTCGGGCCGTTCTGGGCCGAGCTGTTCGGCGCCATCCAGCTCAACGCGGTCTACAGCGCCTGGTGGTTCCTGCTCATCCTGGCGTTCCTGGTGGTCAGCACCTCGCTGTGCATTGCCCGCAACACGCCCAAGATACTCATCGACCTGAAGGTCTACAAGGAGAACATCCGGGAGCAAAGCCTCAAGGCCTTCCACCACAAGGCCGAGGCAGGGCTGAGCGGGTCCGCCGAGGCCGAGGCACGCCGCATCGGCACCATGCTGGCCGGCGGGGGCTGGAAAGTGCGTCTGCAGCAGCGCGACACGGCCGCCGGCCCCGGTGCCGGCTGGATGGTGGCCGCCAAGGCGGGGGCTGCCAACAAGCTGGGCTACATCGCCGCGCACAGCGCCATCGTGCTGGTGTGCGTGGGCGGTCTGCTGGACGGTGACCTCATCGTGCGCGCCCAGATGCTGCTGGGCGGCAAGACTCCGTACCAGGGCGGCGGGCTGATCGCCGATGTGAAGCCCGAGCACCGCCTGTCGGAGCGCAACCCGACCTTCCGCGGCAACCTGCTCGTGGCGGAGGGCACGCAGTCGAGCACGGCGATCCTGAACCAGTCCGATGGCGTGCTGCTGCAGGACCTGCCGTTCGCCATCGAGCTCAAGAAATTCATCGTCGAGCACTATTCCACCGGCATGCCCAAGCTGTTCGCCAGCGAGATCGTGATCCACGACAAGGCCACGGGCGAGAAGACCCCGGCGCGCGTCGAGGTGAACCACCCGGCCAGCTACAAGGGCATCGAGATCTACCAGTCGAGCTTCGACGACGGTGGTTCGCACCTGAAGCTGCGGGCCGTGCCCATGGTGGCAGGCGCCAGGGCCTTTGATGTCGAGGGCGTGGTGGGCAATTCCACCCAGCTGACCAACAACGGCGGCGGCCCTGGCAGCGAGACGCTGACGCTGGAATTCACGGCGCTGCGCACCATCAATGTCGAGAACTTCGGCGGGGCGGGCCCGGGCGGCACCGGCGTCGACGTGCGCAAGGTGGACCTGCGCGAGTCGGTGGAGTCGCGCCTGGGCGCGGCCAACAAGACCGTGACCAGGAAGGAGCTGCGCAACGTGGGCCCCAGCGTGAGCTACAAGCTGCGCGATGCGGCGGGCCAGGCGCGCGAATTCCACAACTACATGCTGCCCGTCGACACGGGGGACGGCGTGCCGGTGTTCCTGCTGGGGGTGCGAGAGAGCCCCGCCGAACCGTTCCGGTACCTTCGCGTGCCGGCCGACGACAAGGGTGGCATGGACGGCTTCATGCGCCTGAAGGCCACGCTGGCCGACCCGGCGGCGCGCGAACAGGCGGTGCGCCGCTATGTGGCGCAGGCCATCGATGCGTCGCGCACGGATCTGGCCGAGCAGCTGCAGCAGTCCGCATCGCGGGCGCTGGCCCTGTTCGCCGGACGCGGCATGGTGGACGGCAAGCCCACCGGTGGGCTGCAGGCGGTCTCGGACTTCATGGAGGCGAATGTGCCGGAGGCCGAGCGCGCGCGCGCCGGCGAAGTGCTGGTGCGCATTCTCAATGGCACGCTGTTTGAGGTGGCCCAGCTCTCGCGCCAGAACGCGGGCCTGCCGCGCCTGCCGCAGGATGAACAGACGCGGGGCTTCATGACCCAGGCCGTGCTGTCGCTCAGCGACGCGCAGATCTACCCCGCGCCCCTGGCGTTCGAGCTCAAGGACTTCACCCAGGTGCAGGCCAGCGTGTTCCAGGTGGCCCGAGCCCCTGGCAAGAACATTGTCTATCTGGGCTGCGCCTTGCTGATCCTCGGTGTTTTTGCCATGCTGTACGTGCGCGAGCGCCGCGTCTGGGTCTGGGTGGCGCCGCAGGGCGGCGGCAGCCACGCCACCATGGCGCTGTCCACGAACCGCAAGACCATGGACGGGGACCAGGAGTTTGTACAGCTCGCACAGAAACTGATCGGGGCCGGCAAGGCCCCGGAAGGCACCGCATGAACACCGCCACCGGCAACACGAATACCGCGATCACCCTGAATGAGGGGTTCTTCGCCCGCCGCAACTGGTTCGACTGGCTGTTCGCGGCCATCGTGGCGGTGGGCGGCCTCTATGCGCTGCAGCGCTACGGCAGCTACATGGATGTGTACGAAAAGGGCATCCTGCTGGGTGCCATTCCCTGCACCATCTGGCTGGGCTGGTTCTGGCGGCCGCTGCGCGTGCTGATGCTGGTGGTGACGGCGGTGGCGCTTTTTGCCATCGGCCTGTACCAGCAGGACGGCGCGGGCAGCCTGGCGCGGGCGGACACGGTGTTCGGCCTCAAGTACTTCCTGTCGAGCCAGTCCGCCATCCTCTGGATGAGCATGCTGTTCTTCATCAGCACGGCGTTCTACTGGGTCGGCATGTTCTCGCGCGGCGAAGGCCGGACCATGGGCATGCTTGGCTCGCGCATCGCCTGGGTGGCCGTGGCCATGGCGCTCATCGGCACGCTGGTGCGCTGGTACGAGAGCTACCTCATCGGCCCGGACATCGGCCACATTCCGGTGAGCAACCTGTATGAAGTGTTCGTGCTGTTCTGCTGGATGACGGCTGCGTTCTACCTGTACTACGAAGAGCAGTACGACACCCGCGCCCTGGGCGGCTTCGTGATGCTGGTGGTGAGCGCGGCGGTCGGCTTTCTGCTCTGGTACACCGTGGTGCGCGAAGCGCACGAGATCCAGCCCCTGGTGCCCGCGCTCAAGAGCTGGTGGATGAAGCTGCACGTGCCCGCCAACTTCATCGGCTACGGCACGTTCGCGCTGGCTGCCATGGTGGCGTTCGCCTACCTCATCAAGCAGCAGGCCACCGAAACCCGCTGGTACAAGCTGGCCCCCCTGTGGCTGCTGGGCGTGGTGCTGTGCTTCGAGCCCATCGTGTTCCGCCAGGGCGCCACCGAGAACGGCGGCAGCTACTGGATGGTGTACTTCGGCATCTCGGCATTCATCGTGGCGGGCATCCTTTTCGGGCGCAAGCGCATCGCGGCGCGCCTGCCGTCGTTCGAGATCCTGGACGACGTGATGTACAAGTCCATCGCCGTGGGCTTTGCGTTCTTCACCATCGCCACCGTGCTGGGGGCGCTGTGGGCCGCCGAGGCCTGGGGCGGCTACTGGAGCTGGGACCCGAAAGAGACCTGGGCGCTGATCGTCTGGCTCAATTACGCGGCCTGGCTGCACATGCGCCTCATGAAGGGCCTGCGGGGCACCGTCTCGGCCTGGTGGGCGCTGGTCGGCCTGGCGGTGACCACGTTCGCGTTCCTGGGCGTGAACATGTTCCTGAGCGGGCTGCACAGCTACGGCACGCTGTAGTCCCGCGGACTGCCGCACGCCCCCCGCCCGGCAGGCAGGCGGCGCCTGCAACTATTGTGTCTTCGGTGTAACCTGAACGGCCCAGGGAACGAACTAGCAGTTGTTCCGCTCTATCGCAGAGCCGTTTCAACCAAGAACCACCGGAGACACCCATGCTGATTCCATCCCGCGAACCGGGTTTCAACCACCCGCATTCCTCCGAGATCACGCCGCGCTCGGTGTACGAAGAGCGGCGCAGGATGCTCCGGCTGATGGCCGGCGGGGCGGCGGGTGCGGCGCTGGCCACCTGGGCCGGGCGCGAGGCGCTGGCGCAGCAGGGGGCCGTCGCGCGCCCTGGCAAGCTGGCGGCGCTGGCCGGTGCGAAGTCCGGCGTACCGGGCGCCATCTCGATGGAAAAACTCACCGACTACAAGGACGCGAGCACCTACAACAACTTCTATGAGTTCGGCACGGACAAGGCCGACCCCGCGCGCAACGCACACACCCTGAAGACCACGCCATGGACCGTGGAAGTCGAAGGGCTGGTGAAGAAGCCAGGCAAGTACGGCATGGAAGACCTGCTCAAGCTCAGTGCCCAGGAGGAGCGCATCTACCGGCTGCGCTGCGTCGAGGGCTGGTCGATGGTGATTCCGTGGGTGGGCTATTCGCTGTCCGAGCTGATCAGGCGGGTGGAGCCGCAGGGCAGCGCCAAGTACGTGGAATTCGTGACGCTCGCCGACAAGGCCACCATGCCGTTTGTCGGCTCGCGCGTGCTCGACTGGCCCTATGTGGAGGGCCTGCGCCTGGACGAGGCCATGCACCCCCTGGCGCTGCTGGCGTTCGGCATGTACGGCGAGGTGCTGCCCAACCAGAATGGCGCGCCGGTGCGCCTGGTGGTGCCCTGGAAATATGGATTCAAGAGTGCCAAGAGCATCGTCAAGATCCGTTTTGTCGAGAAGGAGCCAGGCACGGCATGGAACAAGGCGGCCAGGCAGGAATATGGCTTCTACTCCAACGTGAACCCCGAGGTGGACCACCCCCGCTGGAGCCAGGCGACCGAGCGGCGCATTGGCGAAGACGGCCTCTTCGCCAAGAAGCGCAAGACGCTGATGTTCAATGGCTACGAAGCCCAGGTGGGGCAGCTGTACGCGGGCATGGACCTCAAGAAGTTTTACTGAACGCCGCGTCCGCCCGCCGCTGCCGGCGCGCCCGGTCGCGAAAGCCCGGTCTGGCCCCCACACCTCCATGCGAAAACTGCTGCTCCATCCTGCCGCCAAGCCCGTGGTGTTCGTGCTGTGCCTGCTTCCGCTGGCCTGGCTGGTGTATGCCGCGGCCGCCAACGAACTGGGGGCCAACCCTGCCGAAGCCCTGATCCGCGCCACGGGTGACTGGACGCTGCGCGCCTTGTGCCTGGTGCTGGCGGTGACACCGCTGCGCGTGCTCAGCTCCACGCCCCAGCTGGCGCGCTTTCGGCGCATGCTGGGCCTGTTCGTGTTCTTCTATGGGTTGCTGCACCTGCTGAGCTACGCCTGGTTCGACATGGGCTTCGATGTGGCCGACATCGTGCGCGACATCGTCAAGCGGCCCTTCATCCTGGTGGGATCCCTGGCGCTGCTGGTGCTCACGCTGCTCGCCGCCACGTCGTTCAATCGCGCCATCAAGGCGCTGGGTGCAAGGCGCTGGCAGGCCCTGCACCGCAGCGTGTACGCGGTGGCGGGCTTGGCCATCCTGCATTTTTTCTGGATGCGCGCGGGCAAGAACGACTTTGGCGAGGTAGCGGTGTACGCGGTCGTGCTTGCGGCCCTGCTTGGCTGGCGGCTCTGGCACCGGCTGCGCAAGCGGCAGGCTGCGCGGGGAGCGGCGGCCCCCCGCCGGACGGCCGCGGAGGCCCGGTAGCGGTAGCGCAATGCGGATGGGGCCGAACCGGGTTGCTATAAAATATATAGCTACTAGCGCTTGCCGGTAAAGCGCCAGGCCTTGTTTTTATTAAAATTCCGAGAAGGCGGCCTGTGCTACCGCGCCACCCCGGGCCGCAGCTGCCGGGTCACCGGGTCGATGTAGCCGGTGGGCCACTGGTAAGCCCGGTCGTCGAACAGGTCGATGCCGCACATCAGGTTCTCGATCCAGTCCATGAAGTCGCTGATGGCCTGCTTGCCGATGATCGGCGCGCCGTGCTGCGGAACGAGCATGGAAATGTCGAGCTGCCGCGCCATGCGTACCCACAGCCGCAGGATCTTGTTGGAGACCATGTAGCGACGGTGAAACCCCTCCATGCGCGGTATGTGCGCCTTGAGGTCCGTCACCGGCACGCGTGCCTCGGCGCCGGACATCATGGACACCCCCAGGTCGCCCGTGAACAGGATGCGGCTGACCGGGTCGTAGAAATGGAAGTTCCCTTCGGAGTGCATGAAATGCGCGGGCAGCAGCACCAGTTCATGGCGCCCCAGCGGCAGGTGGCCGCCGCTGTCGGGCACCCCGATGACCCGGTTCTCCGTCTTGCCGACCTTGGTGAAGTGCGGAGCGAAACGCTCCCACACGCGCGAGATCACCAGGTCGGCCTTGGTGCTGGTCATCCACCGGTCCAGCGAGGCAATGATGTCCGGGTCCGCGTGCGAGGCGATCAGGTACGACAGCTTGTGCGGCGGGAAATGCTTGGTCATTCCCATGAACAGCTCGTTGAAAGCGAGGTTGCCGCCGGGATCGATGATGGCGCCCGTGTCGTCGTCCACGATCAGGAACTGGTTGGCCTGCACGGCCTGGCCGTCTTCCTCGATGAGGTCGGTGAACATCAGACAAGCGTGGTTCTTGTCGCGGTAGAGTTCCAGGGCCATGGCCATCCTGCAGTGCGGTAAAGCACGGACTGTACGATTGACCCTTCGAGGTGTCCTTGATGGAAATCAAGCACCTCGGCATTGGCGGCGGTCGCCAGGCGGGCCCGCAGGCCCCTGCCGGCGATTCGCGGCGGTCTAACCTGGCTGCGACGCGGCAGCCGCCGGGGCTGGGGCCGGCGTCGTCGTGCCGGCCCCGGGTGTCAGGGTCTGCGGGAGGGTCGCGCGTTGTGCAGCCGCGGGGCCGCTGGGAAGATACAGGGGGCCCCGCTGGCCACAGCCGGCGAGCGCCGCCGTACTGGCGGCAAGGACAAGCGTCCTGACTAGAATTTGGGAAGCTATCAACATGCGCAAATTGTAATGACCGACCTTGAATTCCTGGACCACGCCGAAAAACTGCTGCTGGCCGTCGAGCGCAGTTGTGATCGTATCAACGACACGACCGACGCCGATGTGGACGCCCAGCGTTCAGGGGGCATGGTGACGCTGACCTTCCCCAACCGCAGCCAGATCGTGATCAATCTCCAAAAGCCGCTGCACGAAGTCTGGATGGCGGCCCGCTCCGGTGGCTACCACTACCGCTTTGATGGCCAGGCGTGGCAAGACACCAAGGGCGCGGGAGAGTTCTTCGACTGCCTGAGCCGCGACGCAGCCCGGCAAGCGGGCCTGCCGCTACAGTTCTCGGCCTAGGGAAGGCAGCCCCGGCCTGGAGGCAAGCTGGCCGTCCACCCCAGGCTGAACTCTCCGGATGCTTCCGGCCCCGTCAGTTGCGGAACAGGTCCAGGATGCGGTTTCGCTCCTCTGCCGGGGGCGGCGCGTGCGGGGCCACCGCTGGTGACGCAGAGCGGTCATCAATGCCCACACTGGAGATGCCGCTGTGCCGGGCGTACTCCTCGTAGAACCACTCCCCGCCGACGTTGACGACGCCGGCCGGCACCGTGGGTTCCATGACCGGCACGCCCTTGAGCGCGCGTTCCATGAAATTGATCCATACCGGCAGGCTGAGTCCGCCCCCGGTTTCGCGGCTTCCGAGGTTGCGGGGGGTGTCGTAACCAATCCAGGTCACGGCGGCGATGGTGGGCTGGTAGCCGGCGAACCAGGCGTCGACCGAATCGTTGGTGGTGCCGGTCTTGCCGTAAAGATCCGGGCGCTTGAGCGTGGATTGCGCGCGCGCGGCGGTACCGGACCGTGTCACCTCCTGCAGAAGGCTGTTCATGATGAAGGCGTTGCGGGCGTCGATGGCACGGGGCTGCTCGCTGGTCACCGGTGGCGTTGTTTCCGAGATCACGCGGCCCTTGTGGTCCGTGACCTTGGCGATCAGCCAGGGATTCACACGGTATCCGCCATTGGCGAACACGGAATAGGCGGTCGCCATCTGCAGCGGCGTGACCGAGCCCGCTCCCAGGGCCATCGTGAGGTAAGCGGGGTGCTTTTCCGCATCGAAGCCAAAGCGCGACACCCATTCCTGGGCCGTCTTGGGGCCCACGGCCTGCAGGATCCGGATCGAGATCATGTTCTTGGACTTGGCCAGGCCGGTGCGCATGCTCATGGGCCCGTCGTACTTGCCGTCGTAGTTCTTGGGCTCCCACGGCTGGCCGCCCGTGACGCCGGCGTCAAAGAACAGCGGGGCGTCATTGATGACCGTAGCGGGCGTGAACCCCTTTTCCAGCGCCGCGGAATAAATGAAGGGCTTGAAGCTCGACCCCGGCTGGCGCCACGCCTGGGCCGCGTGATTAAACTTGTTCTTGTCAAAGTCAAACCCACCCACCAGGGCCCGGATGGCCCCGCTGCGCGGGTCCAGGGCCACGAACGCGCCCTCGACTTCAGGAAGCTGTGTGATCTCCCAGGCGTTCTTGGGCGTCTTCACGACCCGGATCACCGCACCGCGGCGAATCTTGATGTTCGGCGGCGCCTTGTCGCTGAGGCCCGACTGCGCGGGCTTCAGGCCATCGCCGGTGATCTCGAGGTTGTCGCCGTTGGCCCGGGCTGCAATGATCTTGCGGGGAGAGGCTTCCAGAACGACGGCAGAGAGGACATCTCCGTTGTCCGGGTGATTGGCCAATGCGTCGTCAATGGCATCTTCGACCTCCTGGGCTGCAGCGGGCAAGGCCACGAACTTTTCCGGCCCCCGGTACTGCTGCCGCCGCTCGTAGTCCATGATGCCCCGGCGCAGCGACCCATAGGCAGCCTCCTGCTCTGCCGCGTTGAGGGTCGTGTAGACATTCAATCCGCGCGTATAGGCCTCGTTGCCATACTGGGTGAAGATCAGCTGGCGCGCCATCTCGGCGACGTACTCCGCGTGGATCCGGGTGTTGTCCGGACCTGACCGGATCTTGAGCTCTTCCTTCTTGGCGTCGGTGGCCTGCTGGGCCGTGATGAATCCGTTCTCTTCCATTCGCTCGATGATGTACAACTGCCTGGAGCGGGCCCGTTTCGGATTGCTGATCGGGTTGTAGGCGGAGGGTGCCTTGGGCAGGCCAGCCAGCATGGCAGCCTCTGCCACCGACACGGATTTCAACGGCTTGCCAAAATATGCCTCGGAGGCCGCCGCAAATCCGTAGGCACGATTGCCGAGATAAATCTGATTCATGTAAATCTCAAGAATCTGATCCTTGCTCAGTAAATGCTCGAGCTTGAATGTCAGTAAGATTTCGTAAATTTTGCGTGTAAATGTTTTCTCCGAAGAGAGGTAAACATTGCGTGCAACCTGCATCGTGATGGTGGACGCCCCCTGGCTTTTCACACGGCCGAGATTGGCGAGACCAGCGCGAACCACGCCCTTGTAATCGACGCCACCGTGTTGAAAGAAACGGGCATCTTCAATGGCCAATACCGCGTCCTTCATGACCTTGGGTATTTCGCCAATGGGGGTGAGGTTGCGGCGCTCCTCGCCGAACTCGCCCAGCAAAGCGCCTTCCGCTGAATAGACACGCAGGGGCAGCTTGGGCCGGTAGTCTGCAAGGTCAGAAATGTCCGGCAGGTTCGGGTAGGCGACGGCCAGGGCCACGGCGATGGTCAGCGCCAGCCCGAAAGCGGCTGCCGTCGCCAGGCCCGCGATCCAGAGAATCGCACGCAGGAACCAACGAAGCCAGGTGGGACGGCGGGGAGCGGGGGAGGAGTCCGCCTTGTCGGCGGACTTCGATGGAGAGGGCGGCATATCGCTCCGGAGGGGTAGGACCCCCCATTATAAAAATGTCTGCCCCCCAGCACGGAAAATCGCAGCGCCCCCGCGATCGGCAGGTCGCCAAAAGGCGCGCCGCCACCCCCAAAAGGTCTCGCAAGACGCAAAAAATTCGTCTGCTTTTGGCAACGCTCCGCAAGTGTTACGCGGGGAAAAATCTTTGCTGGAGAACTATCTTACTGATAGCATTCATGTGAAGTGTTAAGTTTTGTTGCCTCATTTTGGCAAGTTACAGGGGACCAATCTTGAGCTCAATGGGGTCTTTGTTCAGTCGCCAGTCTGCGCCGCTGCTGGGAATCGACATCAGTTCCTCCAGCGTCAAACTGGTGGAACTGGGGCGTGATAAGGCGGGCAGTCTGGTGCTGGAACGCTGTGCGATCGAGCCGCTGGAGCGCGGGTGGATCACGGACGGCAACATCGAGAAGTTCGATGAAGTCGCCGATGCCCTGCGCCGGCTGGTCAAGAAAAGCGGCACGCGCACCAAGAATGTCGCGCTGGCGCTGCCGCCGTCGGCTGTCATCACCAAGAAGATCACGCTGCCGGGCGGGATGACAGAGCAGGAACTCGAAGTCCAGGTCGAGTCGGAGGCCAATCAATACATTCCCTTTTCACTCGACGAAGTGAGTCTGGACTTCTGTGTCATCGGGCCCAGCAAGAATGCTCCTGGCGACGTGGACGTCCTCATCGCCGCGTCGCGCCGCGAAAAGGTGCAGGACCGGCAAGGCTTGGCCGAGGCGGCTGGCCTCAAGCCCGTAGTGGTGGACATCGAATCCCACGCATCCCGTCTGGCCGCAGGCCGTCTCATTGAGGCGCTGCCCAAAAAGGGGGTGGATGCCATGGTTGCACTGTTCGAAGTAGGCGCGCTGACCACGAGCATGCAGGTCATTCGCAACGAAGAGGTCCTTTACGATCGTGACCAGGCATTTGGCGGTGCGCAGCTTACGCAACTGATTGTTCGTCAGTATGGCTTTTCCATCGAAGAAGCCGAAAGCAAAAAGCGAAATGGCGACCTCCCTGAAGATTATCAATCTGCCGTCCTTCGGCCCTTTGTGGACAGCATGGCGCAAGAAATTGGCCGGGCATTGCAATTCTTCTTCACGAGCACACCCCACAACCGCGTTGATCACATCATGCTCGCCGGGGGCTCTGCCCCATTGCCGGGCCTCACCGAGGCGGTGACCCAGCAGACCGGATTCGCGTGCAGCGCAGTCAATCCATTTGACGGCATGGAAATTGGAAGTTCCGTTCGTTTGAAAAAAATGGTGCGTGAAGCACCGTCTTATCTGACCTCATGCGGTCTGGCCATGCGGAGGTTCCTGCAGTGATTCTGATCAATTTACTTCCTCACCGGGAAGCTGCGCGCAAACGTCGAAAAGAGGCCTTTCAGGCCACGAT
>Ga0308157_10006216_pt1 | contig 14448 bp, 14 predicted proteins | sample PhyBR1_FD_201035 | JGI IMG/M metagenome (GOLD analysis project Ga0308157, IMG submission 201035) | Phyllosphere microbial communities from UC Gill Tract Community Farm, Albany, California, United States - DLSLB.R1 | ecosystem: Host-associated > Plants > Phyllosphere > Unclassified | place: USA...
ACGAGCGGCAGATCGGCGATCGCGAACGACGCGAGCACGACGGCTGCGTCGCCGACCATCATCACGTAGCCGGCGCGCCAGCCGAACTTGTCCTGCAGGATCAGCCCCACGATGTTGAACCCGCCCATGCTCGCCCCGTGACGGAACAGGATGATGATGCCGACCGACGCGGTGACCGACCCGATCGCGGCCGCATAGAACGGATTCAGTGTGATCTCGCCGAGGGTGCCGATATTCGGAATCGCGTGGAACGTGGCGAACAACGACACCAGCGCGATCGCGAGAGCACTGCGCAGCACGAAGCCCCACCCCTTGCTGCGGATCGCGAGCAGGAAGAACGGCAGGTTGATGACGAGGAATAGCACACCGAACGGGATCGGCGTCGTGTAGTCGAGCAACAGGGTGAGCCCGGCGGTACCGCCGGTCACGACCCCGCCCGCGCGCAGCAGGAAGAGCCCGATCGAGACGACGACAGTGCCGCAGAGGATGCCGAGCACGTCGTCGGCGACGGAGTGCGTGGGAGTTGGGTGCGGCACGGGGATCTCGGAAGTCACTCATCGATCATGCCGATTGGAGTCATTATGCGCAACAAGTGGCAGCAAAACGTGGCGCAATGGTGTTCGACGTACGAGTAGACAGCGCACGATGCAGACGAGTTTCTATGATTCTCGCTCGAGCGAGCCTCTCAGTCGGCAGCGCGCAACGTCGCCAGCACTCCCTCGAGGTGCAAGCGGGTGGCAGTCTCGGCGCGGTCGGGGTCGCGCGCGAGGATCGCGTCGATGATCTCGAGGTGTTCGGGCCCCGAGATCTTAGCGCGCCCCGGCGTGAAGCCGAGCCGGAATTGGTGGCGTGCAGACTGCGCGTGCAGGCGCTCAAGGATCTCGATCGTCGTGCGGTGCCGGCTGATGCGCTGAACCGCTCGATCGAGCTCTCTGTTGAGCGAGCTGTAGGCGAGCAGGTCGCCCTGCTCGAGTGCGTTCGTAATGCCGTCGCGAAGAGCAGCGAGCTCCGCGGCATCGTCGTCTGTGAGTCGTTCGGCGGCTTTGCGTGCGGAGACCGGCTCGAGGGCGACTCTCGCCTCGGCGATCTCTACGGCCTCATCGACGGTAATGGCTCTTACGCGTGCGCCGCGGTTGGGGAGGCGCTCGACAAGTCCCTCGCTCGTGAGCGTGAGCAGCGACGAGCGCGCTGCCGCACGGGAGATGCTGAATCGCTCGCTGAGGTCCGCTTCAATGAGACGCTGCTGCGGCGCGAACTCGCCCGTAAGGATCGCTTCGCGCATCAGCTCTGTGACGTCGGTCTTGGGTGGCGCTGCGACTTCTGAATTCAACGGTGTCCTCCCGCGTGCCTGGGTCGCGGCGTCAGCGTCCGCGGTGCCTAGATAGAGCGTAACGCGGGGCGGGATAAATCTCGCGCATATGTTGCAAACAGAATTGTTGACAATCTCTTGACCAATCTTGGCGAGTATGGTTCTGTGTTCTCAGAGCTCAAGCGGAGCGCCCCGGTGCATCGGTTTTCGGGGGGTGGAACAAGGAGGACTTCAATGCCGCAGATCGATGGATCGCTTCTCGTCGTCAGTGCCCATGCGGGCGACTTCGTCTGGCGCGCGGGGGGCGCGATCGCCGCAGCGGTGCAGCGCGGCCAACGCGCAACGGTCGTGTGCCTGTCCTACGGCGAGCGCGGCGAGTCAGCGAGCCAATGGCTGCAGGGTAAGTCGCTGGGCGAGATCAAGCAGATCCGTCGCGTCGAGGCGGAGGCTGCGGCATCGGCGTTGGGCGCCGATGTCGAGTTCCTCGACCTCGGCGACTATCCGCTGCTCGAATCGCCGGAGGCCGTGTCGCAGCTGGTCGAGGTGTTTCGCCGTGTGAATCCGACGGTCGTGCTCACGCACCCGCTTGTCGACCCGTACAACAGCGATCATCCCGCCGCGGCACGGATGGCGCTTCAGGCTCGTGTGCTCGCGCAGGCGATCGGTGTGCCGCATGCCGACGGCAGCGTGCCCACGAAGGAAGAGATCATCGGGGCGCCTCCCGTGTTCTTCTTCGAGCCGCACCAGAGTGAGCAATGCGATTTCAAACCGAACCTGCTGCTCGATATCACCGAAGCGTTTCCGCTCAAACGCGCCGCGATGGAGTGCCTGCCCGCGCAGAAGCACATGTGGTCGTACTACACGGACCTCGCCGTGCGGCGGGGTGTGCAGGTCAGGCGCAACGCCGGTCCGAACCTGGGGCTGCCGCACGACACGATGGGTGAGGCATACGTGCGCTACTACCCCGAGGTGACGGGGGTGCTCGCATGAGCCACGTTATCGTCACCGACATTGCCCGCCCGGACGCGGAAACGGTCGACGCGCTCGGCGCGCACGGCGTGGCCACCGTTCACGAGGCGCAGGGGCGCACCGGTCTCGTCGGGGCGGCTCTGCGCCCGATCCAGCAAGGAGCGCGACTCGCCGGATCCGCGGTCACAGCGCTCTGCTGGCCCGGAGACAACCTCATGATCCACGCCGCCGTCGAGCAGTGCCGCCCCGGCGACATTCTCGTCGTCACAACAGTCTCGCCGTCGTCTGACGGATCCTTCGGCGAGCTCTTCGCGACGGCGCTCCAGCAGCGGGGTGTGCGCGGGCTCGTGACCACCGCCGGCGTGCGTGACGTCGTCGATCTGCGCGAGATGCGCTTCCCCGTCTGGTCGGGCGCCGTGAACGCGCAGGGCACGGTCAAAGCCACGCCCGGATCAGTCAACGTCCCCGTCATCGTTGGCGGCGCCACGATCTCTCCCGGCGATGTTGTGATCGCCGACGATGACGGTGTCGTGTGCGTCCCGCGCGAGCGAGCGGGTGAGGTCCTGGCGGCCTCGGATGCCCGTGTCGCCAAGGAGGCCGGCGCGCGTGAGGCCTATCAGCGGGGAGATCTCAGCCTCGACCGGAACGGACTGCGGCCGGTGCTCGCCGAGCTCGGAGTCGAATTCGTGACGCAGGCAGACTATGACAGGCGTTGAGCGGATCCGATGCATGCTCATGAGGGGCGGCACGTCGAAGGGGGCGTATTTCCTCGCGGACGATCTTCCGAGTGATCCCGTCGAGCGCGACGACCTGCTGCTGCGCATCATGGGGAGCCCCGATCCTCGACAAATCGACGGTATCGGGGGCGGCCATCCGCTCACGAGTAAGGTCGCCGTCGTCTCAGGTTCGCGGGGGCCGGAAGCGGACGTTGACTACCTGTTCCTGCAGGTCGCCGTCGACGCTGCGATGGTGAGCGACGCACAAACGTGCGGGAATCTCCTGGCGGGCGTCGGGGCCTTCGCCGTGGAGCGGGGCCTCGTCCGTGCCGGACCCGAGGTGACCACAGTGCGGATCCGTATGCTCAACACCGGCGACATCGCTGCGGCAACATTCCCGACGCCTGGCGGCGTGCCCGACTACGACGGCTCCGCCCAGATCGACGGTGTGCCGGGCACGGCGGCCGCGGTTGAGCTCGAGACGGTCATGAACGCGCGGCCGCTGTTCCCGACCGGCGCGATGGTCGACGTCATCGATGGGATCAACGTCACCCTCGTCGACAACGGTATGCCCATCGCGGTGCTGCGCGCAGCGGACCTTGGCCTCTCGGGCGGGGAAACCCCTGAGCAGCTGGAGGGCGATGAGGGTCTTCGCGAGCGCGTCGAGGCATTGAGGCTGCATGCGGGGGAGTTGATGGGGTTGGGGGATGTGACGTCGCTCACGGTGCCCAAGATGTTTCTCGTCTCCCCGCCGGCCGCAGGTGGGGCGATCCGCATGCGCGCATTTATTCCGCATCGCGTGCACACATCTGTGGGTGTCCTCATGGCCGCATCGGTGGCGGCCGCCGCTCGGGTCGCCGGCACGACGGCCGCGGAGGTTGCTGTCATCAAGGATGAAGAGGGCGTGGCGGTCGAGCATCCGACCGGCGCGTTCGATGCGCGCGTACGAGTGCGCCGAGGTGAAGGCGGCGATTGGGCGGCGAGCTCGTCGTCGCAGCGTACCGCTCGTCCGCTCTTCGACGGGTGGGTCTTTCCGAGACGCAATCGGTGATTTGATATGTCGGCAAAATTGTCGACAAAGTGCTTGCCAATATTGAGTACCGACATTAATGTCGGTCGAAACCAGCAGTTCCAGGAGTCGAAGATGACAACAATCGCTGTGATCGGCCTCGGTGAGGCCGGAGCGCTCTACGCGAGAGGTCTGCGCGACGCGGGCATCACCGTGACCGGGTATGACCCGTTCGCGACTCTCGATGAGCCGGGGATCCGACAAGAGGCGCAGCTCGCAGATGCCGTCGACTCGGCCGACGTCGTGATCAGTCTGGTCGGGGCCCGGGCAGCGGAGAGCGTCGCGCGCGAAGCTCTGTCCGCCATGCGCGCCGGCAGCGTGCTGGCCGACTTCAACACAGGATCGCCCCCACTTAAGCAGACGCTGGGCGAGGCCGCCGCGGCACGCGGGGTTCTGTTCGCCGATGTCGCCGTGCTGGCGCCTGTGCCCCGTGCGGGGGCGAAAACACCCCTGATGGTGAGTGGAGATGGCGCGGACCGATTTGCAGAGATCTACGCAAACGTCCATGCGCCCGTGCTCGTCATCGGCGGCGACGCGGGCGACGCGGCTGCGCGGAAACTGGTGCGTAGCGTTTTCATGAAGGGCCTCGCCGCCCTTGTCATCGAGAGCACGGCCGCCGCACGTGCCGCGGGATGCGAAGACTGGCTGCGTGAGCAGATCGCCGCGGAGTTCGCCGGCGACGCCCCGCAGCTCATTCAGCGGCTGATCGACGGATCCTGGCAGCACGCGGCGCGACGCGCGCACGAGGTGGACGACGCGAGAGAGTACCTCGATGCGCTGGATACGCCCGCGTGGGTGACAAGCGCGACACGGCAGTGGTTCGCCCACATCCTCGGTGAGGACTCCGGGCAGCGATCGACGGTTCACGAAGGAGCAACGTCATGAGAATCAGCATCGAGAACCTCACCCTGAGCTACGGCGACTCGGTCGCAGTGCGCGACCTGAGCCTCGAGATCGAACAGGGCGAAGCGCTTGTCCTGCTCGGGCAGTCGGGCTGCGGCAAGACGAGCACGATGCGCTGCGTCGCCGGGCTCGAGACGCCGGACCGCGGACGGATCACGGTCGGCGGAGACGTGCTCTTCGACTCGGACCGCGGCATCAACCGTGCATCGCACAAGCGCAACATCGGCATGGTGTTCCAGTCGTACGCGATCTGGCCACACATGACGGTATTCGAGAACGTCGCGTTCCCGCTCAAGATGAAGCGCGTCTCGCGCGCTGACACGGCGCGACGTGTCGCCGAGACCCTCGAGCTCGTCGGGCTCGATGGCTTCGCCGACCGCGGCGCGAGCATGCTTTCCGGCGGCCAGATGCAGCGTGTCGCGCTCGCTCGCAGCCTCGTCATGCAGCCGTCGGTCATGCTGCTCGATGAGCCGCTATCGAACCTCGACGCGCGGCTGCGTCATCGGCTCCGCGGCGACCTCCGCGATCTCCAGCATCGGCTCGGCCTCACATCGGTGTACGTGACGCACGATCAGGAGGAGGCGCTCGCGCTCGCCGACCACATCGCGATGATGCAGTTCGGCCGCATCGTGCAGGTCGGTCGTCCGGATGAGATCTACGGGCGTCCGGTCAGCGCGTCGATCGCCGACTTCCTCGGCGTCGCGAACATCCTTCCCGTCGACCCCGTGGACGCATCGACGGTGCAGCTGGCGGGCAGTGATGTGCGCCTCGAGGTCTCGCCGTATCAACGCACGGAGGAGCTTCGCGCCTGCGTTCGTGCGGAGGACATCCTCTTCGGCGACGCCGTCGCATCCGACGGGAACAACATCATCGAGGGGACGATCATCACGCGCGAGTTCCTCGGAGCCACGGCGACGTTCCGCATTGCCGTCAGCGACGACGTCGACCTGTCGGTGATGGGGACCAAACAGCAGGCGATGCGGTGCCGGGAGGGCGATCGCGTGCGGATCCAGCTTCCGCTCGACGCCGTGCAGGTACTCCCGCTCGAGGTGGCGGCAGCCGACGCGGAGGTGACCGCGTGACCGTCGCACCTCCGGCTCCTTCGGAGACCGGAGTCGTGCGCACCGGTCGCGGTGAGCGTCGCGGACCGGCGCCGGCGCACTTCCGCCCGCGCCGCATCGCGGGCGTCGCCGCGCTGTACGGGATCCTCGGTGTCCTCATTCTGATGCCCGTTGCGCTCGTCGTGATCTCGGCCTTCACCGGAACGCCTCCTCGCCCCGGCAACATCGACCTCGGAAGCCTCACGCTCGACAACTTCGCGACGGTGTTCAGCCCCGGCGCCCTGCGCGCCGCCGGGAACTCCCTGATCGTCGGCATCGGCGCATCCGTCGTCGCCCTCCTGTGCGGCGGGTTCCTCGCTTTCGTGACGGCGCGCAGCAACGCTCCGGCACGGCGCTTCCTCTACTTCGTGGGCCTTGTGCCGATGTTCTTGCCGAGCTTCGTCGGCGCACTCGCCTGGGGGCTTCTCGGCGGGCCGAATGCGGGCCTGCTGAACATCCTCGCCCGCGACCTCGGCCTTGCCCCCTTCTTCAACATCTATACGCTGCCCGGACTCATCGCGGTGCTCGGGATCTACTACGCCCCGTACGCATTCCTGCTGATCCATGCGTCGTTCAGCCTGATGAATCCGGATCTCGAAGAGGCGGCGCGCGTGCACGGCTCGACTCCCGTGCAGGTGCTGCGCCGGGTGACGTTCCCGCTTGCGACGCCCGCGATCCTCGGCGCCGCGATCCTGATCTTCGTCCTCACGGTCGAGAACTTCCCGGTGGCGCAGATGATCGGTTCGGCCAGCGGGCTCGATACGCTTCCGACGTATATCTACCGACTCATGAACTCGGCTCCGTCGAGGGGCAACGAAGCCGCCGCGGTCGCGATCGCGCTGGTCGTCGTGGTTCTCATCGTCACCGCGGTGCAGCGCAGGATCGTGAGCAAGCGGACCTTCACGACGGTCTCCGGCAAGGGCCTCAGACTGTCGAAGGTCGACCTGGGCTGGTTCCGGGTGCCGGCCGTCGTGCTCGGGGCCTTCTACTTCGTGATCACGACCGTGCTTCCCCTGTTGGCGCTGATCTTCGTCGCGATGCACGACTCCCCGTATGTCTCGAGCGTCACGGGATCCCTCGCGTCGGGCATGCTCAACCTCGACGCGTTCGCCGACGTGCTGTCGAATTCGACCGTGCACTCATCGACGGTGAACTCGGTGATCGTCTCGGTCACCGCCGCCGTGCTCGGCACGGTGCTCGCCTTCATCGTCTCGTACGTGGTCAACCGCACGAAGACGCCCGGACGCGCGGGCCTGGGATACGTCAGCATGATCCCGCTGGCGGTTCCCGCCATCGTGCTCGGTCTCGGCCTGCTGTGGACCTGGCTGCTGATCCCGGTGCCGGTGTACGGAACGCTCGTCGTCATGATCATCGCCTTCCTGGCGGCGCAGATGCCGCAGGGATACCAGGGCGCGAGCTCGGGCATCCTGCAGATCCACGCCGACCTCGAGGACAGCGCTGTCATGCACGGCGCGAGCAGAGCGAGGGCGATCTGGAAGGTCACGGCGCCGCTCCTGCGGATCCCTCTGACCTCGACGTTCCTCCTCCTGCTGATGCTGTCGATGCGGGAGCTCACGGTTCCGCTGTTCCTGTTCACGACCGACACCCGTCTGCTCTCGATCGTCATCTTCGACGATTTCGAGAACGGAATCCTGCAGTCGAGCGCCGCGACGAGCGTTCTGTACTGCGTCCTGATCTTCCTGCTCGCCTATCTGGCCCGACGATTCGGCGCCAGCTCGAACAAAGCCGTCTGACCGACGGACGGAACAGCGTCATTTCACGGAGGAAATGCAATGAGAAAGCACACAGCAACGGCAATCGGAGCACTCGCCGTAATCGGACTCGCGCTCTCCGGCTGCTCGGCCGGAGGCGGAGAAGGCGGCCCGGCGGAGGGCGAGGACCTGGTCATCGACGGCGAGCTGATCGCGACCGCTGACGTCCTCGACGCTGCGCGGGATGAGGGCACGCTCGTGTTCTATACGGGTGCGAGCGAAGTCTCTGAGCAGGAGGTCACCGACGCGTTCACGGAACGCACCGGCATCCCCGTGGAGATCGTGCGGCTCGCGCCCAACAAACTTCAAGAGCGCGTGCTCAGTGAGAACGCCGCGGGCAAGCTCGGAGCGGACGTAATCCGGATCTCAGGAGAGGACCTGATTCTCGCGCTCGCGGACGACGGTGTGTTCCAGCCGACCGAGCTCACCGACGATATCGCCGGGGCGCTCTCCGACGACGCGACGTTCGACGACGGGCTCTACTACAGCAGCTTCGATCGCGTCTACAGCTTCGGCTACAACAACCAGGTGCTGAGCGAAGACGAAGCGCCCGAGAACTGGGCTGACTTCACCGACCCCGCCTACGCAGAAAAGTTCGGCCTCGTGCAGGTCGGTGCGGGCGGCAGCACGGCGGCGCTGACGCGCTTCCAGATCTCGGAGCTGGGAGTGGACTGGCTGAAGGACATCGCGGCCAACGATCCGCGCATCTTCGATTCCTCCGCCAACCTGACCGACGCACTCGCTCGCGGCGAGATCTCGTTGGGTGTGGTTCCCATCGGCACCGCCTACGCGGCGATACTCGAGGGCGCGCCGATCACGATCGCGATGCCCGAAGAGGGAGCGGCCGCCTACCCGTTCTACATCGGCCAATCGGCCTCAACCGAGCGGACGAACGCGGCCACGGTGTTCGCTAACTGGCTGCTGTCCACCGACGGACAGACCCTCGCGGCGTCCATCGGCGACTATCCCGTTAACTCTGAGGCTCCGACTCCCACAATCGGCGACGTCGAGCTGCCTGCCGCCGACGAAGGGTTCGCGTACCGAGCGACGTTCGAGGAGTCGCTCGAGAACCTCGAGTCAGATGCCGCGATCTGGGCGGAGATCTTCGATTACACCGGCTGAGTTCGGGTGGGAGGCACCCTTGCGAGTCGGAGGCGCCGCCCGCCTGGATCACACGCCGAGAAGGGCGCGACGCTGAGATGTCGAAGAACAGAAGGGAGATGCCGTGGACGTGACGGCGTCGATCCGCGAAGCCATTCTGGCGGGCGACTTCGTGCCGAACCAGCGCCTCATTGAGGCAGATCTCGCGGATCGGTTTGGCGCCTCGCGCGCCGGCATCCGCGAGGCACTCGGAGTGCTGAAGGGAGAGGGGGTGGTGGAGCGCGTGCCGCACCGCGGGGCACGCGTGCGCGCCTTCACGCTCGACGAAGCGATCGAAATCGCGGAAGTGCGGCGCGCTCTCGAGTCGCTATGCGCGGCGAAAGCCGCAGAGCGGGTCACGGATGGCGAGATCGCGGTGCTCCGAGCGCTCGGCGAGGCGATGCAGCGTGCTGTCGCCGTGGGCGACGTGCTCACGTATTCGGTGAAGAACAGGGAGCTCCACGCGCTCGTGAGAGCAGTGAGCGGGCAAGGCGCGGCCCAGAACCTCATCGAGCGCCTGCGCGGGCAGAGCGTGCGGCAGCAGTTCCGCCTCGCGATGAAGCCCGGCCGCCCCGCCGTGTCCGTGGCGGAGCATCAGAACATCATCGATGCGATCTGTGATCGGGACCCGTCGGCAGCCGAATCCGCGATGGCCGCGCACCTCGACAGCGTGATTGCGGCGATGCGCGATGTGGGCACCGAACGGCGCGCGGCCCGATGATCGCGTGACAGCCCCCGCACCGTCCGGTTCTCGCCCGCGCGGGCTGATACTCCTGCTCGTGCACGCGGTGTGCGTGCAGCTGGTGAGCTACGGACTGCGACCGGCGATCTCGTTCGAGATCCTGCAGTTGGGCCTCGATGCGGCGTGGCTGGGGATCGCCGCGACCGCGTTCGCCCTGCCGCCGCTCCTCCTCGCGCTCCCCTCCGGACGCATCGTCGACCGCCTGGGCGAGCGCGGGATGCTGGTGACCGGCGGCCTGACACTCGCGGCGGCAGCGGTCGTGACCGTGTCGTTCTCGTCTCACGTGATCGGCCTCATCATCGCGACCGCGCTGCTGGGGCTCGGAGTCCTCTTCTCAGTCGTCGGCGAGCAAAGTTGGGTCATGCGGGGCGCGGTGGACGGGCGCCTCGACTCGACATTCGGCGTATACACGTTTGCGACGTCGGCCGGACAGATGCTGGGACCGGTGCTGTTGTTGCTTCCCGGATCCGTTGGCACACCGTCACTGCGACTGGTCGCGATTTCGACGTTGTGTATGGCGGTGATCGCCGTCGCGCTTTCAATCGGCATCCGCTCCGTCGCCGTCGCGCCGCGCGCGAAGGGGAGACGCGCGACCGACGACGGGATCCTTTCGCTGCTGCGCCGCCCGGGGGTGCCGTCGGCGCTGATCGCCAGCAGCATCGTCCTGACTTCACTCGATCTCGTGATGGCCTACCTGCCACTGCTCGCGGACGAGCGAGGGATCGCAACCGTCTGGGTCAGCGCGTTCCTCGTGGCGCGAGGAGCCGCGACGATGGCGTCTCGGCTCTGTCTCGGCCGGCTTACGCGGCGGTTCGGGCGCCGCCTCGTTCTGATCGTCGGAGGAGCGGTCGCCGCGGCATCGCTGTCCGTACTTGCGTTTCCCGTCGTCCCCATCGCGCTCGTGGCCGCGGGGACGGTGTACGGTCTGGCGGCCGGAACGGCGCAGCCGCTGACGATGTCGTGGATGACGCTGGTGACCGCCCGCGAACGGCGTGGGACCGCTGCGTCGCTACGACTGATTGGCAACCGCGTCGGCCAGACCGTGATTCCGCTCGCCGCAGCTGGAGTGTCTACCGTCATCGGCGCCGCGGGCGTCTTTGCGGTGACGGGGGCGGCGCTCGTGATCTCAGCGACGATGTCGCGAGCTGCGCCGAACGGATCGAGCAAATGACTCGAAAACCAGAGCCCAGATATGGGCTCGTGCGGCCTGCGTCGTCACGCTCGGTTATTGGAGGGGCTGACGGGAATCGAACCCGCGCTATCTGCTTGGGAAGCAGAAGTTCTACCATTGAACTACAGCCCCGAATATGTCGAGCGTAGTCGAGGTCGCTGGGCGATCGCAAAGTAGACTCGAGCCGTGCTGCTCTCCGATCGCGATATCAACGCCGAGCTCGACGCCGAACGCATCCGGCTGGATCCGCTCGACAAGAACATGGTGCAGCCGTCGAGCGTCGACGTGCGCATCGACCGGTACTTCCGACTGTTCAGCAACCACAAGTATCCGTTCATCGATCCCGCCGAGGACCAGCCCGATCTCACGCACCTCGTCGAGGTCGAGCCGGACGAGCCGTTCATCCTGCACCCCGGCGAGTTCGTGCTCGCGAGCACATATGAGGCGGTCACCCTGCCGGACGACGTCGCGGCCCGCCTCGAGGGCAAGTCGTCGCTCGGTCGCCTCGGCCTGCTGACGCACTCGACGGCCGGATTCATCGATCCTGGCTTCTCGGGCCACGTCACCCTCGAGCTTTCGAACATGGCGACGCTGCCGATCAAGCTGTGGCCCGGCATGAAGATCGGCCAGCTCTGCTTCTTCCGCCTCTCGTCGCCGGCCGAGAACACGTACGGCGCGTACGGCAACCGGTATCAGGGGCAGCATGGCCCGACCGCGAGCCGTTCGCACCTGCGGTTCGTGCGCACCGACGTTTCCACGACGAACGCCGGATCCGCCGGAGAGTAGCGATGCCCTATAACCCCGAGATTGCGGATCGCGTGCGCGCGATCATCGAGGTCGCGGGCGACGTCGATGAGAAGCGCATGATGGGATCCCTCGCCTTCATGATCGGCGGCAAGATGGCCGTCGGAGTCTCGGGCGACGAGGTCTTCTTCCCCATGGGCGGAGGGGAGGCGTTGGACGTCGCGCTTCAGCAGGGAGCGCACCGCCTGCGGCTGCCCAGCGGACAGGACGTGCCGTTCGCCGCTCTCACGGATCCGGACGACGACACCCTCGCCGACTGGATCGGCGACGCGATCGCCCGCGCGCTCGGGGCATGAGTATCGTGCTCTCGCCGACCATTCGTCAGACGTCGGAATGTCAGCGCGCACGGGCAGCGCGCGCGGCCATGGTGCATGAACCTCTCGCGGCCATCGCGGGGTCTCCCGGATGAGCCACGGCCTCGCAAATATGCGCGATTTTCGGCGCCACGCGAAACGCGAGGCGTCGCTGATCCGCCGCGCCGAGCGCATTTGGCCGATGGCGCTCGGGTGGGGAGTGCTCAGCCTTCTGCTCGGCGCGGTCGGCGGCCTCGTCGTTTTCATCGCGTTCGATACCGGGGATCCGGGCGTGTTCTGGGCGGGCGCGGCGATCGTGGCGTTCGCGCTGTTCCTGCTCGGATCGATCTGTGTGGTGGCGCTCGCGAACGCGCGCGGCTGGCGGATCCGCCGCGAAGCCGCCGAGCTCGCGCTCGCCCACGGCTGGCATTTCGAACTGGAGGTGGATCCGCGCCACTTCCGCGGATCCCTGTTCACCGCCGGCCGCGACGGCCGCGTCGAGACGGCCATGCACACGCACGAGCCGCGCATGATCGAGGTCGGCAACTACACGTTCTCGGCCGCGTCCGGGCGATCGCTCAAGGGCATCGATCAGATCGGGTACGTGCGCATGGTGCTCGACAACGACCTGCCGCACATGTATCTGCATGCGCAGAACCGGGTGAGGCCGCGCCCATATTCGTTCACGTTCGATCGCGCGCAGCGCATCGATCTCGAGGGCGATTTCGTCAGGTACTGGCGGCTCTTCGTGCCCGAGGGCCATGGGCCCGACGCGTATTACATCTTCACGCCCGACCTCATGCAGACGTTCGTCGACGTGATTCCGGGCTGCGACGTCGAGGTCGTCGGAACCGAGATGTACATCTACGCGCCCGGCAGGTTCGACTTCGCGAACGCCGACATCCTCGACGCGGCCGAAACGATCGCCGAGACAGTCGGCGCACACACCGCGTCGCGTGCCGCGCGGTTCACCGACCTCGTGGGGGAGGACGTGCCGCGACTCAGCCCGGCGACGGCCTGGGCGCTGCGGCTCGCGCCGGCGTTCGTGGTCAGTGCCATGCTGATCGTGCTCGCGGGGCAATCCGGGCTTTTCGGCTGATCGTCTGCCGGTTCTGTCGGAGGCGGCCTCCGGTGTCGTGGGGGTCTGTCGGAGATTCAACATGATCGCGGCCCTCAGTGGCCGGGCGACCACGTTTCTCCGACAGAACCGAAGTGCGCGTCACGCCGCCTCCGACAGAACCGGGCGGCGGCCGCGGCGGCTGGCGCGCGCACCGACGATCGCCGCCTCCACAACGGGCCAGTCGTGCCGCACGAGCGCATAGTCGAACCGCAGCGGCGTGTACCCGAGGGCCGCCGCGGCGGCATCTCGACGCAGGTCCTTGTGCCGTTTCGACTGGCCATCGTGATTTTCGCGTCCGTCGATCTCGAGAATGATGCACCCGTCGAGCAGGAAGTCGACGAGGCCGACGCCCTCGATGAACACCTGAGCCTGCACGTCGATGCCCAGGTGATGAAGGCGCAGGCGCACGAGGGACTCGAGCCCGCTGTCCGATTCCGCGTGCGCGAAGTCGACGAGCCAGCGCTTTCCGGCGGGAACCTTCGCTCTCACCCACGCGCGGTCCTCCTCTCTGAGCAGCCCCTTGTTCCACGCCGACTCGAAGGAGGCGAAGAACGCCTCCTCGCCGCGGCAGGCCAAGAGCTGCACGAGCGCGACGCGCAGCGGCACCGCTCCGATGCCTCCCGCGCCGGCCGACCAATGCGCGACGCAGCGACAGCCGTCGTGACGCCGGGCTCGGCCGCGCGAGCCCAACCAGACGTGCACGTCGTCATATCCGTCGAGCACCCACACGCCGCGCAGGTACAGCAGCGACGCACACGTGAGCGCGCCGCCGTGTAGCGCCGCCTCCACGATCGGTTCCGGGGTCTCGGGCACGGCGTAGATGCCCTTGCGCGGCCGGAGCACCGCCTCGACTCGTCGGGCCCTGAGCAGGCACTCCTCCGTCGCGCCGCTGTTGAGCAGGGTCGATGTGCGCACACACCCGCCGCCATGGCGGACGGCCTCGGCGATGTCGTCTGGGGTCATGACTCTACGGTGGGCTAAACGGCACCGCGGCGTTTGCGCAAACGGGCGTAATGGGGATAGATCGACGAAGTCGGCGAATGTGGACGCGTTGAGGCGGCCACCGGCGGCGGCCGGTTCTGTCGGAACCCTCACCCACCCGCCCGCGGTTCGGTCGGAGAATCCCGCGACTCAGACCAGTAACCGGCGATTCCGACCAGGATCTCCGACGCTACCGATGAGCCTCGACGGACGCCTCCGACAGAACCGGCATGCGGCGCGTGAGAACAACCAGCACCACGGCCCACACCGCCCAGCTCACGCCGTAGAACGCCCAGTACGCGCCATCGTCGAGCGAGGTCAGCGGCGTGATGAGGTTGCTGTAGGCGAACTGCCCCATC
>Ga0308157_10006219_pt1 | contig 14442 bp, 10 predicted proteins | sample PhyBR1_FD_201035 | JGI IMG/M metagenome (GOLD analysis project Ga0308157, IMG submission 201035) | Phyllosphere microbial communities from UC Gill Tract Community Farm, Albany, California, United States - DLSLB.R1 | ecosystem: Host-associated > Plants > Phyllosphere > Unclassified | place: USA...
AAATACTTTGTAAAAATATTTTTTTTTTAAGGATTTACAGCTAATATTATCTCTAAAGATGTTAAAATTATATTTTCCCATAATATATTTTAGTAGAACTTATTCTGTAATTATTAGGTATCTTTTTAGGAATTCTAAAGTTTGTACGTATTTTTTTAAAATAAATAAGATGATACATAATTCCCTCAATTTTGTTAGCAAAAATTATCTTTCCATTATTAAAAATAATTTTTCCCGGAAAACCTTCAAAAAGAATAAAATCAAAATGAGCCTTAATTTCTCCTTTGGCCTCTGCTGCCTTAACAACATGAGTAAAACTCTCAATATCTGTTTCAAATTCATCTATGGTTTTACCAATACCTAAAGGTTCATAACCCCGCTCGCTACACTCATCAAAACACCAAGATTCGTAATCTGAAAGAACGAATTGAAAATCTTTACTTCTCATAAAAAAAGTTTTCATTTTTTCATTATTTCGATATAAAGAAAAACAGCCAGTAGTATAATCTGGCCGCATACTAAGATATTCATAACTATTTAGCATTTCCTCTGTCAAAAAAGCTCTTATATCTCCGTAAATAATATCTAAATCACATTGTCCCCAATAGTCATAAGCTTTAAATATTTCTGGAAATAAAAAATTGTAAGCAGGCTTAAAATCATTTAATTTGAATGGATAATCAAGACTAACCTCAAAACCAAATTTTCCTGAAGCCATTTTCTTAATCTCTCCAAGAGTTTTATAAACAATTATTAAATTATCAGGTTTATAGGGTATTTCATCAACATTATCTGTAATGATATAAAAATCAATCGTTGGGTTAAACCCGCAAGAGTGAACATAATAAGGAAAATACCAAGGATAATCTCCATACCAGCAGGTTAGTACTGCAATTGAGGTTAGTTTTTTAATCATTCTTAAAAATGGTCTTCTATTAATTCGTTTATAAAATATTCTAAATTTTCTCTTTCATAACTATTAGGATATTCATAGCCATTAATAAAGATAGCGGGAGTATAAGAAATACCATTCTGTAAGCACCAATCGTTTTTGATTCTAAAAATTGTATCAATGTCTATATCATTTGAATTTGAACCGTATTGATTATTGAAAATTTTAAGGTCTTTCTTAGCAAACCAAAACCGCATTGCCTCTTCAAATACCTTTTCTCCTTTTTCTAAATAAATTTGATATAAGTTTCTAAATAGTGTTTTAACTTCATCCTTATCAGAATCAATATCTGTTTTAAAGATGATTTTTATTTTTAAATCATTATGATGATTTTCTATTATTTTATCTAGTATCTCGTGCACATTTTTGCAATGTCCACAAAAAGGATTGGTAATTATGGTAATTTCAGCTTGACTGTCTTTGTTTCCTAATATAAAAGGACTTGTAGGCAATTCTTTTTTGGATTTAGTAAGCAATGTGTTTTTAAAATTCTGATAATTTCGCATAAAACGATTCCCTTTTAATTGAAATTCTTTTAATTCTTTTTGATTCACTAAAATTATTTTCAGCATAGACCAAATATAAAATACAGTTACAAAACTGAAACCAAACAGCAGAAGTGCTTTTATTGAACAATCGAACTCATTGGATTGAAAAAACTCCAAAAACAACAATTCAAACAAAACTATAGTAATGATTACTAAACAAATAGGGCACCATTTTTTTTCTACAAATTTTTGAAAATACAACGATGCTACAATAACAGGAATCGAAAACAAAAGCAACAGTTTTTGAATAGAAAGAAAAGTGGCTGACTCTCCAAATAAGAGAAATAAAAACAAACCAAAAAATTGTGTACCAAAAAACACCATGCTCAAGTCACTAAAATCCAAATATTTAAACAGTTTCCATTTATTTGAACTTACAACAGTATTACAACTGGTGGTAGCTGTAATATTGCAAAATTTATTGAGCATTTCGCTCTTTGTTCCAAACAAATCTTTGAGAGCTGCTATTGAAAATAACATTCCTAAAGCAGCAAATGCAAAAAACAAATTAGTTTGCCAATTTTCCTGGAAAGCAAAAATAACAGCTATCAAAAAAATTAAACATAGTAAAGACAAAGCCAAAAAGGGATTGCTTTTCTTTGCACTATTTACTGTTTCCGATGTTTCTGCCAGTAAAACAATTCCATACCATTGTTGCTCTAATGACGAATGACTAATTTTATTACACTTATTATCTTTCGTATAAAAATAAACCTCCTCTTTTTTTTCAATAAAACAAAGTTCAGGATTACTTCTGTCTTGATTCAACAATGCAACAAACCGATTAGGTAAGTACTCCAAATCTAAAAAAGGAACCCGAATGATACCATTTTCTACTCCGAAAAAGCTCAAAGTATCTGCAATTGCTAACAACGATGGAAAATCAGGATGCGATTGAATTTGAAATAAAAATTCATTTTTATCAATAAAAATCCCTTCCTTTTCCAAATATTGGAAGAGGTAATTGTAATTGTCTGTCATTTTTTTTGTCGTTATTATTGGAATTAATACTACCCATGCAAGCGTATTAATTTAAATGCAATATAGATTTCATAACTATTTACTCAAAAACATTTTCATACGAATATTTTTTAGATTTAATTTTCGTTTCTAAAAGATTTAATCCATAAGTTTTCAAATCATTTTTTGTGTTTTCAATGGAATCATTTTTTAGGATAAAGTCATATTTTTCTTTTAAGTTTGTCTCGTCTTTGACTATCACATCAAAAAAATTGCTGATTTGATTAACAATTGTTTCAGTTTGAACATTGGAAAACATGAAATAAGAATTTTTTGTAGTCTTGCTAGATTCTGTTTCATTTAGAATCGGCACCAATTTACTCTTATCGCTTATCACTAATTTATAACCTTGGCAATCAAAATTACTGACATTCTCTTTTAAATTAAATGATCTTATTATTTGCTCTTTTATGTCTCTTTTCATTTTCAATTCATCTTTCTTATAAATATTTTTATAAAAAAAACTTATTCTTTTGTAAATAATTTCTTTCGGAATAACAATTTGACTTTCAATAACATTCAATAAATCAGATAAAACAGAAACCAAACTTTTATCTAATACAAAATAAGCGCCGTCTTCATTTAAAGTATTAATTGTCATACTTCCATTAGCACTATTGCTATTCAACAAAATAAAAGAGCAGATATTAGCTTGATCATACATTGTTTTATAAGCTATATCTTCAATTCTTTCCGTTCCTGATTGATTTTGAGTAATTTCAGGTTCCTTTAATTGAACAGTTAATGATTCATCTATTTGATTTAAACTATTTCCAGCAAGAAAATTTTCTATAAAATTTTCATTTAATTGAGTCGGGGTCCCAATCCATTTTATAAAACCTTTATTATCTATCAGAATCGTTTTTGGGATACTAAAACTACCATTTTCGTCTTCGATAAAATTTTTTATTGTTTTACCAGATTCATCTGTAAGGACTGTTGATGTAAACTTAAATTTATTTAAAAATTTCGATACATAGTCCCGTCTTTCATTTGTAATTGAAACAAAAAGAAGTTTTTTATTGTCTTTAAACTTTTCTTGTAATTTATTTATATGTGGCACGGCTTCTAAACAAGGACCACACCAAGTTGCCCAAAATTCTAAAACAATAAATTTATTATCAAAAATTAATTCTTTTGATTTATTTTGTAATATATCAGTAAAAACAATTTTTGGAGAAATATCATCAACCTTTAGTTTGTTTTGAGAAAATAAATTTGAGAAAATAAAAAGAGTAAATACTACATAAAATTTACATTTCATAATTACATTTATTTTAGTTAAAATTTATGGAGGATTAAAAAATCCTCCATAAACTCAATTACAAATTAAACTTAACATGAAGTTACAGTTCCTGTACTGCAATAAGGTATGCCAGCACCAGGAGTGTATGTTCTACATTTTGAACAGTTGCTTCCTACACAACATTTATATCCTGTTGTACCACTCCCCGCCATAATTTTTTTCATTTCATTTCTAGTAAGTGCATTTTCGATAGTTTTTAAGCTCATTTTTTTTAATTCTTTCATAATTTTAAAGTTAAAAATTAAACAGTTGTTAATAAATCCTTATTCTACTTTGCTTTTTCCACGTGCACTTGGTAATAACAAAATAAGTAAGAATTTTTGTAAAAATGAACAAAAAAAAAGATTTTTCCTATTTTAAAAGTTAAAAATACGTTATTTTTTTGCTTTTATATGTTGAGATTGTATTTGAAACAAGAATATTAATAGTACAGTAATCTTCTTAAAATAATTTTATAAATCATTATCAACAAACTTGCTATTAAATCCAATTGTTAATTCGCCTGAATGGTATATTAAAAATCCAAATTCTAAAAGAATATTCTCTATACAATCCTTACTAGCAAACTCAGCATGTATTTCAATAGCTATTACTTTAACTCTATTTAACCAACTTAAATTAGCCTTTTCACTAAAAACAGATGCTTCAGCTCCCTCAATATCTATTTTAAAAAAATCGATTAACTTTAAGTCAAATCTTTTTATAATGTCTAAGACAGAAAGAACTTCACATACTTCACTTCTACTACTATCTGATCTTTCAGTTAATCTAAAACTCCAATCTTTAGAATCTTTAACAGATGTTAAATTAGAACTATATCCCCAAATTCCTTTTGGTACACAAGTAACATTCGATAAATTATTTTTTAAAATATTATGAGTCAATCTTTGGAAATTTTTTTGAGATGGCTCAAGAGCGATTATATTTAGCTCAGGAAAATATGCCGTGAAGTACATACTTGTAAGACCAATGTTTGCACCCGCATCTACTATCGTGACAGGTGAAAAATTATTTTTTTGAAAAAAATCAATAATTATTTTATATTCCTCTTCTATCAAAATTTGTTGAAAAACTTTTATATCTGATGATTTTTTTTTTAAGTTAATAATAAATGATTTATCATTTATTAAATAACTAAAAAAAATGGAGTTCCCTTTTTTTTCAATTTTAATTCTTCTTAATTTAAGAAATTCTACTAAACTAAATGTATTTGACAATATTTATTTGTGTTATTAATTAGTATATATTGAAAAGAATTTGTAATCTCAAATAATGAATATAGTATAATTTAAATATCGAGACTATTTAATTTTTTAAGCAACAATACATAAAACATAATTTACTTATATTTTTATAAATCATTGCCTCATTGAAGGTAAATATATTAATTTAAGAACTCAAAAATTAAGAAAAGTAGTATTTTTTTTTTAATTCCAACAAAACAGTTAGACAAAATACCAAGCAATTCTGGCTTATTTTAAGCCAGGACACCAGATTAAAAACAAAAAGAATTGATTACTTTCTGGTGCCTATCTCAAAATCTGAGTTAATAAGCAGAAAGCAATCAATTCTATGTTATCCTTTTTTAAAGAAATTTATAGTACTATTTAAATCCTCCAAAATATACTTCTTTCATAAAGATTCTGTTTCCAAAAACTGGGTTTACTTCTATTTTTTCGCGTACCTCCTGATATAACGTTTCGCCATTAAAGTCTTCTATTTCATAATTAATCTTATGCGGAATTTTTCCTGAATTTAATGCTGCAACCGGACGATAATCACCAAAAAGTTTTCTTTCGAAGAAACTCTTATTTCCGTTATCAAATTCTGTTTTTTCTGTTGAAACTATATTGAAGTTTTCTTTATCAATAAAAACATGATAATCGGTTTTTGGAATTGTTCTGTTTCCTGTACTTAACGTTTTTTCAAAATAATTTAAATGATAACATAATCTTCCTTCATACATTTCATCTTCCAAAACTTCAAAATTATTCCACAAATCGAGTCTTAAATCAGAAATAAAGTTTACTAAATCAGCATTTTTAGATAAGTTATTATGATCGTAAGAAGTAAGTTTTGCCCATTTTGCATTTACCCCGCTTTCACGGTCATCATGGCTCCAGGCTTCAGCTCCATTCATTATTTCATAATAGCTTTCAGGCATTTTTTTTCTCAAAAGATAATTAGAATTTGTTGCCCATTTTTCTTCTGTCTGAGGCACTTTATTTCCTTCAATAGTAAGTTTAGAAAAAAGGTGCGCTTTTTCAATTTTCTTCAAAGCATCACTTCCTCCTAAACTGGCAATTACTTTTGCTAACAATTTAGCATTAAGCTGATACGGAATAGAATCGAGCATATTATTCCTTTGGATTTTGGCTTTTTCCAGTTTTGCTTCACGGTTGGCTTTTTCAGTTTCCCATTCTGCTTCCTGCTGCTCTATTTTTTCAAAAAAAGCTAATCGTTTTTCTTCTTTTTCTTCGGCTATTTTAAGGCCTAATTTTTTAAGATCTGCAAAACGAGTGGTATGGCTTCTTATTTTTTTATCGGCAAAATAGCCTTTATTTACTTTTTTAACTATCGAAGATCCTCTGGAATCCTGTTTGTCATTTTCAATAAGCAAATTAGCATACAGTAATGCTTTTTCTTTATTTTCAAGTAAAAAATAAGTTTCGGCTAAATTGTTGGTTACTATAAACCGGATGTTTTCGTTTGCAGGTGAAGGTGGGTATTTTAACAATAAACTTTCCAGATATTGCAAATGCGGTAATAAAGGCTTTTCGTCTAAACCTTTTTCAAGGGTTACTTTTTCCATCTGAGCCGTAATTTCATTTTCAAATGCCAGCATTTGATTGTATTCAGAATGTCCTTTTGAAGTTACAAATTCAAATTTTATTTTAGATTCGCCTGTAGTATATTTTAATTTGTAATTAAGATAGTTTTGTATTGTGCCCACAGAACTGTAAATCATTGCGTCCAATCCTAACTCTTCAGCAGTGTAATTCCCATTTTTCTCTGCCTCGGCAACTTTTTTATTATTTGTAATTACTGCATCCCTCAATTTATCTTTTTGAGAACTAACACCAATTGTATAGGATTCTACAGTATTAAAATCCTCCGACAATAGAAGTTTATCAGCACATTTTGCTTCTACTTTTATCTTTACACTATAATTAGAAAATGCAAAAAACTCCCACGTATTCTTCTTTTTATCAAATGTACTATCGATTTTTGTTGCCTGATATTGTGGCAATTCAATAGTTAAATAAATTCGTAGCTTTCCATTTGCAGGATCTTTTATAAATCCTTCAATATTAAAATAATTTTTCTTTAAGATAGGCTCTTCTTGTATTAACCTCTTATCAACCTGGTAAAAAGTGGTTTGAGTTAATGTATTATCAAGAACAGGAAACTCTGAATATTCAATTACAGGTATATAAAACTTCTTTTTTTTGGAGTTTATCTTTTCTTGTGCCTGAATTGCACCAATTAGAAATAACGCGATTAAGAGTATTATTTTTTTCATAGGCAAAAAAAAGCCACCAGAATTATCTTCTGATGGCTTTAAAGGTTTTCTGTTATTATTTTTTATTAAAGATCTGAATAGACTTATCAGAAACATAAAAGATATTCTGAGTTGCCGGATCAATTTCATAAACTGGTTTGTTATTGTTGAAAATAATTTTATCAACCTCTACTCCATCTGATTTGCTCACTTTAACCAAAACTTTTTCTCCAGTATCTGCTTTTGCAAAAATATAAGAGAAATCTCTGTTTTGTTTCATCGCATTAAAACGGGAATTAAATTTAGCTGCTACCATGCCAAGAGCTGCTGATCCTGCTGCATAAGCTTTTGCCTGATCCTGGTTAGTCTTATCTTCCTTTTTTATAACTGTGGATCTCATCTTTCCTGAAGAATCACGGTATGTCATTGTTAATTCAGCTCCTTTGATATCGCTTACTGCTGAACCTATACCCATACCAATGCTTCCTGCAATAGCAGCACTTTTAATAAGACGTCTTGTTCCTTCACCTGGCTGTGTATAAGTATGGTGGTATTTAATTGTTCCGTCTACATTTACCCCCATTACTTCAACTGGTCCAGAAAGTACAACTCCCCAAGGAAACTGCTCTATACTGTTTAATTCTTTTTCTTTTTTGATATTTACTTTTGCGAAAGGCTCCGGTTTATCGCTAATACTTGGATCAAACTTGTATAATTTTTCGTCGTTATAAACTACGTAAGAATTTGTAGCTTCATCATAAGCAGGTAATACAGGACGATTTTTATCAAAATTAATATTACGCTTCCAAAGTTTAATTCCTGATTTGTAATCAACCATATTTCCGTAAGTACCTGTCAGGTACATAACTTTTTCACCTACTTTTCCTAAATAATAAATTGGATCTTCTTTGTCGTCAGAAATTTCGATGAATTTTTTCCAAAGTTTTTCACCGTCTTTGTTGATTAGCATCATTTCGTTTTCAGCTACATATAAGAAATCCTGATCGATTGGGATAACTCTTTTTAAACCGTCTCCACGAGCATCTTTTTTCCATATTTTTTCACCTGAAGTTAAATCATAAAAATTAAAACCGCTGTAGTGAGCTACTAAGATTTTTGTTCCCCAGTCTTCCAGATAAACCACTCTTTTTGTTTTGATAGATTCTTTCCAGATACTTTTTCCTGTTTCAGTATTCAATACATTCAAATATTGTTTTGTAGAAAAAGTTCCTGCATTATTAACTACAACAATGTTTTTATCATTTTGAGTTAAAAAGAACTTTGAATAATCTTCTTCACCTTTCCAGTTTAATTTACCTGAGTTTCTGTCGAAAGAATATAATTTTCCGTACAACAAATAGTAAATAACTGATCCGTGTACTGTCGCAATATTTGTGTTTGCAGATTCTTTGAAGGAAAAACTAAATAATGATTTTGCTTTATCTACTGTAGTATTCCATTTCAATTCTCCTGTTTTCATATCCAATAAAGCGATTGCCATGTCACCGTCTTTTTTCAAAGTAAGCAGATATTCGTCTGTTTCAGGAATAAAATCTGACTGCGTTACCCAGAACGATTCTTTAGATGAATTGTAAACTACTTTCCCGCTATCGGTATTAATAATTAAATATTTGCTATTGATATAAGCTTCAACGTATGGACTTCCCGGAACACTGGTTAAATCGCTTTTCTCCTTAAAAATTTTTCCAAAATCAGGATCTGTCAAAATATCTCCTGCTGAAGTAGTTCCAAAATCATCTTTAGTCAGGGTCCAGATAATTTTTTTTGTTTCCGGATCTAAACCTTTTATGGTTCCGCCTTCCTTAAATACAACAACACCGGTAATTTCGTTTTGTACTAAATCCTGAACGGCATTTTCTGTTGTAACAATTTCATCATACTTCCTTTGAGAAACAGCAGAAATCGAAACAGCCAGAAGTAAAATAATTGAAAAAGTAATTTTCTTCATAGTAGATTTTTTTAATTAATGAATAGATATGTGGCAATTATGATTGAAATAATTGTCTGCGAATATATACAAATTAAACTTTATTTAAGAAAATATTTCTTTCAAAACCTCAAGTGATTTAGGTTTTTTGAAACCATCTAAATGAAGGCTGTAATAATCAATCAGAATCTTTAGCAGTATTTGCCTTTCTATCACGTGAAAGGTTTTCTGATCATTATCAAATTTTAAACTCAGTAGTTTTTTTAACAAATCTGTTTCGTGTTCTGTCAAAGAATTTGATCTGCGAAGAAGTGTAAAAACACCGTCATTAATTTCAAAATAGGGCAAATCAAGTTCTGAAATATCAGGATAAAAACCCAAATATTTTGTAGTTTCCAACATTAAAATTAAATGAAAATTAGAAATTTCATCGTGATGGTCGAGCCATGTGAGCGCTGTTTCTAAAAACACAAACAATGATTCATTCTTTTCTTCTTCCTGTATTGAATAATGCAAAATTTCAGAAAGAAACATTACCATTGTACTTTTTACAAGATCTGTATGAATGCTTTGAAAAGGAACAGCTGTTTTGATTTCTTTGAAGTTTTCTAAAGTGCCTTTATTTTTATGGACTGCTTCTATTTCTAGAATAGACAGAGGCTGAAAATAAGCAATTTTCTGGCTTGCTTTCCGACTTGAAAAAGCGTCACGCACAAAATAAGATTTCAGTCCGTTTGAAAGTGTAAAGCATTTCACAATCAAGCTTTTCTCCTGAAATTTTAGAGATGAAATTACTATGGCTTTGGTTTTAATTAACATTCAGCCGGAATTATTTTGATATTCTTTTTCTTAAATCTGTCCAAAAACCTTCTTTCAATAAAGAACCATGAAAACACAGCAAATAATAAAGTTATAGCTATAACAACCATTGCCATTAGTAACGCATTATATTTTTGAAACAAATTATACTGTCGAAATACCTGAATTATAGGAAAATGATAAATATACAGGCCATATGTAAAATCGCCATATTTACCGAAGTTATTAAAAAAAGGAATACTATAACCAGTAATTATAACAATACAACCAAATGCTGCCGGATATAACACAATGATCGTAAAACTAAAAAAATAATAACCTAACAATACTAACATTGAAAATATTAAAATTACTTTTTTGAATTTTACAATAGAACTTAAATTCAAGAAAAGAAAAATACCTACCACAAAATAAGACAAATAGCCAGGCAATTGTTTTGCCAATAACGGTTTATTTACATAAGAGCTCATAACAAACCAATAAATCAAAGACAAAATATAAAGACTAACTAATACTAAAAAAGTTTTTTTAGTATTCTTTATTACATAAAAAAGTAAAGGCAATACAATATAAAAACCCTCTTCAACTTTTAAAGTCCACAATGCACCATTTACTGAACATAAAAGATTCTTCTCAAAAAGCCCTGGTAAGCAAGGATGCATGAAATTCATAAAAATTAAATTCCAGCCTAAATATTTATAAGTATCTATACTTGAGAAATATTCAATGAATTCATAACTACTAAATATAAACAGAGTAAAAACAGACAAAAAGATTATTAATACATAAGCAGGCAAAATCCTTTTAGCTCTTTTAATAAAATATTCTCTTATTGAGGGAGTACTTACATAACTTTTGGCAACCAAAAAACCACTTATTACGAAAAATCCTTTCACAGCTATATTTGGATAAGATATTGTAGATAAAAAAAATAGTTTATTATTTTGAGAAAGCTCGGAAAGGTGTGCCAATAAAATATTTACAGCAAAGAAGAATCTTAAAAAATCAAAACAATTTTTGTTATTCATTGTTTGTATAAACTAAACTTACCTAATTATCATTATTTTTTTGACTTTTGTTTCGCTACCATCCTGAGCCGAAACAAAAACCATATAAACTCCTGAAGCTACTTTATATTTCCCAAAGGCCATTGTATCCCATTCAATTGTCCCGCCCTCTGAAATTGTTTCATAAACGAGATTTCCTTCAATATCCGTTATTTTAACATTCGCTTTATTCAATAATCCGGCTACTTTTACTGTTCCTGAAAATCCTGGCCTGACAGGATTTGGATATACATATACATTATTTAAATTCTCATTGGCTGAAGTTGAGGCTCCTTTAAAAGAAATCATCCCTTTATCTGTTGCGATAAAAACTTCGCCAGTTGAATTATCTATCTCAATATCATTAATTACATTACTAGGTAAAGGCGAATTGTTTATTGTAAAATGATATTTAGTTTCCTGACCATTCGGAGATACCATAAAAACTCCTGAATCTGCTGTTCCAATCCATTTATTATTAGCTCCGTCAACAACTATATCGTTAATAAACTGTTCATATAAGAGCTCCTGCGCCAAACCATCTTCCATAATAATAATTGGCCTGGTCGTTAATTGATTATCTGTTTGAAAATTATTTACATTTGATAAAATCCTTAAACCTTTAGTAGTTCCGATCCAAAGTTGGTTATTATTATCCGGAACAGCTATTCTTGCATCAAAAAAAGGCAGATTACCACCATCTGTTCCACTGGTTATTTTTTTTAAAACGTTTCCTTTTTCATTAAAACCTATAACCCCGCTATTGCTCGAAGCAGTCCATTTTGTTCCATTTTTATCTATTGACATTCTTCCAAAAGCACAGCTTGACACATTAGTAACAACAGATTTTGTAGAAAATTTTTCCCAATTTCCATCTGCTTTAAGCACTTTTATTCCGTTTTCAACTAAACTATTATTCATCCACAAATTTCCAGATTTATCAAATACCGGTCCGTTTACCCAAACATCACTAGTATTTACTATTTCCTCCAAACCGCTATTTTCGCTGCCATAAAGATAAGTTGGTATATCATTCTCTACTTTTAACAAACCAACATCAAAGGAGCCTATGTAAACTTTATTTTCGTTAGTTGGATCTATGGCAATTCTTACCAATGATTTGGCATTCAAAACATCTTTATAAGGAATATTCAACCACCCACTTTCACTAAATTTACTTATCCCGTAGCTATCTTTTGGGTATGGATTATAGTTTCCTGCATAATCGCCATATACAGCCCATAAAAAACTTTTGGATGTTTGTATAGCAAAAATACTATTTCGCATAGGTCCATCAGGTGTATTATTCTCAAAAGAAGACAAAACAGGCAAAGACGAACTAAATAAGCCATTTTCTCTTGTACCGATATAGATAGTATCTCCAATTGCTGTCGAACACACAAAACTTATTTCAGCATTAAGAACCTGAGTATTTGTAATCTGACGGCTCAGAAGCATTTGATTATTGTAAATATAAATTGCCTCCGGAGTTGTTATAAACAACAGGTGATTAACTGCTCTCATATCTGTAGAAAATTGTGGAAGCTGAAAAAAACCAATAAACGAATTTGAACTATATCTATGAATATTTCCTGCTGCATTAATTGCAATGAGTTCCGCATCCAGAGTTTCTATGCTGGACCAATCACCTGAGTTAATTACTGCCCATTGTTTATAATCAACTAAATTTGGATTAGTGATGTCTGCCCTTCTTATTCCGCTTGAAGTAGCTGCATAAATAAAACCGTTAAAAATAGTAGTTTGTTTTACGCTGATTTCAGAACCTGCATCCCCAATAAAATAAGTATCTCCAAATTTTGAAGTTGTTAAATTAAACTGTACAATTCCGAAATCGCAGGAAATATAAATCAATCCGTTATGCTCCATAAAATGATTGATTTTTTTTAAACTAGATGGTAACTGTTTATTGATAATATCTACAACTTTCAGCATACTGCCATCCTTTTCATTTATGACCATCATCAAACCATTTTCATAGCCTATCAAAGTTTTTTTAGCATTTTCGCTATAATAAATTGATGATATTGTTTGTCCGGAAAGACCGTCAATTGTTGTGGTTGTTGTAATAACATTTGTCGTTAAGTTCTTTGAAAACAAGGCATTTTCAGAAGCAGCAATAATCCCTTTTGAACTTGCTACAAGATCCTTAATATTATTATACGAAAAATAGCCCTGCCAGGACAATGTTCCCTGAGAAAAACAATCTTGAACAATTATAAGAAACAGAATATAAAGAAACTTTTTTTTCATTTGCTTGAAAGATTCAGATTGACAAATATACTACAAACGAAAGTATTTGATTTTTGTTCTTTTTAAAATTCTATTTTAAACATCAGAAGTTTTTTAAAACTAAGAATGCCTTCATTTTATTTTTTAGTATAAAATAAAGGCACTCTTTAAATCTAAATAAAAGCTATACTACTCCCTGAGCAAGCATAGCATCTGCAACTTTAACAAATCCGGCAATGTTAGCTCCTTTTACGTAATTTACATATCCATCTTCTTCAGCACCGTATTTTTTACACTGGTTGTGAATTCCGACCATTATTTCTTTTAGTCTCAAATCTACTTCTTCACTTGTCCAGTTTAGACGAATAGAATTTTGGGTCATTTCTAATCCGGATGCAGCAACCCCGCCTGCATTCGCCGCTTTTCCGGGAGCAAAAAGCACTTTATTATCTAAGAACAATTTAATTGCATCTAATGTAGAAGGCATATTTGCAGCCTCAGTTACACACAAAACACCATTATCAATAAGTTTCTGAGCATCTCCACCATTCAATTCATTTTGGGTGGCACATGGAATTGCAATATCTACTTTTACTTCCCACGGACTTTTACCTTTATGGAAAATAGCATTTGGATATTTCTCTAAATATCTTTCTGCCCTGTTGTCTCCAGTTGCCCGCATTTCCAGCATGTGATCAATTTTTTCTCCAGAAATCCCTTCTTCATCATAAATGTAACCGTCAGGACCAGAAATTGTAACTACTTTCCCTCCAAGCTCATTTACTTTTAAAGCAACACCCCAGGCAACATTTCCAAAACCTGAAATAGCCACTATTTTTCCTTTTATTTCGTGACCAATAGTACGAAGCATTTGATCCGTAAAATATACTACTCCATAACCTGTAGCTTCTGGTCTGATTAATGATCCTCCATAAGCCAGGCCTTTTCCAGTCAAAACACCAGTAAATTCATTTCTGATTCTTTTATACTGACCGAATAAGTACCCAATTTCTCTGGCACCAACACCAATATCTCCGGCAGGAACATCCAG
>Ga0308157_10006222_pt1 | contig 14437 bp, 17 predicted proteins | sample PhyBR1_FD_201035 | JGI IMG/M metagenome (GOLD analysis project Ga0308157, IMG submission 201035) | Phyllosphere microbial communities from UC Gill Tract Community Farm, Albany, California, United States - DLSLB.R1 | ecosystem: Host-associated > Plants > Phyllosphere > Unclassified | place: USA...
AAACTACAGCGCTTGCTTGCGATGGTGGAGAGGGGGGAATTGGAGGCGCCGGTCTACACACTCAGGGGCGAACGCTGATTGGACGTTATTGGCTACGGCTAAAAGTTCGATGAGAGCCGTTCGTGACCGCCTGCATGTTCTCGTTCGGCAGCCTTTTTATCGAGCTGAACGCCCGAGATCGGAAAGTTGCAGTCTGAACCTTTGCTAGCTCCGGAGTCTCGCTTTCACCGAACGGCCGCTTTGGGTCAGTACCGGCCTGTCGTGACAGTCAGTGCTTTTTCAAGTCTGGCAACCTGCTAAGCTGACGTGGACGGCCGGGTTCGGCCAATAGCGGACCTTTAAACCAATAAATAATTATTATGAAAACCCATAAAGAATTAATGTTTTTGGCTCTGATAGTATCTCTGTCGGTCCAATTGCAATCAACTGCTCAGGCTACGGAAAATTATTCTTGCTGGATTAAGCGAGTCGAGGCACGTGAGGGAAAACTGTATATATCTTTCCTACCTGATTACCGACGGCGCGCATTTGTGACAGACGAGGTTCAAGAACGGCAGAGTACAACCTCATCAACGGCCGCTTCAGATGACCTGATCATGTGGGAAAATGAAAAGGCAATCGTTAGTGATGGATTGCACAGTGGTTGCACAATCACTGCTGAGAGACATGAGGGACGGCTTGGAGTGCAAGTTCGAGCCTACGTTTCCCTTCCCGGAATACCGGCTAGTGAGAAAACGGAATTTATCGCTGCAGCAAGATCCGAAGAAGCGCAACAGCCGAAGTAAATGAAGACAAGGCATTCGTATCAACTTGGTCGAGAAGAGCGGTCATGGTCTGCTTCGGGTCGGAAGCAGCCGGTCACGGCCCTGCCTCTGTTGGTGGCATTAAGACGGGTAAGACGCACGAGTCGCGGCTAGCCGATAAGTTTCCTAGGCGAACGCAAGCGGGTGCGTCGCGATTTTCGTCCGGGTCTCAGACGCTACCGACGTCGCAAGAGCACTGCCATACACGCCACGCGTGGCCGCGGCGATCACGCCATAGCGCTTGCCGTTGGCGGCTGTGGCGGCGCGAATGACGCCTCGCCACGCAGGACTGCTGGGATCTGCTCCACGAGCTCGAGCGCCATGTGCATCTTGGCTAAGCACTGCGCCAAGTAGGCGCGATCGCTCACCATCTCGATTGCGCCCTGAAACGCACGGTCTGACGACGGACCGTAAGCCTGGCGTACCTTATCCCAGGCTGCCTGCGGTACTGCACCCCAATGACCGATCATCATGGCCAGATCGATGATGTCTCGGCTGGCCACTGCCTTGTCGCGGTACCGATCGGTGTTGGCCAGTAGCTTCTCAGCGTACATATCAGCGCGCGTGAGGGTCGGCACACCTGTCGCCGCGTTCATCTCACCTTCAATCTGGATACGTCCCTCGCTGACGATCTCGAACTTCACTGGCACGTCGTCGATGCGCAGAAATGTGCGTATGCCGTACCGGTCCGCGCGCACCTCGCGCGCTAACTGCACCGGCCGGGAGAAGATAGCGCCCAAGGACGTGTCATGGATTGTATTGCGCAGCTCGCGATAGCCTTCTTGAGAAGCGCAGAGAAAGTCGATGTCGACCGATTCCCGGTATTCGTTCAAAGCAAGCACGATCGCGGTACCACCGCCGAAGAAGCACTTGTTCCGGGACAGGAAGTCGGCGTCGAGGGCGGCCAGCAGGAGCTGAATGCGATTATGGTGGTCGCGCTTAAACATTCATCAGCCCATGGCCACAGGTCTCCGTCAGGCCATCGATCAGCTCGCGCTCCTGGTCATCTAGCTGTTTGTGGTCGACAAAACGCCAGTTGCTCTCGTAGAGCCCGAAGGCCTCTTCTGCCGTGATGACATCGTCCGGCCGCCGGCTCCAGGCAAGCAGAGCCAGTTGTGGGTAGTCCCCGATCTTCAGGATCAGCGGTGGGGTTTTCATGAGAACGATTATCGGTCTTCCCGGCAGAAAGTCAACGCCTTGCCCGTGTACTGCTGATGAAGGTCCAAATTACCAGAGACCACTCAACCCAAGAAAATTGGTTCACTTTGCTATCAATCAAAGCTACTGGCTTCCAGTGTCACCCCAGGAGGGGGCGGTTGTTGAACGATTTTCCATTACACCGTACTTGAAGGTCCGCAATGGGTTGGGTGACGCCATCCGACTCCGTCCGTTACTACAGCAAGAGTACGCCAAAATAAGGTCCGATTCCTAAGGAGGACCTCATGAAACCGTGCATGCAGACGTCGGCTTATCAAGCTGCCTGGAATAAGGGAAAACTGGTTGGCCAGAAAAGTCCTTTGAAGTTGAAAGAGATATGGGCCATCCGAATTCGCCTACAGTTGACTGAACAAGTCAGGGATCTTGCCCTATTCAACTTGGCAATCGACAGCAAATTGCGCGGCTGTGACCTGCTGAGCTTGAAAGTCAGCGACATCGCACAGGGACGCAGTATCATGCATCGTGCGATAGTCATGCAGCGTAAAACGCACCGTCCAGTACAGTTTGAAGTCACTGACATGACAAGGCAGTCACTGTTGGCATGGATTGACCAAGCCAAGCTTTCTAACAACGCGTTCCTCTTCCCAAGCAGAGTCACGCGGTCGCCGCATTTGTCCACGCGCCAGTACGCTCGCATTGTCAGACGGTGGGTCACTTCAATAGGGCTTGATGTCGCAGCATACGGCACGCACACCATGCGCCGAACGAAAGCGACACTCATCTATCGAAGGACCAAGAACCTTCGTGCGGTTCAGCTTCTGCTAGGGCATACCAAGCTCGAAAGCACAGTTCGATACCTTGGCATCGAAGTTGATGACGCACTAGAAATTTCCGAGCAAACTGAGGCTTAGACCTACTGCCGCCGGCTGATGCCGGGGGTATTTTGTCAGCCTGATCTTTTGCTCCACGTAGTACGGCAGATAGCTCAAATGATCCCGCATGCTTTGATCAGGCCCTTAGAAGAGCGCTGACGGTGCTTCGTAAGACATGTAAATTGATGAGCACATAGTAGAATCGGCACCAGAACGTTATAACTCACTGAATAGGAAACAAAATGACGAAGATCGACCTGTCAAGCTACAACCTTAACGAACTGAAGGAACTCCAGCATGGCATCGGCCAGGAGATCAAGAACCGCCAACAAGGCGACTTAGCAAAAGCACGTCAGCAAATTCTCTCGATTGCACAGGACGTAGGCGTGACAGTCGAGGAATTGCTCGCGGTAAATTCGAAAAAGTCGTCGAAGGGGGAAGGGCAAAAGGTAAAGCCGCAGTACCACAATCCAGCTGATAAAGATCAAACTTGGACCGGCCGTGGGCGCCAGCCAAAATGGATAGCGGAAGGCATCGCTGGTGGTAAGCAACTGGCAGATTTTAAAATCTAATTCCAACGGTTCATGGATATATTGTCAAGCTGGCTCAACTGACAACAGTTATTGAATAGGCAGATTTGGGTCGGTTCCTGCCGATCGTGACTGTACCTGGCTGTTCCAATCGGGCAACCTGCTATCCTGTCACGAACGACCGAGATCGGCTTGGAGCGGACGTTAGCGTTAAATCTGGACGTGCCAGGTTTAGCTGAACTGCAGAGTTCAGTAGTGGTGTCCTGGCACTTACCACCGTTTCATGGCGCGCTTCAATACACAGTTAGTCACAGAACTGTAATATTTCTCATCTATCGTCAAGTGTCTCTTCAAATGTTCTGCTTTCTGCCCGCTGACACATTGTTGCCGGGATTTTTTTTTGGCGAGTATGCGTGTCTGCCCTAGGACGATGCGCTTTTAAGTACACACATTGAGGGCACGATGGATACTCTAATTACTGACCGACGCTCAAACCAAGGGGCTGAGGCCCATCCGATAGACTCATCTCATATTTCAAACGCGATCCGCCAAGGTTTACTCCTGCAAAATCGAACTGGCACGCGCAGCGCAGTCGAGCGCATGAAAGCACTTAACGTCCCAGGAAGCGTCATTGGACGCGTGCTCTCCGGTGGCACCATGCGTGCGGCGGACTGGAGTCCCGCAGTTCAGACGTAGCCGGACATGTTCGACCACACACTGTCACCCGCAGGCGGCCGCTTGGTTGAGCCTGTCCCATGACGCTGATTGTTGGACAGACGTATAAGAGAGGCCAGCCTCGGACTCTGCGGATTCCGCTTAAGAGCAGTAGAGTTTTGATTTGGACAACCCTGATGTTTCCTCTCATCACTGGAATGTTTGTTGCGGTCGTGCTGGTCTTACTGGGACAGCGTCGCGCTGCAGGCTACGCTCTTCTGGCCGGTTTAGCCGGTCTACTCCTACACCGTCTTGCTTCAGCTGGATAGTCGCGTACACGTTCGACGGTGCTATTGTCGATTCCGGCCTGTCGCGGCCACTGCCGGATTTCAATTGGCAACCTGCTGTGCTGACGTGAACGGCCGGGTTCGGCCAAAAGCAGTCGTTCTGATCAGATCCTTGTGACAGTCTGCGACTTTTAAGCCCAAGCAGCCTGATATGCTGAGCTGAGCTTACAGCTCCGGCCAAAAAGCAGAATAACGACGAAAAAATTCGAGTTTGACTAATTATTTAGAATATGAAAAAAAATCACAGTTAAAAATCATTACTTAATTTTTTCTTTATTATTTCTTACCGGTAATTGTTATGCAAATCAGACGCCCCACGTTGGGCAGGAAGCTATCATCGCTTCATTACCTGAGCAATCCATTGAAGTTGGAGCAATTAAAAATCCCGAGTGGAAATCCTATGACGTATTGCTCGAAGGTTTCAATGCCTTTGACAGGAATCGCAACCTAGCGCCTTCAGCAACACTGAGATTTGCCCTACGCCCAATCAAATCCGATGTCGACATGGACGGAGTTACACTGAAAATACAAAGTTCTGAGCTTTCTGTGCCAATCGTATTAGATGAGAGCTACCGGTTTTCCTTACCCCGTGATGAACGTCTTACTGAGCTTTCTGCTGAGCTGGTGATTAACCGGAAAAAAAGCTTGTTGAGCATAAGGCCGGATATTCGGACGCCGGGTTTAGCAACTGGCACGCGTCGGCTAGGTGATCTAAGACTAGAATGTCACGTTCGCTGGGCAATTGAGAAAAATGAGCTAAGTTTTGCTAAGCGGACAGCCTTCAAAATGCTTGGCGGACCGTGTAAGTCAAAAACGGTTAGTACGTTATATTTTTCGGATGGTGTCATCAAGAAGGCTTGGATTTCAGCTTCTGGCCGAAAAATTCAACTTGCAATTGGCAAAGATGGTAATTTTTACCGTCCACCAATTCATGACAATACTTGGGACGACGATGCACTGATCACACTCGAATATATAAATGCCCAAATGTGATTGAACAAGTCCCTGAACCTCTGCTTTGGGCCGGTACCGGCCCTTTCAGTTAGCGATTACGGCTTGAAAGTCCGTGTATGGCAAGTGACATTTTTACTGCGCGAGGCGTGGCAATTTTGCTTCAACGGACGGCCGTATGACGGCGACGATTTATGCCGAATTTCCAATTTGCAGTCTGCTATGTCGTCCTCATGGTGCTGACCCAGCTGCTGACGAACCTTATCATTGCGGGGCGTCAGCCACGATCACGACCGAGAAGAAAGCCAACGAAGCCCCATTATAAAGCTTGAAAAGCAGACTGTTGCGTCCTTTCTTGAGGGTGACCTTACGCTCGCCTTCGGTTAGGTTCCAGTCCGTGATTTCGCGCTTCAGGCCAACATAGCCGGGGCTGCGGTACCACGACTTGTAGCCATTGCCGCTCACCCAGATCAAGCGATCATTGAGCCACAGCTTGGAGTCGTCGTCGCTGCCGACTGCCAGCACAACCTCCCCATCCTGCGCCATTACCACCTCGGTATGCGCGTAGTAAATCGCATCCTGGGCGAGTACCTTGGGCACCATCGGATACCTGCGGCTGCGTGTCTCCTCCCAGCGTAACGTCCGCCCGTTCAGGCCCTCATATTCGGCCTCGAGGTCAACCGCCATTTCGGGCGGATATACCACCTCAATGGTGCCGCGGCCTTGGCCGGGGAACGGCCCGATCATGTGCCACTGGTTAAGATAGATGCGGTTAGCGAACGGCGCACCGAGACCCAGCGCGCGTGTTGAGAGTTTGCGCATGGCGTTCGGCGCCAATTCAGGGGTGGCTATGAACTGGCCGTAACTGCGCGCAACCTTGTGCTGGGTAGCCGACACGTCCCAAGAGCCGCCGGGTGGCGCTGTATCCGTCACGATGCCATTCGACTCGATGTAGTCGGTAATAGCGGTAATTGCCGCGTTTTCAATCTGTACAGTGGCACGACCACCGCGACCGCCCATGCCGCTGCCGCCGGCGCCACGTTCGCCGCCGTCCGGCGCGGCGCCAGCGGAGCGCTGTACCAGCGTGCCGTTGCGCTCGGCTGCGAGCTGGCGTTCGCGCTCGAGCAGCGCAGCATGCGCCTGACGTTGGTATTTCTCCAGTTCCGCCAAAGCCTCTGCGGGGCTTGGCTGCAGCTTCTGCGGCGCCTTCTTTGGAGCTGGCGGCAGCTGTAGCGCCGCCTCTTCTTCACTTATCTTGAGCAAGCGCGCCAGCTCTCGCGCTTTGCTCGTACGATTAATTTGTTCAATCGCCTCAGATAGGGCGCGCGCGCGCTCTAACACCTGCTCCGGAGTGGTCAACGTAGTCGGCTCACCCTCGGAGGCCTGCGTTCCCGAGCTCTGACTTTGCTCCAGCAGCGATTTGATTTTTTCAATGTCTCGGATGCGCTTGCGGATATCGCTGTCTTGGGCTTGACGCACGTGGCGCTCCAGCGTGGCATTTTTGATGGTATAGGGACCCGCGTAGTACATAGCCAGAAGCAAGCCGGCATGCAACGCCGCCGATACCGCAAAATACGCATGAAGGCGCCCTGGAGCGATTGATGAAAACACATTCATGGTCAGTTCCGGGTATGCATCGCAATGTTTGTCAACCCATTCAGCTGGCACAGGTCGAGCAGCCGCACGATGCTCTGGTAGTCCACGCTGGCGTCGCCGTCGATCCGGATCCTGCGTTCCGGGTCAAGTGCCGCCTCGCGCGCCAGTACCGCTTGCATCTGCTGCGGCGTAACCGCGCGTGCACCTACGTACAGAGTGCCGGCGCGGTCTACTCCGAGCACTAGCGCGTCGGCGGCGGCACCGGCGCGCACGACCGATGCTTCCGATGCGGGAAGTTGCACCGGCAGCTCTTTTTGGCGCTTCTGGTTTTCTTGCTCCTTGAACGTGGTGGCAAGCATGAAGAACATCAGCAGGAAGAAGATGCAATCGATCATCGCCACTAGGCCGATTTCAGGCTCTTCATGATCGGACAGGTCGACGCGCATCTCAGGCCACCTCGCGCTGGCTGGCACTGTGCCCTGCTGGCGCGCAGTCGTCGAGCAAGCGGTTGACGTGCAGCTCTAAGCGGAGGCCATAAGCGAGGATGCGGTGCTTGATGAAATGATGGGCAGCCAGCGACGCCAAAGCAACCGTCAGGCCGCCCGCGGTGCAAACTAAGGCCTTTGAAATTCCGCCTGCAAGCACCGCTGGATTGCCCATACCGCCAGCGTAGGCGATGGCGTGGAAGGACTCGACCATGCCGACTACAGTGCCGAGCAGGCCGATGATCGGTGCCATGGTGGCCACTACCGCCAGCGCATAGGCTTTCTGCTGGTGCTGGCGCAGTTCGCGCGAGGCCAAGTCGCCGCAACCGGCCGCTATCTGGGTAAACGGACGATTGCGTTGCGCCACCATATAGCCAATGATGCGTGCCAAGGTATTGGCTTCATCGGCCACAATCTGTTCAATCTGATCAAACTTTCCGCCATGCCAGAGGGGCGAAATCTGGTCCACCAAGCACTCAGGCACGATCGCATTCGGGCGCAGGTTGCGCAAACGCTCGAACGTCACCGCCGCCACAAGTACAGAGAGCGCCAAGATCACATACATGGCCAAGCCGGCCTGCACCACTTGGTCGAAGACATTGAGCTCTTGGGCCGTCGCCACGGGCGCAACCAGGCACGCCACCAGGAAAAAAGAAAAACGGTTCAACATAAGAAATCCTGAGAAGAGTTACAAGCACACAAAAGGAAAGATTGCGACAGTGCGCCGGGCCGCAACAACCCGGCGCGCTGGTGATTAGCGCAGCACGTGGCCCGGGCGCATCGTGAGCGCGCTCCAGGTATGCCGAACGGTAGACAGCAGCGTCACTAGCGCCACACCCACGAGCGCCAGCCACGGCATCGAATACACGAGCGGCGCATGCTCAACGAAGCCAGCTTGGTAGCGGTTTACTGTGAGGAAGGCCAGTGGCAGGCCAAGTACGGCTGCAATGCCGATCAAGCTACCTATTTCGCGTCCAAGCAGCAAAGCAATCTGGGCGCGGCCGGCGCCGTAAAGCTTGCGCAGCACGATTTCTCGCGCACGCCGCTGCACGATCGAGGCCGACAGCGCGTACATTCCGAAGGCTGTGATCACCAGCGCGATCACGGTAGCTAGCGCCAGCAGCCGGGCAAGCCGGCTGTCGTCGGCATAATTGGCGGCCAATACGTCGCTCGCACGCTCTGTGTGCATGATGGCATTCGGGAAGTAGCGGTTCCACAACGCGGTAACAGCGCGCTCGGCATCGGCCACCGATGCGGTGGTTCGCACGCTGAGCACGCCGGCCCAGTCGGTGCCGAGCACATATAACGTGGCTCGCGGCTGGTCGTGCAGCGATCGGAAGCGCAGTTCGGGTGCAATGCCGAGCACGCGATAAGGAATTACCTTTCCGTCTTCGCCTGGATGCAGCAGGGTCTGTCCGACCGCATCCTCAGGGGTGGCAAAGCCGAGCTGGCGAGCGGCGATGGCATTGATCACCACTGGCCCGACCGCGTTTTCCTGATCCAGCCGTGATTCGAACAATCGTCCTGCCACAGGTTTCAAGTCATAAACTTCGAAGAAATTGGTGTCGACCATCTTCGTTTCGGCCGACACGCTGACACCGCCATCGCGCTTGATTTCCTGAATTAAACCATTGGCAGAACGCCCGACCACATGCTCGGACATTACCATACTGTGCACTCCAGGCTGCTGGCTGAGTGCAGTCATGAAGCCACGCACCGATTCGCTCTTCTTGCCACGTTCGGGAAGGTCGACGATTAACAGCGGGGCGGCATTGAAGCCCGGCGAGGCGTTGACTGCGAAGCGGGTCTGCAGCGCGATGCCCATAGCCAGACTGGCTAGACCGACGGCAGTGGCGATCTGCAGCACCGTGAGCGCCTTGCGCAGGCGGGCACCGACGCGCGACTCGGTATTAGCGCGTCCGGCTAGGGCCTGGCTAGGACGCACGCGTAGCGCCGTCCAAGCTGGCTGCAGACCCGCCACCACGCCCAGCACTATACCGATAAGCAGCGCTAGTCCGACGTTGGCGGGCGAGAATACATGCTCGAGGTTGCGATTGACGAGTTTAGCGAACAGGGGTAATGCCAAGTAAGCCAACAGCAGGCCCAGTACGGTGGCCAGCAGCGACACCAGCAGCGATTCGGCCATAAATTGCGTCACGATCTGGCGCATGCTTGCGCCTAGCACTTTGCGCATTCCGATTTCTCGCTGGCGACGCAGCACGCGCACCGTGGCCAAGTTCACGTAATTGATGGCGCCAATGGCGAGGATCAGCAACGCCACCACTGCTAGTCCAGTTACGGTAGTTCGGTCGCCCCGGTCACCAGGCGGCGAAACGGGATTGCGCGCTACATCGCGGTCGAAGTACGCTTCGCGCAGGGGCGCCAGCGCCAAGTCCATTACTTTGCGATCGCCTAAGCGCGCGCGCACATCCGGCGGCACCCCTTGTACCGCTGGCGCCGTATCGAGCGCCCTCTGGAGGGCTGCCGCAACTTGCGGAACTGCATCTGGACGTTCGATGCGCAGAAGTAGACGTCCCCAGGCGCCGTGCTCACCGGTCTGAAGCTCGGCACGCATGCCCGGATCATTCAAGACCGAGGTCACGCCGTACAGAGCCTCAAACGGAATTGTGGTATTTGCTGGTGGGTTCGGCACGATCGCCGTCACGCGCAATACCTTGTCGCCAATCTGAGCAGTTCGATCAAGCGCACGGGCGGTGCCGAACAGGCGCTGAGCGGTCGAAACCGTCACAGCTAAACCGTCGGGCCGTGTCAGGGCCACGTCTAGGTCACCCTCAATCGCGCGCAATCCCAGCACTTGCGCGAAATGGGGTAATACTAGTAGGCTCGGCATCTTGTGCAGGGTTGTGCCGACCTTGACGGTCGGGACGTCAGCGCGGAAAAATGCGGTCGCATCAGCCACGCCCGGCGTCTTTAAGGCGGTCGCGCGCAGCAGCAGCGGGGCTTGATCAAACCAAGGCGCTACCGGGTCGACGTTGAAGCGCTGCTTGACGACATAAATCTGTTCCACCCGTGGCACGTGTGCATCGTATCGCCAAGAGTACTGGACAAAGCCCAGCAAGAGCAGACATGCAGCAAAGCCGACGCTCAGACCTAAGATGGCGATGGCGCTGTAGCCTGGCTCGCGCACCAGATGGCGCACCCCGATGCGGAAGTCATCCATCCTCATCGCGCCACCTGTGCTAACACGGTAGCATCAGCTTCGATTCGACCGTCGAGCAGGCGCACCATGCGTCCGGCCTGTGCGGCGTGTTCGACCGAGTGGGTGACCATGACGACTGTGGTGCCCTCATCGTTAATCTGGCGCAGCAGGCTCATCACCTCATTGCCGTGCGCGGTGTCGAGGTTGCCGGTCGGTTCGTCTGCCAGCAGGAGGGCGGGACGTGCGACTAGCGCGCGCGCGATTGCCACACGCTGCTGCTGCCCACCCGAAAGCTGGGACGGGCGGTGCTTGGCACGGTGGCTTACACCGAGCTTTTCCAGCATTGTCGACACGCGCTCCCGCCGCTCTTGCTTGGAGACATCTGTGTAAGTGAGCGCCAGTTCGACATTCTCGGCCACGGTTAGTTCTTCAAGCAGGTTGAAATCCTGAAAAATGAACCCAACGCGCCCGCGCCGAAGCGTGTTGAGCGACATCTCGCTCCAGCCAGCGATGTCTTGGCCGTCGAACCAGTACTGGCCACTGTCACAGGTTTCAAATAGGCCCAGCACCGACAGTAAGGTCGATTTACCGCACCCCGAAGGGCCGGTTATGGCCACATATTCGCCATCTGCGATTTCAAGTGAAATGCTGTCAAGGGCGGTCGTTTTAACCTCGCCTCCGGTGAATGACTTGCTGAGTTTGACGAGTTTGAGCATGCGTTCTCCTATATACGGTGCGGATGTGCCGTGTGGGATCTAATGGGGGTGTACTTAATTGTCGAAGTTGATACGTTCAGCATTCCCAAACGCGGCATAGCTGGACACAATGACACGCTCACCGGCGGCGATACCGTCGAGCACTTCCACTTGGCTATTGCTGCGCCGGCCAATCTTGATCGGGCGGCGCACGGCAGTCCGGCCATCGACTTCCACAACAAAGGCGTAGGAGCCGTTGCTGTCGTTGACGAAGGCACCGTCGGGCAGCAGTAAGCTATTACTGGCCGCGCCGAGGGTGATGCGGGTATCAGCGCTCTGGCCCGGACGCAATGAATCAGGTTGCGCTTCGACGAATACCAGTTCCACGACGAAACGGCCTTCTTTGATTTGAGGGAAGACACGGCTTACTTCGACGACGTAGCTGCGTCCGTCAACATCTACGCTACCGCGGCGCCCGATGGCTACGCGGGTCAGATAAAACTCGTCGACCTGAGCCGTGAGCTTGAAACGTACTGGGTCGTCGATGCGGCCGATACGCTGGTCGGGCCGCACCGTTTCGCCCACCTGCAGGCGGAAGTCTGTCAGGCGGCCGGTCACCGGCGCGCGCACGGCAAGTGCGTTGACGGTGTTGCTGACCAAACGCAGGCCCGTCTCTAGGCCTCCGATTGCCTTTTGCATCTGGAGCACCACATCCTGCTTGATGGCTAGGTCGGTGCGCGCCGCACTCTTGGCCTCTGCCAGCAAGTGGCGCTGCTGCGTCAATCGGTCTGCCGATTCCTCCGCTTGGGCGGGCGACAAGAAGCCTTTGGCAGCCAGTTCGGCGGCGCGTTTGTTTTGCTTAGTCGCTTGGATCAGCGCGAAGTCGAGCTCAGAGATGCGGCGCTGGTGGTCGGCGCGACTCGTTTCGAGCGCGACCCGCATGTTAGAAAGGTTGGAAATCTGCTGGGCGTGTTCTGACTGGCGGGCTAACAAGTCGAGGTGACGCTGCGGATTGGAAAGGCGAAAAAGGAGTTCGTCCTTCGCGACGACGAGGCCATCGCGCGCCATCACTTCCTCGACCCGACCCGACTCGGTTGAGTCGAGCATTACCGAAGTCAGCGACACAGCCTGGGCCCGCACCACCAGGTCGTCGCGAAACGCGCTGAGCTCAGCGGTGGCGATGCGTAGGTCAGTCTGCATTACTTTGAGCCCACGTGGCCAAGCAAAGTAGCCAGCACATGCAACGGAAATTAGTACAGCTGCCGTTGTCGCCAAGAGCCAGGGACGGCGTTTGGATGGCATCAATGTATCCATAGCTTGTCCAGAAACTGATGAAGTTGCAGCGCTATTTTTTTCTATATGATTCATTTCTACTCGCCAAAACGGTATTGCACAGTAGGAAGGCGCTCCACTCTTCAGAATCAGTTTTTTTCGTACATGTAGTCGGAAGTAAGCTCATATCGTGCCTACCCAAACGAACCGCAGCTGTAGATACCTTACGCATAAAGTTGATGCCTCAGGCTACGGTTCATGCACCACGCTCTGGAAAATTGCAAAATAAATTGCTTTTAATTAATTGTGAAGAGCGAATTTTGCTTAGCGTAGCAATGAATAGTACTCTCAAGTAGCAACTAAAAATACTATTTTTGAGAAGTTATGCATCCGACATTGAGCAGTGACGGTGAATCAGACAGGTGCACTAGACCATCAATGTTGCCTGTTAGACTAAGTTAATGGTGGACTCACCCTGTGCAAAACCGACACTCGACGTACGGAAGGCGGATGGTGTTCCATTCCAGCAATTCCTAGCTGGCCGCCGTGAGATGGCAAATCCGTAAATTAAATACCTGTACTAACGCTTCGTGCTGAAACTGTGGGGCGAATAGACAGTAAATCTTCCAGCCGGCAACCTGCTAAGCTGAGCCGGACGACCGAGTTTGGCCAGAAGCAGACGGAAGTGTGCCGACCGCATTAGGGCATTGGATGGAAGTTCGCGTTAGTGAAATTTTTTGTAAGTTGGTCAAAGCGTTGACCTCTATACTCTTCATATTTACAAAGGAAATAAATGAGAATCGCCATTGCTGCTTCTGTTCTTTTCTTCGGTCTTTCTATTTCAACTAGCCAACTAGCTTATGCGGAGGACACAACTGTAAGTAGACAGCACATCGAACAGATTATCGATACATTCAAGAACACCATAATCAACAAAGATACTGCTGGTTTCATGAGACTTTTCTTGAGAGACAACATTACATGGACTGGGGTGTATACCGATGGAAGCGTCGAAAGGTATAACGCAAGCCTGAAAGACCCGAACGAACCTCGAGGACCAAAAGTTGAAAATACTGGTCCACGTAGATTCATCGAAAATATAGCTAAAGCAAAGGAAGTTAGGTCTGAGACCTTCTCCAACGTCCGTATCGATACGGACGGAGACATGGCACAGGTCTGGTTTGATTACACATTCATGGTTGGCGACTACAAAAACAACTGGGGCAAGGAAAGCTGGCAGCTTGTCCGAACCGAAAATGGCTGGAAAATCGCTGCCGTCGTCTACTCAGTCGAAGAAAATCCAATCCCACGTCGTTAGTGCGCGGGCCAGATAGACAAGGTAACTGCGTTTTTCTGACGGTGGAGTTCGATCGTTTGCCTGCACCATGACTATCGTGTAGGTCCGCTTTGGGTCGGTACCGGCCTGTCGTGACAGTCAGTGCTTTTTCCAAGCTAGGCAATTTGCTAAGCTGACGTGAACGGCTGGGTTCGGCCAAAAGCGGACTTTTTGTGATAGTTATGATTGGATGAAATCACCATGACGGCGTTAGGAATTCTAACTTTGGTTTTTGTAATCGTTTTTGGCATTCCTAACCAAATAATCGACTACAAACACCGAAAGCGATACGAACCCGGCCATGCATGGGGATACTATGCAAAACTCAGTAAGGAAGGCAATTGGGAAGGTCGGTTCATGATGTTGTCAGGCTACATCGGAATTTATTTCATTTTCGGGGCAGCCGGTTGCACCTTTTATTTTTTGACGCAATAAAAATCGACGTGCAAAACGTCCGCTTTGGGTCGGTAGCAGCCTGTCGTGACAGTCAGTGCTTTTTCAACGCAGGCAACCTGCTAAGCTGACGTAAATGGCCGAGTGCGGCCAAGAGCAGACATAACCCTTTGGATCGCACAGAC
>Ga0308157_10006223_pt1 | contig 14434 bp, 14 predicted proteins | sample PhyBR1_FD_201035 | JGI IMG/M metagenome (GOLD analysis project Ga0308157, IMG submission 201035) | Phyllosphere microbial communities from UC Gill Tract Community Farm, Albany, California, United States - DLSLB.R1 | ecosystem: Host-associated > Plants > Phyllosphere > Unclassified | place: USA...
GCCGGTCTCGCTGTTGGTGCTGACCAGCTTGCCGGTGATGAGCAAACCCCAGGTGGCGGCGTTGACGAACAGCGACGGCGATTCGCCCAGATGCTTGCGCCAGTCGCCTTTGCTGATTTTGTCGGCAATCAGGCGGTCGGCGGTGGCATTGTCGGGAATACGCAACAGTGCTTCGGCCAGGCACATCAGCGCCACACCCTCGTCCGAGGACAGGGAAAACTCGTGCATCAGCGCATCGACACCCGAGGCGCGGGTGCGTTCCGTGCGCACCGAGCTGACCAGTTTGTGGGCCAGTTGCTGGGCCTGTTCGATGCTGCCGGCATCATGGTTTTTCAGCTGGTCGAGCAGCCACCGGACGGCGCTGACTTCGTCTTTGCGATAGGCCGCCGTGACTGCTGCACGCAGGGGAATCGGGTCGCGCAGGACTTCCGCCTGGAAGGCGGCGAACGGGGTGTAACCGGAGGTGCTTGCTGCTTGCATTGGGAACTCTCAGAAGGAAATTTTTGAGCCGGTCCACCTACAAAAACACGCCCGGTCAGCGAGGCTGGCGAGGCGTGAATTGAGCTGAACTGCTAATGATTCGATTGTAGAGGGATTTCTTCTGGATTAATTCTGGTAATGCGAGGGACTAGCAATAGATAGTTTTTAGTGAGACAATTTAACCAAATAATATTTATTTGGGAGTTCCCGGAAATGTTAGACAAGATCAGCAAAAAAATCTTGATGGAATTGCAGAGCGATGGCCGCATCTCCAACGTGGAGCTTGCCGCACGGGTGAATCTGTCGCCCGCCGCCTGCCTGGAACGTGTGCGCAAGCTGCACGAGTCCGGCTATATCATGGGTTACACCGCGCAGCTGAATCCGCAACTGCTCGACGTATCCCTGCTGGTCTTTATCGAGGTGGTGCTGGATCGCACCACGCCCGAGGTATTTGATGCCTTCAAACACAGCGTGCAGGTCATCCCGGAAGTGCTGGAATGCCACATGGTTGCCGGCGGCTTCGACTATCTGGTCAAAGCCCGCGTCAAGGACATGGCGGCTTACCGCGAGTTCCTGGGTAAAACCCTGCTACAAAAAGGTGTCCGCGAGACCCACACCTATGCTGTGATGGAAGAAGTTAAGAATACCACCAAGTTGCCCATAAAATAGCATCACAGAAATAAAATTTGGAGACGCCCAAGGCGCCTGTTGTTTAAACGGGGGACAGATGAAGCTTTTGCAGCATAAGTTGGTGCAACGTGGATTGTGGATTTTGGGTGCGACGGCAGGCGGGACCTGCCTCGCTTACTTGTTCAACCTGGCTGGGGCGGGGCCGGTAGCGGCTGCGATTCCAGCGGCGCTGGGCGGCGCCGGCATCGCTTGGTGGGCGTCGCGCCAGAGCAGCGATGAGGGGGGCGTACGCCAGTTCGCCCACACCGTCGGTGATGAAATCGATGCCATCATGATCGGCGCGGCCGAGACCTCGTACTTCGTCGATTCCGTCAAAAAGAAAATCGAGCTGGATGTCAGCACGGCCGGTGGCATCGTCCACAGCTCGGCGCAGAATGCCGACACCACCGAGCGCATCGCCGCCAATGCCGAGCGCGCGGCAAAAATCGCCGCCCAGGTGCGCGGCGAAACCGTCGCCGGGCGCGCCGAGGCGGACCACGGCCTGCAACGCATCCGCACCGCGCGCGAAGACGCACAAACCGCAGCCTCGGTGATGACGGCGCTGCAAACCAACTCCCGCAAAATTTACGGCTTTACCGAGGCCATCAGCGAAATCTCCGCGCGCACCAATCTGCTGGCGCTAAATGCCGCCATCGAGGCGGCGCGCGCCGGCGAGCAGGGGCGCGGCTTTGCCGTGGTCGCCAGCGAAGTGCGTCAGCTGGCGCTGCGCACCAAGGAAGCCACCGATGAAATCAGCGCCATGGTGCGCGAGATTAACCAGCAGGCGGAGAAGGCCGCCACCGGCATGAATTCGCTGGCGGTCAAGGTCAGCGAGGCGGCTGGCAATGTGGAAACCGTGCACGGTTTGCTGGGGAATATCGAACAGTCGTCGGGCGTGTCCGAAGATGAGATCGGCCAGATCGCACGGGCCTCGCGCGAGCATGTCGCCACCACCGAGGAAATCGCCCAGGCCATTGCCAGCATCCGCGACAGCCTGTTGTCCACCGAGAAGGAATTGCCGCGCGCTGCCAGCTCGGCGATGGCGCTGGCGGAACGGGCCGAGATCATCACCGGCGCGCTGGGCGAGTCGTCGATCGAGACTTCGCACGACGCCATCCGCATGGCCGCGCAGCGGGCGGCGGCGGAAGTCGGCAAGATCTTCGAGCGCGCCATCGCCAGCGGCCAGATTTCACCGGAAGCGCTGTGGGATCGGAAGTACACGCCGATACCGAACACCGATCCGCCCAAGCATAAAACCCGCTTCGATGATTTCACCGACCGTGTGTTGCCGTCGTTGCAGGAAAGCTTGCTGCAGGCGATGCCGCAGCTGGCCTACGCCGGCGCTGTGGATAACAACGGCTATTTCCCCACCCACAACAAGAAGTTTTCGCAGCCGCTGACCGGGAACTACGATATCGACATCGTCAACAACCGCACCAAGCGTATTTTCAGCGACCGCACCGGCAAGCGCTGCGGCTCGAATACCAAGCCTTTCCTGCTACAGACGTATAAACGGGATACCGGCGAGGTGATGCACGACCTGTCCGCGCCGATTTATGTGGATGGCAAGCACTGGGGCGGCTTCCGTATCGGTTACCGCTCCAGCCATTAACGGGCGGAGGCTGGCGCCTGGGTAGGCGCCGGTGCGGTGTTCACCGCGCGCTGCGTCTGCGTGTTCATTTTTTCCAGATGGGAGCGCAGCCATTTGTGCGCCGGGCTGCGCGCATCGCGTTCGTGCCACAGCATGTCCAGGTGGACCGCCGGCAGCGGGAACGGCAGTTCCTTGTGTACCAGCGCATCGGTCATGCCGGTTGCTGCGATCAGGTGGCGCGGCAGCACCGTCACCAGGTCCGAATTCGCCACCACGCGGCCGGCGGTGAAGAACTGGTTCACCGTCAGCAGGATGCGGCGTTCGCGCTGCAACTGCGCCAGCGCCTCGTCGACCAGACCGTGCGCGCGGCCGGAGAAGCTCACCAGCAGGTGATTGGCGGCGCAATAGTTATCCAGATTCAGCTCGACCTTGGCCAGCGGATGATCGCGGCGCATCACGCACACGTATTTGCCGGAGTACAGGCGCTCGTGGCGGATCGGCGAGCCGGTTTCGTAGGACAGCTGCGCCGCCACGCCGGGGAAGAAGCCGACCGCCAGGTCGATATCGCCGCGCAGCAGCATCGGCCGCGGTTCGCGCGTGGTCAGCGGCACCATGCGCACATTGATGCCTGGCGCCTCGCTCTCGATCGAACGCATCAGCGACGGCAGCCACATGGCGGCGGTGGCGTCGGCCATGGCCATCCTGAAGGTGGCGTGGGCAGCCGAGACGTCAAAGGTTTCCGGCGCTACCGCCGCTTCCAGGCTGGCCAGCGCACTGCGCACGGACGGCCACAGCGATTCGGCGCGCGGCGTCGGCTTGACGCCGTAGGCGGTGCGGATCAGCAGTTCGTCGCCCAGGCTTTCGCGCAGACGCTTGATGGCGTTGGAAACGGCAGGCTGGGTCATGGCCAAGTGGCCGGCGGCACGTGTCAGATTTTGCTCTGTCATGACCGCGTCGAAAACGCGCAGCAAGTTCAGGTCCAGCGTCAGAAAGCTCATGGCGGCTCAGGGAAAAAAGTTGGTGAAATAACGATAGCACACTCCATTCACGAAACGCATAATTGTTATGGAGAATCGCAATTGGATAGTTATGTTGCGGCGCACTATAGTGAGATCAGATTCTAAAGCTACCGCTAAACTGTGTCCATCATGATTTCCGCATTACAAGATTTTTCTCTGTTCACCGCCATCAAGCTGGCGCTGCTGATCGCCGTCAGTGGTGGTTTGATTGTGCTGTTCAAGCCGCTGCTGCTGGGCTGTGCACGGGCAGCCGTACTGGTGGTCAAGCCGAAAATGACGCGTGAACAGCGCCGCCAGCTGGCGACGCGTAGCTGATACTGCGACGCAGCATTACTTTTCGCCGAGCAGCGCCGGTTTGAGCGAACTGTCGGCCGGCTTATCACCCAGCCAGATACGCAGCACGGCGTTATAAAACGCCACATCCGGCATCAATTCCCCGATTTTCTTTCCATTCAGATAGCACTGGGTGCCCTCGTTTGGCGTCCAGTCCAGCGATAACTGGTCGCCCTTCTTCAGCACCGGCGTCTGCGCGAACACTTCTCCGAATTTCATAATCTGCGGCAGGATCTTGTTGCGGTCTTCCTTGCTGGTGTTGGCGTTGATGCCATCGGTGAAGGCCTTGCCGAAGTCTTCCGAGCTGACTTCGCGCAGCATGGTGATGGCCACGCGGCGCGGGCCCGGCACTGTCAGCACGTCGGCCACCGTGGTTTTCTTTTCCGTCAGGTACAGGGCGGCCGCATAGACCTTGAAGATGACCTTGGTGCGCACGCCGGCGCCGTTCAGTTTGAGCTGCTGGCCGGCCACGGTAACCGTTTCGTCGAATTTGACGCCCGCCACGTCAACGGCGGCAAAGGCGAAGGAAGGCATGGCCGCACACAGGGCGGCCGCAGCCAGGACGTGCAGGGTGGTTCTACGGTTCATGAAGGTCTCCGGTATCGATGTGATCCGACTATACCACCGTGGAGACGCTACAGCGCTGCTCAGGCCTTGGCTACCTGCAGCAGTTCGAATTTGGCAAACAGCTGGTCCTTGGTTTCGCGGAATTCCGGATTGAAAGGGATGCAGCTGACCGGGCACACCTGCTGGCATTGCGGCTCGTCGAAGTGGCCGACGCACTCGGTGCATTTGTCCGGATTGATTTCGTAAATTTCCGCGCCCATGTAGATCGCGTCGTTCGGGCACTCAGGCTCGCACACATCGCAATTGATACAGTCGTCGGTAATCATTAAGGCCATGATTCAGCTCACTTACTTTGCCTGGTCAGTGTTGTTGGCGGCGATTTTCTTCTGCAACCAACGGTCCACCGATGGGAATACAAACTTGGACACATCCCCGCCCAGCATAGCGATTTCGCGCACGATGGTGCCGGAGATAAATTGATACTGGTCGGATGGCGTTAGGAACATGGTTTCGACATCCGGCAGCAGGTAGCGGTTCATGCCCGCCATCTGGAACTCGTACTCAAAGTCGGACACGGCGCGCAGGCCGCGCACGATCACGCGTGCATCGTGCGCACGCACGAAGTCTTTCAGCAGGCCGGAAAAACTCTCCACCTTCACATTCGGATAATGGCCGAGCACTTCGTTGGCGATTTCCAGGCGCTCCGCCAGCGAGAAGAACGGTTTCTTGTTCTGGCTGTCAGCGACGCCGACCACCAGCGTGTCGAACAGACCTGATGCGCGACGCACCAGATCTTCGTGACCACGGGTCAGCGGATCGAAAGTTCCTGGATAAACAGCTACTACCATTGCGGCTCCCTGCAGATGCACCAATATAGAACGCGCATTATGCCTGAAAATCGTGTTTTGCTTAAAAATGCCTTAATTTGAGGCGGTTTTAGCAGCAAATACTGCCGATTAGGGTTTGTATTTTAATAAATGATAGAACACCATCCCGGCTTTGTCAGCCCGGATGACTTCCCAGTTGGCCAGCCATTCAGGCACTGCCTCGCCGTCGGCAAATTCCAGCGCCAGCCCGGATTCGGCATACACCAGGCCGCCCTCTTTCAGCAGCTTGCCGCACAGTGGCAGCGTCTTTTCCAGGAAGCTTTGCTGGTAAGGCGGATCGAGGAAGATCAGGTCATATTTCTGGCCGCGCGCGGCAGCCGACTGCGCCACCGCGATGGCGTCGCCACGCATGATCTGCACGTTGTCTGCTTTCAGCTTGAGCTTGATCTCTTCCAGCTGGCGCGTGACTTGCGCGTTGCTGTCGATCATGGTGACCGATTGCGCCCCACGGCTGGCCGCTTCCAGGCCCAGTGCGCCGCTGCCGGCAAACAGGTCCAGTACTTGCGCGTCTGCCCAGTAGCCGTCGCGCTGGTGGTTGATCCAGTTGAACACTGTCTCGCGCACGCGGTCCGGCGTCGGCCGCAAGCCGAGGGCGCTTAATACCGGCAGCGGCGTGCGTTTCCACTGGCCGCCGATAATCCGCACCTGATTGGCGTGCTGTGGGCCGTGGACCGGGACTTTGGCAGGTTTGGCGGGCTTGCTGGGAGGCTTTCTAGGCATGAGGCTGTGTTCTAAGTCATTGATTCAACAGGCCATCATACCATAGAGCCACCTAGCGCTGGTCCGCCGCCAGGCTGCGGAAGTCGTCGATCCAGCCCTGCATGCGGCGCTGCGCGTGGGCTTTCTGGGCGGGCGTGGCCATATTGATCACGGTCAGCACCAGCTGGAGGTTGGCTTCCTCGGCAGCATCGAAGAACGCCTTGCGCTCGGAATTGTCGAGGCGGCGGAAGCCCTCCTTGATCAGCTTCTGAATCTCCGCCTGCGTCGCTTCCTTGCCCAGCTTTTCGCTCTGCACCCTGCGTACCAGCGCCAGGATGTTGTTCTGCCGGCGCGTGCGTTCGTCCAGCCAGATTTCATTGTTCAGCGGGCGGGCGTCGGAAGCCTTGCGGATCAGCGCTTCCTGCTCGTCGCTAAAGTTGCCGAACCACAGCTCGAACTGCTCCATCGATTTCTTGAAGCGGAAGCGTTGCTGCGCCTCCTTGTCGCCGCGCATATTTTTCTTTCGGAAATCGCTGGTGTTGGCGGCGAACTTGCGTTCCAGTGCGGCGATCTGATCCGGTTGCAGCGAGCGCGCCAGCTCGGCCAATTCCGGCGTCGCCTTCAGCAGCAGCGCCTCGGTGCGTTTCTTGATTTCATCGTAATCGTTTTGCAGATCGGCTTGCGTCGCACCTGCGGCCAGCTGGCGCTGCGCGGTTTGCAGGATCTGCACATAGTCCTGCAACTGTGTTTTGCGATGCCACTGGAACAGGCGGTCGATATCCTCCTGCACCCAGCTCTTTTGCTCGCTGTTCAGGTCGACATAACCGTCCAGCCACCAGTACAGCAGCGTGTCGCCGTTGTTATAGGCCAGCCGCAGTGAACTGCAACCGGCCACGACGACCATGAGCACGATCAGGAACAGGCCGTATAGCGTCCGGCGGCCTGGCAGGGGCATGATTTGGCACCTCTATGAACGTCGTTATCCTCGCTGCCGGCATGGGCAAGCGCATGCAATCCGCGCTGCCAAAAGTTTTACACCCACTGGCGGGTAAGCCGCTGTTGCAGCATGTGCTGGACACGGCACGTAGCTTGTCCGCCAGCCGATTATGCGTGATTTATGGTCACGGCGCCGCAGCTGTACAGGAGTTGCTTGCTAAACAGCCAGTCAAGGTCGGCGCCGCGCTACAGGAACAGCAGCTGGGCACCGGCCACGCCGTCATGCAGGGCTTGCCTGAGCTGGACGACAATGTCCCTACCCTGATTCTCTACGGCGACGTGCCGCTGACCACCAGCGCCTCGCTGCAGGCGCTGATTGACGCCGCCGGCAACGACAAGCTGGGCATTCTGACTGTCGAACAAGACGATCCTACCGGTTTGGGCAGAATTGTTCGTGAGAATGGCCACATTGTGCGCATCGTCGAACAAAAAGATGCCAATGAAGCCGAACGCGCGATCAAGGAAATCAACAGCGGCATCATGGTGGCGCCGACCAAACGCCTGAAGCAATGGCTGGCGGCGGTGAAGAACAACAACGCCCAGGGCGAGTATTACCTGACCGATATCGTCGCGCTGGCCGTGGCGGATGGCGTGCCGGTGGTGTCGGCCCAGCCGTCGGCGCAGTGGGAAGTGGCTGGCGTCAACAGCAAGGTGCAGCTGGCCGAGCTGGAACGCATTCACCAACGCAACATCGCCAACAATCTGCTGGAACAGGGCGTCACGCTGCTGGACCCGTCGCGTATTGACGTGCGCGGCGAACTGGTTTGCGGCCGCGACGTCACCATCGACGTTGGTTGCGTGTTTGAAGGCAAGGTGGAAATCGGCGACGGCGTGCATATCGCCGCCCACAACGTCATCGTCAACGCCCGCATCCTGGCCGGCGCGCAGATCAAGCCGTTCTGCCATATCGAGGAAGCGGTGGTCGGCGAGGCCTCGCTGATCGGCCCGTATGCACGCCTGCGTCCGGGCACCGTGCTGGCGGAAGATGTTCATGTGGGTAACTTCGTCGAAATCAAGAATGGCCAGGTGGCTGCGCACAGCAAGGCCAATCACCTTGCTTACATCGGCGACGCCACCATCGGTTCGCGCGTCAACATCGGCGCCGGCGTCATCACCTGCAACTACGACGGCGCCAACAAATCCCGCACCGTCATCGAAGACGATGCCTTCATCGGCAGCGACAGCCAACTGGTGGCCCCGGTCACGGTTGGCAAAGGCGCGACGCTGGGCGCCGGCACCACGCTGACCAAGGATGCCCCAGCCGGCAAGCTGACCGTGTCGCGCCCACGCCAGGTGACCATCGAGAACTGGACCCGTCCGGTCAAGATCAAAAAATAAGCGGGCGGCTTGCCCGTTTGCCGATCGGCGCCTGCGGGCGTCGTTTTTATTTGTGGATAAATATGTGAGTAAAGCCTTGGCAAGCACGGGAAAACAGGTGGGCAAGTGCACCATTTACTCGCAAGCGAGGTATACAGCGACTGCCTGTTGTTGTGGAAGTGCGTCACCAGCATGCTTTTTCAGCAAATGTGCATAACTCTGTGCGTAAGCCCCTGAGCAAGTGCTGAATAAGCGCCGGATAAGTGGCGGATAACTTTTTCCAGTGGAAAATCGCTGTGTATAAAGCTGGGGAAAACCTATGGAATATCCCTCGGATAACCATGGGATAAGACAGCAGACATGGCCAGCCCATGCTAAAAATGCTACGATGAGAATAATTCTCATTCAATAAATGGCAAATTGTGCATCAGATTGCGCCCCGTTCCGAAGTTGGCAGCCTGTACGCCGCTCACCACAGCTGGCTGGTGGGCTGGCTGCGCCGCAAGGTCAACGGCGCCGACCATGCGGCCGATCTGGCGCAGGAAACCTTCGTGCGCATCCTGTGCCAGCCCGATCACTGCTGCAAGGAGATGCGCGAGCCGCGCGCCTATCTGGCCACCGTCGCCCACCGTCTGCTGATCAACTACGCCGAGCGGCAATCGCTGGAGCGCGCCTACCTCGAAGTGCTGGCGCAACTGCCTCCCTGCCACACGCCCTCGCCCGAAGAACGCGTGCTGATCCTCGAATCGCTGCACGAAATCGACCGCATGCTGGATGGCTTGCCGCCCAAGGCGCGCGAAGCTTTCTTGCTGTCACAGCTGGAAGGCCTGGGCTATAGCGATATCAGCGCCCGCCTCGGCGTCACCGTACGCACCGTCAAGCGCTACATGGCGGCGGCTTTCATGCGATGTTTGATGGCCACCGCATAAAACCTGTCCCCTTTTGTGATCTCGCCGGTCTTACTGGTATCAATCACAACAAAAGGGAATGAAAGATGCATCACAAGCTGCACATCACCGCACTGGCGCTGGCGCTGAGCGCCGCCTATCCGGCCTTCGCTGCCGACGAAGAAGAACAGATCACCAAGGTGGAAGTCAAAGGCCAGAACGGCAAGGACGACTCCTATTCGGCCGGCTCGGCCCACACCGCCACCCGCATGGAAATGTCGATCCGCGACACGCCGCAATCGGTCAGCGTGGTCACCCGCGCCTTCATGGACGACCTCGGCCTGACCCGCATCGACGAAGCGCTGGGCCTGACCACCGGCGTCATGATCGGCCAGGCCGATACCGAGCGCACCAACTTCTACGCGCGCGGCTTCTCCATCAATAATTTCCAGATCGACGGCATGCCGCAGGGCTCCAATTCGCCGCTGTCGGACACCATCCTGTACGACCGTATCGAAGTGGTGCGCGGCGCCAGCGGTCTGATGGGCGGCACCGGCGATCCGTCGGCCGCCGTCAACATGGTGCGCAAGCGTCCTGGCAAGACGCTGACCGGCAGCGCCAGCGTTGCCTTCCGCCGCTGGGACGACCGCCGCGTCGAAGTCGACCTGACCGTGCCGCTGACTTCGGACGGCTCGGTGCGCAGCCGCGTCGCTGTTGCCCACCAGGACCGCGACTCCTACATGGACATGTACCACGAGCGCAAAACCGTTGGCATGGCCATCGTCGAGGCCGATCTGACACCGGGCACGCTGCTGACCGCCGGCATCGACTTCCAGCGCAACACGCCGACCGGCGCCACCTGGGGCGCCGTGCCCTACTGGAACTTCGACGGCACGGTGGCCAACCTGCCGCGCAACTTCACGCTGACCACGCCGTGGAGCACCTGGGCCAACAAGCAGCACACGGCCTTCGCCTCGGTCGACCAGCGCTTTGGCGATGGCTGGAAGCTGCACGTAGGCTACGCCCGTACTGACAGTCGCAACAACACCACCGTCGCCAACGGTGGCGCCGGCTATCCGAACCCGACCACCGGCGCCGGCATGCGCCTGTGGAGCGGCGTCTGGGGCGAAGGCAAAGGCATCAACGATAACTACGATCTGTACCTGACTGGCCCGTTCACTCTGCTTGGCCGCCAGCACACGCTGATCGCCGGCTGGAACGGCGGCAAGGTCGTCAACAGCAGCCAGGGCGGTACGGCCAACGTCCTGTATCCGGCGGCGATCCCGGATTACCGCAACTGGACCGGCAACATTCCCAAGCCGACCTTCACGCCGGACGGCTCGCACACCGAAACCGAAGTCAAACTCGGCGGCGCCTATGTGGCTGGCCGCTTCAGCCTGAGCGAACCGCTGACGGTGGTGCTGGGTTCGCGCATCAGCAATTACCGCACCGAAGACTCGGCCTTCGACACCAGCGGCAAGTTCACCGGCAACAGCAACCTGCAAAAAACCAGCGATGAAATCACGCCGTATGTCGGCTTCGTCTACGACCTGAACCAGCAGATGTCGGCCTACGCCAGCTACACCACGCTGTTCAATCCGCAAACAGCCAAGGACAAGAACAACCGCCTGCTGGAACCGGAAACCGGCACCAACAGCGAGCTCGGTATCAAGGGCGAATTCTTCGACAAGAAGCTGAATGCCTCGGCCGCCGTGTTCCGTACGCTGAAGAAAAACCTGGCTGTACTGGACCGCACGGTGCCGCCCGGCTTTGAACTGCCGGGTGGCGCCCAGGCCTATGTGGCGGACGGCAAGGGCCTGACCGCGAAAGGGATCGAATTCGATGTCTCCGGCCAGATCTCGCCGAACTGGAATGTCAGCGGCGGCTACACCTATCTGCACGTCGCCACCGCCGAAGGCGAGCGTGGCGAGCCGAACCAGCCGCGCCACCTGGTGCGCCTGACCAGTTCCTACAAGCTCGACAGCGTGGCGCCCGGCCTGAAAGTCGGCGGCAGCCTGCAGATGCAAAGCTCGACCTGGAGCGAATCCTGGTACGGCCGTCCGACCGCGCCAGCCGGCGAGATTTCGAAGATCGCCCAAGGCGGCTACAGTTTGCTGGGTGTATTTGCCGGCTATGAAATCAACCGCAACCTGCGTGCCCAATTAAACATCAGCAACCTGACCGACAAGAAATACTACCGCAATATCGGCTTCTATGATGGCGTGTTCTGGGGCGAGCCACGCAATGTCAGCCTGACCTTGACGGCCAAGTTCTGACATCCCCTGTGGATAAAGTTGTGATTAACCATGTGCAAAGTACCGGGATAAGCAGGTGCATAAGCCCTGTATAAGCGCGCGGATAAGCTGTTTTTATCCTCGGGATAAGCGTGTATAACTTTGTTCACACAGCAATGCGGGTTTCAAACTTGCTGCGGAATGTGGAGAAATAAGCCTTCACATTCCGCACATTCGCATGACTGGCAAACAGGCGGTGCGCCAGCGCATGATAGGCCGGCATATCCGCCACCTGCACCACCAGCACAAAATCCGGCCCCGGCGCCACGCGATAGCATTGCAGCACCGCCGCCTCGCCGGCGACCAGCGCTTCAAACTCGGCCATGCGCTCGGCGGCCTGGATATCCAAGGAGATTTCCACAAGCGCCGTCAGGCTGGCGCCCACTTTCTCCGGGGCCACGATGGCGACCTGGCGTTGAATGACGCCCGATTCCCGCAGTTGCTTGACGCGGCGCAAGCAAGTTGGCGGCGACACATGCACGGCCGCAGCCAATTCCGCATTGGTTTGCGAAGCATCAAGCTGTAGCGCATTCAAGATGCGACGATCTATTTCATCCATAAGGCTTTTACGAAATATTATTTCATAGGGTTGGGATGATGAAATTTTATGCCAAATATGCCTTGAATGAGAAAGCATATTTCACGAACCCTGCTCTACGATGGCTTCTAACTTAATTCGCGAGGTAATCTATGTGCGGCATCGTCGGCGCGGTAGCGCAACGTAACATCACCCCTATCCTGGTCGAAGGCTTGAAGCGTCTGGAATACCGTGGCTACGACTCGTGCGGCGTGGCCCTGCACGTCGACGGCCAGCTGCAACGTTCGCGCAGCACCTCGCGCGTAGCGGACCTGGAACAGCAGATCAACGAAGCGCACCTGCAAGGCTTCACCGGCATCGCCCACACCCGTTGGGCCACGCACGGCGCACCGGCGTCGCACAATGCTCACCCGCACTTCTCGCCATCGGCGGACGCCGCGCGTATCGCGCTGGTCCACAACGGCATCATTGAAAACCACGACGAGTTGCGCGCCGAACTGACCGCGCTCGGCTACGTCTTCCAGAGTCAGACCGACACCGAAGTCATTGCCCACCTGGTCGACCACATGTACAACGGCGACCTGTTCGACACCGTGCAGCAAGCCGTCAAGCGCCTGACCGGCGCCTACGCCATCGCCGTGTTCTGCCGCGAAGAGCCGCACCGCGTGGTCGCCGCGCGCCAGGGTTCGCCGCTGATCGTCGGCATCGGCAACGGCGAAAACTTCGTCGCCTCCGACGCCATGGCGCTGGCCGGCACCACCGATCAGATCATCTACCTGGAAGAAGGCGACGTGGTCGACCTGCAACTGGGCCGTGTATGGATCGTCGACAGCAACGGCAAGCCCGTGCAGCGCGACGTCAAGACCGTGCAGGCGCACACCGGCGCGGCCGAGCTGGGCCCGTACCGCCACTACATGCAGAAAGAAATCTTCGAGCAGCCGCGCGTTATCGGCGACACGCTGGAAGGCGTCACCGGCATCATGCCGGAACTGTTCGGCGACGGCGCCTACAACGTCTTCAAGCAGATCGACCGCGTACTGATCCTGGCCTGCGGCACCAGCTACTACTCGGGCCTGACCGCCAAGTACTGGATCGAATCGGTGGCCAGGATTCCGGTCAACGTCGAGATCGCCTCCGAATACCGCTACCGCGACAGTGTGCCGCACCCGAACACGCTGGTGGTCACCATCTCGCAAAGCGGCGAAACAGCCGACACGCTGGCCGCGCTGAAACACGCACGCAGCCTCGGCATGGAACACACGCTGACCATCTGCAACGTCGCCACCAGCGCCATGGTGCGCGAGTGCAAACTGGCCTACATCACCCGCGCTGGCGTGGAAGTGGGCGTGGCGTCGACCAAAGCCTTCACCACCCAACTGGCCGGCCTGTTCCTGCTGACCTTGTCGCTGGCGCAAGTCAACGGCCGCCTGACCGACGCCGAAGAAGCCGAGCATCTGAAAGCCATGCGTCACCTGCCGGTAGCAATCGCCTCGGTGCTGGCGCTGGAGCCGCAGATCATCGCCTGGGCGGAAGACTTCGCCCGCAAGGAAAATGCGCTGTTCCTCGGCCGTGGCATGCACTACCCGATCGCGCTAGAAGGCGCGCTGAAGCTGAAGGAGATTTCCTACATCCACGCCGAAGCCTATCCGGCAGGCGAACTGAAGCACGGCCCGCTGGCGCTGGTGACGAAAGAAATGCCGGTGGTGACAGTGGCGCCGAACGACGCGCTGATTGAAAAGCTGAAATCGAATATGCAGGAAGTACGCGCGCGCGGCGGCCAGCTGTACGTGTTTGCCGACGTCGACTCGCGCATCACATCAGGCGAAGGCGTGCACGTTATCCGCCTGCCGGAACACTACGGCCTGCTGTCGCCCATCCTGCACGTCGTCTCGCTGCAACTGCTGGCCTACCACGCAGCCGTAGCGCGCGGCACCGATGTGGACAAGCCACGTAACCTGGCCAAGTCGGTGACGGTGGAGTAAGGCTATTTCTACGCCAGACCTAATTGTGAGCGGCAAATAAAAGCGTGCTGTTGGCGCCGACCGAAAACTGACCCAGCTGTAGGTATTGTGCCGACTGAAAACTGACCCAGGTGTTCTACTACTCCTGCCTAATTAATAGGCGGGAGAAATAATAGGTGATCACCATGGAAATGTT
>Ga0308157_10006226_pt1 | contig 14428 bp, 10 predicted proteins | sample PhyBR1_FD_201035 | JGI IMG/M metagenome (GOLD analysis project Ga0308157, IMG submission 201035) | Phyllosphere microbial communities from UC Gill Tract Community Farm, Albany, California, United States - DLSLB.R1 | ecosystem: Host-associated > Plants > Phyllosphere > Unclassified | place: USA...
GCGACATCCGCAGGCCGTAGAGGATGGCCGAGAAGACGTCGCGGCCCTGGTCGTCGCTCCCCAGCGGATAGGTGCCGCCGCCCAGGCCCGCCGCGCCGGGGCGCGTGAAGGCATCGATCAGTTCCAGCCCGGCCGGGTCGAACGGGTTCTGCGGCGCGATCCAGGGCGCCAGCACGGCCGCGACGAGCAGCAGCGCCAGCACCGCGACGGCGACCTGGACGCCGCGCGAACGCGCGAAGCTGCGCAGGACCGGGGAGTCGGCGTTGCGCCATCGCGGGCGCGGCGGCGGGAGGTCGGAGCGGGGTGTCGGCGAAGGCATGGGCGATGGGATGGATGTCTCGGGAGGTCGGGACCGGCGGCGTGGCGTCGGCTTCAGCGTCCGCGCAGCCGGGGATCGACCAGCAGGTAGACCAGGTCCACCACCAGGTTGATCACCACGTACAGCACCGCGATCAGCAGCAGGTAGGCGGCGATGACCGGCACGTCCACCGCCTGGATCGAGGAGATGAACAGCAGGCCGACGCCCGGCCACTGGAACACCGTCTCGGTGACGATGGCGAAGGCGATCAGCGAGCCGATCTGCAGGCCGGCGATGGTCACCACCGGGATCAGCGTGTTGCGCAGCGCATGGCCGTAGTGGATGCGCCGCTCGGTCAGGCCACGCGCGCGGGCGAAGCGCACATAGTCGGCGCGCAGCGCCTCCAGCATCTCGGCGCGCACCAGCCGCATGATCAGGGTCAGCTTGTAGAGCGCCAGCGTGCACACCGGCATCACCAGCGAGGCCCAGCCCGAGGCGGTCAGGAAGCCGGTGGTCCAGCCGCCCACGCGCACCGTCTCGCCGCGGCCGAACGAGGGCAGCCAGCGCAGCTCGACGGCGAAGACATAGATCAGCCCGATGCCGATCAGGAAGGTCGGCAAGGACACGCCCACCAGCGAGACCGTCATCAGCGCCCGGCTGATCCAGCCATCGCGCCGGATCGCGGTGTACACGCCCAGGGCGACGCCACCCACGACCGCCAGCAGGGCGGCCACCAGGGCCAGCTCCAGGGTCGCGGGCAGGCGCTCGGCGATGACCTCGAGCACCGGACGCTTCAAGCGGTAGGAGATGCCGAAGTCGCCCTGCACGGCATGCTCGACATAGCGCAGGTACTGGACCGGCACCGGCTGGTCGAAGCCCAGCGAGGCGGTGACCGCCTGGCGCTCGGCCAGCGAGGCATCGTCGCCGAGCAGGCTGATGGTCGGGTCGCCCAGGTGCCGGAACACCAGGAACGAGATGAAGGACACCGCCAGCAGCACCAGCACGGACTGGCCCAGGCGGCGCAGCAGATGGACCAGCATCCGGTTACTTCGCCGCGACCTTCGCGTTCTTGAAGAAGATGTAGTTCATCGGGTCCACCGGGATGTCGATCCTGCGGACCATCGCATAGTCGAGCACCTGGTGGTGCAGCGGGATGTAGAGGCGCTCCTTCTGCACGGTGGTCCAGATGTCGTGGATGGCGGCGTCGCGCTTGGCCCTGTCGCTCTCGGAGGACAGGCCGGCGATCCTGGCGTCGAGCGCCGGGTTGCTGTAGCGGGTGGCGTTGGTCGGACCGCGGCCGTCCTTGCCGCGCGTGTGCACCAGGTAGTCGAAGACATAGGCCGAGTCGAAGGTCGGCACGCCCCAGCCGAACAGGTAGAAGTCGGTGTCGGCCGAATTGATGGCCGCGCTGTGGATGGCGATGGGCCGCGCCGCCACGGTGGCCTTGACGCCGATGCGGCCGAAGAAGCTCGACAGCGCGGTGCAGATCGCCTCGTCGTTGACATAGCGGTCGTTCGGGCAATGCAGCGTGATGCCGAAGCCGTTGGGATAGCCGGCATCGGCCAGCAGCTTCTTGGCCTGGGCCGCGTTGGCCTTGGGATAGGTGTCGAAGGCCTTCTCGTAGCCATGCACGAAGGGCGGCGCGATGATGCCGGTGGGCACCGACAGGCCGCGCATCACCGACTTCTGGATCGCGTCGCGGTCGATCGACAGCGCCAGCGCCTCGCGCACGCGCGGATCGGCCAGCGGATTCCTGTCCTTGACGTCGGCGTACCTGAGCGGCTCCGCGCCCACGTTCATGCCCAGGAAGATGGTGCGGTTCTCGGGGCCCTCGTTGACCCGCAGCTTGGGGTCGGCCTTCAGGCGCGCCACGTCCTGCACCGGCACGTCCTGCAGGATGTCGATCTCGCCCGACAGCAGGGCCGCCACGCGCGTGGCGGGCGACTTGATCGGCAGCAGCACCAGCTCGGTGACCTGCATCGGCGCCTCGCCCTTGCCCCAGTACTGCGGGAAGGCCTTGAACACGGTGCGGCTGTCCTGCTCGCGCGAGGCCAGCACGTAGGGGCCGGTGCCGTTCTCGTGGCGGGTGAAGTGGTTCTCCTCCCTGCTCTTCTCGTCCTGCGGCACCTCGGCCTTGTTGGCCTTGGCCCAGGCCGCGTTGACGACGAAGATGTTGACCAGGTTGTCGGGAAAGATCAGGTTGGGACCCTTGGTGCGCACCTGCACCGTCATCGCATCGGTCTTCTTCACTTCGGCCACCGAGGCCAGCAGTGCCTTCATGCCCGACGACGGCGCGCGGGCGCGGTCGAGCGAGAACACCACGTCGTCGGCGGTCAGCAGGCTGCCATCGTGGAACTTGACGCCCGGGCGCAGCTTGAATTCCCAGACCGACGGATCCGACGTCAGCTTCCAGGACGTCGCCAGTGCCGGGATGAGCTTGCCCTTGATGTCGCGCAGCACCAGCGGCTCGTAGATCTGGTGCGAGATGTTGATGTTGGTGCCGGTGTTGACCGAATGCGGATCGAGCGTGGCGGCATCGCTCGAGCGCGACCAGCGGATGGTCTCGGCCTGGACCAGGGAGGCCTGCGCGAGACCGGCGGTCAGCAATGCGACGGCGAGGAGTTTGCGGATCATGGAGGGGCCCTCGTGGCGGATGGGGAAATCGGGTGGAGGCGGACGGGGCGGGGTGCCCGGTTTCCGCGTCGCACGATTTGTACCATCGATACGAAAGCTCTCTCCTGTGCGCTCGCTCCGTCAGCGCCAGTCGGCCGGCAGGACCGAGAGCATGTCGTCGTCGATCAGGGTCTCGTGGCGCACCACCGGTTCGCGGTCGAGCAGCTTGTGCCGGTCGGCCGGATCGATCGAGGGTTGCATGTGCGTGACGTCGACATAGCGGCGCAGCAGGTCCATCGAGGTCCAGATCGAGACCACCGCCACCTCGATCGAGCCATCGCCCAGGTCGCGGAAGACCGCCGTCGCGCGTTCGTTGCCCGGCGCGGCATTCATCTCCCTGAGCTTGGTGGTCTCGAGATAGGTCCGGCACTCCTCGAGCAGATCCTTGCGGATCCAGAAGGTCCAGGTTCGCAGGATCTTCTCCTGCCGCGGACCCCGCGCGGTCTCGGTCATCAGCATCCTTTCCGTCACTTGGATCCGCCGTTTCGTTGTCTCCGAACGGGATCGACCGGGCCTGCCGGCACGCCCTCAGCCCATCTGCGCACGCCGCGCCGCGCCTTGGCGCTCGAGCATCCAGCCCGGGTATTCGGCCGGCAGCCGGCTCGCTTCGCCGATGGCGTCGAGCTCGGCCGGGGTCAGTTTCACTTCGGTGGCACCGATGTTGTCGGCCAGCTGTTCCGGCCGCTTGGCGCCGACGATGACGCTGGTGACCTGCGGCTGGTGCAGCAGCCAGGCCAGCGCGATGCGGGCGACCGAGATGCCGCGCGCCTCGGCCATGGGACGCATCACGTCGACGGCACCGAACGCACGGTCCTTGTCGACCGGCGGGAAATCGAATTGCGCGCGGCGGTCGCCGGGGGCGCCGGGCTGGTCGCGGCCGTACTTGCCGCTGAGCAGGCCACCGGCCAGCGGGCTCCAGACCATCAGGCCGACGCCTTCGCTGCGCAGCATCGGGATCAGTTCCCGCTCCAGGTCGCGGCCGGCCACGGTGTAGTAGGCCTGCAACGATTCGAAGCGCGCCAGGCCCAGCCGCTCCGAGATGCCCAGCGCCTTGGCGATCTGCCAGGCGGCCCAGTTGGAGACGCCGATGTAGCGCACGTGGCCGTGGCGCACCAGCTGGTCGAGCGCGCGCAGGGTCTCCTCGATCGGCGTGGCCGGATCGAAGCCGTGGACCTGGTAGAGATCGATGTGGTCGAGCTGCAGCCGCGCCAGACTGCGTTTGACGCCATCGAGGATGTGGCTGCGCGTCAGGCCACGGCTGTTGGGACCCGGGCCGGTCTCGCCGAACACCTTGGTGGCGACGACGACGCTGTCGCGCGGCACCTTCAGGTTCTTCAGTGCGCGGCCGGTGATCTCCTCCGACTGGCCACCGGAGTAGACATCGGCGGTGTCGATGAAATTGATGCCGGCATCCAACGCCTGACCGACCAGCCGCTCGGCGTCGGCCTGCTGCAGGTCGCCGATCTTGCTCCACATCTCGCCGCTGCCGCCGAAGGTCATGGTGCCCAGGCAGAGTTCCGAAACGAACAGGCCGGTGCGGCCGAGAGGGTGATTGCGCATGGTGAGGGTTCCTTGTCGTTTCATCGGAGATCGCACAGGGCGGACGGCCCGCGAGCCGGTCGTGAATGCCTTGTGTAACGAGGATTGCAGTGAAATCGTGCAAAGTTGTGCACTAAATCATTAGAAGCATGACGGATAAGTAGTACGAAGGCTTGTAGGTTCAGACGAGGCGCTTTCCAATGGAATGTCGCGAGACCTCAAAAAACCATCCAACAACGAGGTCGAAGCACTGGAGATACGCCATGTCGGCACAGTTGTCTTTTCCTTCCTCGCTGTCCCCTCTGCGCGTCGTCGCCGAGCGGGTGGCCGACTTCGTGAGCATCCGGGGCGTGCGCCTGCTGATGGACCAGCTGGTCGATGCCTCGTTCTTCACGCCCGAGGCCACGCAGCGCCTGCGCGAGCAGCTGTTCGCGGCCACGCCCTTTCCCCACCTGGTCATCGAGGGCCTGTTCAACCCCGCCCTGCTCGAGCTCGTGCGCGAGGAGTTCGACGGCCATGCCGCCGAGGCCTGGAAGGACGTCAAGAGCGGCTACGAGTCCACGCGCCGCTCGCAGCTGGGCGCCGCGCTCGGGCCGGCCTCCCAGATCTACTTCAACATCCTGGAGTCGGGCTGGTTCACCCGCTGGCTCTCGGAGGTCACCGCCACGCCCTATCTCCTGACCGATCCGCAGCGCTTCGGCGGCGGCCTCCACGAGAGCCAGGTGGGCGGCGCCTTCGCCATCCATCGCGACTTCAACTACCACCCCCACGTCGGGCTGAAGAACGAGATGGTGTGCATCACCTACCTCAACCACGACTGGCAGGACGCCTGGGGCGGGGTGCTGGAACTGTGGAACGCCAAGGACGGCCAGTGCCAGGCGCGCGTGCGCCCGGAGTTCGGCCACACGCTGATCCTGCCGCACGGCCCGGCGAGCTTCCACGGCCACCCCGGGCCGCTGTGCCCGCCCGAGGGCGTCAAGCGCCGCTCGGTGGCCGCGTACTTCTACACCAGCCCCAAGGCCGGCCAGCAGGACCCCGAGGAGGCGGTGTCGATCTTCATGCACACGCGCCGCGCCGACCGCCTGAAGAAGGCCGTGCGCCTCATGACCCCGCCGGTCATCTGGCGCGCCGTCAAGCGACTCAAGCGCCGCTGACCTACAGCCTCTGGGGTCGCCGGGTCCGGGTAGGCGTTCTGCCTGCTGGCAGAATGAACCGATGTACAGGGTGGCTTACTTCAAGGCGCCGGCGTGGATGCCGGCGCTGTTTCTTTCCGGCGTCATTTCGTTGCAGGGGTGCAGCCTCCTGCCCAAGAAGGATGCTTCCGACGATGAGTCCGGTGCGCGGCCAGTGGCCGGCGATGCCCGTGGCGATGGTGGCGCCACGCGCCAGGGTGACGCCTTCACGTTGCAGGTGCGGGGTCCCGACGACCTGCGCGACTACCTGGCGCTGCACCTCGAGATCCAGCGCTATCGGCAGATCCCCGACCTCGGCGCATCCGAACTCTCGCGTCTCATGGTGGCCGCCGAGGCCAATGCCCGCGAGCTGCTGGGCACCCTCGGCTACTTCACTCCGACCCTGACACTCGAGTTGCGCGAGACGCCCGGAAACACCCGCGCGCCGCGCGAGGTCGTGATCACCGTCGAGCCCGGCGTGCAGACCCGCGTCGCCGCGTTCCAGGTCGATTTCGGCGGCGCCATCTCGAACGAGCGGCCCGACGACCCGGTCGCGCGGGCCCAGCGCGACGCCATCCGCTCGGCCTGGGGTCTGCGCACCGGCGAGCTGTTCACGCAGCAGGCCTGGGACAACGCCAAGGCCGGCGGCCTGCGCAACCTCACCGCCAAGCGCTACGCCACCGCCAGCATCACCCGCAGCCAGGCCGAGATCGATGCCGACCGCAACGAGGCCCGCCTGGGCGTGACCTACGATTCGGGCCCGGCCTATCGCTTCGGTCCGCTCGACGTCCGTGGCGCCCGGCGCTATTCGGCCGATGGCGCCCGCCGCATCGCCCGCGTGCCCACCGGCACCGACTACGACCAGCAGAAGCTGCTCGATGCCCAGCAGCGGCTCGCGAGCAGTGGCTACTACGACTCGGTCTTCCTCACGCTCGATACCGACGGCACCGACCCCGAATCGGCGCCGGTCATCGCGCAGGTGCGTGAAGCCCCGTATCAGAAGTTGGTCGCGGGTGTCGGCTTCACCACCGACAGCGGCGCCCGGCTGTCGCTGGACCACGTCCACAACCAGATGCCGCTGCTGGGCTGGCGGGCGGTCTCGCGGCTGGTACTCGACCGCGAGACGCAATCGCTGGGCACCGACTGGAACGCCATCCCCGACGATCGGGGCTGGCGCTGGTTCGGCTCGGGCCTGCTCAAGCGCGAGATCACCGGCAGCTACGACGTCAACAGCGGTCGCGTGCGCGGCGGACGCGGCAAGACCGGCGACCACATCGACCGCAGCTATTTCCTCCAGTACGACTACGCGACCTACACCGGTGGTGCCGATGCTCCGCCCTCGGCTTCCGCCATCAGCGCCAACTGGGGCTGGACCGGTCGCTATTTCGACAATGCCGGCTCGCCCACGCGAGGCCAGGGCCTGGCGCTCGAGGTCGGTCTCGGGCAGACGCTGATCGGCGAACGCGCGCCCTTCATCCGCACCTATGGTCGCTGGCTGGGCTTCGTGCCGCTCGGCGAAGTCCGCGGCGCCCAGGAAAGCGCGGCGCGCAGCAGCCGGCTCCAGTTCCGCGCCGAAGCGGGCGCGTTCATCGCGCGCGACAACGCGCAGGCGCCGGCCACCCTGTTGTTCCTGACCGGTGGCGACACCACCGTGCGCGGCTACAGCTATCGCCAGATCGGCACCGAGCGTGCCGATGGCCAGATCGTCGCCGGCCGCTACATGAGCGTCGGCAGCGTCGAGTGGCAGCGCCCGATCGTCTGGAACGGCAAGCTCACCGACTTCGAGAGCGCGGTGTTCGTCGACGCCGGTGCCGTGGCCGACCAGGTCAGCGAACTCAAGACCAAGGTCGGCGTGGGCTTCGGCACCCGCTGGCGCAGTCCGGTCGGGCCGGTGCAGGCCGACCTGGCCTATGGCGTGGCCGCGAAGAAAGTGCGGCTGCACTTGCGGCTGGGCTTCACTTTCTAGGACACGCGACGCCTCACGATGCAGCCTCAGGATCCCACCTTGTCTCCGACCGCGCCCCTGCCGCCGGTCCCTCCCGCGTCCCCCGCGCCCGTTCCATCCCCCCGCCGCCCGCCCGGCCGACGCGTGCTGCGCGCGCTGGCGTGGACCGTCGGCGTGCTGCTGGTGCTGCTCGTCGCCCTCGGCGGCGCGGCATGGTGGTGGCTCGGCTCCAGCCAGTCGCTGGCGTTCTCGCTCGATCGGGCGGCGCGCTACATGCCGGCCGGCCAGACCCTGGAGAGCCGGGATGTCAGCGGCTCCCTGCGACAGGGCGGCCGCATCGGTTTCCTGCGCTGGGAGAGCCCGACACTGGCCGTCGAGGTCCGCGATGCCACCCTCGGATGGCAATTGCGGCCCCTGCTCGATCGCCAGGTGCGCCTGGGCGAGGTGCATGTCGGCCAGGTCCTGCTGGAACGCCGTGGCCCGGTCGAGGAGAAGTCGTCGGAACCACTCGCGCCGCTGGAGCCGATCGTGCTGCCGGTGGACATCGAGCTGCCGTTCCGCATCGACAGCGTGCGCTGGGCGGGTCCGCCGGCCCTGGAGGCCAGCCATCTGGTCGGCAGCTACCGCTATGCGCGTGCCACGACGCAGCATGCGCTCGTCGTCGACGGCGTGGACGTGGCCGCCGGACACTATGCCGCGCGTGTCGGCCTGCAGGGCGCCGCGCCCATGGCACTCGATGCCGCCATCGACGGTCGACTGCGTGCGCCGCTGACCGAGGGCCGCACCCTGGACGTGATCGCCCGGGCCACCGCCCAGGGCGCCCTCGCCGGCGCCGATGCCCGCCTGGCCGTGACGGCCCAGGTCCGCCCCGCCGAGCCGGCCGCCGACGCCGCCATGCAGGCCGACCTGCGCGCGACCCTGGCGCCCTGGCAGAAGCAGCCGGTGATCGATGCCGACGCCACCCTGCGCGACATCGACCTGGCATTGCTGCTGCCCCAGGCTCCGACCACCCTGTTGAGCGGCACCGTCCGCGCCGGCCCCGATGCGACGCAGGGCTGGCGGCTCGACGCCGACGTGCGCAATGCCCGACCCGCTCCCTGGGACAAGGGAGGCCTGCCGCTCGACCGGATCGAGGCTCGCGCCCTGTACGACGGCCAGGCCTGGATCGTGCCCTCCGCCACCGTGCGCACCGGCGGCGGCCGGATCGAGGCCGCGGGCGAATGGCGTCCCGCGCCCGAGCCGTGGAAGATCGATGCCACCGTCAGCGGCGTGCAACCCGGCGCGCTGCACACGCAGCTCGCCGGCGCGCCGGTGAGCGGCCGTGCCAGCGTCGAGCAGCGCGCCGATGCGGCACTGCTGTTCGATGTCGCCCTGCAGGCCCAGGGTTCGGCCGGCAGCGCGGCGCTGCAGGGCCTGCGGCTCGATCGCGTCCTGGCGCAGGGCCAGTGGAAGGAGCAGATCCTCGACCTGCGCACGCTGCGCGTCGAAGCCGCGCAGGCTCGCATCGAAGGCACGCTGCAGGCGCGCGTGGCCGAACGTGCCGGCAGCGGCGACCTGAAGGTCGAGCTGCCCGGAGGCAACGCCCAGGTCAAGGGCCGCCTCGCGCCCGCGCAGGGCGGCGGCGACATCCGCGCGCGCATCGACGATGCCGCCACCGCGCAGCGCTGGATCGAGCGGCTGCCGGGACTGTCGGGCATCTTCGCCGGCGCCTCGGCCGATGGCAGCGCTCGCCTCGACGCGCGCTGGCAGGGTGGCTGGGAAGCGGTGCAGCGTCGGTTGCAGAGCGCCACCACGCCGGCGCCACGCGGCCTGGTCGAACCCACCCTGCAGGCCACGCTGGTCGTGCCGCGCATGGATCTGCGCCTGCCGGCGGCGACGCCTCCCGCATCCGGGGCCGGGACCGCCGCCACGCCCGCGCCCGCCGCGCAGTCCGTGCGCCTGAACGACGTGCGCGTCGAGGTCGGTGGCAGCCTGGCCCAGGCGACGCTGGACATGCGGGGCCAGGCGCGCAGCGGCACGCTCGACCTGAAGCTCGACACGCGCGCCAGTGGCGCCCTCGAGCGTGCCGGGCACTGGCGCGCGCGGCTGGCCGAATTGCGCCTGCAGGCGACCGACAGCACCCGGCCCGGCCCCTGGTCCGTGACGCTCGGCGCTCCGGTCTCGGCCGACGTGCGCAGCCTGCCGGGCGGCCTGGAGGTCGACACATCCGCCGGCAGCGCCGCCGTGCAGGGCCCGGTGCCCGGCACGCTGCGCTTCGAGTGGCAGCCGGTGCGCCTGCGCCAGACCGGCAGCGGCGCCCAGAGTGCCCTGCGCGTGCAGTCGAAGGGCCGCATGCTCGGCCTGCCGATGGCCTGGGCCGAAGCCTTCGACGCCAGCACCTCGCTCGCCAGCCTGGGCATCAGCGGCGATCTGATCTTCGATGGCGACTGGGACATCGACGCCGGCGACACGTTGCGCGCCAGCGCCCGGCTCGGACGCCGCAGTGGCGACATCCGCGTGCAGGCCGGCGAGGCCGCGCTGGTGACCCGCATCCGCAGCCACGGCAGCGGCGCGAAGAGCGAGATCGTGATGGACTCGGCAGCCGGCTCCGGCACGTCCGGTCCGAGCACCCCTGCCGGACTGCGCCAGGCCGAGCTGCGCCTGGACGCGCAAGGCGAGGACGTGCGTGCCCGCTTGGTCTGGGACAGCGAACGCGCCGGCGAGGTCCGCGCCGAGGCCTCGACCCGCGTGACGCAGCGCGACGGTGGCTGGCAGTGGGCGGCGGATGCGCCCTTGGCCGGCAACCTCAAGGCCCGGCTGCCCAATCTGGGCGTGTGGTCGATGCTGGCGCCACCGGGCTGGCGCATCGCCGGCACGCTGGATGCCGATGTCGCGCTGTCGGGCAACCGCGCCGCGCCGCGCTGGAACGGCAGCCTGGGCGCGGACAGCCTGGCATTGCGCGCGCTCGTCGAAGGCATCGACCTGCGCGACGGCCGCCTGCGCGCGACGCTCGCGGGCGATCGTGTCGACATCACGGAGTTCACGCTCCAAGGGGGCGCGGCCAGCGGCGCGCGCATCGCCGGCCAGAGCGGCAATCTGAGCACCGCGGCGGGCGAGGCGGCCCGCGGCGGCGGCACCCTGTCGGGACGTGGCGAACTGCGCTGGGGCACGGCACCCGCCGGCGGCAATGCCTCGGGCATCCGCATGTCGCTGCAGGCCGAGTTGCGCAACCTGCGTCTGCTGGTGCGTTCCGACCGTCAGATCACCGTGTCGGGCGACCTGCAGACGCGCCTGGACAACGGTCAGTTCACCGTGCGCGGCAGCCTCACGACCGATCGTGCCGTCATCATCCTGCCCGACGAGACGGCACCCAGTCTGGGCAGCGACGTGGTGATCCGCTCGGCCGCGCGCACCCGCGAAGCCGAGGCCCAGGCCCGCAGCGAGGCCGAACGCAGCCAGGCGCGGGCCGCGCAGCCGCAGACGGCGCGACCGCCCGACATCGCCGTCAATTTCGACCTCGGCAAGGATTTCGCGGTCCAGGGCCGTGGCATCACGACCCGTCTCGAGGGCAACCTCGACATCCGCAGCAATGCGCTGGGCGCGCCGCCGCGCATCACGGGCGAGGTGCGCACCGTGCGCGGCCAGTACCGCGCCTATGGCCAGCAGCTCGACGTCGAGACCGGCATCGCGCGCTTCAATGGGCCCTACGACAACCCGTCGCTCGACATCCTGGCGATCCGTCCCAACATCGCCTACCGGGCGGGTGTCCAGATCACCGGCACCGCGCAGGCGCCGCGCGTCCGGCTCTACTCGGAGCCGCAGCTCTCCGATGTCGAGACCCTGTCCTGGGTGGTGCTCGGTCGGGCATCGGCCACCAGCGGGGGCGAGTCGGTGCTGATGCAGCAGGCGGCGCTGGCCCTGCTGGGCGGGCTCGGCAAGGGTGGGTCGGGCGGCAGCCTGGCGAGCCGGCTGGGCCTCGACGAGATCGGCTTCAAGGGCCCATCGAGCGGAAGCGACCTGCGCTCGACCGCCGTGACCGTCGGCAAGCGCCTGTCGAAGGACTTCTATGTCACCTACGAAAGCAGCCTGGGCGGCGTGATCGGCACCATCTATGTCTTCTACGATCTGACCCAGCGCCTGACCCTGCGCGGCCAGGCCGGTCAGAAGAGCGCGCTGGATCTGATCTACACCCTCAAGTACGACTAGCCCGTCGATGGCGGCCGGAGCCGGCGAACTGATAAAGTCGCCGCTCTGGCTGCCCAGCGTCCTCGTAGTTCAATGGATAGAACGGGGTCCTCCTAAGACTCAGATACAGGTTCGATTCCTGTCGAGGGCACCATTTCCCGCCTCGCTCACCAGAGGCGCCACCACGGACGATGCGTCGTCGTGCGTCCGACGGGCATCAGCGCCCCCATCTGCGAGGGCGTCGGTCCGATGCGGCGAGTGAGTTCCGCTTCCACCTCGTTCACCGTGCGACGTGCCTCCCGGTCGCCCAGCTTGGCACGTTGCCTCAGCACATAGGCCGTGGCCGCGAGTGCTTCGTCGTCCAGATTCATGATGTCCATCCGGGAATGTTGGCCGGATTGAGAAGCCATGACATCCCTCGTTCGAGGGAGATCGCCATGCAACGACGGCATTCCGCTCCGCGCCAGCCATTGCCTTCGGCAGCGAAGCTTCGAGATCCTTTCCGGAGACTCACGAGATCCATGCAATCCCTGACCTGAGCGGTGCAGGATCATGTGCATTTGTAACAAATGCATTCCTTGGGAACTTTTACTGTTAGTCTGAAAAAAGAAAAGTAAGTAAAAAGTTCCCATATTTCATGGGATTTTCAGAGGAAATCCCATGGACATCACACGACGCTCGATAGGCGGCAGCACAAGCCTGGTCCTCGATGGCCTGCGGCTGAGCGCGGCGCTGGCGGTGTTGTGCCTGCATGCCCATGACATGTGGTTCCCGTCGTCGATGCATCGACCGGACCAGGCGGGCAATGCCTCGCACGCGGCGGTCGTCGTGTTCTTCGTTCTGTCGGGCTTCGTGATCGCCTATACCGCCAGCATGCGCAACGCGGGCTTCGGGCCCTACATGAGGGCCCGCCTGGGACGTCTGTGCTCGATGGTCGTCCCGGCGCTGCTGCTGACGGCGATGGTCGAGGTGGCATTGCGACTGCAGGGCGATCCCGGTCTCATGGCGCTGTACGTCCGCGGCCCGTTCGGACCGCGCTACCTCATGACCGGCGCCTTCCTCAACGAGATCTGGTTGTTCTCGGCGGCGCCGCCGGCCAACATCGCGCTCTGGTCGCTGAGCTTCGAATTCTGGTACTACCTGATCTTCGGCCTGTGGTTCTTCAACGGTCGGGGCTGGAAGTCGGCGCTCCTGGCCGCGGGCGCCTGCGTCGTCGCGGGACCGAAGATCGTGCTCATGATGCCGATCTGGCTCATGGGCTGCGCAGCCTACCGCCTGCCTCGACCCGTGCTGTCGCCAGCGCGGCGCTGGACCGCCGTGGTGGTGCTGCTCGCCAGCGTGCTCGCGACCATCGCCATCGTGCCGCCCCGACCCTTCCCGATCGGCCAGGCACCCTTCTTCTTCGCCAACCAGTTCATGACCGACTGGGCCGTCGGCCTGAGCGTGGCGTTGGCGCTCTGGCTGCTGCCCACGTGGTCGGCGCACCGGGATGGCCGCGTCAGCCGGGACGTGTCGCCGCTCCTGGTGCGGCGGGTGCGGCGCCTGGCCGATCTCACGTTCCCGATCTATCTGATGCACTACCCGCTGCTGGTGCTGTGGCGCGTGCTCTTCGGCACGCGCTTCGAGGACCCGGTGCAATATGCCCAGGCCGTCGTCGGCACACTGGTGGTGTCGTCGATCCTGGGTCTCCTCCTGGAACCGCAACGTCGTCATTGGGACCGCTTCTTCGATCGGCTGTCTTCCGGCATGTCCACTCAATGGCGCGGGGTGTTCGCGCGCTGAGGCGCCGACATGGCCGTTCGGTAGAATTTCGACGATTTCTCCGACCGCCCCGCCTATCGGGGCCGCGCCCGCCCGATGCCTGACTCACTCTCCTCCCCGACAGCTTCCGCCTTCGCGAAATTCGTGGTCACGCACCGGACGCAGGGCCTGCGTGCCGCGCTGGCGACGTTGGTGAAGATGACCGACTATCGGTTCATCGGTCTCTGGCGTTTCCAGGACGGCAAGGCCAATGCCGTCGTGCACTACGACCGCGAGGATCCCTCGAAGACCACGACCCAGGAGGTTCCGGATACCGCCACGTACTGCTGCTTCGTGCGCGACACGAAGGCACCCTTCAAGACACCGAACGCGCTGATCGACGAGCGGCTCGCCTCGCACTCGGCGCGCGAGCAGGTCACCACCTACTGCGGCGTCCCCGTGATGGACAGCCTGGGCAACGTGCTCGCGACCTTGTGCCACTACGACGTCGTGCCACGCGACCCGGATCAGGTGAACCTCGAGTTGATGCTCATGGTGGCCGCCTACGTTGCCAACAACGGCAATCTACCGCCTTATCCGTCCACTTCCGCCACCACCGCCGCCTGATCGCCATGACCGTGCGGTGCGATGCCTGTGGCACCGAGAACCGCGACAAGGCGATGTTCTGTCGCGGTTGCGCCGGCAAGCTGCCGGCCTTCGCCCTCGCGAAGAAGCCTCCGGCCAGTGAGTCCCCACCGATTCACCCTGCCGCGCCGCGCTCCCGCGGATCGCTGCCAGGCGCCACGGACGCGGGCTCGGCCTGGTCATCGATCACCAGTGGCACCTTGTTCGGTGGCACCCGGACGCGGCTTGCCGTGTTCGCACTGCTGATGATCG
>Ga0308157_10006227_pt1 | contig 14424 bp, 8 predicted proteins | sample PhyBR1_FD_201035 | JGI IMG/M metagenome (GOLD analysis project Ga0308157, IMG submission 201035) | Phyllosphere microbial communities from UC Gill Tract Community Farm, Albany, California, United States - DLSLB.R1 | ecosystem: Host-associated > Plants > Phyllosphere > Unclassified | place: USA...
GCATCGAGCGCGAAAGCAACCGCATGGACAAGCTGATCGGCGAACTCTTGACGCTGTCGCGCCTGGAAGCGTCGCCCGACGTGCTGCGGCGCGAGCCGGTGGATCTGGTGGAGCTGGTCGACGGGCTTGTCGCCGATGCGCGCTTCGAGGCTGGCCAGGCCCAGGCCGCAGACGGTCACGGCGCGGCGCTGCGCGTTGACTTCGATGCCGACGACAGCGTCAACGTCAGCGGCGACCCGGACCTGCTCTGGAGCGCGCTCGAGAACGTGGTGCGCAACGCGGCGAAACATGGCGCGCCGGGCGGTGTTGTGGCGGTGTCCGTGCGCGCCGTGGATGGGCTGGCACAGGTTGAGGTGTGCGACCGGGGGCCGGGGATCGCGCCCGAGGACTTGCCGGCGATTTTCCAGCCGTTCTTCCGCTCCGGGGCGTCGCGCACCGGTGTCGACGGGCACGGGCTTGGACTGGCCATCGCGCAGCGCGTGGTGCAGGCGCATGACGGCGAGATCGTGGTGGCCAATCGTGATGGCGGCGGCTTGCAGGTAACGATCACACTGCCTGCGGACGGACGATGACGTCTGCGGCTCAGCGTCCGTACCAATAGCGGGCGTGGGTAGCGCGGTAGGTCGTCACGTCCAGACCGGACCCGAACTTTAACGTGACGGCGCCACGCTCATCGGTGCGAATGCGCTCGATGCCCATGGCGCCATAGCGCGCATAGACCAGTTTTTGCGGGTGGCGATACCGATTGCGATGGCCTACCTGGAAGATACCGACTGTCGGCGCAACCGCTCGCAGGAACGCCGCGCTCGACGAGGTGCCGCTGCCTAACCTTATATTGCGCATCGGTTGTGTCGTCATCGCATAGCGCCCGCATCTACAGGCTTCGCCACTGTGAGACAAATAACTTTGTCTCACTCCCAGCACAGCGCGTTTTGCTCCCTCGAGTAGCGCGTCGACCTGCATCCAGCTGCACGAACCCCATGCACGCAGAGTGCGCACTACGCCAATCTCAAACGGACAGCTTCGCACCAGCGTCTGAACATCGGTGTTCCGATTGTCATCGTCTTCTGCTCGAGCTGGCTCAAGCTGCTTTAGCACTCGTCGTACTCCAACCGCCGTGAGAGTACCTCCAAGGGAAGCTCACGTATTCAACAACATTACTTGACTTCCACACAACGCTTAGCCATTAGCGCACATCAGACGCTCTCGGTCATGCTTTGTTTGCGGGCCGCTCCGCCCTGTCACACGCTTCGATCACCTGTCAAGAGCCCCCTACGCCAAGGTTCGTTTACCCTACATACTTTTCTTCTACCGAGTATTACAATACCGGTAGCCAACATGTATATTGCGTGCAGGGTAGTGGTAGCGTCGCGTCGTTTAACAACCTGTGGGTGCAACATCACCTGCAGACTGCAATTGGACCCCTCTTAAAAGATGAATGATATTTTCGACGTGACGTTTTTATCCCATGAGACTGCAGATTCATTCTTATTGAGTATCGGGAACACTAAACGACAGACGCACATATTGGTCGATGGTGGCCTAGCTAAAGACACTAAGAGCTTGGTTCCGTATATACGTGCACTCAGCACGGCCGGCAAAGTTCTCGATTTAGTAGTCGTTACGCATGTCGATAATGATCACATTGGTGGGATTTTGAGTTTGTTCCGCAATGACTTCGTTAACAAAGATTTTGTAAACGAAGTATGGTTTAATGGGAAGGCAAGTACCTCTCTAACGAGCGATCCAGCCGGAGTAAAGGTCGGCTTTGAGCAGGGCAATAAACTATCAAAATTACTTCGTGACAAAGGCATTGCATTCAGAGGCGCCATTGGTGATGGCAACACAACCTTTGTGGATGATATGTGCAAAGTGCACGTGCTCGCGCCCTCTGACCAAGCAATCGAGAAAGTTAACGCGGACTGGGAGTCACATGACTCTTTAAAAGTTGGCTCTGAAATTCCCGACCATGATGTGCCGTGGGCCGAACTTGACGATGACGACTTCATCGAAGATAACAGCTCGACTAATAGGAGTAGCATTGTCTTATATATAGAAGCACTCTCAAGCGGGAAGACTGCCATTTTCGCGGGCGATAGTGTTCCCGCAGAGATCTTAAATTGTGTGCCACTGAGACAACGTTTGGACCTACTAAAGATTCCACACCACGGCAGCAAATCGAATACAAATAAGCTTCTCGTTCAGCAACTGCCCGCAAAACGCTACATAATCACGGCAGGCAGTCGGAGCAAGAAACCTCATAAAAAGACCCTGCACACTTTGTTTTGCAATACGGAGGGGGAATTTGAGTTGTATGTACCAAAAGGCAACTGGTCAGTGCAGGCCGTTCAAGCATACCCAGCTGCCGGCGGTTGTGCGGTAATCGAGTACTCCACGGGTTGTCAAATAAGTATTTAAATAAAAATGCGATCCTCAGATATATGGGCGGCCACTGTTCGAATTCGCAGCGAATCGATTAGTGGGACAGGGGTTCTCATTGCGGCTAAATGTTCGAACATCGATTATGTTATAACTGCACTGCACAACATTGATCTATCAAAGGTTTCTTCTATTCAAATCCAAGCCAACAACGGCGACCAACTCGTCGTTCTGGACGTGAGTCTAAGCTCAGATGCGGACATTGACATAGCCATTTTGCACGTAAAAAAGTATGAGCACACGAGGAGAATACTGGTATGCAGTGGCGAAATAAATTATGCCCATGCTTGCTCTGTGGGCTATCCCGGTGCACTCTCAGGCAAGCAAAAGCAAGCTGTCGACTATAAAGGGCGCATCTCTTACGATGGCTCTACCCAAAGCTTACATTTCAATATCCACCCATTCCCGGATCCAGATATTGATAAGCACGACTATATAACCGGATTTTCCGGTGGCGGGGTATTTGAACTCAGCCCGTGCATGCAGTATGTCAAGTTGAAAGCGATCATTATTGAGCGTTGGGAGGCCGAATTCGACATTAAAAAAGTTGAATGTATCAGGATATCAGTCGTCGAGAAGATTCTTAACGAGCGCAATCTCCCCCCGTTCGCGGAAGTTGTAGATAACTTCGCTTCGATTCTTGAAGCTCCTCCGCCTGGCCTACACGATGGACTAGTCAAATTTATTCGCGACTCACCACACGTCAGTAAGATCACGAGTTTAGAAACCGAGAGTGTTTTACGCACGATCACAATAAATGTGCCCCTCGGCGTCCATCTTAGAGAAAAGTTCCGTTCGCTTTCGTCGAGAGCACAGATGAGATTTATTGAGGACGTCTTCTCTGCTAAGTCAATCAGCTTCGCGTACTACAACGATGCCTTAGGGCAACTCGACCTTAACTCCAACCCGTTAGTATTAGGGTCGAATCTAAATATTGTTCTGTGCTGCGTCACAGACGACACGGACGCCCCTTTGGTAATTTGTCGATTAGTAAGTCAAGACTATCAGGGATATTTAAAAAACTCAATAGTCGTTGTTTGTCACCTAAAGGATTCAGACAATCCTCCGGAACAGTTTAGCTACCCTGCGCATTTGACCGCGGCCGTTATTCAGGACTATACAACGTTAGGTTCGCAACTCGGCCGCTCTGATGTAAAAGACGTTAGAAACTATCTTGAGCTTGACAGCGAAGAGAAGCGATTCAGTGTTTTTTCAGTGGCTGCTCTGTGCTACGAAATCAAGCAATGTCTAATAGAGCTTTACTATCAAAATAGATCTGGGTTCTATGATGACCTAGTTTTCACGAAAAAAATAAAAGACAAACTAGATGCAACTGTCAAAATTCGATCCTAGCAAACTTCCCGAGCATTGCCGCGCCTCCGTAATCGCATGTTTGCAGAGGTGGAACGTAGAAGCATTCCATGAAGAGGGATTCGACTCCGCACCACTATTGCTCGTCTATCAATCTACACCTGATATCGTAGAGGAGACCTGGCTGAGACTAGTGAGTGATATTGCCATCTCCGTCCAGGCGGAGTTGGAGTCTGAGTTCGCTCGGCGAAATCTCGCGCTAATATTTATATCCAGAGGTCGCTTGCCAACGAATGTGTTAAAAGCTATTCGCGAAAACACCTATTGCTGTAAAAAAATAGTTATCGAGTCTCAAAAGGACTATAACGACGTTCTTAATACATATTATTTGAATGCATATACGATAGATTCGCAACAAGAACAAGTAGGGCCTGATGGCACTCTAGAGAAGGATCTGCTGACGAAGTACTCGTTATTAAAGTCTATTTTGAAGAATTGATCACATGAAAATTCAAAATCTAAAAATTAATGATTTTCGATGGTTCGAGGGCGAGTACCGATTCGACTTCTCAGGGCGGGACGGGATTCCGTCTGACATTGTTTTAATATATGCCCCAAATGGCTCTGGTAAGACTAGTGTTACTGAGGCTGTAGAATGGACGTTTACCGGCAATGTTGACCGGATCGCGACGCTCCTCGACGAGTATAACAAAAAGCCCCGAGAAGGAAATATTCTCAAAAATCGTGCCAATACATCTGTTGAAAATGGCAGCGTAGCGATAACGCTATTTGGAGAGACGGGAAAAACCCTAGTGCGGCGCGCCACCTTCCCGCTGAAAAACGGACGGAAGAACGATTATGGAGAAGGTGTATGCGACCCAGAACATACTGACCCGTCGCTGATCAATGGGGAACGTATTTCCGACTACATATTAAGTCAAACAAAGGTTAACGAATTCCTCTTTAATGCCAGTTCTGGCGGGCTTTTTCGAAACTACATGTCCCTGACTGGGCGGAAAAATGATCTAGATTTTTATTACCGTTTGGTCGATGCGCGTGCACGTCTTGGCGGAGAATTCGCCGAATTGAAGAAACGCAGTAAAGAGACGGAGCAAGAATATTCAGGACTGGTAAAAAGAAGAAATATTTTGCTGCGCAAAGCAGAAGCGGAGGTGCAGGTATCTTATGATACGTTTGCCCTTGCTTTTTCCACATTGGTCGATTCTGATTTCTATTGTCTAGCTGACGGCGACGTATCTGATTCAATAGGTAAGGGCGTAATTTCACTAAAGTTCCTTCGTGCGGAGCTTATAAGGTTCCAAGCAGTTCTGGAGAATGTAAGGGCGGATTTCGGCAGCAGGCGTCTACTTAGGCGCCGCAGCAAATACTCTTCTACATGGGTCGCAAATCGGCATTTACATGACGAAGCAACGCGGCAGTTGCGTTTTCAAGAATCAAAATTAGATGCGGTCGCGAAGTTTTGCGACCTTGTCGGCGGGCCGTTGGTATCGAATGCCCTTGTCAGCGACAACAGCATTTCGTTTTCAATAGAGGTGCTAGACCGACGCATCAGAAGAGTCGAAACAATAAATGATTCGAAGTTCTCTGCCTATGAAAAAATAAGGGACGCGCATGCAGCCGTAGAGAGGGATGTTGCTCAGATTGATTCCTGGAAGATACAAATAGAAGAGATTAGGACCAGACATGATATTGCTCATTTAGATGTTAAGACGTTAGACAAGCGATTACAGGATACGCAAAGCTTAATTCGCGAGAATTCCGATATTGCCGCGATTATAAGAAAGCGTGACACGGCGAAAATTACCAAGGAGTCCTGGGTAGCCTACGGTCTTGAGAACGAGATCGGCAGTATGGAGACGCTGTCTAAGGAGCTCGTGAGGCAGGACCAAGTCATCAAGGAACTTGACGCGATCATAGTAAATAGTGCAGCTTTGGCTGAACGTGTATCACTGCTCAAATTGGAAGCATTAAATGTGGCGCGTGAGCACAACGTCGATTCGTGTCCAGCGTGTAACCATCGTTTCGGTAGCCACGCGGCTCTAATTGAGGCTGTGTTGCTGACGGCCGATCTGTCGAACTCGGGCCTGATCGAGCAAAAAAAGTTGCTCGCACAGCAGCGGGATGACATTGTAATCAGAAAGGAGACTCTGGAACGTCAAATATTAGATGATTTAGATAATGTTGCTGCCTTAGCGGAAGATTTAGTAGCTGAACAGAGCGAACGGCTGTTACAGCTGCAAACTTCTGCTACAACATTAAAAGCAATCGTTAATACGTTGTCTAATTCTTACTTACTATCGCCTACCCAGCAAAGTCTGGACTCTCTTCTAGAATCAACGTTGCGTGAGAAGCAGGTACTTTGCGCACAGCTCGCGAATCAGGCTGATCTTGGCCTGAAACAACTTACCAGAGTTCGTTCCATTGCTTCGTCGTTCTCGCAAATGCTTGCTAAGCTTGAAACTGACCATGCGAATACACGAGCGGTATTGCGAGATTCAGGTTATTTTCAGCTGGCCCAGGAGCTACGTGAACGGTGGGATGTCGCGCTAGAAAATATCGAAAGTACTCGAAGCACTTTGGACTTCAGTGTAGCTAACTTGAAGCATAAAGTTGCAGAGCTGGACGCTGCATTTGACCAGATTAACTTAGCTTTTATTGACGTCGTAGCGCATGGCCCCGAATTGGACGATGATACTCAACTGCGCTTAGATGGCTTAGAAGATAATTTTATGACGTGCCGGTCATTGCTAAGTGCTCTCAAAGCAAAAGTTGTTGGCATGACGGTTTTCTCGTCAAAACGTCTTGTGCTGCGGTTTGATCAAGCGCTGCTTTCCGGTGCCTCCCTCGCGCTATCGCTTGAGGACTCGAGCCAGCTTGTCGAAATCTCCCAAAAAATTTCGGAAGTTGAGTTTATAGCCACTGCGAATAAAGAGAAAAACGCATCTCTTACGAGTCAGGTAGCTGAACTGGGCCTCGCATTGACTTATTGCAGCGTATATTTCCAGTCCTTGGTCAAGAGCGCCACAAGCGTAGCATTGTTAAATGATATATATCGCCTGATCGACCCGCACTTGTCATATCATCGAATCGAATTTGATTTGGATATGACCAGGGGACAGGAAGGCCTATTCATTAAGTCTGGGCCAGCGAGTGATAGGCTTGGTCTAGACGAGAAAGTCGAAGGAAATGAATTGGTATCGCCAGCGCTTTTCTTTAGCGAGGCCCAGTCGAACGTACTTTCTATTAGCCTTTTTCTGACTAAGATTGCTGCGGCGCGCGATAAGTGTTTTGACTTCCTAATAATGGATGATCCGATTCAAAGCATGGACGATATCAACGCTTACGCATTCATTGATATGTGCCGTATTTTTACGGCAAAGTTCGACAAGCAGATTATCATCACTACGCACGACATCGGCTTCTTTAATCTATTCAAAAAGAGGTTTCCATCAGCGGCATTCAACTTCAAATATTTTTCTATCGATAGTTCTAATAAGCTGTACGAATAGGACGGAAGCGCGTAGCTGCTCCCGAATGGAAACTACTAGTGGAGCAGCGCACCCGTTGTTTAGTACAGCATGCGCACAGCCAGGGCAGCGGTTCGTCGCGCACCTGCTTCTCACGCTCGAAAGACAAAAACGATTGTCGATCGTATCGAATATTTGCGGTTTCGAAGCAGCGAAAACCCTAACGAAGCCCCACCGCCATAATCGAGCGATGCCTCACCAAAACTTAGGAGCTGGCAACCCTCGGGTCCAGCAGCAACTTCCCTCGCGATACCGTGTATATTAATGTCTGAGCATCTCTTGGGCTCTACGATACGCAATCGACGTATCCCGCACGCTGATTCCCTTCTCCATCCTGCTACAAATCTCGCGCTCTTCCGATGAAAATCCATTTGCTTCCACCAGCAGTTTAAACAGCACACCACGCGGACTATCCAAGGCGAATCCGGTCACGGGAGCATGGCCGAGTTCGTAGTTAAGATGTCGGAAATAAGCTCTGCGCAACTCTGGCACGAGCGATGCCACGGTTGCGGGCGGATAGGATGCGGTGAGACGTACTGCGCTGAGCACCAAGAGTCGTCGGCTCGATTTCAGCGATCGGCTTATGATCTTGCCTAAACGTTCAGACCATTCGATGCGATACCCCAACAAGACTTCATACAGGTCTTCAACGCCCGCATTGTCCGTGTGCTCCAATTGATCGACAAGCAAGTGCAAAAAGTTATCCTTGTCGTAGATCGACAATAATCGCGCAAGTGCGAAATATGCATGGCCGCTCGCATGGTGCAAAAGGTTTCGTTGATGTTCGGTAGAGGGAGCTGGTAGGTGGGATAGCACATCAGCCGCAGCTTCGGCGACCCATGGCACCGGGTGAAATAATGCCTTTTCCAATTTCGCGCGATCAATCTCCAACAGCGGAATTCTATCCCAATCCATTGCAATGTCGAGGGAGATGGCGGGAATGTGCGCGTATGGATCCTCCCTATCCATGAAAAAGATTTGCTGAGCGTCTTCGCGTAGCTGAAGCCGATCGACCCCGGAGAGATCGATCAAGACATTAATTAACTCTGCAAAAGCGTCTTGGTCGAAAGGCTGACACCAAGCGAGTTTTTCGTGTGGAGGCGACCGCAACATTTGGGTAGCTTCAATAAATGCCCGCCAATGCAATAGCGAGCTGTTTTTGACAGGCCTATCAACTGCACTCGTCGGCTTTCCCAAAATAACTTCCAACAAGTTCACTAGCATCACCTCCTCTGCTGCACGATACTGGTCAGGGGGCGTGATGAATTGCTGAAAACCCTGTCTGCTGATCCCCCAATTCGGCAACTCAAACCCATGGGACTGCGCGTACCCCCCAACCTCGAACATCAATTCGACGCTAATTGTGCCGTCCTGACTTAGGTCGGCCAAATATTTTTCCACAAATGGACGCGGACGCAGTTCGATAATGCGCTTTAGCAGAATCAAGTGGAATTTGATTTTGAACTGTGAGGACAAGCTTTCACTTTCCAACATACCCGACTGAACGTCGCCTACAATCTCCTCGAGCAGGGCCATCGAATTACTGTGCAGGAGACAGTTTTTCGCAATCCATTCGATTTTGGTCACGGATCGCTTGTGCTCAAAGAAGTCGAATTCAGTTATTGTTGCTGGCAACCGCGCGCAGATGTCTGCTAGCAGGATGCCGATTGACGATACTTCCTCATCCGTTTGGGAACCCAGCGTGTCGATCGCCCGCCCGATGACTTTCTTGCGGGTGGTTTGCTGAACGGTTTCGTCCGCATCCAAAATAATCGCCATTGCTCGCTTTAGGAATTTTGAATGCGGATCCGGAAGTCGCAGCATTGTCTCAACGATACTACCGCCTTTGCCCATGCAAGCTGCAAAGTAGAATACTTCATCCCAAGCCGGACTACCCATCATCGTCTCAATCTCGTCTTCGTCGAGATCGGCCAGAATAGCGTTCAGCCTTCGCGCTGCCGCGTACTCCGCAAATGTTTGGTGACCTGCAACCAGCAGGTCGTTCACACCGTGGTGCAGTGTCTCAAGAATACCCAATGCCTCCCAGTGCTGCAGGCCTTCATGTATATAATCTTCCGCAGTCAGCGTTGAAATACTCTCCTCTACCCTAAGCATAACAGCGCAGCGCTCGATGACCGATTCAACCGATGCTGTTGGCGTCGCGATTATTTGCCAGCAGAGTAAATCGAGCATTCGGTTAGCCAATAGTGGACGATTGCTTATTCCTGGTCGAAGAGGCTTACCCTTCGAAATGAGTTTGAACAAATTATGGTACAAGTCGATTTTGCTCTTACCGAGATCGCCACCGCCCAGAATGAGCGCCGCTGCCATTGCTATCAATTGAGGTGCCGCTAGCACCTTGACAATAGCCGGGTTCTTGCCGATCGCATCTGCTACCAGCTTGGAAGGAACGCGGTTCTTCTTGTCATCTGGTGTCATCGCAGAGTCGATAAGCTTTAATAAACTTTCGCCACCCGATTCTTCAGTCAAGCGCAGGATCTCGTAGTGCCGCCAGTTTCGCAACAGAGGTGTTACGTACCCTACTGGCCGGGTTGTCACAACGACATGTGCGCCCGACCTACCAGCAGTAAAGTCGACCAAGCCCTGTGCAACGAGTTCTTGATGCGACTGTGCTTCATCCAATCCGTCACAGAGGATGACACAGTCCCGCAAATTTAGGATCTGCAACGGCGATTCGACGGCCACCTCGTCCAGTGCCAGAATCGACAAGGCCTCAAGGAAGCTTGCTCCTTTTATCATCCGCTCGGCAACACGGCGCAAAGACACCTTCAGGACAGGGTAGCCTTCCTTTGCGAAATTACGGGCCATGCGCGTGAGGAGTGTGGTTTTCCCCATACCAGGCCCTGCGATAATGACTGAGCGCCGTTGAAAGGAACCAACCCATTCGGCGTCGAATGTAGACAACTTTCCCTCACCCAGTCGAGGTAATTCGGGTTCACCACGTTTTTGATAGCGAGTCAATACCGCATGTGCGTCAATATTCTCATCCGGTTTTTCAATCATTGGTGTGACACGCAGAGGCAACCAAACCGTATCGATCAAGAGGGCCGGACCATAGCCAACGATTGAAAAGTTCTCGTTAACATGCTTTTGCCAATTGATCAGCTTGGAAAGATTCGCGACACTGGATTTACCATGCGACGAAATTTCGATATTTGCGGCCATAAGAATACGAACGAGCGACTCCAACGTCCAGCAGCCTCTGCGAAGCTGTGCTCTCACGGCTTCGCGATATAAACGGTCCCACGCAGCAGTCGCCCCAGCCCCACAAACTGGATTCAACATAGCAATGGCTGCGTCGATGCTGACGGAATCGTCTTCCAATGCATGGACGGTATGCACGCGAATACGTGAGCAGACCGTGCCAGCATCTAGACCAGCATTGTTGAGGCGGTTAAGCAACTCCCGAGAGATGTCATTCAACCCGTCTGTACGCCCTTCCCCGATACGTCGGACGCCTTGGGCCAGATCTTGGCATATGGTCGCGCTGCTGGTCGGCGAGACGGCAAGGATACCGTACGTGATCACTTTTTTCGCGATACCTCTTGCTAAGCACATCATAGCCACCCATAAACGATCTCCTCGACTAAGGCCTTTCTTCGCTTGGATTTCGATTACTTCGCCGCTGTTAAGATCGATGCGAATATCATCGCCGGGACCGTTCGTTTCGGACCATACGGACACAGGCGTCGCTCCTACAACACCATCGAGCCAGTTGAGAGGACTGCGGACAATCACGTGGATGCCGGCAATTGTCGTCACTGCCGCTTGAAAGTCGATTCCGCCGGCAGTTGCTGGGCCGCCGCCTTTAGACGAGTTTTTCCCATGGGTTCCACCTGCGTCGACCGCTTTCTTACTCATCAATATTCCTTGCTGCTAAAAAAAATACATTATTGTTCAGATATCTGCGATTGTTCAACCATCGCGATGAGCCAAGGCTGACGCAACGCCGCAAAGCCAGTGTCGCGATGCGAGGCCTTGCGTCCATTTCGAGGCTATTCGAAGTGCGTCATGACAATCTGCAGGCCACAATCAGCCAGTTACGCAGGCGAGCGTCGATTCAGTGAAAGGAACCCTTTTTCGCCTATCGCTACTAAGTCCTGTCAAGCTTTAAACTCGCTAGCTGGAGTATGTGCCGGCCAGCTTCCGCGTGATCCGCATTTCTGCTCATCAACGACAGGCGTAAGAGCGAAGGTCTTTTGTTCAACATCGAAGCGCCACCGTTCAGATCGCAGAAGGGCATTTCATTTTCTCCGAACAGCTCTTCCAGCACAGGTCCCGAGACGCAGAGTTGCAGGGAGCGTCAAGTCATGGCGGTCGGCGCACGCTAGCGACGACGCTCATCGAAAAAGGTGTAGACATCAAGGAAGTGTCAACGCTGATGGACTATGCGTTGATTGCGATGACTGCTAAGTAAGGTAGGGGCCCACTAATTTTATGCAGCAAGTATTATACCACCCTGACTTCGTGTGTTCATACACCCTGTACTAAAATTACTGACTCTATCCCCGATGCGCCATCAACTGACATCGGTTAAGGAACACCTTTTGGAGTACCGTTGCAAAACGTTTCGATGAAAGTGCTAGACAATCTAAAGCGGGTTGTGGCACCTTAACATTCCTACAGCTTGGCAAACAGACAAATGGCTAATGAAAAAATACCGGAATACGACGATGTGAAAGAAGAAATTGGAGATGAAATCTCATCGTTACTCGAAGATATTTTACAAAAATCGATGGCGAAACAATCACCGAAAGGAATAGAACCAGAGAAAAACGGGGGGTTTTCGGCGGTGGTAAACCATATGTCTCAAGAATTTTCTCCTGCAGCGTTTGAGCAATGTGAAAAGGAATTTTTTAGTTTGAGCATTGGTTTATTTAAACCGAAAACCCAAGAAGGCCCGACGGGTTCAGACTACGCGATCATTTTTGAGCTATTTAACAAGGGATCAGACCAGCCAAAAATATCTAAAACCACTCTAGTGCAGGCTAAGGTAGGAAACGTTCTTATAGGAAAAAATACAAAAGGCGATGTTTCATTTACCGATAATCACTGCAAAGGCCAATTGGAAAACATAGAAAAATTAAGCCCGAACGATGGATTTCTTATTGTGTACACGGATAATGGATGTTATTCGGTTCCTGCTAAAGATGCATTAAAAAATAACGCCACCGGAAACACTTTTCATATACCGAAGTCTTCACTAAAAGTTGCAGGCGCCGTGGGTCAAGATCTGGCTATTTGCACATGCGGAAATGTCAAAGAAATTTCCCCAGTTAATTTGAAAGTCAACCGAACTGGAAGCGATATTGATTTAGATGACTACGTTGCCAAATTGGCGGCATACGCCTCATCAAAAAATCCAAAAATAAAAAAACGAGTATCAAAAGTCATAAAAATTACTGCAACACTACAACCCAAACCAACGCCCAAGCTGAACACGACGCGCAAATTTAAGAAATAGTGGGTTTCTGTGAAACGATCAGTGACACGCAAAATTGAAAATTACCCGTGAGGCGCCTATGAGCGTCTCTAACTATTTGCACCCTATCAACCTTTGAACACCGATTGCTCATGATCTCGGAGAAACTGTATTTGGTCCAAACTAAAGGCGCCCACGTTCTTCGATTCCGGTATCCACCACTGAGCTAAAATAGTTCTGTCGAGTTGCCTTGAAATCAACAACCTGCCATCTGAAGAGAATGATATCAACCTCTGTCGAATAGATGATCGATATGAGGCGCAAGCAGTAGTCCGTTGCAACCGTTCAACTTCTCTTCGTCGCTACTATCCTTCCACGGCTTAATATGGCTTTCGCGTAGGTACAGCGGATCGCTGACGCCAGTCATTCGGCACCCTTTTTCATTGAGCCGAACATTTGCTTTGAAGACTCCCTGACCCCGACGCGCGTTAATAAGCTGCACTTTAGTAGTGGCACCTTTGTCGATACGGCCCTGGATCGCTTCCTCTTGCTGATCAGCCGCATGCTCTGCCTCATCAAGTTCACCTGCGAGTGCCCCCAAAATTGTTAAAAATTCTTGTCCGATCATGGACGCCAGAACGTCAGCCATAGAATCCGGAATCGCTGCCAAGTATACCGATTGTAGTCCGTCACCTGAATGTTGCAGGGGTGAGTGTTTAGCAGGGAGATGCGGACGAATCGCGTCAAATGGCGCTGCGCATGGGTTGGCGAACGGAAGTCGGTCAAGCCGTCGGACGTCGCAGGATGCTGCGCGCCATTTGGTTTCGGCATTCAGGCGGCGCCACGTGAAGACGCGTGGAAGGGGCCGGGCGGCTGGCGCCGACCCTGTGCCTGATCGGCATTGCATTGACGAAGAACCAGCCCTTCTCTACTGCGGTCGGGTGGGCCATTCAATCTTTCTGCCGCGTCACAGGTTCTTCCATGACATCTCATTACTGTTATCGCGTCAAGCGGCTACTCAGGGATCGGATCTATGCACTCAAAGCTCCCTTGCAAGCCACATCAGTGTCCACCTGCTGTCCTATCGGCCGAATGATAAATACCGCGACTCTCCGCAGCTAGCCAGGGCTCAATGCTCGTACCAATAGCGGGCGTGGGTTGAGCGGTAGGTCGTCACTTCCAGGCTGACCCCGAACGCCAGCGTGACCGCGCCCCGCTCATCGGTGCGAAAGCGCTCGATGCCCATGGCGCCATAGCGCGCGTAGACCAGCTTTTGCGGGTGGCGATACCGATTGCGATGGCCTACCTGGAAGATCCCGACTGTCGGCGCAACCGCCTGCAGGAATGCCGCGCTCGACGAAGTGCCGCTGCCGTGATGTGGCGCGAGCAGCACGTCGGCGCGCAGGCGGTCGGCGTCAAGGTCCAGCAGCGCGGCTTCCTGCGCCGCTTCGATATCGCCAGCCAGCAGGATCGCCTTGCCGCCGGCGCTGATGCGCAGCACGCAGCTGCGCGCATTGCTCTTCAGGCGCGGGTTGGCGTAACTGGCGTTATCGGGCGCGAGCATCTCGAAGCGCACGCCGTCCCAGTGCCAGGACTGGCCGGCGCTGCAGCGGGCCGGGCGCGTGGCCTTGCCCAGCACCCGGTGGCCATCGGGAAGTGACGAAATCAACTGCCCTACCCGCA
>Ga0308157_10006228_pt1 | contig 14422 bp, 10 predicted proteins | sample PhyBR1_FD_201035 | JGI IMG/M metagenome (GOLD analysis project Ga0308157, IMG submission 201035) | Phyllosphere microbial communities from UC Gill Tract Community Farm, Albany, California, United States - DLSLB.R1 | ecosystem: Host-associated > Plants > Phyllosphere > Unclassified | place: USA...
TGGAACAGCAAATTGCATCTGAGAAGTTAGCAGTCGATGCTTGGGAACAAAAATCATATCAAAAATTATGGCAAGCCTTCATCATGAACAAAACGGTACCTAGTGCAAAAGTAGCGAAGGAGATCCTTGATGAAATGCTTGAAGTCAATGCTCCTTATTGGCCGGAGCTTCACTAGGTATCACTTATAAAAATGAAAGGGGTCGGCTGGAGGAGATTCTTCAGCCGATCATTTTGAAAGTAGATATGGCAGTAAAGAATAAATTTCAACTCGTCTATTTTTTTCAGTATGCGTTGATGGCTACTTTGATGACACAGATCGTGCCGTTTTTGACCGAACAAGGCTATGATGCGGTCCAGAGAGGCTGGTTTTTGGCTTCTTACAGTGTGACCACGATGATCTTCCAAATCTTTATTGGCTATTATTCTGACCGAAGCAAGCAGATAAAAAAAGTTGCCATGGTAGTTTCTGTACTATTCGTATGCTTTGCAATCACTTTTTATATGTTAGGAAAAGATATCTTGCTAATGCATCTGATCGTACTGGCTATTGCAGGAGGGCTATCCAATACAGGAGCAACCGTCCTAGATAATTGGGTGTTATCAGAGTCAGAGATGCGAAACAACCTTGCGTCGATCAAAGCAATAGGTTCTTTAGGTTGGAGTGTGATGAGTGTATGTATTCCGGTATTTATTTTTAATAATAATTATCAGTGGCTGCTCGTTCCTTTTCTCTTTTTTCTAATCAGTTATTTGTACATCGCAAAAACAGTGCCTCAAACACCTCACGATACAAAGGAACCTAAAGAACAAAAAAATGAGGGATTTAATCTTTCGGATATGTATCAGCTGTGCAAGAATGGGGAGTTTTTATGTTATACGTTCCTATTTTTTCTTTTATATTTAACGATCGTCGCCAATAATACGATCGTGATTGACAAGTTACTCTTAATGGATAGTGGAAATACGTTCGTGGGATTAAAGTGGGCGATTCAAGCTTTCTGTGAAATCCCGGCGTATCTTTTATTGAATCATTCGGTAACAAAATGGAAAAATGAGCGATTGCTTTTTATTTCTGGTTTTTCTTTGGTTTTGCAATTTTTGATTTATGCAACTTCACGAACGCCGCTAGTATTGCTTGCTGCCAGTTTCTTGCAGTTTTTCACTGTACCAGCTTTTACTATCGGTAGTCGAATGATCATCAGTGAGATTACCCCTAAAAATGTTTTTTCCTCCGGACAACTTCTGTCTATAAGTGTTTATATGGGGCTTTCTTCCTTTGTTTCTCCATTACTAGGCGGTGTCTTGGCCCAACAGTTATCATTGAACCAAGCACTTTACTTTTTTAGTCTGCTACCGATCTTTGCTTTTCTTTTTTATTACTGCTACAGGAAGTATCAGAGAAATAGTTGACATGCTTAAACTGCTACGTTCAGTGGCTTATCTAAAAATTGGGGAATTCCTTACTTTTCCTTACTTTTTTGGTATAATCGAATAAAGGAGAGGAATACTTATGGATAAAAAAGTGCAAGTCTCAGCTAAAATGACATCTAAAAATCAAATCACTGTCCCTAAGAGTGTGCGTCAAAAATTAGGCTTGAAAGAGAATCAGAGAGTTATTTTTGAATTCACACCTGAAGGTGAAATTAAAGTGACTAGTGAAAAAAACAATCTGGATTTTGAAGGATTTTGGAAGCATGAATTGGCTGTGGCGGAAGAATACGCGAGTTATGATACAGAAATTGTTGATTTTGGAGAGGATGTAGGTGAGGAGAAAATCGAATGGTAAAACAAGGGGATATTATTTTTATAGATTTGGGTCCAACAAAAGGGAACGAACTAGCAAAAAAACGCCCGTGTGTCATCATTAGCAATAATAACTATAATAAGATTTTCAATACCGTTTTAGTCATGCCCATCAGTAGTTCAACAAAATATTTACAGGAAAAATATCAACGCTCCGGTGCATTTCAAACAATTTCTGATACAGTGATGAATACAATCAAAGGAACGATATTATGTCAACATATCCGAAGCATCGATTTATCTCAACGCAGTAATCTTCAAGTGGTTGATCAAATTGATCCTCAAACGAAAGAAAGGTTATCAGAAATTGCCAAATATTTTTTCTAACCAATAATGCAACTTTCCAGCGCCTATTTAGGTGGAGTAAGATACATAAAAAGAACCAGAACTCAGAAGTATTCCATCAACTTCTGAGTTTTGGTTCTTTGATGTGTGTCCATTTTTGCTATCTTAAAAATTGTTTCATCCGAAAGACACGATCAAGGTTCAAGCGACTAGCAAGTGGCTGATCGGTTTCTCTGACCGTTACAGAAAGTTTCTGTGGGATCTCTCTCACTGAAAAATGATGCCATAGGTCCCAGAAAGAAGCAAATCTTAATTCTGATAGATATAGAAGTGAAGGGTTTCTTTGATTGAACAACGAAATGGTCATTCTAGATGAGGTAGACGAAGAATTTCGCCAACGAGTAGGAACGACAAAGGAATCCATTCGCTCATTTGTTTCAGAATCCTGTTTTTCTTGTTCTTTTGGTTCGTCGTATTGCGTCAAGTCATAGGCTTCAATGATAGCATTCAATTTCCTAGAATATTGTCGATCTGTCGCATAGCGCCCTTCTAAATACTTCGTTGCTTCTCGGTAATCTTTAGTCTCAGATTTCCAGGTTGGTTTGTAAAAATCAGCATTATGAGATAAGCCGTTTTTGATCAAATCTGCGTAGTCTTCTAAGCTTTCTTTATAAGATGGGTATTTACGAAATGCTGCACGGATTTGATAGTTTTGCCCAGCTGCTGTTTGTTCTAAGGTGTTGAAGGAAATACTACTCCCTTTATAAGCGCCCTTGATCCCAAAAAGATTATAGTTCGGTGAACGAGAAAGCAAGCTGTTGCCAGAACCACTTTCTAGAATAGCTTGTGCCATCATAACAGAAGCATAAATATTTTCTTCTTGCCCAATTTCTCGAGCATCTTCAGCAATTTTTTCGACAAACTGATCTGTTGTTTGATTTTGTGCGAAATGGAATGAATCGTTGATCCCATCTAAAATCGGTGAATTAGCTAACGAATTTGTCGCTCGTGGCAAACCAGCTATATTGACACGTAAGGCAAAGTCGGGTCTGTAATCCTTGATGGAAGTGATCCGCACATGGTCACCCGGTTGAGGGGCATGGATGTAATTCCCATTACCAATATAAATACCTACATGATGGGTAGTACCCGAAGCAGGTCCCCAAAAAACTAGATCGCCCGGTTGAGCATTCTCGACAGGGATTTGTGTACCCGCGTATTGTTGTTCCCCTGTCCAACCTCCAATCGAATGGCCAGTTACTTTTTTATAAATGTAATAAGTCAAACCAGAACAATCGAAAGTCGTAGGACCTTTGGCACCCCAAACATATGGTTTTCCCAGCTGGCGATATGCTTCTTTTACAAGTGCTTGTTGGGTGCTTGTTGTGTTGGCCGGTAAAATTGCTTCGATCGGTGTTTTTACAACAAAATCAGATGATTCTGAAGCTGGGTTTTCAATTCGATCGGGCGTCTGAGGCCGATTAGTGTTTGTTGTCTGGTTTGAAGATGAGCCATTATTGTTTGTTGATCCAGTAGAACCACTTGTATTCCCATTATTATTTGAAGAACTTGGTGGTCGTGAAGGATTTGTCGTATTTCCTGTAGTTGAATTTCCGTTGTTGTTGCCATTATTTCCCGAATTGCCAGTATTGCCATTATTACCACTATCCGGAATATCTGGAGTAACTGGCGTTGGCTCAGAAGAATCCGTCGTTTCTTCTTCTGGAGAGGTTGGTTCAGAAGGGGAAGTCGACGACTCAAATTTTGCGGAGATCGTTAAATCAGTCACGCCGACTGTAAAAATTTGTTTGGTATAGTCGATTTCTTGCGCACCTTCGATTTTGACAGAAACTAATTGTTCATTCGTTTCAGGTGTGATCATATATGTAACTTTGGTTCCTTCTTTTAAGTCTTTGACTTTGCCAGACTTAGAAATCTCTAGAAAATCTTCTTCTGTGTACTCTCTTGTTTTGATCTCAGATTTTTCTTTCTCTTCATCAACGATCTTCAATTTGATTTTTCCACGTAAATTCCGAGCAATCGATAGCGTCCGAGTGGCTGTTTCGGTCGATTCTTCCGTTGATTCCTCTGGATTATCGGAAGAATCTGTTGAAGAACTTGATAGCGTGGAATCATTAGTACTTGAATCGGTCGTAGCTGAAGGTGACTCCGCAACGATCGTGCTTTCGGATGTCTGTGTTCGCCTGATTGTAGCAAATGCAGGCTGTGTAGATAACAAAGTTGGAGCAATCAGCCAAGATGCTGCAAGTAGGCGTATTGCTGTTTTTTTCTTCATAACGAAATACTCCTTTTCTTTTTCCACAGTTGCACTAATAAAGTTGCATCTGTTCTGTCAGTTGCTTGATTTCGTGAATATATTCAATCATGATTCACGAATAAAAAACAAATAAACATTGGACAAAAGTATTAAGTAGCTATTCATTTCGTTTGAACATTCATTGTTTGATGTACCCTATTTCATTTGTGGGGGCACAAATTTTGGGGGAAATGAGTACACTTACTATAAGTTTACCAAAGATTTATCAATTCTTCAAAACATTTCGTTAAATAACGAACGTAAAAAAAAGCCCTGGTTGCTGGCTTTTTATGGAAGAAATAAAAATATAAAATAACGCATTATTTTAAAAACCAATGATAACAGGTTCAGTCATCATTGATTCGCAACAAATATTCGTGTTATTGTGGGGCGGAGAGATCGATCGATTGAGTTGAGGAACGTTGGATCAACTCTACGGGCAATAAAAGTTCTTCCCATGATTTATCAGGGTGTTGGATGCGTTCTAAGAGTAAACGAGCAGTCGCTTTACCTAACTCTAAAATGGGTTGAGCAATGGTCGTTAATTTAGGCTTCATGTATTCACACATATCAATATTATCATAGCCAATGATGCTATAATCTTCGGGAATGAGTTTATCATGCTCTGCTAATCCGCGATATACACCAAAAGCTAGTTCGTCATTTAATGCGAAGATCGCTGTAGTAGCAGAGGAAAGTAAATCAGGAACGATTTCATAGCCCCCTTTTTTTGAAAAGTGAGTAGGGAACCAATGGATCTGTTTCTCAGAATGATCCACATGTTTACACGCTGCTAAGAAACCATCTATCCGATTTTGGACATTTTGCGGTGTCTGTTGTGGATAGACTAAAGCAATTTCCTGATGCCCTAAGCCTAGTAGATGCTCACCGGCTAAGTACCCACCTTGATAATCATCTGTTAAGACCGCATCACTAGAACCTTCTGCTTTTTTCTGATCTAATACGATAAATGGTTTCCCTTGTTTCTTCAAAGAAACTTGAAGGGCTTTCGTTGAGACAGCCGAAGAGGCAATAATAAACCCGTCGACACCACGTTGCGTCAACTCAAGTAAATAATCCGTTTCTTTTTGATGATCAAAATCTGCATTGCATAGAATCGTGACAAAATTTTGTTGATAAAGATAGTCTTCGATCCCTTGCATCAACGTATTGAAAAAAGGATTGGTGATATCAGGGACAAGAACACCGATGGTTTTTGTTTTCTTTGTGATCATTTGACGTGCAATGTAATCGGGTTGGTAACCTAATTCGTCTCTTGCTTTTACTACTTTTTTGACCGTATCTGGATGGAATTTTGCTTCATTGCCATTCAAGATCAGTGAGACAGTTGCGATGGATACGCCTGAATGTTTCGCAACGTCTTTGATCGTCACTTTTTTCTTTGCCATTGCTATACTCCTATCTCTTTCTTAGTGTCATTTTCCCATGAATACGTAAAGAAGTAAATGATGATTCTGTGATATTCGTCATCTTGCACACTCTAGAACCGAATAAAAGGTATTCCAGAAGTAAAACTTCAATAATAAGCCAAAAAAATCAAAAAATGAAAGAACCATTTTCTATTTTTCTTTCTTATGCCTCTGTGCTGAACGTGCCTTTCACGACCTCTTGTAAACGGTGTTCAAGGCACAACACTTCGGACATAAGACAAAAAATAAAAAATGAAAGAACCATTTTCTATTTTTTTTCTTATGCCTCTGTGCTAAACGTGCCTTTCACGACCTCTTTTGAAAAGGTTTTTTTCACAACCTTTCATTTCAGTGTTAAAATATAAGAGATTTACCAAATAGATAAATAAACGGGAGAATGAAGGTGGAAGTTTTATGAAATATGTAGAAGTAAAAAATGAATTTAAGCGTTACAAGATGGGCGAAACAACGATTACAGCGAATGACGATATTTCATTCTCCATTGAAAAAGGAGAATTAGTGATTATTCTTGGGCCTAGTGGAGCAGGGAAATCAACGGTATTGAATATTTTAGGTGGGATGGATACACCGGATGAGGGACAGATCATTATTGATGAAACAGATATTGCTCAATTCAATGACAAACAATTAACGGCTTATCGCCGGACAGATGTTGGCTTTGTTTTTCAATTTTATAATCTTGTTCCTAACTTAACTGCAAAAGAAAATGTTGAATTGGCAACAGAAGTTTCGCCAAATGCGTTAGATCCTGTAGAAGTTTTGACACAAGTTGGGCTTGCGCACCGGTTGAATAATTTCCCATCACAATTATCAGGGGGCGAACAACAACGTGTGTCGATTGCACGAGCGCTTGCGAAAAACCCAAAATTATTACTTTGTGATGAACCAACTGGCGCATTGGATTTTGAAACAGGAAAACAAGTATTGAAATTGTTGCAAAATGCTAGTCGTGAACATGGCAATACCGTTTTGATCATTACACATAACTCGGCTTTAGCACCAATCGCTGACCGAGTAATCCATATCAACGATGCAAAAGTCCGTGCAGTCGAATTGAATGAACAGCCTTCATCTATCGATGAACTTGTTTGGTAAGGAGGTTTGCCATGAAAAATAGAACTTACCTCAAAGCAGGATTTCGTGAAATACGCCAATCAAAAGGACGCTTTATCGCGATCATTTTGATCATTTTACTCGGCACGCTCTTATATGTAGGCGTCAAGACAGCTGGTCCTGTGATGCAAAAAACGATGGATGAATATGTCAGGGCAGGTAAACTCTCTGATCTACAGATCATTTCGACAGCAGGATTGACGAAAGAAGATGTTGCAGAAGCAGAGAAACTCTCAGATGTAACCGTTGAAACGGGCAAACAACTATATTACGCGAATGCCAATAAAAATGAAGTTGTCCAAGTATTCTCTTACGCTCCAGATATGAAACAAAATCAGTTGATGGTGATCGATGGTCGCTTGCCACAATCGGATGATGAACTTGTACTAGATGAGAAGGCAAAAAATCAAGGATACAGCATCGGTGACACCTACACGATTGAATCAGATGACTTGAAAGAGACGGCATACAAGATTACAGGTTTTGTCCGCTCGCCGTTATTCATCAATAATTTAGAACGAGGTTTTGCAAATGTAGGGAATGGGAGTATTGATTACTTTGCCTATGTCCCCCAAGATAATTTTAAAACAGATATCCAATCCGTATTATATCTTGACTTTGCAAATGTCGACGATTTAAATACGTACAGTGAAGAATACCAAGAAGAGATAGAAAAAAACATCGAAAAGCTGGAAGGGTTGTTTGAAGAGCGACCGCAGCAACGTTTAGAACAGCTGAAGCAAGAGGGCAAGGATGCTTTAGCCCCTGCAAAACAAGAAATCGCAGCCGGAAAATCACAAGTGGCTGATGCGAAAAGTCAATTAGAAGCAGCGAGAACGCAGATTGATCAACAACGTCAAGTCTTGGAGCAGTTACCTGAACCGCAGCGAACACCGGCATTGAGTGCTTTAGCGGAACAAGAAAGTCAATTATCAGAACAAGAAGCACAATTGACAACAAAAGAAGCGGAGCTAACAGAGGCCGAAGCATCTATTGCGGAGAATGAAGAAAAAATCAATGAATTAGCCAAGCCAACTTATCTTTTCCAAGAGCGATCGGAAAATGTCGGCTTTCAGGAATTTGGCGATCTAGCTGAACGCATCGCAGCCATCGCAAATGTCTTTCCAGTCTTTTTCTTCTTTATTGCAGCATTGATCACTTTTACCACGATGACACGGATGGTAGAAGAAAATAGACGAGAAATCGGTACATTGAAAGCCTTAGGATACAGTAAATTGGAGATTGCCAAAAAATATGCCATTTATGCTTGTCTCGCTTCAGGTATCGGAATCATTTTAGGAACGATATTAGGAACCAATCTTTTGCCACGGATCATTTTTGAGCTTTCAAACGAACGTTATGATATTGGCAGTGCGGTGATTTTCTATGATTGGCCACCAATCATCCAAGCAGCTATTGCGTTCTTCATTGCTGCTTTTGGTGCAGCGATGTTAGTTCTATTCAAAGATCTACGCGAACGACCAGCTGCTTTGTTACAGCCTAAAGCACCGAAACCGGGGAAAAGAATTCTTTTAGAATACATTACTCCTCTTTGGTCACGTTTAAGCTTCAACCAAAAAATCAGTTATCGTAATCTTTTCCGTTATAAATCACGGATGTTCATGGCAATCATCGGAATTGCCGGTTGTGCAGGATTGATGGTCGCAGGAGTTGGGCTAAAGGATTCGCTTAGCTCGGTTTCTGCCAAACAGTTTGGACCAATCATTGATTATCAAGCGATCGTAACGACCAATCAAACTGATGAAACGAGTCAAAAAGAAATCAATGACGCAATGGATGATCAAGCGAAGATCACTGATCGTTTAGCGGTTGATTCGCAAACGATTGAACTACGTAAAAAAGGCCAAGCATCACAAAGTTTGACTTTGATGGTACCAGAAAATGAACAAGCATTAGAAACGTTCATCCATTTGAAAACAATCGACGATCAATCGGTAGAACTACCAGACCAAGGACTTGCGATCACACGCAAAGCGGCCGAATTATTCGATTTATCTGTCGGTGATACGGTGGAAATGTATGATGACGATCAACAAAAATTACATGGAACGGTGGCAGTCATTTTGCAAAATTATTTGGGTAATTTTGTCTATATGAGTCCAACGTACTATGAAGAGATTTCTGGACAACCAATGACAACGAATGCGTATTTACTCAAAACAGACGAGATGTCGAAAGAAGAAGAGGATACACTCTCAGAAGAATTATTGAAAACGGGGGCGGTTACTAATACCTCTTTTATTTCGACACAGATCAAGAACCAAGAAGAATCTCTTTCAAATTTAGATGCAGTGGTCATCATTTTCGTCGTTCTATCTGGTTTATTGGCGTTTATCGTTTTATACAATTTAACGAATATCAATATCTCTGAACGAGTACGTGAACTTTCTACAATCAAAGTATTAGGCTTTTTTGATAAAGAAGTCACGATGTACATCGTTCGAGAAAATATCATCTTTACTTTATTAGGGATTTTTGGAGGATTTGGGATCGGTTATGTGCTGACCGACTTTATCTTACGCCAAGCTTCAATGGAATCAGTGATTTTCCCGTTAGTTATTACCTGGGTTGCTTATACACTATCCGCTGCTTTGACGATTCTATTCACGGTGATCGTGATGATCGTCACTCATTTCAAATTGAAGCATATTGATATGATCGATGCATTGAAATCAAATGAATAACGAGTGGGGGGACTAAGATGAGTATTACTGTGAATATCCTATATAGCGGTAAAGAAGGCAATGCAAAGGCATTTGCCCAAGAAATGACAGAGCGAGGAATCGTCGAACGCATTCGTGCGCAAGAAGGAAATGAACGTTATGAGTATTTTATTCCTTTAGAAGATGCTGAATCGATCTTATTGGTAGATCGCTGGACAGATCAAGAAGCAATCGATCGTCACCACAAATCAGAGATGATGGTGGAGATTGCTGAATTACGAAAAAAATATCAGTTGAAGATGAAGGTCCAACGTTTCATCGATGAACCAACAGAATAGATCAATCGATAGTTCTGATCCGTTTATTGCTTATTCTTGAAAAAGAAGATCGCAATAAACGGTTTTTTTGTTGAAAGATAGAGGAGAATAGATAAAGAGAGCCTCGGGGCAAAGCCAAAAAAGGATAAACGGTAAATTTCCCCGTTTATCCCTAGGATTATTCAGTTGGATGAGTTGAATTAGCTGTATCAGTAGTGTTCTTAAAGCGAATAAAGCTACGGATCATCTCCCGAATGATCGTATACGTCGGCAATACGAGGATCATTCCTAATAAGCCAAACAAGTTCCCAGCGACAAGTAAAAGAAAAACAGTCGCAATTGGATGGATATGAATCATCTTATTCATCACTAGAGGAGACACCAAGTAAGATTCCCCAAATTGAATCAAGGTGATGAAAGCTACTAAGAGTAAGGCTGTTTTCACGTCTTGACTTAATGCATACAGTAAAGCCGGTGCAGCACCAATAAACGGACCAAAATAAGGAATGATATCCATCAATCCACAAATCAAGGCAAGTAATAACGCATTTGGCAAGCCTAATACTTTAAAAACAAGATAACTCCCCACACCTACATACGTACAGACTAAAAGCTTGCCACTAATATAGGTCGAAGCTGCTAAATGGAAATCATGGCACCAATCTCTGACTAACTGATGGAATTTCTTAGGCGTGTAGCGTGTCAATATAGCTGGAATCCTGTCGCCATCTTTGAACATATAAATCAGTAAGAGTGGAATCGTAAAGAGAATGATCGCAGAGCGCGAAACGATTTCGAATACATTGACTAAACTTGAAGTGGCACCTGAAACAAATTGTAAAACAAAACGTGTCAATTGGTTCAATTCCAGTGTATCAATAAATGGGAGCAAGCGTTCTTCTAATAAGGAACCATCTAGATTCTCTGCCAAAACATAAAGAATTTGAGGAACCTGACCGATAAATTTACTGATTTCCAAAATGATGATCGGTAAAATCACTTGTACGGTCAAATACACAGTTAACAAAATCAGTAGCATCATCAGTGTGACCGCAAGCGTTCTTGATTTTATATATTTGAGGAGTTGATTGTATATTGGAAGAAAAATATAAAATACGAAAACTGAAATCAAGATTGGCAAGAAGATACTTGCCATGATCGCTTCGAGTGGCCTGAAAATAAAAGTGATCTTAGAAAAAATAAAAATAGTGATTCCTGTCAAGCTAAGTAAAACAAGTGTTGCAAATAATTTGGAACGTTTTAAAAAAGTCATAGTAGAGATCCTCCGCTTTTTGGCTTTTTATCGTTTAGGGTATGTATGAAAAAATCATGTCACTTGAAGACTGTTCAATCGATTTTAGATGCTACAAGCTGATTTATATCACGACCCTATACTTAAATATAACATAACTAAAAGAATTTATTTTCTTGAAAAAGGAATTTGTAAAAAAATAAATAGTTAAATGAATTGAGCGTGGCGTGAATGATTGATTTAACGTAAAATATTTGCTGGAAAAATGATGGCACACATTTCCTAGCGTCATTGATTTACAAACGCTTACGTTTCATATATAATTGGATTATCAACTTGTATATATAAGTTAAAAAACAGCTGGAGGTACAGGCTTATGGCGTTTACAGAAAAAGTGATTTATCAGATTTATCCCAAGTCATATCGTGACACGAATGGTGATGGGATTGGTGATTTACCAGGAGTCAAAGAAAAATTGCCTTATTTAAATGAATTGGGCATTGATATGATTTGGTTGAATCCCTTTTACCCAAGCCCGCAAAAAGACAATGGGTATGATATCTCTGATTATCAAGCAATCGATCCATTATTCGGTACGATGGCTGATTTTGAAGAGCTAGTCGCTGAAGCAAAAAAATATCAGATCGATATCATGCTAGATATGGTATTGAACCATGTCTCTATTGAACATGAATGGTTCCAAAAAGCATTAGCTGGAGACAAGTATTATCAAGATTTCTTTATTTTAAGAGATGAACCAACAGATTGGGTATCAAAATTCGGTGGGAACGCTTGGGCGCCCTTCGGCGAAACAGGGAAGTACTATTTACATTTGTATGATAAAACGCAAGCTGATTTGAATTGGCGTAATGAAGCAGTCCAACAAGAATTATTCAAAGTTGTTCGTTTTTGGATGGATAAAGGTGTCAAAGGGTTCCGTTTTGATGTAATCAACGTGATCGGAAAAGACGAGGAACTGAAAAACAACGCGGAAAATGAAGGGAAAGCCGAGTACACAGATAAACCAATTACTCATACGTATTTACAACGCTTAAATAAAGAAACGTTTGGCCAAGACCCTGAAATCATAACGGTAGGAGAAATGAGTTCAACGACTATCGAAAACTGTCTTTTATATACGTCACCTGAACGAAATGAATTGTCAATGGTATTTAATTTCCACCATTTGAAAGTCGATTATGAAAATGGCAATAAATGGACAACTCCGCCATTTGATTTTGAAGAGTTAAAGCGTTTGTTCCATACTTGGGGAGAAGAAATGAGCGCAGGAAATGGCTGGAATGCACTATTTTTGAATAACCATGACCAACCACGTGCCTTAAATCGTTTTGTCGATGTCGAACAGTACCGTAAACAAGGGGCAGAGATGTTGGCCACGATGATCCATTTAAATCGAGGTACTCCGTATATCTATATGGGAGAAGAAATCGGGATGATCGATCCTGACTTCGATTCGATTTCTGACTATCGGGACATTGAAAGCTTAAACGCATATAACCTGTTACAAGAACAAGGATTCACGCCAGAAGAAGCCTTTCGACGAATTAAAGCAAAGTCACGAGATAACTCACGCACACCGATGCAGTGGACAGATGAACCACAAGCTGGCTTCACGTCAGGGACACCTTGGTTACCTTTAGCATCGAAGCATGAAACAATCAATGTAGCAAATGAGCAAAAGCAAGAACAGTCGATTTTTGCCTATTACCAAAGACTGATCCAACTAAGAAAAACATATCCAGTGATTGCTAATGGTGATTACAAAGCCTATGCACCTGAGCATCCACAAGTCTATGGCTATCTTAGACAAACCGATCATCAAAAATTATTAGTTCTGACCAATTTTTACGCGAAAGAAACGTCGGTGGAATTACCGGAAGAATTTGTAGGTGCGGAAGTATTGATCAGTAACTACCCAACGACAGTTGAAAAAGAAATGAAGTTACAACCTTATCAAGCAGTCGCACTATTAGTGCAAGAAAAGTAGAGGCTGTGACAAACGAATAGTTTTAAAAATAAGCAGCAAAAGCATGAATAGCTTTTGCTGCTTATTTATGGGATTTGCTTATCTCTGAAATGTTGCTCGATGAATACCGTATAGTTTTTTTTAGATAGGAGTGGACTCGTGTCTCACGCCTATCCTTTTTTGTTACTTAAAGTAATCCTTCTCTGAAAAATCAGCTTTTTGATAAACGCCTTGATCCCCATAAAACTTATTGTAACGCTGTTTGAATTTTCTAAAGAGAAAAACAACGAGTAGTTTGATCAATGTATAGATCGGAATACCAAAAATGACGCCCATGATTCCTAGAAGATCTCCCATGACTAATAAGACAATCAAAATCGTGATGGGGTGGATCTGTAACCGATCACCCATCACACGAGGGACCACAAGATCTCCGTGAAGCAACTGGACAACGAACCAGACGATCACAAATTTTACAGCCATGAACGTCGAATCTTGAAAAGCAATGAATAGTCCCGGAAAGAAAGCGATGAATGGACCGATATAAGGAATAATACATAATAAACCAGCAGCGATAGCCAGAATACTTGCAAATTCTAAGCCAATCAATAAGAAAGTTACCCAGTAAACGGCGCCTAGAATGAAAGAAGCGATGATTTGTCCTTTTAAGAAAGCACCTAATTGTTGGTTCGCAATTTTAGTCAAAGTCCGAAAATCTGTGCGAAATTTTGGTGGAACGATACCTAAGACCGATTGATAAAAATTGTGCGGATCTTTTAAAAGGAAAAAGGCAATGATCGGACCAGTAAATAAAGTGATAAAGGTCGTTGTGACCGCTGAGAATAGATTTCCTAGACTTTCTGCACCGCTCTGCCAATAGTTACCGATGAATGAAGTAAAGTTATCGGTGAAATCATCAATCGATGCAAAGAATTGATTGAACGAGTCAGAAAATGGTGTCTGTGCTAAAAAGTCCTTCAATGTTTGTTGGAAATCTTGGAATAGGTCAGGTAGTTGTTGAATCAATGTGGTTGCTTGCTGTTCTAAAAACGGAAACAGCCAGACACCTCCTAAGCCAATCAGCAATAAAATAATAACAAAAACTAAAATGACTGACAGATTACGTGAGAGTTTCTTGCTGAGACGTTTGATCAAAGGTTCTAATAAATAATATAAGACCAAAGCAAAAAGGACTGGTGGTAAAGTCGTGAT
>Ga0308157_10006229_pt1 | contig 14420 bp, 8 predicted proteins | sample PhyBR1_FD_201035 | JGI IMG/M metagenome (GOLD analysis project Ga0308157, IMG submission 201035) | Phyllosphere microbial communities from UC Gill Tract Community Farm, Albany, California, United States - DLSLB.R1 | ecosystem: Host-associated > Plants > Phyllosphere > Unclassified | place: USA...
CGGAACCGGCGCCAGCCTGATTTTCAGGCAGGTTAGAAAGTGCAGCATCTGTGGAGGGCGTCGCGTAAAAAGCGAGACCAATGCCGAAAAGCGTGTAGGAAACGATCGCTAGAATTTTATAGGTTTCAGTCATGACCTGTGTTTTCATCAGCATGATAATAGAAACGCCGACAATCAGCGACCCCAAATCATCGGTTTTCGTGCCCCGAATTTCTGAAGCAGTTTTTCACCCACGCGAATGAAAGCGACAATGGCAATTGCATATCCTAATGTGAGCAAACCGGATTCCTGAGAACTTAAACCCGCGCCAAGCTGAACCAGAGAAAGTGAAACGATGAGAATTCCGGCAGTGGCATTTAAAAGGAAATTTGAAATAGTGGCGCCCGTATAGGTTAAATTTTTAAACAAACCGAAATCTACAAAAGCACTGGAATTTTTGGATTCGATGCGGTAAAAGATGAAGCCGAAAATAACGAATGCCGCAAATAAACCCAGCGAAAGCGCGCTCGTCCAGCCGAACGAACTTCCTTTGCTGAGAAAAATCTGTAGCCCAATTATTGAAATCATAAACGTTATTACGCCCGCAACGTCGAATTTATGCTTATATGAAATTACGCAAAAAATAAAAGCAGAAATTTTTTGCAGTATTAAAGTTTTCTTAAATGTCAGTTGTCAGTTGTCAGTTGTCAGTTGTCAGTATTCGGTTGTCAGTTGTCCGTTGTTAGTTGTTAGTTGTCAGTACTCAGTTAAGCTGAGAGTTGAGAGTTGGAAGTTGAGGGCCGAGAGTTGATGGTTGAGAGTTGATGGTTGAGAGTTGAGAGTTGAGGTTGAAAATTGTGGTATAAACGAGCGTTGTGATGCATTTCAAATTTTCAAATCATCAAATTTTCAAATTATCAAATTATCAAATTCTCAAATCCTCAAATCTTCAAATTTTCACATCATCACATCACCCCATCGCCTTTTCAAAAGATGGAAAACCCTTCTTCTAGCCCCGGTTGCAGCGGCATCCTTTTAACGGCGGCGCGCCAGCGCCGCCGTTAAAAGATACAGCGGAAAACGGGTTGGAATCTTCGGAGAAGCGAGATTTCACTTGCTTCTCATGACCGGAATATTTCCGTAATTTTGCGCTATGAATCAAGATACGATCTGTGCGATTGCGACCGCGAACGGCGTGGGCGCTTTGGGAATTATCCGCCTTTCGGGCGCGGAAGCGGTGAGCATTGCGCAAAAGTGTTTTAAAGGAGCAAATCTGCAGGAAGCGGCGTCTCATACGGTGCATTATGGGTATATTTTTGAGAGGCGAGAGGCGAGAGGCAAGAACCAAGAGCCAGGAGCCAGGATCCAAGAATCAGGAGCCGAGATTCAAGACGAGCTCGTAAATATTGGGAAAGCGGAAGTTCAATTCGAAGAGGAAGGAACTATCAACACCCAACACTCAACACTCAACCCGGAAGAACTGATTGACGAAGTAATGGTTTCTGTTTTTCGGGCGCCGAAGACGTTTACCACTGAAGATGTGGTGGAAATATCGTATCACGGATCGCCGCATATTGCCAAGAAAATTCTGGAAGTTTTGGTGAAAAATGGGGCACGACTCGCGAAAGCCGGTGAATTTACGATGCGCGCTTTTATGAATGGCAGAATTGACCTCGCACAGGCTGAATCAATTGCAGATTTGATCGCGTCGGAAAACGAAGCTTCGCGGAAAGTGGCTTTAAACCAGTTGAAAGGTGGTATTACGAATGAAATTTCGGTTTTGAGAAATGATTTGCTGAATTTTACCTCACTCATTGAACTGGAGCTGGATTTCGCGGAGGAAGACGTGGAATTTGCCGACCGCAGCGCGATGAACAGTCTGCTCAAGAATCTGCGAACAAAACTGCGTGCTTTGATCGAAAGTTTTCAATACGGAAATGCGTTGAAAAATGGGGTGGAAGTTGCCATCATCGGGAAACCCAATGCTGGAAAATCGACTTTACTAAACGCTTTGCTGAAAGAAGAAAGAGCAATCGTTTCGGAGATTGCCGGAACAACACGTGATACCATCGAAGAAGTGATTCACCTAAAAGGAACCGCTTTCCGCTTTGTGGATACGGCGGGGCTTCGGGAAACTACGGACGTTATCGAGAAAATCGGTGTGACAAAAGCGAAAGAAAAAATTGCTTCTGCGAAAGTGCTGTTGTACCTCTACGACGAACAGGATTCTACGACGGAGGAGGTGATTGCGTTCGTGAAGGAATTCCACCGCGAAGATCTGAAAATTGTGCTGATTCATAATAAAGTGGATTTGACCAATGACGAAATCCCGAACGAATTTGATCGCATTTTAACTGAGGAACTTTTTCCGGAATATTGCGACCAACTTTTGCGGATTTCAGCCAAGGAAAAAACGGGCATTGAGGCGGTAAAAAATGTGCTGACGGACTACGTGGAAAATCTGAAAGATCAGGAAAGCAACGTGATCATTACGAACCAAAGGCATTATGACGCGCTGGAAAAATCGCTGCAGTCGGTTTTACAGGTAGAAGAGGCTGTGAGTTCCGGCATCCACACCGAGCTGCTGGCTTACGAACTTCGGAACGCCCTCGAACAATTGGGTGAGATTTCCGGAGAATTTACAAACGATGAGGTTTTGGGGAATATTTTTTCGAAGTTTTGTATCGGGAAATAAATTTATCATATCTTTATTTGAGAGCAGTTCAACTTTTTCGCCAAACAAATAAGCCAAAGTAATTCTGCACGCATAATCTTTAACCCTCAAATTATCAGCACCGATTTATATGCAGATGCACGCGCTGTTTCATCAGGCACCCCACTGGGAAAGGTGGGATTGGCGAATAAAATACCTGCCGATTCTGCCCGTTTGGGTTTGGAACTGCGTTCGCGCAAAGTCTTTTTGGTATTTTACACCCTCAAATCCTAATCTTCTTTTTGGCGGTTTTGAAGGTGCCACCAAAATGTCGATCTACGAACATTTGCCGCCTGGAAGTTTTCCGAAAACACTTTTCGTGAAGGCCCACACGTCTTTTTCCGAAGTTAAAAATTCTATAGAAAATCAATTTGCTTATCCTTTTATCGTAAAACCGGATATCGGCCGTATGGGATTTATGTTTCGGATTATCCATAATCGCGAGCAACTTCTGGCCTACCACGGGGCGATGCCTGTCGATTATCTGGTGCAGGAAAAAGTGAATTATCCAATTGAAGTCAGTGTTTTTTACTACCGGTTTCCCCACGAAAGCTCCGGCACCATCACCGGTTTTGTACGCAAAGAATACCTGCAGATTTCGGGTGACGGAAAGTCAACCGTTGAACAGTTGATGTTGGCTAATGACAGAGTAAGTAGTATAATAGAAGAGATGAAAATCAGGCACAAAGACCGCTTGAATATGGTTTTGAGAAATAATGAAAATTTGTGTTTGAGTTATGCTTTAAACCTTAGCAAAGGCTGCCGCCTGATCAGTTTGGAACATGAAAAAGATGATGATTTGCTGCACGTTTTTGATTCGCTCAGTTCTTACTCAGACACTTTGTTTTACGGAAGGTATGATATAAAATGTTCCTCAGTGGAAGATTTAAAAGCAGGTAAGAATTTTTCAATTATTGAATACAACGGCTGTGGCGCGGAGCCGCATCATGTTTATGGCAGTGGAAATTCATTGCTTAAAGCCTGCACAATTCTGGCTGAACACTGGCAAATTTTGTCTAAAATTTCGCGGCACAACCATAGAATGGGTGTAAAGTATGACAGCTTTCTTGTGGGATGGAAAACGATGAGGAACTGCCGCAAACATTTCGCGAAACTTAAAAAGCTTGATGCCAACTTTCCGGAGTTTCAACAATCGTAAATTTTTAATTTTAGACTCTGTGGGTGCAGCTTATTTGATCTTCTATTCGAAGTTATTCGTTCTTTAGCTTCTGTGACTTTTGTGGTTAAAAATCTACGCTCAGCTTTTTTGAACTTTTACACGCTTTTATTTTTCTTCCACTTTTGTGACTTTTGTGGTGGAATTTTCTTCCGCAATGGAACTGCAAACTTGAATGCTTTTTAAGACATTAAATAAAAATTTGACCCTTTAAAGGCGTATTTTTTAAAATAAAAATTACTTTTGGTTTTCCAGTCTTTTAATCATCTGCTTCATTTCTTCAATTTCTTTTCTCTGAGCTTTAATAATACTTTCGGCTAATCTTTTCACCTCAGGATCTTTAATATCAGCTCTTTCACTGGTAAGTATGGCGATGGAATGGTGTGGAATCATGGCGCGCATCCAAAGTAAATCGTCGACAGGTTTTTGTGCGCGTACCAGATACAATGAACCCAGGAAAAGCAAAAAACTAACTGCTAAAATGGCAAAATTTTTCATTTTGTCTTTATACATTTTCAGCATAAAAAGCAACATTACCACGGCCATGCTGGCAATCATCAGGCACGTCATATAAAACCGCGTCAGGCTGAAATACACATGATCCAGTTCGTAGGTGTTGAGGTACATCACCACATACATGAGCACGAAAGAGACTGCAAGCATCGCGAAAAATTTAGGATAAGGATTCTGGTGTTTTTGATGTTCCATTTCTATTTCCACTTTTTTTTTTGTTGTTAAATCGGCAAAATTTTGAATTCTGCCTTTGACTTTTTTTGCTAAAAAGTACAGCAACTATTAAGCAAAAGTTAATACAACTGCCAGCAAATTTTTATTAAAATTGCTTAATAGCCGATTCAAGATAATGTCCATGGCTTTAAGTAATTTTTGCAGCGCCTCTATCGCAGCGCTAAAAAAGTCTTAAAATTGCCTTAGTCCATTTTAAACCACAAAAAAAAGCCACTTTTCAGTGGCTTGCTGTTTAATTATTATTCGGTAAAAAACTGTATTCCTTCGCGTACCGCAGCATCTGCTCTGCAAATGTTTTAGGATAGGTTAAAACATAATCTGTGACTTGCCCGCTTGAATTTTTTACCGGGGTAATGTACGGATTTACAAAACCCTTGTAAGCAGCCTCTTTATATTGCGCATTGCGTGCCAGCACTTCTTTATGTAGGTTTTGATCTACTTTCACACCGTAATTTTCAACGAGGTTTTTTGCAGCATTATAATCACCTTCAGACTTGATGCGCTGCGTTTCGCGCAGCAATTCACCAAAGAGTTCATGCAGCTTTTCATAATTGGTAATATTAAAATAAGTTTTGCCGTCGCGCACCACTTTTTCAATGACATTGTCTTTTTTACCTTTTTCAAAAACCCAGGCGCTTACCCACTGTCGGTTTCGCATGTGTGATTCTTCAATATCTGCACCCGGTTCCAGACGCACGAGCTGTCCCATCAGTCCATTACGGATGTAATTGTCGTATGCGGCCTTGCCCACAGATTTCCAATCATCTACCAAGCCGAGTTCCTGCAATTTCGGATCATACAAAAAGTAGAGACCAACCAAATCTGCACGACCTTCTTCCATGGTAGAAGCATAACTTTTCAGGGTTTCTTTCGGCGTTCCAACGCCGGGATTAATCTGCCCCGAAGCATGTCCAATCACTTCATGAAGCGCAGTATGCAGTTTGCTGGAGAGCTCTCCATACTTTTGGGCTAATGCCAATTCTTCCTCGTCATTTACAAATTCTTTCAAACGACTCGTTCCGCCAGCTGCGTTATAAGCGTCGATAATATTGCCCAGCGAAACAGATTTCGAGCCGTGTTCTGCACGAATCCAGTCTGCATTCGGAAGGTTGATGCCGATTGGCGTGCTCGGTGAGGAATCTCCGGCTTCTGCTGCTACGGTAACGGTTTTATAACTTACACCCACCACATTTTTTTTCTTATGCTGTGGCATCAAAGAGGTGTGGTCTTCAAACCACTGGGCTTCATTGGAAAGTACTTCCATTTTACGCGACATGTCGAAATCTTTAATTTGAACGACGCTTTCATAGGAGCCTTTATGTCCCAAAGGATCATTATACACTTCGATGAAACCGTTGATATAATCGATGTTTCCATCCGTTGCATCTACCCAGGCGGTGTTGTAATCGTCCCAAGTTTTCAGACTACCCGTTTTATAATATTGGATAAGCAGTACCAAAGCATCCGCCTGCTTTTGATTTTCAGCAACAACTTTGGCTTTTTCTAGCCAGAAGGTGATTTGGTCTATCGCGGACCCGTACATACTTCCGCTTTTCCAAACCTTTTCAACTATTTTGCCATTTTCTTTCACCAATTTTGAATTTAATCCGGTTGATAGCGGCCGTTGAGGATCCGGACTTTTCATCGATTTATAAAAAGCATCCGCTTCTTCAGCTGTAATGCCATCGCCGTAGAAATTGACGGCGGAACCCTGAAGTAAACCTTTGCTCAAATCCAAATTTACCTTTTTCGAATCTATGTTATTAAAGAGGATATCGGCAACGTTTGCATCCAGTTTAGTGTTGGTTGCGTGTAGAAGTTGCTCAAAATATGATTTTGAAAAGGCGGGTTTCATCTTTTCGTTGGAGTAATGGTGGTGTATGCCGTTGGCAAACCAAACGCGTTTCAGATAGGTCTCGAAATTTTGCCAGTCTTCGGTATTCTTATTCCCGCTGTAATTCTGGTAAATATTTTCCAGCGCGCGTCGTATGGTAAGGTTGTACTTGTAATTTTGGTCATAGGTAATGTCACGACCCGCGTAACCTGCCTGACTGAGGTAATAAACGTATTCTTTTTCTTTTAAGGTTAAATTATCCCAACCCGGCACCTGGTATTTGAGAACTTCGATATCAGCGAATCGGTCGATGCTGTTTTGGTCGCTTGTAGCGGTTTGTTCTTGTGCAGCGGGCGGGGTAGTGCTGCTCGGCTGAACCGTGCACGAAAACAGAAGCATGGAGGCAAAGGCAAGAAGGGTAATTTTTGTTCTTTTCATAATAGATTAATTTGATGAGACATTTAATTTCTTAACGGAAATTTTGGAAAATTCCCAGCTCGACGGTCCTTTTTTTTAATTTGACTATGGACTGTTCATAAATTTAATGAAAATGTGGGTCAAAACAAATGCCATTATTTCAGGATTTAGATAACTGTTTAATACCCCCAAAACTTGTAGGCTCATGACTTTGCCTTCATCCATCATCCATCATCCTCCATCCTTCATCCTTCAAACCTCTCCAATACCTTCAGTAAATCAATTCCTTTCCCAAGCACCGGTTTGAAAATATCACCTTCCTGCTCCAACCTTTCCAGTGCATTAAAAATGGTGAAATCAGAAATTTTGAGGCCTTTTTTTACTTCATCCCAATGCAGCGGCATTGAAACTGTGGCACCGGGTTTTGGTCGAACGGAATACACGCAGGCGATGGTTGCGTGCGGTCGGTTTTGCAGAAAATCCAGATACATTTTGCCTTCGCGCTCTTTAATAATGCGTTCGATGCTCGTAATTTCCGGCAATTCGCGGTTTACAAGCGTGACGATGGCGCGCGCGAACTTTTTGCTTTGCTCATAGGTGTATTTATTTCCCAACGGAATGTAAATATGCAAACCCGTGGAGCCGCTGGTTTTGCAGTAGCAGGGCACACCCATATCGGCTAAAATGTCGCGCGTCACCAAAGCGGTTTCCACCACCTGGTCGAAAGAATTCTGATCCGGATCCAGATCGATGATGCAAAAAGTCGGGTTATCCGGTTTTTTAATGGTGCTGTTCCACGGATTCATCTCAATACAGCCCAAGTTTGCCATATAGAGCAGCGTCGCTTCATCTTTTCCAACCAAATACTTGCGGTCGCGGTGGTCTTTTTCGCTGTGGTAGAGGTAAGTTTCCACCCAATCTGGCGCACGTCCCGTAACATCTTTGTAGTAAAACTGTTCACCTTCAATACCATCCGGAAAGCGGTTCATGCTTTGTGGTCTTTCCTTTAAATAAGGCAAAATATACGGCGCCACCTGGTAATAATAATTGATGAGGTCGCGCTTGGTGATTTTTTCTTTCGGCCAGAAAATTTTGTCCAGATTGCTGAATTTCAGCTCATGACCGTTAATTTTTTTCACCTGGCTTTTGTCCTTCGGATTTAATAATGTTTTTCTCGCTGCTTTTCCGCGCTTTTTGATTGGTGTTTCCAGCTCTTTTACAATATCTTCGGTATGTTTTTCTACTTCCAGCACAGCTTTTTTTGCGTCTTTATCGCTACGCATGCCTTTGAAGGAGGGATGCCGCATAATTCCATCTGAAGTAATTTCAGCGTAACTCACTTCACACAGCAGTTCCGGTTTCAGCCAGGTCACCGTGGCGTGTGGCGGATCGGGGCGGAAACGCGAAGGTTTATTGACGTCCGGTTCTTCACTGAAAGGAACTTTGTCGGTAATCAGCGGTTTAAAAAGCTCCATCATCTCGGTCTGCATTTTCGCATTAAAACCCGTTCCCACTTTTCCGGTGTAGATGAGTTTTTTTCCCTCGTAAACACCCAAAAGCAAACTGCTGAATTTTTTGCTCGTTCCCTCATTCACCGTAAAACCACCAATAACTACTTCCTGTCTTTTATTCGCCTTGATTTTCAGCCAGTCTTTTGTGCGGTTTTTGGTGTGATAGCGGCCGTCTTTCCGTTTCGCCATAATACCTTCCAGACCCATTTTTCTTGCAGTTTCCAAAAATTCAATTCCGGAGGTATCGAAAGCTTCGCTAAGCAGAATGGTTTTATTTTCAGGCAGGACGGAAGACAATATTTTTCTTCGGTCGGTGAAAACAAAATCTTTCAGGTCTTTACCATCCAGCCACAAAATATCAAAAATGTAGAAAACCAAATCGCCGTCGGCCTCACTTCGCCAGTTTTGCAATCCACCGAAATCGGCTTTTCCTTCAGAATTTAAGACTACAATTTCTCCGTCTAAAACGGCATTAATTTTCAATTTTTGCAATTCATCAAAAACCGGATAAAACTTTTCATTAAAGCTTTTATCATTGCGCGATTTCATCTCTACACTTCCTTCATTTAGAAAAGCCACCGCGCGGTAACCGTCCCATTTCACTTCGTACAACCAGTCTTCACTGTCGAACGGCTCATCAACCAAAGTCGCAAGCATAGGTTCCACTTCCTGATAAAATTTTTCTTTCGGTGCCGATTCCAAAAGCGCCGCAATCTCAGCCGGTTTTTTTCGGCTCTTTTTCGGCATTTTTTTGTCTTTTGCCTCGTCTTCTGCTTTTGCTGCTTTTTCTTCACCGTAAATTCGGTCCGGGGATTTTTCCATTTCGGCAATGCTTTTTTTAGAAATCACCGATTTATCTTTTTTGGTGATGTCGTCCGTAGAAGCAAATTCATCCTCGAGCTTCATCAGCAACCAACCGTTTTCACCACGGCCGTAGGCTTTTATTAAAGCAAAATCGCCTTTCAGTTTTTCACCATGCATGCGGAATTTAATCTTGCCGGATTTTAGCTGCTCCAGCAGCCTTTTTTCCTGTTTCTTCTTATCGCCCTCAACTTCATCGATGGGTTCATATGTGCCTTCGTCCCACACGATCACCGTGCCGCCGCCGTATTGCCCTTTTGGGATGAGGCCTTCAAATTTCCGATAATCGTAAGGGTGATCTTCCACCATCATGGCAAGTCGTTTCACATCGGGATCCAGCGATGGACCTTTGGGTACGGCCCAGCTTTTCAGCACGCCATCCATTTCCAGACGGAAATCGTAGTGCAGGTGCGAAGCATCATGCTTTTGAATGACAAAAACCAGTTCTTTCCCTGTAGTTTTTCCGCCAAAAGGCTCCGGTGTTTTACTTTGGTCGCGTTTTTCACGGTATTTTTCTAAAGCCATCGTTGTGTTTTTTTTGGGGTTTGAAGAAGTTGATATCAGCGGTAAATTTATTTGCCGTTAAACGGGCAAATTTTTCGTTTTTTTCTTTTTGAATAAAACAGCATTCATGCAATCGTTTAGATGGAGCATTTTGGATTTTCAAAACAATCAACGCGGATGAGAAAGTGCCGAAACAAAAACTAAGCCGTTCATTTCCAAAAAAACAATATCGAGAACGGGTGAACTGTTCTCCTTCTTATCTGACTATAAGTGGATTAGCATGGCATTTTCTTTGATTCGAAAAAAAACCATGGCACTTCCTGTGGGTGAAGGAAATCTCTTCTAAAACTTTTTTAATCGCGCTAAGAGAATTGAATTCCACCATTTTCCGGAAGCAACAGCCAAAAAAACGAATAATTTCATGAATTCCACCAATCTAAATTCGCGTCACGGAAGCAGTGCTGAAGGCAGCGAAAACTCAAAAATTTATTCTTCGAACACCGAAAATCAAAACTCAATTCCTTATGCTGTTGGGACAATGCAACAAAAGCTTCGCAATACCGAAAATCTTGGGCCCAGCACGCTGAGTATTATTGCTGAAGCCGAAAAACGTGGCATTCCGTGGCGTCGCTTGAATGATTCTTCTAAAATTCTGCTTGGGCACGGTAAAAATCAGCAGATCATCCGCGCCACCATGACCGGAAAATCCTCGTGTATTGCGGTGGAAACCGTAGACAATAAATATCAAACCAAAAATATTTTAGATGACGCCGGCATTCCGGTGCCGCGCGGTTCAATTTGCACCTCTATAGAGGATTTGGAAGAGATTTGTGAAGAACTGGGCTTTCCACTGGTCATTAAACCTGCGGGCGCTAACCACGGTCGCGGTGTTTCCATCAATATCCAGGATTTGTTTTCAGCAAGACAGGCTTTTTCTGAAGCAAAAGATTTCCGCTCCGCGGTGATGGTTGAAAGGTACATCGAAGGCAAAGATTTCCGCCTTTTGGTGATCGGCGGAAAACTGGTCGCAGCCGCGCACCGCCAGCCCGCGGAGGTGAAAGGCGATGGAAGATCCACGATAAAGGAATTGATTGAAAAGGTAAATGCCGACCCGAGGCGGGGCGAAGGCCACCTCAAAGTTTTAACCAAAATCTCCGTGGATGCAGATACCGAAAAACTACTCAACCAAAAAAAATATACAATTGAAAGCGTACCTGCTGAAAATGAAACGGTTGTTCTGAAATCAACAGCCAATCTCAGTACGGGCGGAACTGCAACTGATGTCACCGATAAAGTGCATCCCGAAAACCGGTTTTTAGCCGAAAGAGCTGCCGCAATACTAGACCTGGATATTTGCGGTATTGACATCATCACTCCGGACATTGCCGTGCCACTGGCAGAAAATAATGGCGCCGTCATCGAAGTGAATGCCGCGCCGGGTTTCAGAATGCACATTTCCCCTTCGGAAGGTCAGCCACGAAATGTTGCTGCTGCTGTCATCGACATGCTTTTTCCCGCTGAAAAACCAATCACCATACCCATTTTTGCCATCACGGGAACAAACGGCAAAACCACGGTCACACGGCTCCTGGCACATTTGGCCCAAAGCTGCGGCTATTCTCCGGGTTTTACCACCACCGACGGAATCTCTGTCGCCGGGCACGAAATTGTTAAAGGCGACTGCTCCGGACCTTCCAGTGCTGCGCTCGTTTTAGCCGATCCTTTGGTTGATTTTGCTATTTTGGAAACCGCGCGCGGCGGACTGTTGCGTGCCGGTTTGGCTTTCGAAAAATGCGATGTGGGAATTCTGACCAATATTGCTGCTGATCATCTCGGCCTTAAAAACATCAACACCCTTGAAGAACTTGCGGAAGTAAAAGCAGCCGTCGTCCGCAGCGTAAAAAGCAGCGGCTGGGCCGTGCTGAATGCGGAAGATCATCGCTGTGTTACCATCGCAGAAACGCTGAACTGCAATGTGGCTTTCTTTTCTTTGGATCCTGCTGCGGAAACTGCTCGCGCGCACGTGGCAAAAGGAGGTTTGATTGCCACGGTAGAAGAGGGTAATCTTGTCGTTTATAAAGATCATGAGAAAACTATGATTTCCGGCATCATGGATATTCCACTCACCCTAAACGGCACTTCCCGATGTATGACTGCTAATATTCTGGCCGCAACGGCCGCTGCATTCGCTTATGGATTTACAGAAGAACAAATTAAAACAGCCTGGCAAAGTTTTAAACCAGGTTTGGAGCAGACTCCCGGACGTATGAATTATTTTAAAATCCGCGATTTTTCGGTTTTGGTGGATTATGCACATAATCCGCATGGCATGTGCGAAATGCAGGATTACCTCAGCCATATTCACGCGCCGCGCAAAGTGGGAATCGTGGCCGGAGTGGGCGACCGCCGTGACAGTGATATCATCGAGCTGGCGGAAATAGCCGCTAATATGTTCGACCGCATTATCGTGCGGCAGGAACACAGTTTACGCGGTCGGGAACTCAATGAAATGAATAATCTGATGATTCAGGGAATGCAAAAAAGCGGTAGGAAAGTGCCGTACGAAATGATTCCTGACGAAAAAGAAGCTATCCGATATGCTTTGGAAACAGCGCAAACAGGCGATTATATCGTAGCCTTAAGCGATAATTATCAGGAGGTTATTAAGATAATTAAAGAATTTGCGCCTGAACTTGCTTAAAATTTTTTTTTAAATTCAAAATTTTTGCAAAATAAATTCCGCCTTAAAAGCAGAATTTTTTCCATTTTAGCATTCTGAGAATTCCGGTTAAAAAGGATGTTCGTCTCCAAAATTTAACACTGAGAACCATAAAAAAGACATAATTTAGAATTAGTAATCACGTCTGTAAAAATCTGCAATTGCGAATTTCAAACCTCAAACCTCAAACCTCACATCTCACATCTAACATCTGACATCTAACATCCAGCATCCAGCATCTTAAAAGAAAATTCCGCCACACTAAACCTATTTTTGTTCAGCATGGCGGAAACTTTTGTGTTAAAGCGAAAAATTCGGCTTTAAATACTGTAATTATTCGCTTCTTTTCCATCTGATTTTTTCGAAGCCAGTACTGCAATTGCGGCTGCGGCTACTGCTGCGGTTGCTCCGATTTTCAACAGGAAGTTGGTGCGGTTATATTTCCACTCCGCGCCCCAACCGCGTTCGCCAAAAACGTTGGGTACGGTTCCCCTTTTAAAATCATCCAGAATTCCTTCCACAACGCCTACCCGGTCTGCTAAAACCAGAGGCAGCCATCTGCCGTAGCTGGACTCGCTGTACTTGTAAGCTAATCTGCGGATTTCACCACTAAGTCCTTTTGGTGGCGAAGCTGTACCAAACACCGCAGTTACATTGGGCCGTTCCACCGATTTCAGGATTTCAACGGTTTCGGGTTGCTGCGCTGGCCGGTCCCAGCTGTAGCCCTCATGTTCTTCGTTGGTTCGTTTTTTAATAGGGTAGGTAGGGTCATTTTCCGGATCGGCATCAATTCCCCAACCTTTGATGTGGCTGTGATCAGCCGGTATACTTTTTTTAAAGTCTGAAGGTTTTGTTTCGTCTGTTATCATGTCTTACATTTTTAATGATTAAAAGCTGTTAAGCGGTGGGTGGAATCAGCACGGTCTTGATGCAGCCGTCTAGTTTCTGTGAAAACATATGGTACGCATCAGCAACTTCTTCCAGTGGAACACGGTGCGTAATAATCTGTTTCGGATCAATAATACCGTTTTTCACGTGCTCGATGAGTTTTGGAAGATGACGTTTTACCGCAGCCTGATTTGCACGGATGGTAATTCCTTTGTTCACTATGTTGCCTAGAGGTACTAAAGCATCAATAGGTCCGTAAACGCCAACAATGGAAACAATACCACCTTTTTTCACCGAGTTAATCGCCCAGTGCAGCGCTGTGGTAGAGCCGCCTTGTAGCAGCAGCTTAACACCCAGCAAGGTGTTCATGGTATTGCCTTTCGCCTCGCAGCCTACGGCATCAATACAAACATCGGCACCCAAAGAGTCGGTTTCTGTTTTAATGAAAACCACGGGATCGCCAATGCTGTTAAAATTATAAGCTTCACACTGCGCATATTTAGCCACAAATTCAAGCCGGTATTCCAGATGGTCGATGACAATTACTCGTCCGGCACCAAACAGCCAGGCACTTTTCGCTGCCATAATCCCAATGGGACCCGCACCGAAAATTACCACGGTATCACCTTTCTGAATACCTGCCATTTCTGCGGCCTGGTAGCCGGTGGGCACTACATCGGTCAGCAATACCGCATCATCGGGATCCATCCAATCCGGAATCAGGGTTGGTCCAACGTCTGCATAAGGAACCCGCGCATATTCTGCCTGCCCGCCATTATAACCTCCGGCAGTGTGTGAATAGCCAAAGATTCCGCCAACAGCAGTGGCCATCGGATTAGCTTCATGACAGTTACCATAAAGTTCCTGACGGCAGAAAGCACATTTCCCGCAAGCGATATTAAAGGGTACCATTACTTTGTCGCCCACTTTCAGTTTTTGTACTCCGGAGCCAATTTCTACCACTTCGCCGATAAACTCGTGACCGAAGATGGAATCAACACGGGTATCGGGGACCAGGCCGTGGTAAAGATGTAGATCAGAGCCGCAGATGCAGCTTCTCAGCACCTTTA
>Ga0308157_10006230_pt1 | contig 14420 bp, 11 predicted proteins | sample PhyBR1_FD_201035 | JGI IMG/M metagenome (GOLD analysis project Ga0308157, IMG submission 201035) | Phyllosphere microbial communities from UC Gill Tract Community Farm, Albany, California, United States - DLSLB.R1 | ecosystem: Host-associated > Plants > Phyllosphere > Unclassified | place: USA...
TCCAGAGTAAGGGAGCCACTGCAGGATCATAATAACGTAGTAATATATTTTTTCCGTCATTACACTGTAATGCACTTTTACCAAGATGCAGTGCTATTTTATCTATAGAAGAATTACTTGCTAACCAACCACTGATTAATCTCCCTTCCCCGCGCTTTATTTTTTGTGGGTTTATTTCATGTAGTGCAAGTCTCACACTTTCATCCAGAATTTGAACGTCATCGGGCAGAGCCAAATTAAGTGGTATCAGCCAGGGGAAAAAATCGTCCGTAAGATAGTCCGGTGCGACGGGAACTTTTACCATTTTCAGACGTTCCAGAACATTAACAATCTCAGGTTTCATATTGCGACGACGGAGTATTGCGGCATCAACCATCAGCGTACAGTGTATATTTAGCCGTAAAAACTGTTGTATAAGGTACACTTTTATTGATTGATGTTGCTCATGTTGCATCTGGGTTGAATAATTATATGAAATGGCGGTCGTCATTGTCAGTGTTCCTTAATGCATTGTCACATCAGGGCTTTGTTCTGATCCCGCATTATCCATTGCGGTAGCACATGGTTCAGCAAGTTCGATTGTTTTGATGGAGGATGCTGGTCCCATTTTCTGTAAAAGACTGCATTTCATTCGGATGTTACCTGTTGTACCCATTTCAATATCCCCTTCTTTCAACCGAATATAGGACCCTCCGCAACTTAATGTCAGTTCTGTTTTTGCCGTAACGAGAACCTGATTATCTTTGCTGGCAATTGTCAATGTATCTTTTGCTAAAAGATCCATTGCATCTCCCTGCGCCTGAATTTCAACTTTGCCCTGGCTAGCAAATATTTTAATTCCCATTTTTTGGGCGAACAGGCTAATCGTTTCTTTCACACCCAATCGGAATTTTTTCGCGACGCTGATATCTGCATCATAACCTGTAGTCATAATCAAGTTCTCACCAGATGAAAGCTGTATACTTGCAGGTGTTATATGAGCAATGCCTGCAGGTGCGGATAAAAGTAAAGCCTGTTGCTTTAATTCTGTAAGAGTATCGGTCATCAGTGTCTTCTGACGTTCAATATCAGCTAATTCTGCTTTTGCTTTTTCTGCCGCAAAGCGTATCCCTTCAGCATCCTGCAACGCAGCCTTGAGACCATCAAGGGCTGCCTGCATCTCAAGTTGTAAACCTGTAGCTTTTTCCTGACGATCGGCAGTAATAAACACCCCTGCACCACCCCGGATACTTACCCATTTATCCGTGCGCAGCTCCGCACCTTCCCCCCGCAGCGCCCTGGACGCATCCACATTGTGTCCCAGATTCAGCTGCGTCTTGCCGCCGTACTCCGTGCTTAGCTTGATATGTTCTTCGCCGCGCTTGTCCTCCATCCGCAGCTTGTTGTTCGTCGGCGTGCGGATCACATTCCGGGTGCTGTTTTTCTCGGTTACGTGGTCAACATGCCGTGAGTCGTGCAGGGCATGGGCGATATACGGACGGTCGGGGTCGCCTTCATGAAATGCGATCGCCACTTCCGTGCCCTGGATCAGCGGGAAGTGAAAACCGTACACGTCGCCGCCGTAGGGTTTGGCAAGACGCACCGGCATGCTCTCCTGGCCCTGCGACTTGTCATCCCGGTCGGCGTCAAATCTCACCCGGTACAGGCCGGATGCATCCTGCCAGGCGTAGATATCACTGGCCTTCGAACTGGTGACGCGGGCCGTCATCGTCCCGGTCACCTTCGGACGCGGCAGCGGTGCCGGACGCCAGCACACCGTTTCGCTGTAAGGGACCGCCAGTAACGTCACCCGCAGGGCGGTTTTGCGGCTGGCGGTAAAACCCGTCCCGGTGATTAAGACCGGCTCCTGTAACGGTGCCGGTAAGGAAGGCGGCAGGCTGTCGGTGAGGGTCAGCACCTGAGCCGGGGCCAGCGTCGCATCGGTACTGACGCCGGTTATCTGTGTCTGGTTTGCCAGAAAACGCTCGTGGTCAAGGCGAGCGTAAAAGTTAGCCGTTTCTGCCATGGGGTCTATTTTGTCGCCGCGCGCCAGATGGCGCAGCCGGTAGTGGTAGACATCACCATAGGTCACCCCTTCACCGTCTCCCCGGGTCATATCCGCCGGTGCCGACTGCAGTATGCTCTGTGCATCACGGTGGTTATAATCTTTCGTGGTGACGCTGGCCTCCACCACGTTATGGGTGACGTTCAGGCCCCACACCGAGTCAGCCCCGCTGTCGCTCATCCCGGATGGGCTGTTGACTGGCAGGGTTTTACCAAATATCAGCGCACGCTGCGCATCGGCAAAATGCACCACTTCTGTCTGCACGTCTTCCTGGAGGGTAAACCAGTAAAATATCCCCACCTCCGCCAGCAGACGCTGAATAAACGCCAGGTCACTTTCCTGATACTGGTTTATCTGCTCGCGCTTCGGGTAGCTCTGCTTGAGGGTAAATTCATATTCCCAGCCGTGCAGGTTATGCTCCTGTAACACCTGTTCCACCACCTCCGGCACCGATTTATTGACAAAGAAACGATGGCTGCGGAACTGTTTGTCCAGCAGGGAGAGGAAGGGTTCGAGGGTTAGCTGATACGTCGACTGGTCTTCTGAACTGCTGGTGCGCCGGAAGGCCGTCACCACGCCGTGGACGCGTTTGCACTCCGTCAGGCCCTGTAATACCCCGCCGCCCATTTTCAGCGTGGCGGGTTTACTCAGCAGTTGCGTGGCGTCGATATTTTTATCTGTGCTGGTGAAGGTAATATTATAATAATAAAGCTCACTGAGTTTTTCTGCGCCGCTGAACGTTTCCACATCCAGTGGTGAAGTATAGGAAGGAATATCCAGCTGGTAGCGATTAAGTGTCGTGCTGGTAATATTTGAAAGGGTATCCATCAGACTCATATTTTTACTCCACAGTAATGACTACCAGAAAGCAGTCAACAGGCGAATATGTTAACGATAGTCATCCCACTCGTCATAAACATATGTATATGCAAACCGATACATCAGATATCCCACGAAGAATTCCACAACTGAAAGTAAGCCCCACAGATATTTATATTCATTTATTGAGAAAAGAAAGAACCAGCCAGTAAGTGCGATACCTGAAGTACCTAACCCCATGCCTGCGCCCCTGATGACACGAGATAGGATAATGAGCAGTGGTCGTTTAATTTTCATACATCACCAAAAATATTTCCTTGATACTTAGCGATAATAACCCCATTCATCACATATATAATGCAGAGCAATTGTATATAAAGTAACCGATACAGGTTCCTGCTAATGATAACCCCCAAAGAAAAACCTGTTCTCATTGTGCGAAAAAAAGAAGTACCAGATTGAGGATGCAAAACCTAAAGAACCCATCGTCATCCCTATGGCGCATATAAATCTTGAAACAACAATTAATATTATTTTTTTAATCTTCATAAGCCACCAAAGAAATACTCGCATATCTTGTCGAATTCTGCTGGGTTTTTGTCCCCTACCATACATGCTGTTTCGAAAGGCTTTACAATATCTTCCACAAGAAAATACAGAAGATCCAGATCTCCCATATATTGCAGTTTGTTATGCAGTATCGGGTTTCTGTCTTCCAGATTGCGGGATGTATAAATTGCTCTGGAGGATTCAGCACCAATTGATAACAATAGCCCGGCAATACTTCCTGCAAAAAAAGCAGACATCCCTCTGGAAGCTATGACCTCACCTAATTTCACTCCGGTTAATTCAGTGAATGCCATCTTACCCGCAAACGATCCTGAGGCATTTTTCACGATAGCGGCTGTTTTTTCTATATTAACTCTGGCAACAAAGTCCTCAAGAGAAAAACGGATGACCTGTTCAATAATATTGTGGTTGAAAATACCTTTTTTAATCAACCGGGCCAGCCTGAATTTATCATCCAGATTTTTCCTGCGATGTTCAGTATCGATAAAGTCATAGCCCATATAACCGAGGCTCACCGGAAACGAGATAAAGCCTTTCGCCACTGCACCCCAAAAACCGGAACCATCAATATTGATGGCCTCCAGCATATCTCTGGCAATCTCTTTCGCATTATCCATGAGTGATCTCCCGCTCATGATCGCAACCGATGCGCGCAAATTCCAGCACAATGCCCTCTTCCTCATCCCAGCCCAGTGTAAGATGCTGCGGCTTCTTCCCCGCCGCCATATGCGTCAGCAAGTGCTGGCTCAGCACAGGAAGGATTTGCTGGTTCAGCAGGCTGTCAATATTGCGCGCCCCGGTGTCCGGCAGCAGGCAGGCATCCGTCAGCGCATCAGACAGGCTGTCGCTGATAGTGGTGGTCATACCGTAATGCCGCGCCAGGCGCTGACTCACCTGCCCCAGTTTCATGCCTACGATGGTACGCATGGCTTCTGCATTCAGCGAACGGTAAATCACCGTCTGGAAACGTGCCAGCAGCGCGGGCTGGAAATGGTCACGCAGCACCGGTCGCAGCAGTTCGTGCAGGTCCGGCTCTGCCGCCTCCGGCTGTTCATCGAGCATCTGCATGATCAGGTCGCTGCCGAGGTTCGAGGTCATCAGAATCACGGTGTTACGGAAGTCGATTTCACGCCCCTCGCCGTCGCGCATAAATCCGCGGTCGAAGACCTGATAGAACAGGTTCATCACGTCCCGGTGCGCCTTTTCCACTTCATCCAGCAGCACCACGCTGTATGGGCGCTTGCGCACGGCTTCGGTCAGGATGCCGCCCTGGCCGTAGCCAACGTAGCCCGGCGGGGAACCCTTGAGCTGGGAGACGGTGTGCGGCTCCTGATACTCCGACAGGTTGATGGTGATGAGCGACTTCTCACCGCCGTACAGCACATCCGCCAGCGTCAGCGCGGTTTCGCTCTTGCCGGTGCCACTCGGACCAACCAGCAGGAACACGCCCTGCGGGCCGCTCTCAGACGTCAGCCCGGTTTTCGCCGCACGCAGACGCTGAGCGATGGCCTCAAGCGCCACATCCTGGCCGACCACGCGTTTGCCGATTTCGTTTTCCAGGGTCAGCAGTTCGGTCTGTTCGTCTTTCATCAGGGAAGACAGCGGCACGCCGGTCCAGTCGGCGATAACGTTGGCGACCGTGCGGGTGTCCACATTCACCTGAACCAGCACATCGCCCTGCTGCGCCTGTTCCAGTTGTTGCTGCAGGCCAGCAATGTCAGCCTGCTGGCTCCTGTCCTGCCGGCTGGCCATCAGCAGCTGTGCCAGTGCCTTTTCGTGGCTGAAACGCGCTTCCTGCTCTTCGATACGCGTTTCCAGTTCACTCCGCTGCTGCTCAATGCCCCCCAGGCGGTCACCATGACGGTTACTGCCGGCGGCGATATCTTCCAGCAACGCCTGCTCTTCCAGTGCCAGCGCTGTCAGCTGCGCTTTCAGGCGCACAATTTGCTCAGGCACGGTGTCGAGACTCATACGCACGCGCGCAGCGGCAGTATCCAGCAGGTCAACGGCCTTGTCCGGCAGCTGGCGGCCGGTCAGGTAGCGACGGGAGAGCGTGACCGCAGCGCGAACCGCGTCGTCGGTGATGTGCACATTGTGATGTTCTGCATAGCGGGATTTCAGGCCACGCAGCATCAGGCAGGCCACGTCGTCGTCCGGCTCGTCCACCTTTACCATCTGGAAGCGACGTTCCAGCGCGGCATCGCGCTCAAAATACTGCTTGTATTCAGACCAGGTTGTCGCGGCAATGGTTCTGAGTTCGCCTCTTGCCAGTGCCGGTTTCAGCAGGTTGGCCGCATCCGCGCCGCCCGCCTGATTGCCCGCACCGATAATGGTGTGGGCCTCATCGATAAACAGCAGAACCGGAACAGGTGACTGCTGCACGGCATCGATGACGTTTTTCAGGCGCTGCTCGAACTCCCCTTTCACTCCCGCACCGGCCTGTAACAGGCCGAGGTCGAGGGTACGTACCGAGACCGGCTTCAGTGCGTCTGGTACGTTGCCTTCGGCAATGCGCAGTGCCAGCCCCTCCACGAGGGCCGTTTTACCCACGCCGGGCTCGCCCACCAGAATCGGGTTGTTCTTGCGACGTCTTGAGAGGATATCCACCATCTGGCGGATTTCATTGTCACGCCCGAATACCGGGTCGATTTTCCCCTCCCGGGCACGAGCGGTAACGTCGAGGGTGAACTTATCCAGGGCGTACTGCAGGGCCGGGTTCAGCCCGCCTTCTTTGATATCAGTATCCACCGGGCGGCCAACAAACTCCACCTCTCCGCCCTGCGACAGTTCTGCCTCCTGCTGCACTTCCGGACGCTCGTCCGACTGCGCATCTAGCAGCGGGCGCAGACGTTCAAGCTGGCTCTGCGCCAGGGTCAGTAGCGGCCAGAGACCATCGCAGCGCACCCGCGACGGTTTCTCCGCCAGGGCCATCAGCAGGTGAATACTGCGTATCTGCTCTTCGCCCGCCAGCGACGCCCGCAGCCAGGCGTCCTGCATCAGTGACTGCACGGCCTCCGAGAGCTGCGGGCGGCTGCGCACCGAACGGGGAAGCGCGTCCAGAAAGCCCAGCAGCTCCTGCCATATCGCATCCATATCCCATTCGTAGCGCCGTGCCAGCACCGTCAGGTCACCTTCCCCCTGCTCCAGCAGTTTCAGCAGCCAGTGTTCAGGCAGGATTTCCGCATGGGCGCGGGTCTGGCAGAGCGACGCTGCGCCTTCCATGGCGCGGGCACAGTAAGGGTTAAGACGGCGTAACAGGCTGGCTGGATTTTCCATGAGACTCTCTCTTTATCAGTTCCGGGCACGCTACCGCCCCTCGCTGTTTCCCGTGAAGGGGACCAAAGCGCATACGGTCGGGCTGGCAGTTTGTGGGTTTCTTTGCTCAACGCCCGCGCAGGCAGACGTTTAGCAAAGACGAAAAGCGGACAGAGAAACTCTGCCCGCACGGGACTTACGCGGTGGTACGTTCGTTCCAGGAATCGGAATGAATGATGTTGCCGTCCTTGTAGGTCCAGGTGATTTTTTCGTAGCGCAGCTCAATCTGCTCCAGGTGATTGTGCTTCTCGAACGCCGGGTCCTTGATGTCGTGCATCAGCGGATTGACCTTAACCAGCTTCACGTTCTCGAGCTTCGTGTTGAAGTACTCCACTTCCTGGCCCGCGTCGTTGATTTTGTACCACTTGAATTCCGCAGACTTCAGGGTCTGGCCGGTGGTCACCGCCTTGTACAGGTACGGGCTGGAAGAGTCGATTTCCTTGGTGAAAAGGAACGGCGTGTGAATACGCGTGCCGGTCAGCTTGCCGGTGTTGTTGTCGGTCGGGATGTACAGGTTGTGCTCCTGTGCCACCACCTCGATGCTGCCCTCGCGGTCCTTCACGTCCACGGAACCTTTGATGTCCGCGCCGCCGTCGTCCTTCAGCCACAGATAAACTGGTATTGCCATGTTAATTACTCCATTTCATTTTTTGAGACGTCATCATCCTGCGATGGCGCCAGTGTGTTGCCCGGTGCCTGGCAGGCGTTCGCCTGTGGCACCAGACTGATTTCGACGCGGCGGTTAAGCGCCCGGCCATCCGCCGTGTCGTTGGTGGCGACAGGACGGCTCTCGCCGTAGCCCTGCACCGCAAAACAGCTCTCCTGCACATCGCCGGTGTCACGCATCCAGTCGCGCACAGACTCAGCACGTTTCAGGGAAAGCACCTGATTGGACTGTTCTTCCCCCGTGCTGTCGGTATGGCCCGCGACCACAATCAGCCAGCCAGGCTTCGCCTTAATGCCCACCAGTGAGTTCACCAGCAGCTTCGTCGAGCCGGGTTTCAGCTGCCATTTCCCGGTATCGAACAGCGACATGCTGTTGAGGCGAACAGTCTGCGGCCCCTGTACGATTTTCTTAATGACCGGACGAGGTGGCGGCGGTGGCGTCCAGCTATTGATGGCAGCTTCCACCGGCGGGATCAGACGCATGCCCTGGTACAGGCCAAGTCCGTAACGCAGTGGCTGGCCCCGGCGAAGCCAGTCGTCAAGCAGACGGCTGTCCGCCTGCAGACGCTGCTGCGCCTGTTGCTTCGGCTCAGGTGGCGTGCCGCGGAGACGGTGGTACACCACAAGGTGGTCGCCCACGCTGCGCACCAGCCGCTGGTTGTTGATAAAGGAAGCCAGCATCGCCAGCGCAAGGAAGGCAAAGCTGATACCGCCAGCCAGCCGCATATCCTGCATCCGGCGGCTGATGCCGTGGCGGCGTGGCAGGTGCGGCAGCAATACCTCGGGTAGCGGCAGTAAATCCTCTGCAAAGACAGGTTGCGGGCAAAGCGTGGTGATACCGGCTATCTGCTGCTGCCAGAGGTTATCCGCAGTGGCGGCGACCGGTATCAGACAGATACCCGTCGCGCAAAGATTCAGCTGCGGAAGCTCACCCTGCCGGACGCTGAGTGGACGCGTGAGATGGTGTGCCGTCAGCGCCAGTATGCTCTCCAGCCACAGCGTGTCATGTAGGCGCGAAGCGCGGCTGCCGCTCTCCCGCTGCCAGTCCGTCACCGGCAGGGCGACATGACCGTTCTGCCGCACCCGCACACCTGGCAACCCCGGTGTGACGGTAAACCACTGCGCCTCTCCTTCATGGTGAAGTGCAGGCGGCGATACCCAGACCACACTCCATACCGGCGGCACACCGTTCAGCCAGCTCCGGCACTGCGCAATGCTGCGTCGCCAGCCGCGGAGCGTCTGTGCCAGCGCCTCTTCCGAGGTCTGCTGTTCCGGTATCAGCGCCAGCAACACCGAGACCTGCGACACCAGCGCCGGACGGACGGCGGCAAGATGCTGCGCCAGCAACGGCAGATGTTCTGCGTTTTGCGCGTGCAGATACCAGCCCTGACGGGTTTCACGATAAGCGGTATCAGGGGAAAACAGGGGGGCCGTGTCGCCGCAGACCAGCACCACTGCACCCTGAAAATCTTCCGGCGGCAGGCTGTGCTCCGTTACCGGTATGCTGACAAACTGGCGACGCCGCCACCGGTGCCAGAGCGCCGCACCGCAGACCAGCAGAACACAGACGCTGAGCACAGAACGGCTGACGGTGGAAAGCGGCCAGAATCCCAGCACCAGCCACAGTGCAAGAACAGCAGCGAGTAGGGTCAGCACCGTACGGGAGAGTTCACGCATCCGTTATCCCTGCCCCGCAATCTGTGACACCTGCTGCGCCAGCGAGGACGAAAACATCAGCCACAGCGCCACCACCACCACCACGCCCGCCGCCCAGCCCAGCCAGTACAGCCGGCGCCCTGAACGTAAGCGCGAGGCGCGAACCACCACGGGTGTCTCCTGGGTCAGCGCAAACGGCGGTACGCGCTCACTCAGCGCCTTCACCACATCCTCCCGCCGCTCATCATCCTGCGTGCGGTACTGACCGGTGAAGCCCAGTTGCAGGGTGCGGTACAGACAGGTCAGCACCGCCATATCCGGCGCAGGCTCGCGCAGGGCCGTGCGGATACGCTCCCACAACTCTTCCCCGGCATTCAGGGTGCGGAAAAACCGCGCCTGCAGCGGGTCCTTGCGCCACTGGCGGTAGCCGTCGTCCTGTTTGTCCCGGTTCAGCACACTCTCATCCAGCAGGGCGCAGTACGCATACAGCATATGGTCGCAGGACGCGGTGCTGAACCCGGCTTCGGTCAGTGATTCACGCGCGTCGTTCACCCACCGGCAGGCCCGGCGGTATAGTGCTTCGCCGTCCTTTATCTCCTGGCCGCTGCGCGACTGGCTGACCATCAGCCAGCCCGGATAAAAGGTTTTGTTTATCAGGTTAATGTCGGCATCGTTCATGAGCGCAGCACCGCAAACAGTTCAAGTTTCACCTCACCGAGCGAGCCCGGCGTATAGAAAGTGCAGTTGCCGGCGTCCAGCATGGCGCGCGCCGCGTCAGTGGACAAATCCAGCGCAAAATACTGGTTCTCCAGACGCAGCGGAATGGCCGCCGGGACATGGCTTAACGGCTTAATCACCATCCCGCTCAGGGCGATGTTCACTACCTCAGACACGTTGTCATGGCTGCCCGCCTTGCACAGTTGCGGGAAGCGCGTCTGGAGTTCGTGGTTCGGCATGGCGGAGCGCACAGACAGATAGAAATCCGCCCCTTCACGCAGCCGCGCGTCGTGCAGTTTCCCGCGCCAGATTTCCCGGTCTTCGCCCTGTATCAGTTCAATGGTGATCACGCGCGACGGCAGGCTGGCTTCCAGCAGTTTATCGAGCAGGGTAAACAACGGCGGGAACACCGTTTCCGGTGCGTCATGCCAGTACGGGGGAATGGCTTCCACATCATGTTCAAGCGAAAAGGTCAGCAGGCTGCCGGCAAGGCGGACCAGCTCGCGGTACAGCAGTTCCGGATGGCGCGACGGCGTCTGGTGCAGCTCCGTCAGTACCGGCTCCGCGCTGTTCAGGGCGTTCAGCAGCCAGAACAGCGACACGTCCGCCACTGCGAAGTCCGCCATCCGTTCGTTGCTTTCACGACGCATCGCCATCAGGCGCTTACGCCGGGCCGCAAGGCGGTGCAGCAGGTCACTCAGTTCGCTGAGCAGTAACGGGCTGGCGGATAAAGAGAGCAGCGGCGGTATAAAACTCCCCTCCTGTATCCACTGCCCCTGCGCATTACGCGCCAGTCTCGCCACCGGACAGGTCAGCCAGGCGCTGTTCTCCTGGGTGGACAGACGCAGCGTCAGCGTATGGCGCAGTACCGCCAGCTCGCTGCGTTCATGTCCGGCCAGCTCCTGCACCGTCACCCGCTCAGACTGCCAGCGGCGCGGACGCGCACTGTCGTGCCCGTCATCCAGATTGCCGCCGTTCGCGCTGAGCAGCGGCAGACACAGCAGCACTTCCACGCTCTCCTGTGCCACCGAAGAGACATCACACACCGGTGGCAGGTTGTCGGCCAGCACCGTGTCAACCAGCGTCCCGTCAGCGAAACGGACAACCAGTTTCGTCGCATTCAGGCGTGAGAGCGCAAGCGCGCCCTCGTCGAACTCCGCGCACAGCACACCCCACGGGTGCGCCAGCGCCATCCGGGCCACGGTGTCGGCCACATGTGCATCCCAGCGGGCCTGCTGCTGGAACTGCTGCGGGGCCAGAAAAGCCCCGTCTTCCCATAACGGACGATAGATTTTCATCCCTGCGACCGCCTTACGCTTTAGCTTTCGGCATCTGGCTAACCAGCGACAGGTTCACATCCATGCCTTCCACCTGGAAGTGCGGCACCGCATACAGCCTGACGCGGAAGAAGCCAGGGTTGTCCTCGATGTCTTCCACCACCACCTTCGCATCACGTAGAGGATGTGATGCCTGAAGTTCGTCGCCCGGATCGGTCATTTCGGTCACCAGCGTGCGCACCCAGGTGTTGAGTTCCAGTTCCAGCAAGCGGCGATCCTTGGTGGTACCAATGTTTTCACGCTGGATGAGTTTCAGGTAGTGCGCGATACGCGACAGCAGGAAGATGTACGGCAGACGGGCGTTGATGCGGCTGTTGGCTGTCGCATCCGCCGTGTCGTACAGGGCCGGTTTCTGGGCGGAGTTCGCCGAGAAGAAGCAGGCATAGTCGCGGTTTTTGTAATACGAGAGCGGGATAAAGCCGAGGTTCGCGAACTCGAACTCACGGGTTTCCGGGATCATCACCTCTGACGGGATTTTCACCTGGTTGCCGGTACCAAGATCGTACAGGTGGATAGGCAGATCTTTCACCGCCCCGCCCGCCTGTGGACCACGGATCTGCACGCACCAGCCGTTGTTGATGAAGCTCTTCACCATGTTGGATGCGAAGGCAAACGACGCGCTGGTCCACAGGTATTTCTCGTGATCTGGGCCTTTCACCTGCTCGACATAGTTGAAGCTGCGCACCGGCACGGTGTCCGGGCCATACGGCAGGCGGCCGAGCACGCGCGGCATCACCAGGCCGATATAGCGGGCGTCGTCGGTATCGCGGAAGGATTTCCACTTGATGTATTCGGCGCGGTCGAAATAGTTGCCGATATCTTTAATTGCCGCAACCTCTTCCATGGAGTCTTTCAGGAAGAATTTCGGACCCACGGCACCGATAAACGGCATATGTGCAGCGGCGGAGACTTTAGAAATATTGCGCAGCAACGCCACGTCCTGCGGGCTGGCATCGAACTCGTAGGACGAAATCACCGAGCCAATCGGCTCACCGCCAGGGGTATCGTAATCGGCAGTGTAGGTGTGCCAGTAGAGGCCACTCTGAACCAGCTCCGGCGCATCTTCAAAGTCCTGGCGAAGATCGTCCTTGGAGACATCCAGAATCTCGGTTTTCACGTTCTGGCGATAGTCGGTGTTATCCACCAGTTGCTTCAGGCCACGCCACAGGGATTCCACCTTCTGGAACTCAGAGTGGTGCATCACTGCATCCAGCTGACGGCTGATCTGGAAATCCAGTTCGGCGATATGGTGGTCAATCAGGGTCTTGTCGAGTTTTTCCACGGGCTGGCCGGATTTACGGATGCAGTCCATAAACACCTGCATCGCCGCCGTCAGGCGCTCGCCCGCCGTGGCGTCCGCCATCGCGGCATCGTCCAGAAACGCATTAATATCACCCAGGCTGGATGCCGGGGTCAGGTTAATTTTGTCAAACAGGGAGGCGTAGACGCTCTCTTTTTCCAGTACGGTGGTCTGCCCCTGTGCGGAGCCATTTTCAGTATTAACAGACATCAGCATTCTCTCGTTTAATCCATTAAAAGACGCACCCGGGTTTTATTTCGGGGCCAGGGCACTCATTTCGTCGCGTAACTCCTGAGACAGCGCCGGATCTCTGAGAATTTTCTCAAGCTCTTTTCTGAAAGTGGCGTTATCAAGGAGATTGGATTTGAGGTCGCGTAATAAATTACGCATGGCCAGCATGGCGCGGAGTTGAGGGATCTGGCGGGCCACCTGTTCAGGCTCGAAATCTTTAATATCAGAGAAATTCAGTTTCACGCTCTCTTCCGAATCATCATCGGCCATCGTATTCGGAACCGTCAGATTCACTTCCGGGTTAAATTCCGAAAGTACGCTATTGAAGTTATTTTTATTGACGTTGATTTTCTCTCTTTCAGATAATGGACGGTCTTCTTTTCCATTACTGAAATCACCGACGGTGAGTAGCTTAAGCGGTAATTCAACTTTCTTCTGCGCACCACCTGTGTGTAATGCAAGCTTTAAATTAATGCGTGCCTTGGGCACCTCGTTCTGGAACGTATCGGCCATAGTGATCCCTTTCCTTTTAAGGAATAATTGTTAAGTGAACGACATTTCTTTACAAAAGCATGTTAGTACAAAATGCCACTAATGATCAACAATTTAGATCAATAGTCCATTACTGGACTTTTCTTAAGAATTTTAAACTAAACATGAACAATGAGTGAGACGACACCCTAACTAACAACAAAAAGCGGTAACTATTTTTTTACATAAATAAAAATTAAATATCTATCGCTAATGAAAATCGCAACTTCAGACCTGAATGCATTCATTTTATTGATATATCAATACGTGAAAGCAGAGATATCGGCCTGCAAAGTTAATGTACTGGGCTATTGCCTTCTTTTGTTGGTGGGTTACCTGCACTATTTTTCCTCAAACCAACAAGCAGCGTCAGTTCATTTATATCTATATTCATTAGATTACTGCCTTTGTGTTCCATCAATATCGACATCGAAAAAGCTAACGCTAGCATGTATTCATCTTCGGTTAGTCCAACATCTTCAGCGATTTTTTCTATTTTACTGACCATTCCCTCAACAACATGAGATCTCATTTTCTATACCTTGAGTATTTTTTTAATTTATTGGAAGTAAGTTCATAATCCCTGTAAAGGGTACCGTAACAAAGAGACCAGCCATCTATCAAGCTATTCGACACTAACGACACTGATTTTTAGAATTTATTCATGGGAGTTATTTTTTACGTCGTAATAAATTTTCGTCATATATATATTATTTGTACAATCATGAAATTGATTCGGTAATCGTACCGAAATGTCACTGAGCCTGCAGTCGTTACCAGAACATACAGGCCACCACGGTCTGTTATTCTCTCTGGCTTTCAGAGGTTTAAGCCTGGTATTAGTCGTTCAGACAAACTGTAGCGGGAGGTATTCAGAAGGAATAACTGGCGCTGTAAGCCGCGCCAGTTGTGGGTTTAGCGATGGTTGCAGGCATTAGCGGGTGGCCAGTACCCGTCAGTGCTTCTCAATATACATTGTCCGGCTATACGCCACGTCTTCCGGGTTATTAATAGGATAACCTTTCACCCAGGGCTTAATCAGGCGACCGTTTGTGTACTGGTAAATGGGCGCGATAGGTGCTTTCTCCATGAGGATTTTCTCCGCCATGTTGTAGTCCGTATTACGCGCTTTCGCCGTGGTTTCCAGCGTCGCCTGGTGGATAATCTTATCGTAAGCCGGGTCGTTGAAACGCGAAATATTGCCGCTGTGGGTGGAGGTCAGCAGGGACAGGAA
>Ga0308157_10006231_pt1 | contig 14420 bp, 8 predicted proteins | sample PhyBR1_FD_201035 | JGI IMG/M metagenome (GOLD analysis project Ga0308157, IMG submission 201035) | Phyllosphere microbial communities from UC Gill Tract Community Farm, Albany, California, United States - DLSLB.R1 | ecosystem: Host-associated > Plants > Phyllosphere > Unclassified | place: USA...
GCCACCGACGGTGCGTTCGTCGGTGACCTGCGTGACCGGCTGCTCGCAGAGACGCCGCTCGGCCGCGTCGGCGAACCAGAGGATATCGCGCCGACCGCGGTCTTCCTCGCTTCGGACGATTCACACTGGATCAGCGGCGAATCGATCCGCGTCACGGGCGGCGCGCGCGGGCTCTGATAACCGCGGGCCGGGGGCGAAAATCCCCGGCCTAGCCGTCCTTCGATAAGGAAATATCGTCATGCCAAGTTCGAACCGGGGGGACGCCGTCCCCGCGGACCGTCGGCGCGCGCTCGCGTTATGGACGGTCCTCGCGGCGCAGCTGATGCTCGCGATGGACTTCCTGATCGTCGTCGTCGCGCTGCCGCGGATCCAGACCGATCTCGGCTTCAGCGCCGGCGGGCTGACCTGGGTGCCCAACGCGTTCGGTCTGGCGTTCGGCGGCCTGCTGCTGCTCGGCGGCCGGCTGGGGGACATCATCGGGCAGGTCCGCGCCTTTCGGATCGGGCTCGCAATATTCGTCGCCGCCTCGCTAGTTGGCGGCCTCGCGCAAGCGCCGTCCGTGCTGATCGTCGCGCGGGTCGTGCAGGGGGTCGGCGCAGCACTCGCGGCACCGAGCGTGCTCGCGCTGGTGATGGTGATGGCGCGCGACGAGCGCGAGAAGGCGCGCGGGCTGTCGCTGTTCACCGCGGTGTCCTCGATCGGCGCGTCGGCCGGGCTGATCCTTGGCGGGGTCTTGACCGATTTCCTGTCGTGGCGCTGGGCGCTGCTCGTCAACGTGCCGGTCGGCATCGTGGTGGTGACGGCGATCGGGCGTCTCGTCGCGGAAACGCATCCCCGGCCGGCGCGGCTTGATGTCGCCGGCGCGCTGACCGCGACCTTCGGCTCGGTCGCCCTGGTCTACGGCTTCATCAGCGCGGCGGGCGCAGGCTGGGCCAGCACGAGCACGATCGCTGCGTTCGTCGCTGCCGCAGTGCTGCTGACACTCTTCTTCCGGATCGAAGAGCGGCATCCCGCGCCGCTGCTCGATCTCAGCCTGTTGCGCGACCGGTCGCGGCTCGCGGGACTCGCGGTGATGGCGTTGATCGTCGGCGTGCATTTCGCAACGCTGTTCCTGCTCGTGCAATATCTCGAGCGGGTGCTGGGGTGGACACCGCTTGCCGCCGGACTGGGCTACATGCCGCTGACGATCACGGTCTATGCGATCAGCGCGTTCGCGCCGCGGTTGATCGCGACCTTCGGCCCGCGCGCGTTGCTGGTCGCGGGGAGCGCGATCGTCGCGGCCAGCCTTGCGGGCTTTGCGCTGCTCGGCGAGGGGAGCCGCTACTTTCCCGATGTCCTTGTGCCGCTTCTGATCCATGCCGTCGGGATCGCGTTCATCTTCGCGCCCGGCACGGTGGCGATCCTGCGCGGCGTTCCCGACGAACACGCCGGCACGGCATCCGGGCTGTTGCAGATGGATCAGCAGATCGGCGGGGCGCTCGGGATTGCGGTGATCACCACGATCTACGCGATCGGCGCGGTGCCCGGGCGGTTCGCCTCCGGGCTGCCCGACGCGTTTGCGGGCGGCGTGGTGCTGGCACTGGTTGCGGCGCTGGTCGCGCTCCGCGGCGTCGGGGCGCGAGGATCGACGGCTTCCGCCGCCGTGCGTCCGGTGTAGGATAGGACATGGCGATCATCCCATCCCTGGTGGCTTTCTGTGCCGCCGCAATGCTGCTGACGATCACGCCGGGGCTCGACACGGCGATGGTCCTGCGCAGCGCGGTCGCGGGCGGCGCCCGCCAGGCGATCCTGACCGCGATCGGAATCGCGGCCGGCTGCCTCGCCTGGGGGGCCGCGGTCGCCTTCGGCCTCGGCATCGTCCTGACCGCGTCGGCGCTCGCCTACACGATCGTGAAATGGGCGGGCGCGGCGTATCTGCTGTGGCTGGGGGCGAAGCTGCTGCTCCACCCGAGGAACGCGGTCGTCGACGATGCGGTCCCTACGCCCGTGGCAGTCGGCCTCGGCGAGGCGCTGCGCCGCGGCTTTCTCACCAATCTGCTCAACCCGAAAATCGGCGTGTTCTACGTGACCTTCCTTCCGCAATTCGTCCCGCCGGGGTATGACGTGGCGCTATTTACGTTCGCGCTCGCCTGCATCCATGTCGTGCTCGGCACCGCCTGGTTCGCCCTCCTGATCGCGGTCACCGCGCCGCTCAACCGGCAGTTGCGCAAGCCCAAGGTCGTCCGCACGCTCGATTGCATGACGGGCGCCATCTTCGTAGCCTTCGGGGTCAAGCTCGCGCTGTCCGCGCGCTGATCCTCAATGGCGGTTCACCACGTGTCGGGCTTCGGCGATCGTCCAGGTGACGGTGGACTGGTCGATCGCCGTATGGACGGGTGACGCGGCCATTTCGGTCGTCACGCCACGCGCCCCGCGGTGCTCCGCCGCGACCGAGTCCCAGAGGAGCATGTCAACGACGACTCCGTCTTCGCGCGCGCAGATGTGGCGCGAGATGAAACCCGGCTGGACCTGGAGCCACGGATCGGTGTCCGCATTGGCCGCGATGAAGGCATCGAGCGTTAGACCAGCGGTGAGCCGGAAGGTGGTGATTTCGACGGCGGAGGGCATGGGCATGGCTTTCGTGAAAGGGGGTGATGAGCGAAATCGAAAATCAGACGACGTATCCGCCCGCGACCTCGATCGTCTGCGCATTGATCCAGCCGCTATCTCCAGACAGCAGGCCGGCGACGACGCGACCGACATCGTCGGGCTCGCCGACGCGGCCGAGCGCGGTCTGCCCGGCGAGCAGCGTCTCGAACTCGTCGTTCAATCCGCCGCCGAGTTCGGTGCGGATCGGGCCCGGCGACACCGCATTGGCGCGGATGCGACGCTCGCCGAACTCCTGGGCCATGTAGCGGGTGAGCACCTCGAGACCGCCCTTGAACGCAGCATAAGGTGCCACTCCGGCGGTCGCGACGCGCGTCGTGGCGCTGGTCAGGTTCACGATCGCGCCGCCATCCGCGATCAACGGTAGCAGCGTCTGGGTCAGGAAGAACGGCCCCTTGAGATGCACCGCGAACAGTCCGTCGAACTCGGCCTCGGTGACGGTGACGATCGATTTAAACAGTCCATAGCCCGCATTGTTGACGAGATGGTCGAAGGTCGTGCGGCCCCAGACGGTATCGAGGGCGGCGGCGACCGCCTGCTTGAAAGCGGGGAAGGACGCGGTGTCCGCGACATCGAGCTTCAACGCCACCGCGCTGCCGCCTTTCGCTTCGATCGCCTGCACCACCTCGTCGGCGCCGTCGGGATGGCTATTGTAGGTGAGGATCACGCCGCTGCCGCGTGCCGCGCACTGCAACGCCGTGCTTCGTCCGAGGCCGCGGCTTGCGCCGGTGATGAGTGCGATGGTCATGTTCTAGGTCCTTGCTGTGTGGACCCAAGTTACGGCGACGCGCCCGCCGCGGCTGCTGCGGTTCCTGTCGCTATCCTGCCTATTCCTGCCTGTGGCAGCCATTTCGATGGGCTCCTCGGCCCGAGACCAGGAGCCCAAAGTTCAGATCTCGGTGTTCTCGGCAAGGGCAAGCGCGTCTTCCACATCGATGCCGAGATAGCGCACTGTGTTCTCGATCTTGCTATGACCGAGAAGGATTTGGACGGCACGAAGGTTGCCGGTCGCCCTGTATATGATCGAAGCCTTCGTTCGGCGAAGCGAGTGCGTGCCATACTCGCTTCGCATCAGACCGACGCCGGTCACCCATTCGTCGACAAGCCGTGCATACTGGCGGGTGCTGAGATGGCCATTATGATCAATCCTGCTGGGAAAGACATAGTCGTCGACTGCGCCGCCGCGCCGTTCAAGCCACGCCAGCAGGCTGGTTCGGGCGTCGGGAAGCAACTCGAACGGCACCGGCCGACCGGTCTTCTGTTGCATCACGATCGCACGCGTTCGGATCTGCCCGCCGCTGACAAGGTCGCGGATCTTCATCTGCACCAGGTCGCAGCCCCGGAGTTTGCTGTCGATGGCCAAGTCGAACAGCGCCCGATCTCGCAAGCGGTGGTGCTGATTGAGGTAAAATCGGATTTCCCATATTTGCTTCGGTTTCAGCGCGCGCTTTGCGCCGACAGTCCTTCCGGCATTCCAGACTTGTCGCTTGGCCGGAGTTGGTTCGGTTTCAGGCATCTCCATGATCATTCTCCCATGGCCGTAGTGGCCGTCCGAAGAACGCTTTGGCGCCTGATAAGCGGGGATGGATGGAGGCACCTGCCGACCAATTTAAGCCGTTGGTGACGCGCGCAAGGAGTGACAGCTCCGGACAGAACCTGCCGTTCGCTGATCGTCGACGGCGCACGCATTGGTGACGTCAGCAACGCTTCTGTGGCGTCATGGCAAGCGCGCGATCCTCGTCTGCCGTTAGCGCCGACAGGCGCTTGTCCGATTGCGCAGCGACGACCACGGCGCACCGCCAGGAGATGACGTCGCCGAACAGTCGAGGACCAATGCGGTCCCATAGCCTAGAAACGGGTGAACGCCTGACTGATCGTGGACCATCGACCGTTACGGCACTTGAGTCCTTCGTCGCTATCCTAAATCGACAGTATGGGAATCAACTATGTCGTTCGCCGAATAAGATAAACGTCGGTCTTGCTGTGATAAAAAACAATCATCGTCTACGCATGCCTCTGTCGCAGTCGGTTTGGTTGCGCTAGCGTCGGCTAGGTCCTTGGCGTCGGCGGCCCACCGCTTAGGCGGCCCGACCCGGCGAGACGGAGCTGGTGAAATAGCCAAACGGCACTTGTGCCCGGTTGGGTTAGTGGTCGGGTGAGAGTAGATGAGTGCACGTGACAATGCGGCTGAGGCGGGTGGCTCTTGGCCGATCATGGACCGGGCGCTACCGGCGGAACTTTTCCCGGACGAACATCTCCGCATCGCCCTGTTCGAATATCTACCGCTCGCATATCATTGCGCTGCTGCAACGATCCGGCAGGGCATTAAGGCCCACCTCAAGCGTACCGCGCCTGGCACCCCCCGCCCGACGGGCGGCGACCAGCAGGCTCGGGATCGCCTTATGGCGTCGCTGTTCGGTAACGTCCCGGCGGCGCGAGACCGCGCCAGCGAGATCATCTTTCTGGCCGAGGAGAGTTTCAACAAGCGGGGGCGCGGCGGAACGCGGGAGAGGATCCTTCCGAGAACCGAATCTTTCGCGGACCTGCTCTGGAGAAGCTATCGCAAGGCCCCGGAGATGGCCGAGCTCTACCAATGGCTATTGGATGCCAACGATGGCCGGCAAGATAGTAACGAGAGGGTCTTTGTTACGTCGGATTCGTTCAGCGCGGCGGTGGCGTCCGGCACATGTCCTGTTGCCCTGGACAGTGAGTGGCTAGCGCGGTCGCTGGTCCTGTTTGCGTCGCTGCTGCCCCGCGACGGATGTGCCGCGCTAATGAGTGCAGCCGCCGGCCTGGGGTGCGCCCCGCTAGCCTTGGCCTATTCGGTTGTCGGGAAACCCGCGTTACCGTCGCCGCCGGACGGCGTGAAATTGGTGCCGCGTACCGAGCCCGTGACATCGCGCCAGTCTCTTAGGCCCCGGCTCATCCCGTCGGAAGCAGTTCCCGGAGGCGAATATGCCGCGTCGCCCGATGTGGTGCGATACGTGGAGGAGCTCCGCGCCAGCGATGCCAGACGGATTGCCGCCCGGTCGGCAGCCGAACAAGCACTGGGACAGAATATCGCCGTCATTCTGGACGGAACGGACGAGGCTTGGCAGGCGGTCTTGGAGACAGTGGAAAAGTCGCGAAGCGCAGCGAGTGCCTGGCAGGATGCCGAGCGGCGAGGCCATGCACATCTCGCTTCCTTATATGATACGCTAGATCATTCGATCGGCGGCGGGCTCGCGACATCTCCGGTGACCGCGCCCGCCGGTACCGCCGCGCTAGCCGCGGAGTTGTCTGCGGTCGACCGCCTTTCAAGCGCGCTGCGCCTCCTGCAGCCGAGCCCGCGGGTAGTCAGGCAATGGCGCGCGACTGTAGGCGACTTGACGCCTGTTGAAGCGTGCGATGCGCTTGTGCTCGCCGCCGAACAGGACGTCGCCTGCCATCGTGTCGCGAACGATTTTCGCGAGCAGGTCGCGGCCTACGCCGCAGGTCAATCGACTGCGGAGGTGACCGCTTTTCTCGCGGGGCTCGATTCAGGGGGCCTGGCGGCGGTCCTGCCAGCTCTTCTCGACGCGCCTTGGGTCGTTGCCGGCTCGATCATCCTGCGGTCACTGGTCGACAAAGGTGAGCCCGAGCTCGGCGCCTCCTTGTCGCGCGTCCTGGATGCACCGAGGGCTATCCGCAGGGCGTTGCTGCATTTCGTCGACCCGGCGTCGTCCATCTTTGATGCCTTCCCCGCCTTTCGTCGAGTCGTGGCACTCGAGCGGTTGCTGGACATCATGACGTTCGGGCCGCTCGCCCAGATCGGCGATCCGTCTTCCGGACTGAGCGAGGCGGGATTGGTCGGACGATCGGTACACGAGTTGATCGAAACGATCGCAGGCAACCTCGATATCCTCTCGAACGGCATAGATGTCGTCAGGATGCTCCGCCCTCGCGCAGACCAGGCGACCGCAGCCCAGCGGCTTGCCGATTATATCCATGCCCCGGTCACGATGAGCGGGAACTTCCGGCGATTGCGAGAAAGCGCACGCGAGCAAGCACTGTTACCGCTATTGGACAAACCAGGACTGAACGCCCGTCGCGCGTCAGCGCTCCTCGGGGAACTTATATCCGGCAGCGTCATGGAATCGGTCCTTGCCACCTTCGCAGCCGAACGGCCACTCGATCGCCTTGAGAGCCGGCACGAAGAGCAACTCGCGCGCTACCTACACCAGGCGGAATTGCTTCTTGCCGATTACCTGGCGGAGGCGAGCGCCCTGCCAGACGCGCGGCGCAAAGCCCTCGGCGAGAACCTGCGCGCAATCCGGGCACGGCTCCGGGATCATGGCGAACCAGGGACAATCGAGTGGCTCGAGGCCGAGGTTGGCACGGTCCTGGATGGCGCGGACCAGGACGTCGACCATCGGACATTGGTTGGCGAGGCAACACCGGTCACAGAACGGGCTTGGCTGGAGGCCGACCAGGATTGGGCGGTGGACTTCATCGACCTGCCCGAGTTTCACGGCACCACGCCGCCGACAACCTTGGAGGTGGCGGCCAGCGTCCTGCATTGGAAGGGTACCGGCATGCCGCCTTCGAAGCGCGACATCGTCGATTATCTCGTAGGGCGACGTGCGTTTCGCGAGGCTCTCCACCTGGCACGAGAGATCGGCGACACCGTTGCCCAGTCTGTCGTGTCGGTTGCGGCCAAGCCCGCCATCGACGTTCTTGAGACACGGGCACGGTCGCTAGCCCGCGAGCCCAACAGCGCGTCGGTTGAGTTCGACCAAGAAGGCTTCGCGTCGGCGCTGGACAGCCTAGACGTTGACGCCGCGTCCGACCTTCTCGACCTTTGGCAGCTCGCGCTCCTCGAACAGGAGGAGGCACGCGCTGTCGATCCGCGGGATCCCGAGGCCGACGAGCGGCGCCAGCATATCGTGGACCGCCTCGGCTTGGCCGGCGTGGAGGCGGTCGACGACAGGATGTCATTGACCGAACTGGAGGCGGCTTGGCAGGATATCCTATTCTCGCGCCGCGCCGAGCGTGATCATTTCGTTGAGATCGCGCGCGCGCTCGAGCCCGTCGGTACTGTGCTCCCCGGGCTAGCGCCTCGAATATCCGCCTTCGTGGAACAGTCCCACGACCCATCATTCTGGCTCGAGAGCGCCGTCGCCGCGGATTTCGCCGTTCTGGTGGCTGAGGCCATCCAACGAATCGCCGCCTGGATCGAAAGCTCCCCCAATTTTCGATCAGAAGAGCAAACAGCGCTGGCGCGACTGTCGGTCTGGTATCTCGACTTCGTCACCGAAAGATCACTGTCTCTCCATCGGCAGGACGATCCCGAGGTTGTCCAATCCGGCTTTGATCGGCTGCTCGAGGTCGCGGACACGATCATCCGGGCGCAAAGGCCCTCCGACTGCCTCGGCCAATTGTCGGAAGGCGGCGAACTGGAGCCGGCTCCCGACACGCATGCGACGCTCGACGAGCACGCCTCCGGCCCGGCGCCCATGGAGACGTTGGATAAACCGGACCGGCCCTCCGATCCGATTTTAGCGATCGAGGATGCCACCGTACTGCCGGACGGGCTGATCGAAGTGCTCCAATCCCAGGATTGGCAGGGCGCCCTTGATATCTGCGAGAACGCAGCATCGGAAGCCGGATCGTTTCAGAGCGCCCGGCTGTCCGCGATCGCGCGGGCTATCGACCCGCTTCGCGACCTATCTGCTATCCCGGTCGCGGAAGTGGCGGACATGTTCCCCGCGTCTGCCGCATGGCTGTCCAACCCAATGGATGGTGCCCCGAGGATCGGCGAATCGAAGCGGATCGTCCTCGCCTTCCAGCTCTTATCGGGTGCGATCGCCATCGACAGCGAGCAGGCAATGCCGCGTAAGCCGAGCGCCGGGGGTAACTGGGAGATCCTCGTCGAACGCTCCTTGCCTTTCCGACGCATGCTCACGAGCGGCCTACCCTCGCGGACGGGGCGGGTGCTCGAGGCGCTTGTTACGGGACCCCTTGGGCTCGCCGTAGCAGATAAGCTTTGGGATGCAGCGTCGAAGACAGGAGAGCCACAGACCTATCGTGTCCCGTTGCTCAACCTGCTGAACGACCATGGCGCGCACGAAGTGATCATCAAGCTCGCGCAACGACACGAGACGACCATCGCGCCGCGCCTTGCACAGCTTTTCGAACTACGCGCCGTGGCCCTCAACCGGCCAGACCTGCTGCCGGTCTCGCAATCACTCGCCGATCATCTCGCCGGACAGGCCAAGAGCGGCCCGTTCCGGACGTTCGTCAAGAACCTGCCCAGCGCCTCCCAGATTGGCCGGCCGACTTTGAAGGTCGATTTCGATGGCACGATACAGCTTCGCCCGCCAGCGGACAGTGCTCGGATCTTCGATCTTCCGATCGTCGTGACGCCGGAGGGGTTGGTCCCGGCCAAACTCTTCGCTCGCCTGTTCGCGGAGGACGATGTCTCCTTTGCCGACGAGAGCCGCTACAGGGCGCTTTCGGACACGCCTATATATTTTGCGACGGACTTTGCGGTCAGCCTGCGTTTCGGACCTAGTTGGTTCGGTCCCGAACGCGACAAGCGCGATGGCGTCCGGATTCGGATCGAGGCGAAGACGATCACCGACGAGCTGATCGCCGAGGACGCCGTCTGCACCGTTCGGCCGATGGATCGTGGCGGGACCGCGAGCCGGATCCTCAACACCGACACGCTGCTAGAACTTTATCCCGGCGTGGCGAACACGCCGGTGGTGGACGACGCGTTCATCGGTCGCTTCGACGAGAAGGAGTCCCTCCACCAGGTGCTTGTGACAGCGAAGAACCCCAGCCCCGTCCTCCTGACCGGGATGCGCCGTGTCGGCAAGACCTCGCTCCTCTATGCCTTCCACAAGCGATTCAGCCAGGTCGCAGGGGCGAGCGCAATCAGCATCTACCAGACACTGGCGGAGCGGCGGGTGGAATTGTCATCGGTCGACCACACGGTCGCGAGCATCTTCTTCAGGACGATCCAGCACGCATTGGTCCGGCCCAATCTCCCTGCAGACGACCGCAATCATGCGCTTTGCGCGCGGATTCGCCAGCATTTCCATGGTGAGTGGAAGGAAGCGCGTCGCGCGATCCAAGATTGCTACGACGAGGAGAGCCTGTCGGGCTCGCTCATCGCGCTGGTCGAGCGGCTGCGGGAATGGACCGGGTCGCAAGCTCGGTTTGTATTCCTCATCGACGAGGCCGAGGCGCTGGTCGCCGCCTACCAGGCGGGAGGGCGCAAGCGGATCGAACTCGAGCAGCTGCTGCAAAGCCTCCGAGAGGTTTCGCAGACGACCGCCTCGATCGGGATATTGCTGTCGGGCAGTAATCATATCAACGTCTTCGCACGTGAATATAAGAACGCGTTCTTTGGAAGCAGTCAGTCGATCGAGCTCGAGGGTTTCGATGATGTTGCCACAGCCTCGAAGATCGTCGCACCTAGGGGAATCGAGGCCTTCGTGCAGTTCGACGCGGGCGCGGTCGAATATGCCTGGAGCCTCTGCGCTGGTATTCCCCAGTTCCTATGGCAGGTCGGCGCGACGACAGCCCTGCAAGTGAAATCAGGGCCGGCGGGCCGGAGCGACATCCGAGCCGCAGTCGCGACGCTGGTTGGCCCGGACAAGGCGAGATTGCCCTTCAAGGCCTACGAGATGCTTGAGCCAATAGACAGTATGCTGTCGCTCGAGACCCCGCGCGAGCGCGATCTGCTGTGGATGTTGCTCTACCGGGTCGGTCAAGCGAGCTCGCTCGCGCTCGAGGATGCGGCACTTCCCTTTGTGATCGACCAGGCCCTAGTGTCGGCCGACGACCGATTGTCGTGGAAGAGGCGGTTGGCGACCTTAGTCGACCTCAAGGTCCTACACATGGATACTTCGACCAGCGTCCGTTTCCGGGTGCCGTTGTTTGCGGAGGGCTTCCGGGCGCCGAAGAACTGGCAGGAATTCAACATCCGGCAGCAGCAGGTCGCGATATGAGGCGCCATTGCGACTGGTTCGCGGAGCGGGCTAGTGTCCTCTGGAATGCAAAACCAGGTCGCTCCATGCTCGTCATGGTTCCGCAGGGCTGCGACGAAGCAGGCGCTGCAAGACTGGTGCAGCAGTGGCTGGTAGAGCATTTCCGTCTTCCACCCGCCTATTCCAACCACCGCCCGGTTTTCATCGGCCTCGTCTCGGATAGCCTCGAGTCGAGCGCGCATTTCGCGCATATGGTTCGCAAGACGATCGAGAAGGTCGCGCAAGTCGAGGTCGAGATCGACGCTCAGGATTTTCCGACCGACATCCTGCAGAATAGCGTGGAGGCGGCGATCGAGGCGGGTGCCTATCCCATCCTGATGATCGAGCGCTTCCATGCGTTTGCTAACATCCGCGACGGGGGCATGGCGTCGATGCTGTCCCGGCTAAGGAGCATCGAGAGCGACGGCCAGATGACGACGCTGGCTTTCTCGCCGATCGGATATGACGCGATAAGGCGGCTAATGGACAGCGAGCAACCCTTCCTGAACTCGGTCTATGGCGACATGCATGACGAGGCGATTATGTCACCGCTCGACCAGGCAGACTTCCTTGCCGAGGCCTTGTCGCGCGGGATCGATCAGCCGACGGCGCATCGGCTCTTTACGCTCGGCGGTGGTCCCGATGCCTTGTTCCTAGGGCTTCTGGACCTAGCATCCTGTGATCGCGCGAGCTTGGTCGGCCAGTGCGCGGCCCGAACCGGATCGGCGATCGACCTGTTCTTGGCCCGTGCGGTACCACCGGGGCCGGAGACCGACCAGCTTCTCGTCAACCTCGCGTTGGGACGCGTGAACCCTGCACAGGAGGCCGCGCTGCTCAGTCATCCGCTGGCGAGGTTCCTCAGCAAGCGCAACGCCACGGGCGTCCTGGTCTGCGCAAGCCCGGTGATCGCCAGGCAAATCCTGACCCGTCACCTCTCGATCTCGGCGCAGTATGACCGATGCCTACGGGCACTCGAGGCATCGGATTTCACCGAGGCCGCTACGAAGGCGGCAGCATTGGATGACCCGCATCCGAGACTAGCCGCTTTCCGGGAACTCGTGATCATGCGCGGCGCGTTGGTTGCCGTGCCTGGTCGCGGGTTGCTGGGCATAGACTGGCAGGCAGTGGCCGATGCGTCACGGCACCTGCGCAAGCTTGACGCGGCGGGTCTTGATGCCCTCAAACCCTGGCTCGATGTGATTGATGCGGCAACGGGCCGGATCTTGGCCGGCAAGCCGTCGCGCCTACAAGCTGATATGTTCACCCGGCATGCATCCGACGACACGCTCCGGCTGCTGCTGCTCTTCATGATGAGTGCGCTGGCGGACGCGGCGGCGCGTCTGTCCGAGCCGGCCCAGCGGGTCCAGGCACTCGTGAACCTACCGGAGGCGATCCTGCAGACGCTGGCCGCCGGCTTCTGCGGCATCGACTATGCCGAACCGCCGGCGAGTCCGCCACCGGCTGACTATGAGCGCTTCTTCAACGGCAACGGCCTCTTTGCCTTCCCGCCGCCGACCGTGAAGATGACCCTCGGCACATTGCTGGTGGTCGTCCCGGCAATCCTTGCCCAAAGATCGCAAGCGGGTACGAGCCGGTTAACGGACGCGGCGTCGATGCGCCCGCTGCAGCAGAGGCTCGTCGACGCGGTCCGGAACCCCGCCTCGCACACGATCGCGAATTTCTCACAGAAAGACGCCGCGCTGCTTGAGGGACTCTGCCGCACATGGATAGAGGAATGGTGCGTTCTCGAGGGGTTTGCGTCAGCGGCCGCGCTTCCGATCTTGCACCTGGCACCGACAGCGGGCCAATTGGCCGCCATGCTGACGGAATGAATTCGACTGCGCGCTAGCGGCTAAGTTACTCCGTGTCATTCGATTCAGGCTCATTGGTCCTTGAACGCGAAAAGCTGCTACTGGCGGAAGCTGCCGTTTGCCAGTGACTCTGAGAATGACCGCAAAGTCCTAATTGCGGCCATCCCGCGTCGGTTCCACGCGTGAGTATACGGCAGCCGTCAGGATTGGTTGTTCGCAGCAACGAACGACGAGAAATATGGCGCACAGCTGTCAAACGGAGCCCACCCGAAGAGGTCTGCCTCTACCGCCACCGTCCCGAGAAGCCGAGCCTCGCGGAACCACCCATTCAATGCCGCCCTCGGAATCTACGAGCAGGAGGCCCAGTTTTGATTTTTTTGGCTGCTAAGCCCGCAGCAGGATGACCTCGCCGCCGATTTTGAGGCCGTCGAGATAGTCGCTCCACCATTGCACCATCCTCACTCGCTCATCCCAATAGGCAGTGCGGTTGTAGGCAGCACGCACCTGGTTGGCTTCACGGTGCGCAAGCGCCCGCTCGATCGCGTCCGGGTTCCATTTGCCGCTTTCGTTCAGCAACGAACTGGCGGTGGACCGGAAGCCATGCCCCGTCATGTCGTCACCGCTGTAGCCCAATCGCCGCAATGCGGCATTGATCGTGTTTTCAGACATCGGCCGCGCCGCCGACCGGATCGACGGGAACACGAACCGGCCATTGCCGGTCAACGTCCTGACGTCGCGCAGGATCGCCAGTGCCTGCATCGACAGTGGGACATGGTGCGCGCTCCGTTGCTTCATACGCTCGGCGGGAATTGCCCAAACCGCCTTGTCGAAGTCGATCTCCGCCCATTCCATTTGGCGAACCTCGCCCGGACGCTGAAAAATATGCGGCGCCAGCCTTAGCGCGAACAAGGTCGCCGGCTGCCCGCTATACCCGTCAATTACGCGGAGGAGTTCCCCAAGCGCCAACGGATCAGTAATCGCCGAGTGGTGCTTAACCTTGGGCGACATAAGCGCACCCTGCAGCACGTGCGCCGGATCGTTGCTCGCACGAGCCGTCGCGACGGCGTAGCGGAATACGCGGCTCGCAAAGGATCGCATGCGGTTCGCTGTCTCGCTTTTGCCGGCCTGCTCGATCTTTCTGAGAACCGCCAACAACTCGTGGGGCGTCACGTCGGCGACAGGGCGCGCGCCGATCGCTGGCTTTAGCTGCGTCGCTAACCACCGCACTTTTAGGATGGTCGCTACCGCCTTTCCCTCACGCTCCATCTTATCGATGTATTCGTCGGCCACCGCGCTGAACGTGTTCGCCGCGCCCAGCCGTGTTGCGAGCCGAGCGTCTTGCTTTGCGCGTCCTGGATCGATGCCCTGATCGAGCATCCGGCGAGCATCGTCCCGCTTGGCACGAGCCTCCTTCAGCCCTGTGTCGGGATATTGGCCGATCGCTAGCTTCTTCTCCCTGCCGTTAAAACGGTATTTGAGCCGCCACAACTTCGAGTCGTTAGGCGTGACGAGAAGGTAGAGGCCGCGCTCATCAGCCAGTTTCCACGCCTTATCACTGGGCTTTGCCTTGCGGATCGCTGTGTCGGTCAAAGCCATGCTGGGGGCCTTTACTAGAGCGACTTTCAAGATGCCCCCGGAAAGGCCCCCGAAAGGCCCCGCTTTCCAGCGAACGGCCGCGACCGCTCCCGAACGGGTCGGCATAATATCTAGCAGATTTCTGCGATTTTCCTAGCCATAGGCGGTCGTTGGCGATCAGGAAAATGGTGCCGCTTACAGGACTCGAACCTGTGACCCCCGCATTACGAATGCGATGCTCTACCAGCTGAGCTAAAGCGGCCCGACGACGGATATCTCCGGTCGAGGGGGCGGCGCTTAACAGGGGAAATTTGCCGTGACAAGCGCTAACCCGCATTTACGTGCCGTTTACCAAGCAGCGTGCACAAGCAGCCGTAAGTGAACGGGGAAGTTT
>Ga0308157_10006232_pt1 | contig 14415 bp, 12 predicted proteins | sample PhyBR1_FD_201035 | JGI IMG/M metagenome (GOLD analysis project Ga0308157, IMG submission 201035) | Phyllosphere microbial communities from UC Gill Tract Community Farm, Albany, California, United States - DLSLB.R1 | ecosystem: Host-associated > Plants > Phyllosphere > Unclassified | place: USA...
CCGTATGGCTGCCGCGCATGCCCAGCTTGTCTAGTTTTTGCGCAATCGAAAAGCCTGGCATGCCTTTTTCAATCAAGAACGCCGTCACACCGCGCGCGCCCATCTCAGGCTCTGACTTGGCATAGACCACGAGCGTGTCCGCATCCGGGCCATTGGTGATCCACATCTTGTTGCCGTTGAGCAGGTAGTAGCCACCCTTGTCTTCGGCCTTGAGCTTCATGCTGATGACGTCAGAGCCTGCACCCGGCTCACTCATCGCCAGCGCGCCCACATGTTCGCCACTGATCAGCTTGGGCAGGTATCTGGCCTTTTGTGCTTCGGTGCCGTTGCGGTTGATCTGGTTGACGCACAGATTGCTGTGCGCGCCATAGCTCAGCCCCACAGAGGCGCTGGCACGCGAGATTTCTTCCATGGCCACCATGTGCGCCAGATAGCCCATATTGGCACCACCGTACTGCTCGGGCACCGTAATGCCCAGCACCCCCAGTTCACCAAACTTTTGCCACACATCCATAGGAAACTGGTCGGTGCGGTCAATCTCGGCAGCGCGCGGCGCGATTTCGGTTTGCGCAAACTCTCGCACAGCATCGCGCAGTGCATCAATGTCTTCACCCAGTTGAAAGTTCAAACCTGGCAGATTGTTCATGCTGTTGTCTCCTTGTTAGTTATGAATTGGCCAGCTGTCTTTGTGCAGCCTTACTTTCCCGCAATACTTTCGCGCCCCTGCACCGCCATCAGCGTGCATTGCATGGTGGCGCAGAGTTTTTCCTGGCCATCGTTGATGGCATATGCACGCCCTTCGGCCACCACAATGGTGCGCCCTGGTTTCAGCACCCGCCCTTCACAGCGAAAGCGCTGCCCCCTGGCCGGTGCCAGCAGATTGATCTTGAACTCAATGGTCAGCACTCCCGCATCGGCGGGCATCAGACTAAAACCGGCATAGCCACAGGCCGAATCCAGCGCCGTAGACAGCATGCCTGCGTGGATAAAGCCGTGCTGCTGCGTCAACGCCGCAGCCCAGTCGAAACTGATATCCACCTCACCCGGTGCCACATGTGTCAGTTGCGCGCCCAAGGTGGTCATGGCCCCTTGCAGCACAAAACTTTCGCGCACACGTTGCAGCGCTTGTTGGTCCGCCATGCTGTCTCCTTTGCCTGCCTGCATTGCATTCAAGTGGAATTCTTTGATTCCTTTTACGTTAACGTCAATTATGCAGCTTTTGGTTTGGCAAGCTTGCGCAAAAGTGACTTCGCTTCTTTTTCATGGGCTCGCACCTCATCGAGCGTGACTTGCAAGTCTTCCATCCGCTCTTCCAGCTGCTGGCGGTGATGACCCAGCACTTGCAGAAAACGCTCCAGCTGCACACCCGTGTCGCGCGGGCTGTCGTACAGCTCAATGATTTCTTTGGCCTCTACCAGCGACAGGCCCAGGCGCTTGGCACGCAGCGTCAGGCGCAAGCGCGTTCGATCACGCGGGCTGTACACGCGGGTGCGGCCTCCAGCGCCTTGCCGCTCAGGTTGCAGCAAGCCCATGTCTTCGTAAAAGCGGATGGCGCGCGTGGTCAGGTCAAACTCCTGAGCCAGATCGCTGATCGAATAGGTGGTGGATGCGGGAATGGGTTTACTCATGCGCAGCATTATTGACGTGAACGTCAACGTCGAACAAACCCAGTCGCAGCACGTCCGCATTTTTTGACCCAAAATTGCCCCATCACCGATTTTCATTTCTGACCTATGGATTTGCAGCCCCGCGCCGCCTGCCCCTGCGGGCGCACCACTGCCAAGGGCAAAGCCGTGGCTTACACAGACTGCTGTGGCCGCTTTGTAGAGCACTTTGACACCACGCCCGCCCCGGATGCCGAGCACCTGATGCGCTCGCGCTACAGCGCTTTTGTGCTGGAAAACGCTGCTTACCTGCTGGCCACCTGGCACAGCAGCCAGCGCCCTGCAGCGCTGGACTTTGAAGCGGGTGCCAAATGGCTGGGACTGCAGGTCAAAGACTTCAAAACCACGGGTGCCAGCACTGCCGAAGTTGAATTTGTGGCCCGCTTTCGCGCGGCGGGCCGCGCCGTTCGTCTGCATGAGCGCAGCCGCTTTGTCTGCGAAGCAAACCGCTGGTTCTACGTCGACGGCGATCAGTTTTGAATTTATCGCTCCCTTTTCCTCTTTTTTGCGCAGGCACCCCCTGCACGAACAGCCATGCCATTTGAAGCCATCTTGTTCGACTGTGACGGCGTTCTGGTCGACAGCGAACTCATCACCAACCGCGTGCTGCACGCCATGCTCAACGAGTCCGGCTGGGTACTGTCAGAAGACGACTGCATGCGCATCTTCATTGGCAAAACCGTACGCAGCGAAACCGCCCGCATAGAGGCGCAAACCGGCAAGCCGTTGAGCGATGCCTGGATGGCCGAGTTTTATGAGCGGCGCAATGTACGCCTGCGTGCCGAGCTGGTGGCCGTGGACGGTGCGCTCGACGCCGTGCGCCAGGTACACACGCAGCTGCGCGGCAACATCGCCGTGGCTTCTGGGGCTGACAAGCCCAAGGTGCTCATGCAGCTGGAGAAGGTGGGCATGCTGCCTTATTTTGGTGAACTTGTTTTCAGCGGACACGACCTGCCACGCACCAAACCCTGGCCCGACGTGTATCTGGCAGCCGCAGCGGCCGTTGGCATTGCGCCCCAAAAGTGCCTGGTGATTGAAGACTCGGTACCCGGCCTTACCGCAGGTGTGCGCGCCGGCTCCACTGTCTGGGGCTACTGCCCCCGGGTCAGCGCCCACTCCACACCCGAGCAATTGCGGGCAGCGGGGGCAACGTTTGTCTTCGACAACATGGCTGATCTGCCGCGCCTGCTGGCCGCAGCCAACACAGCATCTTAAAAGGGAGCTGCCCAGGCTTACCCAGCAATGTTTTCAAAGTGTTTTCATATCGAAAACGTTGACTGATATACGCTAGCAGCTCCTTTTTTATAGATAAGACCTCATAGCGCCATGCCAGCTTTGCGCCCCTCGCCTGCACAACACACTCACGAAATATAGAATCTGCGCAAGATCAAGGTTTTGCCCAATAGGCGCTTAGAGGGCGTCGTGCAAATCTGTAGCCTGTTCCGGCTGAATGATCGCCATCCGGCCGCTTTGCAGCAGATAAAGCGCCTAGCCCGCAGCGCGGGTCATTCGGAGACACTTTGCCTGACAGCACCGCACAGGGCTGCCAGATTTTCGTCGGACCATGTTTCAGCCATTGCTTGAGGAGTGCTGATGGGCGAACAGCCTCTTTACGATTTAGCGCCGCTGCTTGAATTGATGGCGCTGGGCGCTGTCATTGCGCTGGCACCCTTGGTGTGGGTGTGGAGGCGCAACCGTGGAGCTGGCTCTGCGCGTCGCCTGCAGGCACTGGGCCTGCTGACCTTGTTTCTCACCTTTGATCTGGTGATGTTCGGCGCCTTCACGCGCCTGACGGATTCCGGCCTGGGCTGCCCTGACTGGCCGGGCTGCTACGGCAACTCCAGCCCCTTTGGAGCCACCCACGAAATCGCCATGGCCGAGGCAGCCATGCCCACAGGCCCCGTCACGCTCAGCAAAGCCTGGGTAGAGATGATTCACCGCTATCTGGCCACCATGGTGGGCGTACTCATCATTGCCCTGATGGTGCTGGCATGGCGTGAACATCGGAAAACACCCTTGCAGGGCATGCGCCACCCTGCCCTAGCCACATTCACGCTGTTCTGGGTCCTGGTGCAAGGCGCTTTTGGTGCGCTGACCGTGACCATGAAGCTGTTCCCTGCCATCGTCACCCTGCACCTGCTGGGCGGCCTGTTCCTGCTGGTGCTGCTGTGCATGCAGGCGGTGGGCCATCAGCAAGCCGTGCTGCGCCAGCCGCCGGCCCCCATCTCTGCCCGGCTGCGCGCGGGACTGTGGGCCTGTTTTGCGCTGCTTTTTGTACAAGTGGCACTGGGCGGCTGGGTCAGCACCAACTACGCCGTCCTGGCCTGCTCCAGCTTCCCCAGCTGCCAAGGCAGCTACTGGCCAGACATGAATTTTGCGCAGGCTTTTGAGCTGTGGCGCCCTCTGGGCATGCTGTCTGATGGCAGCCACATCAGCTTTGCTGCGTTAACTGCCATCCACTACGTGCACCGTCTGGCTGCCTACGTGGTGGTCGCTGCCATGCTGGCCCTGGTGTACGCCATGCGCCGCCAGCCTGCTTTGCACAGCCAGCGCCAGTGGCTGCTGGGCCTGATCACGCTGCAGTTCATCACCGGCCTGTCCAACGTTGTATTGGACTGGCCTTTGGTGGCTGCGGTTTTACATACCGGCGGCGCTGCTGCCCTGGTCACCGTGATGACCTGGGCGCTGGCTGCCACCCGCACCGACAGCGTCCCCACGCTGCAAGAAGATAAAAAAGCGCCCCACGGCGCACGGAGAGTTGCTGCATGAATGCACAAGCTTTGAGCGAGTCTTCCAGCTCCCGCTGGAGCCAGTTTTACGCACTGACCAAGCCCCGCGTGGTACAGCTGATTGTGTTTTGCGCCCTGATTGGCATGGTGCTGGCCGTGCCCGGCCTGCCAACGCTGGCGCAGCTGGGCCATATGGCCGTGGCCTGTCTGGGCATCTGGTTCGTCTCGGCGGCAGCTGCAGCGTTCAACTGTCTGGTCGAGCGCCATATTGATGCCAAGATGAAGCGCACCAGCTGGCGCCCCACGGCCAAGGGCGAGCTGTCGCCACAGCAAGCGCTGGCGTTCTCCGCCATCCTGTGCCTGACGGGTGCCGCCATCTTGCTGGCCTTCACCAATCCGCTGACCATGTGGCTGACGCTGGCCACCTTCATTGGCTATGCGGTGATCTACACCGTCATCCTCAAGCCCGCCACGCCCCAGAACATCGTCATTGGCGGAGCCTCGGGTGCCATGCCCCCCGTACTGGGCTGGGCCGCCATGACCGGCAATGTCGGCCCTGAAGCGCTGATTCTGTTCTTGATCATCTTCCTGTGGACACCTCCCCACTTCTGGGCGCTGGCGCTGTACCGCGTCGAGGATTACCGCCAGTCCGGCCTGCCCATGCTGCCCGTCACCCACGGCCCCAAGTACACGCAGCTGCAAATCTTGCTGTACACCCTGGTGCTGTTCGCGGGCTGCCTGCTGCCCGTCATTTTTGGCATGAGCGGCTGGCTGTATCTGGCCGTAGCCTCGGTGCTGTGTCTGGGCTTTAGCTGGTATGCGCTGCGCCTGTGGATGAATTATTCAGACGCTCTGGCCCGCAAGACCTTCCGCTTCTCACTGATCCACCTGAGCGGCGTGTTCGCTGCCCTGCTGATTGACCACTACATCGTGGGCTAACGCCGCAGCAGCCAAGAGACCGTCACGCTGATTCCAACCCAGATTCAGCAAGCGTGATCAGCTATAGAAAAGGCCACAGATGTGGCCTTTTTTGTTGCGTGCATGTGCTGCACGGCACCAGCGGTCAAGCCTCAGCGTGCCGAGCCTGCTTGCGCTTTTCATGGCGCACCACCAGCCACGCAGCACCCAGCACCATCAGCGCCAGGCCATACCAGGTCAGTGCATAGACTGCGTGGGTGTTGGTGAACTGAATCACCGTCAAGCCCGCCCTGGGCCAGGTGGCCGCCACCGGCTGACCGGGCACGCCCTGGTCAACAAAGAACGGGGCTACACGGTCCAGCCCCTTGGCCTGTGCAATGGCTTGCACATCGCGTGAATGCCAGCGGTCTTCACTGGGTGCGTTCTCGCGCATGAAGCCCCCCTTGGGCTCGCTCAAACGCAGCAAGCCCGTCACGGTCACGGTATCGCCCGCAGCATCTGGTGATGCTGCAGCTATACGCTCTGTCACGGCTTTGCGCTCCTGCGCAGGGATGAAGCCTCGGTTGACCAGCAATTGCGTGCCATCGGCCTGCTGCAGCGGTGTGAGCAGCCAAAATCCGGCACCCAGCTCCGTTACGGCCTGCGTCAGCACACTGCGCCCTTCCATCCACTGGCCCTGTGCCTGTACGGCCAGGTATTCGTGGGTGTCAGGTGTCACTTGCGGCCATAAAGCCTGCGCTGGTACGGCCACGGGCTGGCTGTGCACCCGCTCGTTGACACGCTCAATCAGGTCCAGCTTCCAGGCGCGGCGTTGCACCTGCCAGGTCCCCAGACTGATGAAGGCAAAAAAAAGGGCGATGCCCGCTATTGCGAGCACCGCCTTCACGAAGGTGGAGCGAGAGCGCTCTCGCGCCCTCGGGGTGTCAACCATCATTACTTGGCGTGGCCGCTGTGCTCAGCAGGTGCTGCTGGAGCAGCCTGCTCTTGCACAGCCTCAGGTGCCACCGCTTCTTGCGCTGCGGGTGCTACAGGCGCGGCCACAGGGGCTGCGGGCTGGCTCAGTGCAGGAATGTCCTTGTGCGCCGGCATCATGTTGGCGTTCATGTGGAACATCACCCAGAGCGTTCCCGCCAAGGTAATGATCACGAATACGATCGCAAAGATCGTGGACATCATGGTCCAGCCGCCCTGGATCTTGCCGTTCATGTGCAGGAAGTACACCATGTGCACCACCACCTGAACCACAGCAAACAGGCCCAGCACCATCACCACAGTCGTGCGGTTCTGGATCACATCGGCCATCACCAGCCAGAAAGGAATGACCGTCAGGATAACGGCCAGGATAAAGCCCTTGATGTAGTCACCCGAAGTGACGTGCAGGTCGTCATGCTCTTCGTGGTGGTCACCATGACCAGCGTGAATATCGTGTGCGCTCATTTACAGCACCCCCATCAGATACACAAAGGTGAACACACCAATCCAGACCACATCCAAGAAGTGCCAGAACATGGACAAGCAGTTCAGGCGACGAACGTTGGCATGGATCAGGCCCTTTTGCTTGATTTGCACCATCAGCACGACCAACCAGATCAAGCCGAAAGACACGTGCAGACCGTGGGTGCCCACGAGTGTGAAGAAGGACGACAGGAAAGCGCTGGTCTGGATCGTCGCACCGGTGTGGTAGATGTGCATGAACTCATACACTTCCACGCCCACGAAGGCCAGACCCAGCAAGCCAGTCACGGCCAGCCAGCCCAAAGTGCCATTCACATTCTTCTTTTGCTTTTGCAGCATCGCCAGACCAAAGGTCAGCGAAGACAACAGCAAGAAGGCCGTGTTGATGGCCACCAGCTCCAGGCTGAAAAGCTCGGCACCAGTGGGGCCACCGGCGTAGCTGCGACCCAATACACCCCATGTAGCAAACAGTGCTGCAAAGATGAGGCAGTCGCTCATCAGGTACAGCCAGAAGCCCAGCGAGGTGCCGTTTTCTGGATGGGGTTCGTGCGCGGGATGGTACTCGCGCTGACCCGCTTGAATAGATGTATTAGACATGGCGTGCGAGCTGTTCAGTACGTGCGTCTTCTGTTGCCTGCACTTCAGCTGCAGGAATGTAGTAGTCGCGGTTGTAGTTGAAGGTGTGGATGATCGAAGACACGACCACGCCAATGAACGACACGATGGCCAGCCACCAGACGTGCCAGATCAGCGCGAAGCCCAGCACCATGGCGATCATCGAGATAACGAAGCCAGCGCCTGTGTTCGAGGGCATGTGCAGGTCTTCAAAGCCCTTTGTAGGACGCTGATAGCCGTGCTTTTTCATGTCCCACCAGGCGTCCACATCGTGAACCACAGGTGTCTTGGCGAAGTTGTACACGGGAGGTGGCGAGGAAGTTGCCCACTCCAGCGTGCGGCCAGAGCCCCATGTGTCGCCATTGTTGTCGCGCAGCTTGTCGCGCTGGAAGTAAGACACCACCAGTTGCAGCAAGAAAGCACCGATACCGGCAGCAATGATGGCCACACCCACGGCAGCAATCACGAACCAGATTTGCAGGGATTGGTCATCAAAGTGATTGGCACGACGTGTCACGCCCATCAGACCCAGGATGTACAAGGGTGTGAACGCAACCCAGAAACCCACCAGCCAGCACCAGAAGGACACCTTGCCCCAGAACTCATTGAGTCGGTAGCCAAACGCCTTGGGGAACCAGTAGTTGATACCAGCCAGCAGACCAAACACCACGCCACCAATGATCACGTTGTGGAAGTGAGCGATCAGGAACAGCGAGTTGTGCAGCACAAAGTCAGCAGGAGGCACAGCCAGCAGCACGCCAGTCATACCGCCAATGGCAAAAGTGCACATGAAACCGATGGTCCACAGCATGGGCGGCTTGAACTCGATGCGGCCCTTGTACATGGTGAACAGCCAGTTGAAGATCTTCGCGCCCGTAGGAATCGAGATGATCATCGTGGTGATACCAAAGAAGGTATTGACCGCCGCCCCCGAGCCCATGGTGAAGAAGTGGTGCAGCCACACCAACCACGACAGCACAGTGATACACACGGTCGCATACACCATGGAGGTGTAGCCGAACAGGCGCTTCTTGGAGTACGTTGCAACGATCTCGGAGAAGATACCGAACACAGGCAAGATCAGGATGTAGACCTCAGGGTGGCCCCAGATCCAGATCAGATTCACATACAGCATGGGGTTGCCACCCAGCTCGTTCGTGAAGAAGTTGGTACCAAAGTAGCGGTCCATGGACATCAGCACCAAAGCTGCAGTCAAGATCGGGAACGAAGCCACGATCAGTGCATTGGTACACAGCGAAGTCCATACGAAGACAGGCATCTTCATCAGATTCATGCCTGGAGCGCGCATCTTGATGATGGTGACGATCAGGTTAATACCCGAAAGCGTCGTACCCACACCCGATAACTGCAGCGCCCAGATGTAGTAATCCAGCCCCACCCCGGGATTTTGATTGCCCAGGTTAGACAGTGCCAGCCAGCCCGATGTCGAGAACTCACCCAGGAACAGGGACACCATCACCAAGATGGCACCGGTGGTGGTCATCCAGAAGGAGAAGTTGTTCAGGAAGGGGAAGGAAACGTCACGCGCACCGATCTGCAGCGGAATCAGGTAGTTCATGAAACCCGTGACCAAAGGCATGGCCACAAAGAAAATCATGATCACGCCGTGCGCCGTGAAAATCTGGTCGTAGTGGTGAGGAGGCAGGTAGCCCAGGTTGTCACCAAAGGCCATCGCCTGCTGGATACGCATCATCACTGCGTCAGCAAAGCCACGCAGCAGCATGACGATACCGAGGATGATGTACATGATGCCGATCTTCTTGTGGTCGATCGAGCAAATCCAGTCACGCCACAGCGGGCCCCAGAGCTTGAATTTGGTCAGTGCTGCGAGCATCACCAGACCGCCAAGCACCACGGCAATAAAGGTCCACAGCACGATGGGCTCATGCACCATCGGTATGGAGTCCCAGGTAATCCGCCCGAGGAGCGGATCGTGGGGCATTGTTGTTGGTTCAGACATATCGAGTCTCTTGCTAAATGGCCGAAAGACCGGCCGCAGCCAGCCTTCCTTCCGTCAAAACTGCTTACTGCTGTGCCAAAGCGCGTTGGTCCATCAGGGCCACGACTTGGTCAGCGTTTTCGACAGAGCACACATCGTCAGGCAGGTTCAAACCCGCCGCCTTCATGTAGGCCGCGCCGCCAGCAGCGTCGATGGCCATCATGTGGTGCATGCACATCTTTCCTTCTTCCACGCACATGTTCAGTACGCGGTCGTACAAGCCTTCTTGCACAGAGGAGAAACGGGTCACAGGGTGACGCTCACTAGGCTTGACCAGGTTCAAATAACTGTCGCGATCGAGCACAGTGTTTTCGTCCTTGGCCTTTTGCACCCAGGCGTCAAAGCCTTCGTTGCTCAGGCCATGGAACTTGAATGTCATGCCAGAAAAACCTGCACCGCTGTAGTGCGAGTTCAGGCCACGGAACACGCCTTCGCGGTTGATCACCGCATTCAACTGTGTCTGCATGCCAGGCATTGCATAGATCATGCCGGCCAGATCAGGCACGTAGAAAGCGCTCATGGTGTTGGTGGCAGTCAGCTTGAAGAGGATCGGACGATCCACGGGTGCTGCCAGCTCATTGACCGTCGCAATACCTTGCTCTGGATAAATGAACATCCACTTCCAGTCCATGGCAACGACCTGCACTTCCAGAGGCTTCACGTTGGGATCCAACGGCTTGGTCTCAGAAATACGGTCCAGGGGACGGTAGGGATCGAGCTTATGGGTCGTGATCCAAGTCAGTGTGCCCAGCGCAATGATGATGATCAGAGGGACACTCCAGATGACCAGCTCCAGAGCGGTCGAGTGGTGCCACTCAGGATCGTATTCAGCTTCGTTGTTGGACTGGCGATACTTCCAGGCGAACAACAAGGTCAGTAGGATCACAGGAACAATGATGACCAGCATCAACAAGGTGGCTGTCACCACCAAGTCGCCTTGCTGAGCAGCAACGTCCCCTGCGGGATTGAGTACGACAGCTTTACTGCAGCCCGTCAGGGTCGCAAGTAAAGCAGCCGCAGCGAGCCAGGCTGGCCCGCGGGTTTCCGTGGATGTAGGCATGCTGTTAACGCGAAAAACGCGCGTTGTTAGGTGTAAACGCGGATTACAAAACCAGCCGAATTTACTCTTCTCGCCCATCTTCTTCTTGTCTATCAAAGCTCAACACAGTGCCGTGTGCTGTCTTTATGTAGGCATTCAACGCGCACCCATGTCAATTGACACCCGTCAAACAACCCCTAAATCCTTGATTTTTCAGGACATACTGAAATAAGAGAAACCTCTTGATAAATGTCAAGAGCTCCCCAAATTGGGGCAGCTAAACAACAGCACAACACCCTGCTTGATCCGTGGTCTTTGCTACTTTTGTGTAGCTTCAGCATCCCCACAAACCCTTTTCCTACAAGTCTGACAGATAAAACTCGCTTGTTGACACGAATCAAGCCGCGTACAAGTGGTGCATCGCTTCGAGGAGATTTGCACCATGACAGGACTTGCACACTCTGGCCCCGTTTCGGGTGCCGCCCCCCTGCTCCCGACTGTCCATCGTGACGAAGAAGTCACCCCAGGTGAAATTGCAGCGGGTGTGATCATTGGCCGCGCATCAGAGTACTTTGATTTCTTCGTCTTTGGCATCGCCTGCGTGCTGGTATTTCCGCACGTCTTCTTCCCGTTCCTGTCCACGCTCGACGGCATGCTCGCCGCCTTTGCGGTGTTTGCTCTGGCGTTTATTGCCCGCCCTGTGGGCACTGCCCTGGGCATGGTCATACAGCGGCGCTGGGGCATGGCACCCAAGCTGACCATTGCGCTGTTCCTGCTGGGCAGCGCCACAGTAGGTATTGCTTTGCTGCCGGGGTATGACAGCCTCGGGACCATAGCTATCTGGTGGCTCATCGGGCTGCGTATTGCCCAGGGCCTTGCCGTGGGCGGCTCCTGGGAGGGACTGCCGTCTTTGCTGGCAATGAGTGCCCCCAAAGAAAAACGGGGCTGGTACGCCATGATTGGCCAGCTGGGTGCACCCATCGGCTTTGTGGTTGCAGCCTCGATATTTGCCTTCATCTACAACCAGCTGTCCATTGAAGAGTTCACCACATGGGGCTGGCGCTACCCCTTCTGTGTCGCTTTTGCTATCAACGTCGTCGCGCTGTTTGCACGTTTGCGCCTGGTGGCCGATGACACCTACGCCAACATGTTCAAGACCATGGAGCTGACCCCTTCACGCACTTTTGAAATGATCCACAGCGGTGAAGGGAAAAACGTATTTCTGGGTGCCCTGGCAGCTCTGGCCAGCTTTGCCCTGTTCCACCTGGTCACCGTGTTTCCCCTGTCCTGGATGACGCTGTATGGCGATGCCTCGGTAACCGCCATTTTGTGGGTGCAAGTGCTAGGGGCACTGATCGCCTGCGCCGCCATGGTGTTGTCTGGCTGGATGGCTGACAGGTTTGGCCGCCGCAATACGCTGGGGGCCATGGCGGTACTGATTGGCCTGTTCAGTTTTGCTGCGCCCATGCTGCTCAGTGGCGGCACAGCGGGCCAGAACGTCTTCATCCTGGTGGGCTTTGCACTGCTGGGGCTGTCCTATGGGCAGTCCTCAGGCACCGTCACGGCCAACTTCTCACGCCGTTTCCGCTACGTGGGGGCGGCCTATTCAGCCGATCTGGCATGGCTGCTGGGTGCGGCCATGGCACCATTGGTGGCCTTGTACCTGTCTTCGCATTTTGGCCCTATCGCCGTGGGCGGGTACTTACTGTCTGGCGCTGTCTGTACGCTGGTAGCTTTGGGCATTAACCGCGCCCTGGAGACAGCGCGCAAGTAGCCATCCGCAGCGCCACCAGTTCCCCAAAGGGCTTGCCACGCTGGCAAGCCCTTTTTTGCTTACCAGCATATCTGCAGGCACATTCCCTGCGGTGACCGACAAACGGGGTGCGCCTGCCTAGAATGATTGGCCGCTTTGTTTTTGCACCCAACACCGCACACCATGACCCAAGGCCTGATTCGCATCCGTGGCGCCCGCCAGCACAACCTGCAAAACCTGGATCTGGACATTCGCACCGGCGAATTAACTGTGGTCACAGGCCCCAGTGGTTCGGGTAAGTCGAGCCTGGTATTCGACACGCTGTTCGCCGAAGGCCAGCGCCGCTATGTCGAAACCTTCAGTGCCTATGCGCGCCAGTTCCTCGATCGCATGGACAAACCCGCAGTAGACCGTGTGGAAGGCGTTCCGCCCGCGATTGCGATCGACCAGACCAATCCGGTGCGCAATTCACGCTCCACCGTGGGCACGATGACCGAGCTCAATGACCACCTCAAGCTGCTCTTTGCCCGCGCGTCCCACCTGTTCGACAGCCAGACCACACTGCCGGTGCAGCATGACACGGCCGAATCGATTTTTGCAGCGCTGCAAAAACGCGCAGAGCAGGCCGGTGATCCGCGCATTGCACTGACCTTCCCGGTCGAGCTGCCCGCCAACACATCTCAGCAAGAAGTTGAGCAATGGCTGTCCGCCAGCGGCTTTACCAAAGTACAGGCCGAACGCGAAGTGGAACGTGCTGCGCCCACTGAAGAGCCCGTCAAGGGCAAAAAGCCAAAGGCTGCGCCGCCTGAAAAAATCAAGGTGCTGGATGTGGTGGCCGACCGCTTCCGCTTCAGCCGCGTGGAGCGTGCGCGTGCCATGGAAGCCATCGAGGTGGCTCTGAAGCGCGGCAACGGTCACCTGACCGTGTATGTCATGCCCGAAGAGGGCGATGCATACACCTGGCGCTTCTCTCAGGGCCTGCACTGCCCTGAGAGCAACCTCAGCTACACCGCGCCCATGCCTTCGCTGTTCTCGTTCAACTCTGCGGTTGGCGCCTGCGACGCCTGCCGTGGTTTTGGCCGGGTCATTGGCGTGGACTGGGGGCTGGTCATTCCCAACGACAAGCTCACGCTGCGCACGGGTGCCATCAAACCCATCCAGACCCCGGCCTGGCAGGAGATACAGGATGACCTCTTGCGCCACGCAGAGGCAGAAGGGATTCCGCGTGATATTGCCTGGAGCAAGCTGTCTGCCGAGCACAAGCACTGGGTGATTCACGGCTCGCCACTGTGGAAAGGCACCTGGAACAAGCAGTGGTACGGCATTCGCCGCTTTTTTGAATACCTCGAAACCAAAACCTACAAGATGCACATCCGTGTGCTGCTGTCCAAATACCGCAGCTACACACAATGCCCGACGTGCTCAGGGGCACGCCTGAAAACCGAAAGCCTGCTGTGGCGCATGGGCAGCAAAGCACAGGCTGATGCCGTGCTGCCGCCCGAGCAGCGTTTTATGCCTGCGGGCGTGGCATGGAGCCGTGCCCAGCTGGAGGCCCTGCCCGGCCTGTGCCTGCATGACCTGATGCGCCTGCCCATCACCCGGCTGCGCAGCTTTTTTGAAAGCCTGCACCTGGCCAATCAGACGGGTTTGCCAGACGGTGAGCTGCAAGCCCTCAAACTGCTTAACGAAGAAATTGGCACCCGCCTGAAATACCTTGTCGATGTCGGCATTGGCTACCTCACGCTGGATCGCCAAAGCCGCACCCTGTCCGGCGGGGAGGTGCAGCGCATCAACCTGACCACGGCTCTGGGCACGTCGCTGGTGAACACCTTGTTTGTGCTGGATGAACCCAGCATTGGCTTGCACCCGCGCGATATGGAGCGCATCACGCAGGCCATGCACCGCCTGCGTGATGCAGGCAACACCCTGGTGGTCGTGGAGCATGACCCTGCCGTCATGTTTGCCGCAGACCGCATGATCGACATGGGCCCGGGTCCCGGCGCACGGGGTGGACAGATTGTGTTTGATGGCACGCCGCAGGCACTGCGCCATGCCGACACGCTGACCGGGGCCTATCTGGGTGGCCGCAAGCAAGTGGGCTTTGGCGTCAAGCGCATGGTGACCGACGCCACGCCACGCCTGATTTTGGAAGGTGCCCGCGAGCACAACCTGCAAAACCTGCAAGTGAACTTTCCCTTGCAGCGTCTGGTCACGATCACAGG
>Ga0308157_10006234_pt1 | contig 14413 bp, 14 predicted proteins | sample PhyBR1_FD_201035 | JGI IMG/M metagenome (GOLD analysis project Ga0308157, IMG submission 201035) | Phyllosphere microbial communities from UC Gill Tract Community Farm, Albany, California, United States - DLSLB.R1 | ecosystem: Host-associated > Plants > Phyllosphere > Unclassified | place: USA...
TATAAGGAGTTGTCACTCCCAATTGCCATTTATGTCACTACGGGAAAAGCCGTCAGCCTTCCACCCCCTTGAAATACTGAGAATACCCGCTTGAATTCTTGACAAATGTGACCGATATGTCGCTGACCCCCTTGGAAATGCGAGTTTATTCAGTCGGGGGTGATTTTCCTCTTCAAAGATGCTATTGACTTTACCGCTCGCTTGACCACATTTCCGCGTTAAACTGCGGTTTGATGGGGGAATGCCGTCGCGGGCTACGAAATTAAACCGCTGTTGACGTTAATAATCAGGAGATAACGACCATTCGCCGACCGTTCAGAGCGACGCCGGTCCAGAAAGACGGACCGCGCTCCAACCGTGATATCCGGGTTCCCCGGGTCCAGCTCATCGATGCCGAAGGCCACAACCACGGCAGCATCCCGACGCAGGAAGCCATTGCAATGGCTGAGGAAGCCGGTCTCGATCTCGTTGAGATCGTGCCGAACGCCGAGCCACCTGTCTGCAAGATCGTGGATCTTGGCAAGCTGAAGTATCAGAATCAGAAAAAAGCCTCCGAAGCGCGCAAGAAGCAGAAAACGGTCGAAATCAAGGAAATCAAGATGCGACCGAACATCGACACTCATGACTATGAAGTGAAGATGAAGGCTGCACAGCGTTTCTTCGAAGAAGGCGACAAGGTCAAGGTTACGCTTCGTTTCCGTGGCCGTGAAATGGCCCACCAGGAGCTCGGTATGAAGCTTCTGTTGCGCGTGAAGGAAGACACTGTTGAAATCGCAAAGGTGGAATCCGAGCCAAAGCTCGAAGGACGCCAGATGATGATGGTGTTGGCTCCGCGCTAACAATAAGTTGCTGCCTTTGAAAAGCCGCCTTCGGGCGGTTTTTCTTTTTCTGGATTATTCCACTTTTCAGAGATCAAGATGAAAACACTTGGCGAACTGGGCAAATATCAGCAACGACGTCGTCTTGCGATTGCCATTGTTATTGGGCTTCTTGTGGTTGCGCTGTTGTTTGTGCGCTCACAATCGACAGGCCATATGCATGAATATATTGAAGCCTTTGGTATCAGCCTCATCGTTGCGGCCATTATTGGTCGCATGTGGTGCACGCTTTATATCGGCGGACGCAAGAGTGCGGAAATCGTGCAAAGCGGCCCTTATTCCATCACGCGTAATCCACTTTATGTTTTCAGTGCCATCGGTGCCATCGGCATCGGCGCGCAAACGGGAAGCATCATCATTGCGCTGGGCTTCGGTGTTCTGTGCTATCTGGCATTTGCCACCGTCATCCGTACCGAAGAGAAGTTTCTGAAGGCGAATTTCGGAAAGCCCTATGAGGCTTATTGCGCAAGTGTTCCGCGATTCTTTCCAAAACTGTCCTTGTTTCGGGACGACAAGGAACTGATTGTAAAGCCCGACCGCATTTATCGCACTTTTACGGACGGCCTTGTGTTTTTCGTCGCCTATCCGTTCTTTGAATTCATCGAATATCTTCAGGATGTCGGTACATTGCCAGTGCTTTTGCGCCTTTATTGATAATTTGGCGGCAACTCGTCCAGATTCACGCTGATTCAGTCCAGTTCGGGCATTGCGTTTTTCAGGCTTTAGGCCTATAAGGCCGCGTTCGAACCGCCCGGCAGGGCATGCCGTGGCGGTTTCGTATGCTTTCTGGACTTGGTCGGTCCGGGAGTCAAACAAGGGTTCCGGTCTTTTGCGGATACGGACGTCGCTTAAACAAGAGGCGTGGAGTGCTGCAAGCACGACGGGGACTAAACAAAGGAGTAGCAAAATGCCCAAGATGAAGACCAAATCGGCTGCTAAGAAGCGGTTCAAAATTACAGGCACTGGCAAGGTTGTAGCTGCGGCTGCAGGCAAGCGCCATGGCATGATCAAGCGCTCGAACAAGTTCATTCGCGATGCACGCGGCACCATGGTGCTCTCGGAAGCAGATGCGAAGATTGTAAAACAGTTCCTGCCTAACGGCCTCTAAGCCGCTGTCCTTTAAGGAGATCATATCATGGCACGTGTAAAACGCGGCGTAACTTCCCACGCCAAGCACAAAAAAGTTCTCGATCAGGCTTCCGGTTTCCGTGGCCGTCGTAAGAATACAATCCGCACCGCTAAGGCTGCTGTTGATCGTTCGAAGCAGTATGCTTACCGCGATCGCAAGAACCGTAAGCGTACGTTCCGCGCTCTCTGGATTCAGCGTATCAACGCTGCTGTTCGTGAGCAGGGCCTGACTTACGGCCGTTTCATCGACGGTCTTGCTAAGGCAGGTATCGAGGTTGACCGTAAGGTTCTTTCCGACATCGCAATTCATGAACCGGATGCGTTCGGTGCGCTGGTTGCGTCGGCAAAGAAGGCTCTCGAGTACCTCAAGAACACCGAGACCCCAAATGCTTTTGAAGGCGCTGTTCGCTAAGCCAGCCGCCTTTCCCGAAGCATACTGATAATTTTGGGAACCCGCGCTGGCTCGGCTGGCGCGGGTTTTTCTTTCGTATCTGGCGGCCTCCGCAAATATCACTGATCAAGAGGCGTGGAGCGGCAAGCTAAACACGAGGCGTGGAGTGCCGAAGGCACGACAGGGACTTAAATCAAGAGGCGTGGAGCGCCTTAGGCGCGACAGGGATTTAGACAATGAGCGATCTTGAACAACTCGAACAAACAATTCTTGGCGATATCGCCCAGGCTGTTGATGAGCAGGCGATTGAAGCGGTGCGCGTTGCTGCATTGGGCAAAAAGGGCACGATCTCTGAGAAGCTGAAAACGCTGGGTTCAATGTCTCCTGAAGAGCGTCAGGCACAGGGCCCGGCGATCAATGGTTTGAAGAACCGCGTCACCGAAGCGCTGACTGAGCGTAAGACCGAATTGCGTCGCCAAGCGATTGCCGCTCGCCTTGAGCGCGAGAAGGTCGACGTGACGTTGCCGGTGCGTGAAAGCGCTGCATCGCGTGGCCGCATTCACCCAATTTCGCAGGTTATCGATGAAATCACTGCAATTTTTGCGGATATGGGCTTCTCGATTGCCGAAGGTCCAGATATCGAGACCGACTATTACAATTTTACGGCGCTGAACTTCCCTGAAGGCCATCCGGCGCGCGAAATGCACGACACGTTCTTCTTCAATGCAGACGAGAAGGGTGAGCGCAAGTTGCTGCGCACGCATACCTCTCCGGTGCAGGTCCACACGATGGAGAAGTTCGCAGCGCTGCGTGACAAGGAAGGTCGTGACGAGCCGATCCGCATCGTCATTCCGGGCAAGACCTACCGCATGGATTCCGACGCCACCCATTCACCGATGTTCCATCAGGTCGAAGGTCTGGTTGTCGATAAGTCGGCCAATGTCGCCAACATGAAGTGGGTGCTGGAAGAGTTCTGCAAGTCCTTCTTCGAAGTGCCTTCGGTTACGATGCGTATGCGTCCAAGCTTCTTCCCGTTCACCGAGCCATCGGTTGAAGTGGATATTCAGTGCGACCGTTCCGGCCCGCATGTGAAGTTCGGTGAAGGCAATGACTGGCTCGAAATTCTGGGCTGCGGCATGGTACATCCGAATGTACTGCGCGCTTCCGGCTACGATCCGGACGTCTATCAGGGCTTCGCATGGGGCATGGGTATCGACCGTATCGCCATGCTGAAATATGGCATGCCTGATCTGCGCGCCTTCTTCGATGCCGATGTGCGCTGGATCAATCATTACGGTTTCCGTCCCCTCGACATTCCGACGCTGTTCGGCGGTTTGAGCGCGTAAAGACAGGAAAGGATAAGCAAATGAAGTTCACACTTTCCTGGCTCAAGGATCACCTTGAAACCGATGCGACGCTGGAACAAATCGTCGAAAAGCTGACCGACATTGGTCTAGAAGTGGATGGGGTCGATGACCGCGCCGCTTTCAAAGCGTTCAAGGTCGCCAAAGTTCTGACGGCTGTTCAGCATCCGGATGCCGACAAGCTGCGCGTTCTCTCGGTTGATACGGGCGAAGGCCAGCCGGTTCAGGTTGTTTGCGGCGCACCAAATGCCCGCGCCGGTCTGGTCGGTGTTCTGGGTCGTCCGGGCGACTACGTGCCGGGTCTTGATGTCACGCTGTCAGTCGGCAAAATTCGCGGTGTCGAAAGCTTCGGCATGATGTGCTCCGAGCGCGAGCTTGAACTTTCTGAAGAGCATGATGGCATTATCGATCTGCCTGATGATGTTCCGGTCGGCACGAGCTTTGCCGCCTATATGGGCCTCGATGATCCGATCATCGAAATTGGTCTCACGCCGAACCGTGCCGACTGCACAGGTATTCGCGGCATCGCGCGCGATCTTGCAGCCGCTGGCCTTGGTACACTCAAGAAGCTTGATGCCGAACCTGCGAAGGGCGAGGGCGTGACGCCTGTAAAGGTTGTTCTCGATCAGGACACCGAGAACCCATTCTGCACCGGTTTTGCATTGCGTCTGGTCAAGGGCGTGAAAAACGGCCCAAGCCCGAAATGGATGCAGCAGCGCCTGAAGGCTATCGGCCTGCGCCCAATCAATGCACTGGTGGATATCACCAATTACGTGACATTTGATCTTGGTCGCCCGCTGCACGTCTTCGATGCGGCTAAGGTCAAGGGCAATCTGACAGTTCGTGCGGCCAAAGACGGCGAAACCATTCTCGGCCTCGACCAGCGAGACTATAAGTTCAAGCCGGGCATGTATGTGATTGCCGATGAAAACGGTCCCGAATCGATTGCCGGTATCATGGGCGGTGAGCATTCTGGCTGTGATGAAAACACCGTCGATGTGCTGATCGAATCTGCTCTCTGGGACCCGCGCATGATTGCACGCACGGGCCGCGAACTCGGCATCGTTACCGATGCACGCTATCGCTTTGAGCGCGGCGTCGATCCGGAAATGATGATCCCGGGTGCGGAAATTGCAACCAGACTCGTGCTCGAACTCTGCGGCGGTCAGCCGACAGTTCTCGACGTGGTTGGTTACAAGCCCTATCAGGCACGCGTCATTGATTTCCCGGTTACAGAAGTCAAACGCCTGACCGGCATCGAAGTGCCTTATGATGCCTCGTTCGATATCCTGAAGCGTCTTGGTTTTGGCGTTGAAGGCGATGGCAAGGTCATCAAGGCGAGCGTGCCAAGCTGGCGTGGCGACGTCGAAGGCAAGGCCGACCTCGTTGAAGAAGTCATGCGTATTCATGGCATCAACCAGATCGCGCCGCAGCCGTTGCCAAATCATGGTGCGGTTAATGGCCGTATCCTGACAACGCTTCAAATCCGCACGCGTCTTGCGCGTCGCACACTTGCTTCGCGCGGCATGATGGAAGCTGTGACCTATTCCTTCATTTCCGACGCGCAGGCCAAAGCCTTTGGTGGCGGCAAGCCGGAACTGAAACTTGCCAACCCGATTGCAGCAGATATGTCGGACATGCGGCCTTCGCTGCTGCCGGGTCTGCTTTCTGCTGCACAGCGCAACGCGGATCGCGGTTTTGGCGATACGGCTTTGTTCGAAGTATCGGGCATCTATGAAGGCGACAAGCCTGAACAGCAGCGTCGTGTGGCTGGCGGCATCCGTCGTGGCACGGCTGGCGTTGAAGGTTCGGGTCGTTTCTGGTCAGGCAATGCGGCAACCGTTGGCGTGTTCGATGCCAAGGCTGATGCATTGGCCGCACTTGAAGCAGCTGGCGCACCAGTTGACCGTATCCAGATAGAAGCCGTTGGGCCTGAATGGTTCCATCCGGGCCGTTCGGGCACGCTGAAACTCGGTCCAAAAGTTGTGCTGGGTTACTTCGGTGAGTTCCACCCGGACACGCTGGAAGCGCTTGATGTATCGGGCAGCCTTTGCGGATTTGAAGTCTACATTGATGCGATTCCTGAGCCGAAAGCTAAGGCAACCCGCACCAAGCCAGCTTTGAGCCTGTCGCAGTTCCAGAGCCTCAAGCGTGATTTTGCGTTTGTGGTGGATGCGAATGTGGAAGCTGGTAGCGTTGTGAAGGCGGTTTCATCTGCCGATAAGAAGCTGATCGCAGGCGTTCAGGTCTTCGATATCTTCACAGGCGCGTCACTCGGTGAAGGCAAGAAGTCCATTGCAGTTGAAGTGCTGTTGCAGCCGCAGGATCGCACGCTGACCGATGAGGATCTCGAAACCTTGTCGAAGCAGGTGATTGCAAGTGTCACCAAGCAGACCGGCGGCGTTCTTCGCGGCTAAATGCAAATGAAAAGCCCGGCGCCAGAGTGTAGATCTGATTCAATCAGATCTACACTCTGGCTACTTATTTTAACGTGCATCTTTGTCCGAAAACCGTTTCACACTTTTCGGGATGCGCTGCACGCCGGGCTTTTTTAACCACGCAGGCCGATGCAATTGCCCCATGGGTCTTTGATCTGGCACATGCGCAGACTGTCCTGAATAGCGAGCGGCCCGCGATAAAGTGTTCCACCAATGGCCATGAAATGCGCGACCGATGCGTCGAAATCATCAACATGCCAGTAAACAACACTGCCTGCAGTTCCTGATGCTACCTTTTCATCTGCAGGAACAATCTCCAGATCGACATTGCCGATTTTCAGATAACTGAAATCGAATGCCTCAAGGTGTGTGAGGACGGCTTGCGGAAAGGCCTTGCGATACCAGTCAATTGCAGCCTCCACATCGCTCACATGCACAAGAACGGCGGATATGATGCCGGTCATGCAGGAACGGCCTGACGCAAAGGCATCGCGAGCATTGCCATATCGATAATCTTTTGAACGGCGCCACGCGAATTGCCGTCGCGGGCTTCGAACGAAATGCTCTGCTGGATCATATGATAGAATTCGGTCATCTGCACGATATCGGTTTCGGCAGGCAGATCGCCTGCTAAAATGCCGCGTTTCAGCCGCTCTGAAAGTCGTTCATGATTGGTGTGGCGGATGACCTGAAGGAACTCCTTAACAGGCACATTTTCCGGTCTGCACTGGATGGAGCTGACGCTGATCATACAGCCGCCTGCAGGGCAGGCAAAGGCACTATCGGCGGTGAGTTCCAGCCATTTGCGCAGGCCGTCCTGAATGGTTGTGGATTTTTCGAGAGCGTCAAATGGAGCAGCACCGATGGTGCGCTGATAATAGTCGACCGCTTCGCGAAACGCCTGCTCCTTGTTGCCAAACGCGGCGTAGAAGCTCGGCGGCGTGATGCCGATTGCCAACGTGAAATCGTTGATCTGAGCGCATTCATAGCCCTTCGCCCAGAAGACTTTCATGACTTTTTCCAGCGCAGCATCGCGATCAAAGCTGCGTGGACGCCCGCGCGGAACCATTTTTCTACCTTTCTGTAGTCATCCCTATATAATTTGCTTGACGCTCCGGAGCAAGGCGATATGAATTATGTAGTATTGACTATATAAATAGGATTCGTCCCATGAACGAAGTGTGTGATTCTGCCCTCGTGGCGGAAGAAGTTGTTGCGTCGCCAAGTGAGGCGCGGGCGATTCCGCTGGTGGTCTATTGTTTGACGCTGGGCGTCTTTGCATTGACCACTTCCGAGCTGATGATTTCAGGAATGATGCCCGTACTTCAGCAAGCTTTCGGGCGTTCCATTTCTGATATTGGCAACCTCATTTCGCTTTACGCGCTGGGAATGATGATTGGTGGGCCGCTGGTAACTGTGCTGTTTCTAGCCCTGAAGATTGAGAACAAGCGTGGCCTGCTCTTCCTGCTTATTTTCTATGCGGCCGCACAAAGCATTGCTGCCTCGACCAGCAATTTCCACGTGATGCTTATCGCACGTGTTCTGACCGGCATGGCTGCGGCAACAAGTTTCGGTCTGATGCTCGCAATCACCGCACAATTGGTTGCGCCTGAACTGCGTGGCCGCGCTTCCTCGCTGGTCTTTGCGGGACTGATGCTCTGCACGGTTCTGGGCGTACCTCTGGCAACCGTGATCACCAACAGTTTTGGTTGGCGGGCAAGCTTCTGGACGATTGTTGTTGTCATCCTCTTCTGCGCCCTTGTTATTGCGCTCAAAATTGAGGCGAAACCGAACCAAGACGAGGTAAATCTGCGCTCCGAACTTAATGAAATGCGTAAGCCAAGGCTCTGGGCAGCCTATGCCACAAGCGCATTGGTGATTGGCGCATCGTTCTCGGTCTATAGTTATCTGTCGCCGATCACAGCGAAATTGGCGGGCTTTCCTGAAGCGCAGCTGCCGTTCCTGTTGGCCATTTACGGCGCTGCAAACATCATCGGCAACTACATCGTTGGTCGCTTTGCCGACCGTCATACGATTGCGGCTATTTTTACTGGCATTCTCGTCATGCTCGCAGCAATGGTGATTTTCGCGCTCTTTGCGGAATTCAAATTTGCAACGGTTCTTGCAATCGTCATGATTGGTCTGACCGGCATTGCGCTCAACCCGGCTTTCATAGCGCGTGTAATGCGGATTGCGCATCCGGGTGCACTGGTCAATGCGATGCATGCATCCGTTATCAATATCGGGCTGGGCCTTGGGCCTTGGGCGGGTGGTCTGGCGCTAGAGTCCGGTTATAGCCTGCACGCCCCACTCTGGGTGGGCGCAATCATGACGCTTGGAGGTCTGCTTACCCTTGCACCCCGCGCTTTGCGTCGAATGTAATTCGTTCAAAGGGCACCCAAAAAAAGCCGGGGTTGATGCCCCGGCTTTTAATTTCGAGAGTCTCTTAATCCTTTGAGAACATCGTCGCGCTCTGTGATGTCGAAACCATCGTGTTGTAATCATTCACGATCCACTGCAGATCGGAAGCGGCGCCGCCTTTGCGTGCGTCACCTTTTGTCTTCTCCAGCTTTTCCTGGAAATCGCGCAGCTTGCCCAGCAGGCTTGCCGGGCGGGATTCAAAGACGTGGAATGAGTTTGGATGTTCTGTCGCATAGTCGTCCATTTCACGGACAGCGGTTGCATAGGAATCCATGGCTTTGCCGAAAGCCTCCATATCGACAATCGGCTTCTCATTTTCAGGCAGCAACTCGACGAGAGCATTGGCGCGGATCATGACATTGCGGACATGCCAGCTGGCTTTTTTGCCCTCTGCCTTTTCAAGCGCATCAAGTTCGGCCAGATCGACCTTGCTCTTTTCTTCGCTCAGCAATGCATCGACACGCTTGCGCTCCTTGGTAAATTCCGGCGCATATTCTGCGATCTGCTTGTGGAATTCCTTGGCACCGGCATATTTGTCGGACTTGTAGTCCTTGCGGTCGTAATACTTGCTGGCCTTCTCGATCACGGGTGCAAGCTTCTGATAGATCGCAATATAGCTCACCATTGCCTCATCGAGAGCAGGCAATTTAGGCTCTGCCGTGATGGCTGCTTCAGCCGCTTCGATCTCGCTGCGTACATCATAGAGCGAGTAAAGACCGTAAACGTTGCGTTCCTTGCCGGTTGGGCCCTTCTTCATGTCGACCCAGCTGTCGTAGCGGTCAAGCGATTCCGAGGCGCGAATGGTTCGGTTAAGAAGCGAAACATAGGCGTTCATCTTGTCAATCGCAGCATTCGGATCAGCCTCTTCAGCAGATTGCGCAAAGGCTGCTACTGGCAAAATGACTGCCAGAAGTGTGAACAGGATCGCACGAGGCGAGAAGCGTTTCATATGATTTTCCCTCTTTGAGCACATTCTAAAAACTGCAAATTGTCTTGAGCATACTTACTTTAAAAGCCGGACGTTGTGTCCCCCTCCGACTATTCGCAGGCCCTGCGGTTCTTTGGCCCATTTGTTTGAGGGCCCATTTATTCGCGGGCGCATTTTATTCGCGGGCATTGTCTGGGAGCCAGTTACGCCCGGAACGATTCCTTATGACAGTGATGATTGTCGCGGCGATTGAAAGCACGATCAGATATTCGACGAAGCGGAGTGGTATAACGAACCAGCCACTGATTGTGCGCTCGTTCGCGCCATAAAGATTGATGACCTGAAACTCATAATTCACGCCGGTACTGCCGCCGCCATGCGTGACGATTTCTTTGATTTGAAGGTGGCTGCCGCGGCTTCCCAAAAGCCAGGCGAACGGTTGGTTGTAGATTGGATTGCCACGGCTATCCAAACACATGCCGACGAACGACATGAAAGAAATCATGATTGCCGTAGCTTCCGGCTTTCGCCAGTCAACTTTGGTGAACCAGAATATAGCGGAGCAAACCATGAGAACAAAAATGCTTGCGACACCATCAATGAAGATGACGCCGTAGATTCCATACATCAGGCCCACTCCCGCAAGGGAGAAGCAAGCAATGACAGCGGCGGCGATGGCAAATATGCCAAGCACTTTCGTTATGGTTCCTGTTTGCATGGCGGGCACAGAGCATGCGGAAGCAAGAAAGACAAGCTTTATTAGAGTCTTCTACTTTGCGGAGATGTTCGCATGAATATGCGTGTGTTCTCAGAGAGAAGGCCATTGAAGACGGTCAGTAAAGAGAGGCGGAGATGATCCCGCCTCTCGAGGTCAATTAGAATTCTAGTTCGAACAATCAGAGCCCGGTCATGGCGAGCGAGGCATCGGTATAACGTTTGCCTGCAATCTTCTCAGAATCGAAAAGCGTGTTGAGCCGGTCAAGCTCTTCGGTGGTCAATGTCACGTTGGTTGCTTCCGCATTGTCTTCCAGATGGTTAATCTTGCGAGCCCCGGGAATAGGAACGATGTAATCGCCCTGATTGAGTACCCAGGCGAGTGCCAGCTGGGCCGGAGTCACCTGCTTTCCACGTGCAATCTCGGCAATCAGATCGACCTGTTTGTTGTTGGCTTCAAGATTGCCCGGCTGGAAGCGCGGAAGCGTCTTGCGGAAATCATCCTCTGCCAGATCGGATTGCGAACGCACCTGTCCCGTCAACATGCCGCGACCAAGCGGGCTATAGGGTACGAAGCCTATACCAAGTTCGGCACAGAGTGCCAAAACCTCCTGTTCAGGATCACGCGTCCAGAGTGAATATTCGTTCTGGAGAGCGGCAATCGGGTGAACTGCATGCGCACGGCGGATCGTCTTTACGCCCGCTTCGGAAAGGCCGATCGTGCGAATTTTGCCTTCATTGATCAGGTCCTTCATCGTGCCGATTACATCCTCGATGGGAACGTTTGGATCGACGCGATGCTGATAAAAGAGATCAATTGTTTCAATACCGAGGCGCTTCAAAGAAGCTTCGGCCACGGCACGGATATTTTCGGGGCGGCTGTCCACACCAACCGGCTTGCCGTCTTCAATCTTGAAGCCGAATTTCGTGGCAATGGTTACTTTATCGCGGAAAGTCTTGAGCGCCTTGCCCAAGAGCTTTTCATTTTCATAGGGGCCATAAACTTCAGCCGTATCGAAGAATGTGATGCCCAGATCAAAAGCACGGTGCAGTGTACGAATGGCATCCTGTTCTTCTTGTCCACCATAGGCATAGCTCATGCCCATGCAGCCAAGGCCGATTGCGGACACAGTCAGTTCCTGGCCAAGCTTGCGCGTTTTCATCGGTATTCCTTTCGGGACGAGTTCTGAAATTCGAATGTCTGCACATGTATGCAGAACAAAGCGCGGAAACCCCGAGAGGCAAGAGGTGCGTAAGGGGAATGCAATTGCGGGGTTTCCGGTGAGGCAGAAACTACGCCCAGAATCCGTGTTCGATAATACCGATTTATTTTCACGGGTTATTCTATATTTTAGAACAATGAATCGAAATCAGCTTTCCCAACTTGCAGTTCTGGCCGCTGTTGCAGCCCATGGCAGTTTTCGTGGTGCGGCGAGAGAATTGTCGATTGCGCCATCGGCTGTCAGCCATGCCGTTGCAGCTCTCGAAGATAGCCTTGGTATCCGGCTTTTGTCGCGCACCACGCGCAGCGTGGCGCCCACCGATGCCGGACGCCAATTGCTGGAGCGACTTGCGCCCGCGCTTGAGGAAATTCATCAGGCTCTCGGGGCGGCGATAGAAGCGCGTGAGCGCCCTGCAGGAACGCTGAGAATCACGCTGCCGCATATTGCGGCGCAGTTTGTCATTGCACCGCGGCTTGGAGCGTTCGCTGAAGCCTATCCGGATATTACCCTTGATCTGACAGTCGAAAGCGCTTTTACCGATATTGTATCGGCGGGCTTTGATGCAGGCATGCGGCTCGGTGAAAGTCTTGAAGCGGATATGGTCTGCGCACGTCTGACCAGTGATCTGCGGGCAGCAATCGTCGCGTCGCCTTCCTATCTAGCAACTGCACCTATTCCCAAGCATCCCAACGATTTGATGCAGCATCGTTGCGTGCGTCATCGCTTTGCCAGTGGCCGCATATATCGCTGGGAGTTTGAAAAAGCGGGTGAGGAACTGGAAATTGCCATCAACGGCTCGCTCATCCTTAACGATGACAGACTGATTCTCGACGCTATTCTTAACGGTGCCGGTCTTGCCTATCTATTTGAGGACCATGTCCGCGAGGCATTGAAAGACGCTCGGCTTGTCAGAGTGCTTGAAGACTGGTGCCAGCCTTTTGCCGGGCTTTATCTCTATTATCCAAGCCGCCGCCAGATGCGGCCTGCCTTGCGCGCATTCATTGATTTCTTTCGCGGATCTTATGAGATGCAGCACCGCTTTCTGGGGGCGTGAGATTGGACCATCTTCGTTACTCAGGCCTTTCTGAAAAAGCAAAGAAGGAGCATTTCAGCAGGCTCATCCAAGCTGATCCGGTTCTTTGGGATGCGCTACATCGTGTACGCAGTCTCAACCTTTCCGATTGGTGGCTTGTATCGGGAGCGCTCTATAATTCTGTGTGGAACGCTTTGACTGGACGCGCCCATGGCTATGGTATCAAAGATTTCGACGTCGCATATTTCGATGATCGGGATATTTCGTGGAAAGCTGAGGATAAGGTCATTCAGGCGGGTACGTCAGTCTTTGCAGGTTTCCCTTTGCCTGTCGAAATACGCAATCAGGCTCGCGCACATCTATGGTTCGAAAAGCGTTTCAATAAGCCCTATATGCCGCTTCGTTGCGCATCCGAATCGATAGAGCGTTATGCAGCTATTGCGCATTGCGTGGGTGTCCGTCTGGAAATTGACGGCAGGCTCACTATTCACGCTCCTTTTGGGTTTGATGATATTTTTTCGTTTCGTATTCGGCCCAATCGTGCCATCGATAACCGCGAAACATATGACATCAAGGCTCGTCGCGCGTTGGAACACTGGCCCGAACTGATTGTTCAGTGCTGGGGCGAACAAGGTTGAAGCCGATATAGATAAGGGAATAGCATGTTTCGTTGGGGTATTCTTTCCACCGCCAAGATTGGCGTCACGCAGGTCATTCCGGCGCTGTGTGCTTCCGATAATGGTGTGGTTCATGCGATTGCCAGCCGCGATCATGCACGCGCTCGCGCTGTTGCTGACCGTTTTGGCGCGCCGCTCGCCTTCGGTTCCTATGAAGAGCTGCTGGCAAGTGAAGAAGTGGATGGCGTTTATATCCCGTTGCCGACTTCGCAGCATATCGAATGGACATTGAAGGCGGCTCAGGCTGGCAAGCATGTGCTTTGTGAAAAGCCGATTGCTTTGAAAGCCGACGATATTGATCAGCTGATTGCGGCACGCGACAAACACAAGGTCATAATCGCAGAAGCTTTTATGGTCTATTACCACCCGCAATGGATCAAGCTTCGCTATCTTCTCGCGGAAGGTGCCATTGGGAGATTGCGCCACGTGCAGGGCGCATTCAGCTATTTCAACGACGATCCGGGCAATATGCGCAATCAGCCGGAACTCGGTGGCGGTGCGCTGCCCGATATTGGCGTGTATCCGACGGTGGTCACGCGGATGGTAACGGAAAAAGAGCCGCTCTCGGTTCAGGCTTCGGTCGAGTTCGATCCGAGGTTCGGCACTGATCGCTATGCGAATGTATCTGCGCGATTCGATGGCTTTGACTTGAGCTTCTATGTTGCAACCCAGCTCGCTGGTCGCCAAACCATGGTTTTCCACGGCGATAAGGGATTTATTGAGGTTCACGCGCCATTCAACACCGGCAAATATGGCCATGGCCGCATTACGCTCTATAATGCAGGACATACGGAGGCGACTGAATGGTCGTTCTCCGATACAAACCACTACCAGCTTCAGGCTGAAAACTTCGTGCGGGCCACGAAGGGCGAAGGCGTGATGCTGTTTTCTTTGGAAAACTCGAAGGCAAATCAGAAATTCATCGATGCGATTTATATGGCGGGTAAAAGCAACGGTTTCGTAAACGTCTAAGAGAACCGTAAATTTTGACAGGCAGGAATCTTTCGCTCTCACACAGCTTGTGACTTGCAGTGAAAAACAGCCTTTCTTATATACGCCACGCACGAGGCTTTGATGACAGGCCCGGTTGGTCAATGGTGATCTTCCGTACCGCAACCTTGAAGCAAGCATTGTGAAATCGATAGGAGCCGCTTATGGAACGCTCGGTAGAGGTCCTGGCGGTTTGCTGAATGGAGAGAAATATGGCTAAAGTTATTG
>Ga0308157_10006236_pt1 | contig 14412 bp, 12 predicted proteins | sample PhyBR1_FD_201035 | JGI IMG/M metagenome (GOLD analysis project Ga0308157, IMG submission 201035) | Phyllosphere microbial communities from UC Gill Tract Community Farm, Albany, California, United States - DLSLB.R1 | ecosystem: Host-associated > Plants > Phyllosphere > Unclassified | place: USA...
AGTACGCGATGGGCGAAGCCAGGGTGAGGGTGTGGTTGGCCACGCTCATCGGACTGAACACCGGGCCGCCTTCCGCCAATTGCAGCACATAGGCCAAGCCCAGCAGCAGGTTGCCTATCGCGAAGCAGTCCATGCCCATCTTCTTGCCGTGCAGGCGTTTGCTGATGAGAAAGAACATGACCGAGAAGCACAGCAGGTGTGCGCAAAGCATGCCGACGAGAATGGAGGCAACCATGGGACGGTGAAAGCGAACAGAGAAGAGGGAATGGCCTACGCAGGGGGCGATGGTGACTGAAAAGCGCGGAAATGGGGACGGTGCAGGGTGCAAAAGCATCCCACCAGTACTTTGAAGGCGTGGAGTCCACGCCCTCCCTTGGGCAGCAGCCCCAGAAAACAACCCGTGGAGTCATGCCCCGCTGCCCTGCCAAAGGCCATAAGGATCATGTGCCCCCGGCCAACGTACCCTCGGAGCAGCCCATTGAAAGGCGACTTCTCCACGTCATGACAAGGCGACTCTCGATCCCGAGCCGTTGATGGGGCCATTACACCGTGATTCAGTTACAGCGGAAGCCGCCATCTCTTCTGAGCTGGAGGAGCTACCACTGAGTATCCCGGTTACCAAAGACACTGAACGGCGTTACGCCCCGCCTCACAACCTGTTGCCATTGCGGGTTAACCACCATGCGCAAACGTTTGCGCAAACGTTTTACGTCGCTATCATCCGCAGCCTCGGACGCGACGAAAGCAGTCGTCCGTTCGATATTCCATGCCTTGCCGCACACAGGAGACACCATGCAGTTCACCCGCCGTTCCGTTCAGACCGCCGCCGCCATCGCCGTTCTCGGCAGCTTCATGGCCAGCCCCGTGTGGGCGCAGGACAAGCCCAAGATCGCGCTGGTGATGAAGTCGCTGGCCAACGAGTTCTTCCGCACCATGGAAGACGGCGCCAAGGCGCACCAGAAGGCACACGCCGGCGAATACACACTGATCGCCAACGGCATCAAGAACGAAACCGACACCGCCGCGCAGATCAAGATGGTCGAGCAGGCCGTGGCCCAGAAGGCCAGCGCCATCGTGCTGGCACCGGCCGACTCCAAGGCGCTGGTGCCCGCCGTCAAGGCGGCCATCGACAAGGGCGTGATCGTGGTGAACATCGACAACCAGTTGGACGCCGACGCGCTGAAGGAAAAGGGCATCAACGTGCCCTTCGTCGGCCCCGACAACCGTGCCGGCGCCAAGCTGGTGGGCGAATACCTGGCCAAGCAGTTGAAGGCGGGCGACAAGGTCGGCATCGTGGAAGGCGTATCCACTACGTTCAATGCGCAGCAGCGCACGCTGGGCTATCAGGACGCCATGAAGGCCGCCAACATCAACGTGGTGAGCGTGCAGTCCGGCCAGTGGGAAATCGAAAAGGGCAACACCATTGCCGCCGGCATGCTGCGCGAGCACCCTGATCTGAAGGCCTTGCTGGCCGGCAACGACAGCATGGCGCTGGGCGTGGTCGCCGCCGTCAAGGCTTCGGGCAAGGCCGGCAAGGTGCAGGTGGTGGGCTACGACAACATCCGCGCCTTGAAGCCCATGCTGGCCGACGGCCGCGTGCTCGCCACGGCCGACCAGTTCGCCGCCAAGCAGGCCGTGTTCGGCATCGAGCTGGCCCAGAAGGCGCTGGCCGCCAAGACGCCGCAAGCCCAGCTGCCTGCGTTGGTGAAGACCGACGTCGTGCTGGTCACCAAGGACAGCAAGTAAGCCCTCGTGGCGAACGAAGCGCCTCTGGCGTCGTCGTGTCCTGCCGTACGTCCCGTGCGGCCTGCGACGCGGCGCCTCGCCAGAACCGATTCGCTGCGCTTTGTTCACCGCTCGACGATTGAGTAACCCCTGCCGCCCACCGCCATGCCCCGCACCACTGACCCCGCCACCCAGCCGCTGCTCTCCGTCGAAGGCGTGGGCAAGGACTACACGGCCACGGTGCTGGACGGCGTGACGCTGGCCCTGAACGCGGGCGAGGTGCTGGCGCTGACGGGCGAGAACGGCGCGGGCAAGAGCACGCTGTCCAAGATCGTGTGTGGACTGGAGTCCGCCACGCGCGGCAGCCTGCGCCTGGCAGGCCAGCCCTATGTCCCCACCTCGCGCCGCGATGCCGAGCGCCAAGGCGTGCGCATGGTGATGCAGGAGCTGGGCCTGGTCTCCACGCTGACGGTGGCCGAGAACCTGCTCATGGGCCGCCTGCCGCACCGCGCCGGCTGGCTCCAGCGCGACGCTCTGCACACCGCCGCCCATGCGCAACTGGCCAAGATCGGCTTGCAGCACATCGACCCGGCCACGCCGGTGTCGGCACTGGGCATCGGCCAGCAGCAGATGGTGGAGATCGCCCGCAACCTGCAGGACGACACACGCATCCTGATCCTGGACGAACCCACGGCCATGCTCACCCCGCGTGAGACCAACTACCTGTTCGAGCAGATCACCCGCCTCACCGCGCGAGGCGTGGCCATCGTCTACGTGTCGCACCGGCTGGAAGAACTGCGCCGCATCGCCGACCGCGTGGCCGTGTTGCGCGACGGCCGCATGGTCGACGTGCGTCCCATGGCCGGCCTGTCGGAAGACGACCTGGTGCAGCGCATGGTGGGCCGCTCGGTGAACGACCTGGAACACCGTCCACGCCGTGTGGCCGGCCCGGTGGTGATGCGCGTGGACGGCATCGGCCGCGCTGACGTGGTGCAGAACGTGAGCCTGGAACTGCGCGCGGGCGAAGTCTTCGGCATTGCTGGCCTGGTGGGCTCGGGCCGCACCGAGCTGCTGCGCCTGCTGTTCGGCGCCGACCGGGCAGACCGCGGCGAAGTCACGCTGCACGAAGAAATCAAGCCCAATCAGCCCACAGCGCTTGATACGCAAGCGCAAGCAGCTACAAAGATAGAAGCAAACAACGTTCCGCCGGTGCTGCGCCGCCTGGCACGGGGCTTTGCCTCGCCGCTGCAGGCCATCGCCGCCGGCGTGGGCCTGGTGACCGAAGACCGCAAGTCCCAAGGCCTGTTGCTGGCGCAGCCCATCCGCGTGAACGCCACGTTGTCCGACCTGGGCAGCATCGCCTCGGGCGGCTGGCTGCAGCGCGCCAAGGAAAACGCGCTGGTGCAGGGCTTCGTGCGCACGCTGCGCATCCGTTGCCAAAGCCCCGAGCAGCCCGTGGGGCAGCTGTCGGGCGGCAACCAGCAGAAGGTGGTGTTCGCCCGCTGGCTGCACCGGCCGGTGCGCGTGCTGATGCTGGACGAGCCCACGCGCGGTGTGGACGTGGGCGCGCGCGCCGAGCTGTACGGCGAACTCGACCGTATGGCGGGCGAAGGCCGTGCGCTGCTGATGGTCTCGTCCGATCTGCGCGAACTCATGGCCATGGCCGACCGCATCGGCGTGATGAGCGCCGGGCGCCTGGTCGCCGTCTTCGAGCGCGGCGAGTGGACCGAGCAGTCGCTGCTGGCCGCCGCCTTCTCCGACACCACTGGCCGCAGCGCGGCCGCCGGTGATGCCTCTCCTTCCTCCCCTCGTCCCTCTGCCACCGCATGAACGCCCCCGCCCCCACTCCCTCTACCGCCCCTGCCACGCCCCGCGCACCGTCCGTCTGGCGCAGCCAGCTGGGCACCTACCTGGGCCTGTTCGCGGTGCTGGCCGGCATGGTCGCGCTGTTCTCGTCGCTGTCCGAGTACTTCTGGAGCGCCGAGACCTTCGTCACCATCGCCAACGAGATTCCCGCGCTGGCCGTGATGGCCGTGGGCATGACCTTTGTGCTGATCATTGCGGGCATCGACCTGTCGGTGGGCTCGGTGATGGCGCTGGCCGCAGCCACGTCGGCCGCCGCCATCCTGCAGTGGGGCTGGAGCGTACCCGCCGCCGCCGCCCTGGCACTGGCCACGGGCCTGGTGTGCGGCACCATCACGGGCGCCATCTCGGTGGCGTGGCGGCTGCCCTCATTCATCGTTTCGCTGGGCATGCTGGAGGCCGTGCGCGGCAGCGCCTACCTGGTGACCGACTCGCGCACGCAGTACGTGGGCGACGCCATCTCCTGGCTGGCCGCGCCGTTCTTCGGCGGCATCTCGGTGGCCTTCCTGCTGGCCGTGGCGCTGGTGGTGATCGCGCAGCTGGTGCTCACGCGCACGGTGTTCGGCCGCTGCGTGGTGGGCATCGGCACCAATGAAGAAGCGATGCGCCTGGCGGGCGTGGACCCGCGCCCCATCCGCATCACGGTGTTCGCCGTCACCGGCCTGCTGGCCGGCCTGGCGGGGCTGATGCAGTCGGCACGCCTGGAAGCGGCCGACCCCAATGCCGGCAGCGGCATGGAGCTGCAGGTGATCGCCGCCGTGGTGATTGGCGGCACCAGCCTGATGGGCGGGCGCGGCTCGGTGGTGACCACCGCGTTCGGCGTGCTCATCATTGCGGTGCTGGAAGCCGGCCTGGCGCAGATCGGCGCCAGCGAGCCCTCCAAACGCATCATCACCGGCAGCGTGATCGTGGCCGCTGTGATCATCGACACGCTGCGCCAGCGCCGCGCCAAGGTCTGACGCGCCCGGACCCGGCGCCTTTGCCATGGCCACCATCAAGGACGTAGCCCGCCACGCCCAAGTCTCGGTCACCACCGTCTCGCACGTGGTGAACGGCACGCGCCGCGTCAGCGCGGAAGGCCGCGCGCGCGTGGAAGCAGCGGTGCGTGCCCTGGGCTACGTGCCCAGCGCCATCGCGCGCAGCCTCAAGAGCAACAACACGCGCACGCTGGGCATGCTGATCCCCAACAGCTCCAACCCGTACTTCGCCGAGATCGTGCATGCGGTGGAAGACCGGGCCTTCGGCGCCGGCTACAACGTCATTCTGTGCAACACGAACGACGAAGCGCATCGCCAGGGCAGCTACCTGCAGGTGCTGGCCGAGCGCCGCATCGACGGGCTGATCGTGGTCTCCACGGGCCAGGACGCCACGCTGCCCACGCAGCTCGCCGGCCTGTCGGTGCCCACGGTGCTGGTGGACCGCGAGATCGAGATCGCCGAGCAGCCCTGCGACCTGGTCGAGACCGCCCACATGCAGGGCGGCCTGCTGGCCACGCAGCATTTGCTGGAGCAGGGCCACCGCCGCATCGCCTGCATCCACGGCCCGGCCGGGCTGCGCCCGAGCGAGCAGCGCATTGCCGGCTGGCGCAATGCCTTGCAGGCGGCCGGCCACGGGCACGGCGACGACCTGCTGTGGAACGGCCACTTCACCAGCCAGGGCGGCTACGACGCCATGCACGCACTGCTGCGCGCCCCCGTGCCGCCCACCGCCGTGTTCGTCTGTAACGACCTCATGGCCATGGGCGCGCTCTGCGCCGCGCACGAACGCGGCCTGCGCGTACCTGAGGCACTGTCTCTGGTCGGCTTCGACGACATCGAACTCGCCGCCTTCACCAGCCCGCCGCTGACCACCGTCGCCCAGCCCAAGCAACGCATCGGCGCGCTGGCCGTGGACATGCTGCTGGAGCGCATCGACGGCAAGCGCCAGGACACCCGCCAAGTGATGCTGCAGCCCGAGCTGCGCATCCGTTCATCCACTGCGCCCCTCGTGGGCGCCCCTTCAGGAGCTGCGGCATGACCGCCCCACGCATCGCCGTCGTCGGCAGTCTCAACATGGACCTGGTCCTGCAGGTGCAACGCGCGCCCGAAGGCGGCGAGACCGTCATGGGCGACCGCCTGCAGACCATTCCCGGCGGCAAGGGCGGCAACCAGGCCGTGGCCTGCGCGCGCCAGGGAGCCATCGTGTCGCTGTTCGGCCGGGTGGGCAACGACGCCTACGGCCAGGCTCTGCGTGCAGCGCTGGAGGTGGACCACATCGACCACAGCGGCGTGCAGACCGATGCCGACACGACCACCGGCGTGGCCGCCATCACGGTGGACGCGAACGCGCAGAACCGCATCGTGGTGATTGCAGGCGCCAACGGCCGCTTCACGCTGGATGCCGACGCGCTGCTGGCCACGCTGTTCCAGGCCGAGTTCCTGGTCATGCAGTTCGAAACGCCGCTGCCGCAGGTGCTGGCCGCTGCGCAGCAGGCCCGGACCGCAGGCTGCCCGGTGCTGCTGAATCCCTCGCCCATCCAGCCGCTGCCCGACGCGCTGTGGCCCCTGCTGCACACGCTGGTGGTGAACGAATTCGAGGCCGCCACGCTGTCCGGCCACCCCGTCGCCACGCCGGCCGAGGCCGCCATCGCCGCCCAGGCACTGCGTGCACGCGGGCCGGCACAGGTCATCGTCACGCTGGGCGCAGCCGGCGCCGTGGCGGCAGACGCGCAGGGCAGCCGCTACCACCCCGGCCTGGTCGTGCAGGCGGTGGACACCACCGCCGCCGGCGACACCTTCCTGGGCGCGCTGACCGTGGCGCTGTCGCAGCGCCTCACGCTGGACGCCGCGGTGCGCGAAGGCATCCGCGCGTCCGCCCTGTGCGTGACGCAGCATGGCGCCCAGCCCTCCATTCCCACCCGCGCCGCCGTGGCGCAAAGCCCGCAACCGCCCGACTGGACCCCGCTGTGAAACGCACCGCCCTGCTGCACGCCGAACTCTCCCACGCCATCGCCACGCTGGGCCATGGCGACATGCTGGTGATCGGCGACGTGGGCCTGCCGATCCCGCCCGGCCCCCGTCGCATCGACCTGGCGCTCACGCCGGGCATCCCCGCCGTGGCCGATGTGCTGCGCGCCGTGCTGTCCGAGCTGCAGGTCGAAAAATCCGTCATCGCGACCGAGGCCGTGCACCTGAACCAGGGCGCCCTGCCCGACTGGTGCGCCCTGCCCGTCGCGCCCGCGCAGGTGTCGCACGACGAGTTCAAGCGCCTGACCGCCCAGGCCCGCGTGATGGTGCGCACCGGCGAGTGCACGCCGTACGCCAACGTGATCCTGGTTGCGGGCGTGACCTTCTGATCAAAAAAGTGAGCGGTTAATGCTTGCCTATCAAAGGTTTCAGGCCAAAAACACCTGAAACCTTTATGTAGCAGTCGCAAACAGCTATTGTTTTTGATTGAAGCCCCCCGCGCTTTCGGCTGCGTTGCGGGTTTTGGAGCGCGCCACCAGGCGCGCTGCGAGGGTACGCTGGCCTACTTGCCATGCCGTCCATACCGCTCAACCCCGCCCAACCCCACCCCGCCTTGCCTGCTGACATCACCGTGCTGGAGCGCGGCTGGCTGTCGGCCAACAACATCGTCTTCATCGGTCCGGACGCCACCGCCATCGTGGACACCGGCTACTGCGCGCACGCCGACCAGACCGTCGCCTTGGTCGAAGGCACGCTGGACGGCCGCCCGCTGGACCTGCTGCTGAACACCCACCTGCACAGCGACCACTGCGGCGGCAACGCCGCGCTGCAGTCCGTCTGGCCTGGCGTGCGCACGCTCATCCCGCCCGGCCAGGCCGCGCAAGTGGCCGAGTGGGACGCCTGGGCGCTGAGCTACACGCCCACCGGCCAGGACTGCCCGCGCTTTCGCATGGACAGCGTGCTGCAGCCGGGCACCACGCTGCGCCTGGGCGCTCGGGACTGGCAGGTGCACGCCGCGCCAGGGCATGACCCGCATTCCATCGTGCTGTTCGAGCCGCAGGAGGCGATCCTGATCTCGGCCGACGCACTGTGGGAGAACGGCTTCGGCGTGGTGTTTCCCGAGCTGGAAGGCGACAGCGCCTTCGGCGACGTGGCCGCCACGCTCCAACTCATCGAATCGCTGGCGCCGCGCACTGTCATCCCTGGCCACGGCAGCGTCTTCCACGACGTGGTCGCAGCGCTGGCTGCGGCCCGCCGCCGGCTGGACGGTTTTGTGCTCGCACCGCACAAGCACGCGCTCTACGCGGCCAAGGTGCTGCTCAAGTACAAGCTGCTGGAATGGCAGCAGACCACCCTGCCCCAGTTGCAGGCCTGGGCGGCTGCCACGCCTTACTTCGGCATGCTGCAGGCGCGCCACTTCGCCGACCAGCCCCTGCACGAATGGGTCGATGCGCTGGTGAACGACCTGGTGCGCTCAGGCGCCGCCGCACGCGACGGCCAGCACCTCACCAATACCTGACGCTGCGCCGCCAGCGAGACGCACCAGGCTGGCGCACGTGGCCTGCGGAAGCCATGGCCTGTTGCAAATGAGCGACAAGCCGCCCGCATGCACCCCCATCCAGGTCAAAAATCCCCCGAAACGATAATGAGAATAGCTATTATTTAATACATCGGGTTGCAAATGTCTCCGCACTTGCGTGTGCAGCGTTTCCACCCGACCACAGCCAGCCACGCCGCCACCGCCGTATGCACCGCATCGGCCATTTCGTCGCCCGCCAGCCAGACATCTTCACTGTTCACTCCTGGCTCTTCCATGGCGAAATCCAACACATATATCAAAAGCCGCAAACACGCCGCCGCCGCCACCCGCACGCCTACCGCAGGCGTGGTGGCCGCTGCGGCCCTGGCCACCTTCGGGCTGGCCGCACAGGCCCAGACCACCGCGACCTTGCAAGAGGTGCAGGTGCAATCGGCACGCGACACGGGCTATACGCCCGGCACGGTGTCCTCCCCTAAATTCACCCAGCCGCTGGTGGACACCACGCAGACCATCTCGGTGATCCGCAGCGAGGTGCTGAAGGAGCAGGGCGCCACCACGCTCACCGAAGCCCTGCGCAACGTGCCCGGCGTGGGCACCTTCAACATCGGCGAAAACGGCCGCATGAACACCGGAGATGCGGTGTCGATGCGCGGCTTCGACACATCCGACAGCATCTTCATGGACGGCGTGCGGGACCTGGGCGGCATCAGCCGCGACATCTTCAACACCGACCAGGTGGAAGTGTTCAAGGGCCCCGCCGGCTCCGACAACGGCCGCACGGCCGCGTCCGGCTCAATCAACCTGGTGACCAAGCAGCCTCGCCTGGACGACTCCTTCAGCGCCAGCGTGGGAGCGGGCAGCGACAAGTACAAGCGCACGACGGCCGACTGGAACAAGCAGCTCACCGGCCTGCCCGGCGCGGCCTTGCGCCTGAACCTCATGGTCGAAGACTCCGGTGTGCCCGGCCGCGATGTGCTGGAGAACAAGAAGTGGGGCATCGCGCCGTCGTTGGCGCTGGGCCTGGGCACCGAGAACCGCATCTTCCTGAACTACCTGCACGTCAAGCAAAGCAACCTGCCCGACGGCGGCGTGCCCGTGATTGGACTGCCCGGCTACAACGCGGCGAGCACGCTCAGCCCCGCCGTGCGCCAATACCTGAACACGCACCGCGTGAATTCGTCGAACTTCTACGGCTCCAGGGACGACTTCGACGACGCTACCGTCGACATGTTCACCGCCAGGTTCGAGCGTGACTTCTCGGCCGACACCACGCTGCGCAACACCTTGCGCTGGGGCCGCACCAAGCAGCTGTTCACGGCCACGCGCCCGAACGCGATCACCAGCACAGCGGCCGATCCGGCCAACTGGACCATCAGCCGCGGCTCCAACTCGGCCGACACGGTCAACAAGGTGCTGACCAACCAGACCAACCTCACGACCAAGCTCAAGACCGGCGGGCTGGAGCACCGCATCAGCACCGGCCTGGAATTGACACGCGAGGAAAGCGGGTCCGACACCTTGGCCGGCGGCGACTACTCCAGCGTGAACACCAACCTGTGGAATCCCGACCCGAGCGTGACGCGCACGGCCCTGGTCCGCAACGGGGCGTACGCGCAGCGCAAGATCGACACCGTCTCGCTCTATGGTTTCGACACCATCCAGCTGAACGAGCAATGGGCCATCAATGGCGGCCTGCGCGCAGACCACTACAAGCTGCATAGCAAGGCACAGACCTTGGCCACCACCAACGCCACCACCGGTGTGGTCACCCCCGCATCGCTGACGGATCTGGAGAACTCCGACACCCTGTGGAACTGGAAGCTGGGCGTGCTCTTCAAGCCCGCCACCAATGGCAGCATCTACGCCAACTACGCGTTGCAACAGCAACCGCCTGGCACCGTCACAGGCGGAGATGGCATCGGCGGCGGCGTGGTGACCATCACCACCGGCGCGGCGGACATCAACAGCTTCTTGCGCTCGCCGCAGAAGACCAAGACGTTCGAAGTCGGCACCAAGTGGGAGCTGATGGACCAGCGCCTGCTGCTGACGGGCGCCGTGTTCCACACCGAACTGAACAACCAGATCAGCTGCGACTACGTCGGCACCACCGCCACCAACTGCGTGCAGGACGGCAAGAAGACCGTCAAGGGCCTGGAGCTGGGCGCTGTGGGCCAGATCACCAGCAACTGGCAGGTCACCACCGGCCTGACGCTGCAGCGCACGCACACCGACGCCTCTCGCCAGCGCGGCACGGGCACCATTTCCGCCGATGGCTCCAGCGACCTGCCGTTCACGCCCCGCACCGCGTTCACACTGTGGTCCAGCTACCAGCTGACGCCCGAGCTGAGCCTGGGCGGCGGCGGCCGCTACATCGGCAGCATGAAGAGGTCCAATGACGGCAACGTCACCGGCCCGGCCGTCATCGAGTCGTACTGGATGTTCGACGCCATGGCGACCTACCGGGTCAACAAGAACGTGAGCCTGAAGTTCAACGTCAACAACCTGTTCGACAAGGACTACGTGGCGAGCATCAACCGGGGTGGCAACCGCTACTTCCCTGGTGCCGAGCGCTCTTACCGCCTGACCGCCAACTTCGACTTCTGATCGAGGTCAAACGGCCCAGAGGCCTTGCCGGGTACACCGCAAGGCCTCTTTCCCATGGAGAAACGTGCCCATGATGCTGCACATACCCAACGTACTTACCGCGCCCCAAGTCCAGGCCCTGCGCCAGCGCATGGACGCCGCGCCCTGGACCGATGGACGCGAAACAGTCGGCGCCCAGGGCGCCCGCGTGAAGCGCAACCTGCAATTACCCAAGGCCGAGTCCAAGGCGCTGGGCGAGGTCGTGATCCAGGCACTGGAGGACAACCCGCTGTACTTTTCCGCCGCGCTGCCCCTGCGCATGGTGCCGCCCCTCTTCAATCGCTACGAGGGCGGTGGCGAGTATGGCTTTCACGTGGATGGCTCGGTGCAGTCACTGCCCGGCGGCGGCTGGGTGCGCACGGACCTGTCGGCCACGCTGTTCCTGTGCGAGCCCGACAGCTACGAAGGCGGCGAACTGATCGTGAGCGACACCTACGGCGAGCACGAGGTCAAGCTGCCGGCCGGCGACATGATCCTGTACCCCTCGTCCAGCCTGCACCGCGTCACGCCGGTCACACAGGGCATGCGCGTGTGCTCGTTCTTCTGGATCCAGAGCATGGTGCGCAACGACACGCAGCGCTCCATGCTGTTCGAACTCGACCAGACCATTACCCGCCTGCGCGCACAGGGCGAAAACGACGACACGCTGGCGCTGGCCAACCACTATCACAACCTGCTGCGCATGTGGAGCGAGGTGTAGCCACGCGGCCCTGGCGCCCCGACAGGCGGCGCGGGAGGGTCAGTGCTTGAATTGGCTGGAGCAGCCCATGATGTGGTTGCGGCTGCTGGACATGCACTGGTAGAACGAGCGCTTGTTGCCAGTGGACGACTGGCAGTCCCCCGCGCTGTACTTGCCCTTGGCCTCCCGGATCTGCGCCGCCGTGCCGTCGTACGCCGCCTGCGTCATGTAGCCGTCGCGCACGTTCTTCTGCCCGACTTCCAGCATGGTGTCGGCCTGGCTGCGGATGTTGCCGACCGCCGTGGCGCACTGCAATGGCTCGGTCTTGCCGTCGACCGTCGACAGCGACTTCTGCAGCCCCTGGGCGATTTCAGCGACCTCCTTGGGCACCTTCTTCGTGCCGTCGGCGTTGTACTGCACCGCAGAGCCCGACGCTCCACCCGACCCCGCCGCGCCGGTCGATGTGCCATTGGTGCCCTGCAGCTTGAGGGGCGCATCTTCCGCCCGCGCATCGGGCGGCTGCTGACCGTAATGGGTCTTGCCGTTGGCATCCACCCACTTGTAGACCGCCTGGGCCTGCGCCGACAGCCCGCACACCATCACCATCGCCGCCACGGCGATTGTTCGAACAACGTTCACGATCACTCCCTCTCTCATTTTTGTCTGACCGGCCTGGGGGCGCGAAGCCCCTCTGCCACTGCGCCTGATCATAGGTCGCACCGGCCAGCGCGCACTGGACATCTTGTCCAGTAGCCGCCACCGCTGGCACCCACCGTTACGGCAGGTCCTTGTTCACCTCGGGCTGAGCCATGTCACGCGGCCCCACCGTGCCGAGCCGCGCCTTCAGCGACTGCGGCTGGCCGGTCAGGATGGCCGAGTACATCGTGGTGTTGGACAGCACTTTCTTCACGTAGTCGCGCGTTTCAGAGAACGGCACGTTCTCGGCCCACACCGCCGCGTCGAGCAACGGGCCGTTGCGCCAGTTGCGGGGGCGGCCCGGGCCGGCGTTGTAAGCGGCAGCCGCCAGCGCCATGGACCCATCGAAGTCGTCCAGCGCCAGCTTGAGGTACGCCGTGCCGATCATGATGTTGGTGTCGCGGTCGTTGATCTGGTCGGGCGTGAACGTGGTGAGCCCGATCTTGCGCGCCGTCCACCGCGCCGTGGCCGGCATCACCTGCATCAGGCCCGAGGCGCCGACCCCGGAGCGCGCATCCATGATGAAGCGGCTCTCCTGCCGGATCAGGCCGTACACGTACGCCGGGTCGAGCCCGATGGTCTGCGATCGCGCCACCACGGCATTGCGGAACGGCATGGGAAAGCGCTGCGTGACGTCGGTAAAGCTCTTGGTGCGCTCGCTGGTGTTGATGCAGCGGTCCCACACCTCGCGCTGGCAGGCGAAGTCGGCCGCAGCCAGCAATTCGCGGTCGGGCATGCCGCCGGGCGTGTGCAGGTTGGTGGCGTAGTTCCACTCGCGCACGCCTTCGCTGCGCAAGCCCAGCAGGATGGCGTACAGGCCCCGGTTCAGGCTCGGGTTGGCGCGGGCGCCGGCTTTCTCCTCGGGCGTCAGGGGCGCCGGCGCCGCCGGGACGCTGATGCGCTGGCCCAGTTCTTCCAGCGCCAGTTGCTCATAGAAGCCGCTCGGGCCGGCAATGCGCTCCAGCATCTGGCGAATCTAAGCCCGGTCTTCGTCGCCCGGCCGGTTGGCGAGCATCGAGCGCGCCTTCCAGTAGGTCCAGGTGCTGTCCTTGCGCGCCTCGGGGCTCATGGCGTCGATGGCACGACCGGCCACCTTCCACTGGCCGGCGCGCATGGCAGCGCGGACCTTCCAGCCCAGCATGTCGTCGGTCAGGTCAGCATCCTTGGTCACGTTGGCGAAGTAGCCCAGCGCATCGCCGGACAGCGCTATGGCCGACTGCTTGCCGATCACGCCCCACACCCAGTTGCGCTCTTCGGCGCTGAGCTGCAAGCCCCACTTGGCGTCCAGCAACTGGGCCGTGGTGCCCACGTCGCTCATGGCCATCTTGATCAATGCCAGCCCGATCAGCTCCTGGCGGACCTTGCCCCCGGCCGTGGCCCGGCCGGCGAGAAACTTGGCGGGCGAGCCGAGCACATCACGCAGCAGGGGCAGCGCCTCGGGCGCGACGATCTCGACCGCGTTCTGCACTACGCGCGAGCGGTTGGCCTCGGCCGCCAGCCGCGCCTTGCGCCACACTTCAGACGCCTTGATCCGCTTGCTGGCGTACATCTGCGCCGCCGCGTGGGTACAGCCGTCGTCCACCTCGCGCAGCGCGTACCAGTTGCGCAGCACTTCGTCGTCAGCGCCGGCCGGCGCCGTGCCCTTGATCTGGTCCACCGTGAGTGCGTAGCAGCGCACCTCGCGGTCATCCGACATGCGGTACTGCGGGTGCAGTTCGGCGAACTGGGCCCAGTCGCGCCGCTGGCCCACCAGCAGCAGCCAGTCGTTGCGCAGGCGGTCTTCCTGGTAGGAGCCTGCGTAGCGTTGCAGGAAGGTATTCACTTCGGCCGTGGACGCCTCGTTCAACCGGGCCTTCAATTCCCAGTACGCGGCCCAGGGCTCCAGAACGTGGCCACGCGCCGATGGCAGCAACGCGGCCAGTGCCGCCTTGTCGCCCTTGCGGAAGGCTTTCTGCATTTCCAGCACGGCTTCGTCGCCGCGGTTTTGCGCCATGGCAAGGGGTGATGCGGTGGTCAGAACGGCGCCAGCCATGACCGATGTCAGAATCTTGAGCAATTGCATTGGGGACTTATGTGATGGACAAAGCAGCCCTGCGACGCGAACTGGTAGAACAACGCCTCAATTTGCCTGACCGCCTACAGCGGGCAGACCTGTTACAGCGCGTGATGCGCATCTGGCTGGTGGACCGGCCGGACACCGTCATCGGCGCCTACTGGCCCATCAAGGGCGAGTTCGACCCGCTGCCCGCGCTGCACCGCTGGAAGGAAGACGGCGAGCTGCTGGACGAGCCCCTGCGCCGGCGCATCGGCCTGCCGGTGGT
>Ga0308157_10006237_pt1 | contig 14407 bp, 10 predicted proteins | sample PhyBR1_FD_201035 | JGI IMG/M metagenome (GOLD analysis project Ga0308157, IMG submission 201035) | Phyllosphere microbial communities from UC Gill Tract Community Farm, Albany, California, United States - DLSLB.R1 | ecosystem: Host-associated > Plants > Phyllosphere > Unclassified | place: USA...
TAAAGAAGATAAGAAAATCATTTCGCGTAAGCAAAATCAAATTAAATATTTAGAATTTATTGACAATAAAAATCAGCTAAGATCTTTTGCATTCATGCCTGAATTGAAAGAAAAAAATATAGCAGAAATTAAAGCTAAAGGAAGGATAAATTATTATTTAGTTCATTCAAATAAAGATATTGTAGCCGCATCACATGGCAGAGCTTTTATTGAAAAAGATGGTAAGTGGATGAAACATAAAAAGTGGATCAATAAAGATTATTTAAAAATGATACAATCGTTAATTATTGATGAACCTGATTTGGCTGAAAAATTGAATGTTGACGAAATATCTCAAACAGAAATTTTCGAAATATTAAATATCTATAATTCAAGAAAGAACTAAATCTTCAAACTACTTTCAAACGGAACACGATGAATCAAACTTCGTCCTAAAGTAACTTCGTCGGCATATTGCAGTTCGTCACCAACGGCAATTCCACGCGCAATGGTCGATGTAATAATTTCGTAATCTTTAATCTGTTTGTAAATATAAAAGTTGGTTGTGTCGCCTTCCATAGTAGAACTCAGCGCAAAAATAATTTCGGTAACACCACCGTTTTTAACTTTATCAATTAACGGTAAAATGTTTAACTGACTAGGACCAACACCATCAATCGGAGAAATCTTTCCGCCCAAAACATGGTAAATTCCTTTGTAAAGCTGTGTGTTTTCTAATGCCATTACATCACGTACATCTTCCACCACACAAATTATAGAATGATCGCGCGACGGTTTTTCGCAGATTTCGCACAAATTAGTGTCCGATATCGCATAACAGCTTCTGCAGTATTTAATCTCGTTTCGCAATAAATCCAACGCCGTTGTTAAGCCGGTAGTTTGCTCAATTGGCTGGCGTAGTAAATGCAAAACCAGGCGTAATGCCGTTCTTTTACCAATTCCGGGCAATTGCGCCATTTCGTTCACTGCGTTTTCTAATAATTTCGAAGGAAAATCCATTCTGCAAAATTAATAAATTTACTTGAAAATTAAAGGTGCGTTTTCAATACCGCAACAATAAAATATTTATTTTTGAGAAAATTTTAAGAAATGACTCCCATTGTAATTTTAACCATATTAATCATATATTTCGGTATCTTAATTGGTATATCGCATTTTGTAAGCCGTAAAGACAGTAGTAATGCTGCGTTTTTCTCGGCAAATAAAAATTCAAAATGGTATTTGGTGGCATTCGGAATGATCGGTACGGCGCTTTCAGGCGTAACCTTTATTTCTGTTCCGGGCGAAGTTGGTGCGCCAAGCGGTGAACAATTCAAATATTTCCAGTTTGTTTTGGGAAATGCAGTTGGTTTCATTGTCACGGCAACCGTTCTGTTACCGTTATATTATCGATTGAATTTGGTTTCGATCTACGAATATTTCGAAAAACGATTGGGTTTTTACAGTTACAAAACCGCTGCAGCTATATTTTTAATCAGTAGAACCATTGGCTCAGCTTTTCGTTTGTATTTGGTGGTTATTGTTTTTCAGCGATTTGTGTTCGATGCCTTTGGAATTCCCTTTGCAGTAACCGGCTTAATTTCACTCGCCTTAATTTATGCATATACCTATAAATCAGGCTTAAAAGCTATTATTATTACCGATACCTTGCAGACGTTTTTCTTGATAAGTTCGGTTATTTTAACCATTATTTTTATTTGTTACAGTTTAGATTTAAATGCAATTGAAGCTTTTGAAACTGTTAAAAACAGCAGTTACAGTAAAATTTTCTTTTGGGAAGATTTTGTAGATAGTCGTTTTCATTTCATTAAACAGTTTTTGGGCGGAATGTTCGTAACCATTGCAATGACAGGGTTAGATCAAGATTTAATGCAGAAAAATTTAAGTTGCGCCAATATTAAAGATGCACAGAAAAATATGTTCACTTTTACCGGGATTTTTGTTTTGATCAATATCTTTTTCTTGGGAGTTGGTGCGTTGCTTTACATTTATGCCGATGCAAACGGAGTTTCAGTTCCTACCGATTTCGTAACAGGAAAACCTCGTACCGATTTGCTTTTCCCTGAAATTGCCTTTCATCATTTGGCATTAGTTCCTGCAATTGTCTTTTTATTAGGATTGATCGCTGCTACTTTTGCTACAACCGATTCTGCTTTAACGGCTTTGACAACTTCTTTTTGTATTGATTTTTTAGGGATGGATAAACCTGAGAATGTTCATAAACCTAAAAATGTAATGGTTCGGAAAATTGTTCATTTAATTTTCTGTTTGATTATGTTCGCGGTTATTGTAATCTTTAACATAATAAACGATGCGTCTGTAGTAAGTATGATTTTTAAAATAGCTTCATACACTTACGGACCGTTGTTAGGATTATTCACTTTCGGAATGTTTTTCAAAGCTCGAAAAGTTCACGATAAGTTAGTCCCACTTATCTGTTTAGTTTCGCCATTTATTACCTTATATATAAGTAACAATTCCAAAACATTATTCAACGGATACGTTTTCGATAACGAATTAATTATTGTAAACGGCTTAATAACCTTGATATTACTGCTGTTTATAAGCTTTAAACAAAAAACCGAACTTAATTTGTCTACATATAGAAACATGGACAAGTTATAAATTATATGATAATAATAATTTACTAATCAATAATGATTTGAGAATCAAATGATTGATTGTTTATATGCTCTAAAATCTGATATATTCTCTATTTTTCTAAAAATATAAACCCACCAAAATGCAGGGTGGGTTTATATTAATAATTGATTTATGTATTAATGTATATAGTTACTTTAATTAATATATAGGTTTTTTTCCTACACATTATCTAATAATTTATAACACACTTTAATCGTGTTCCGGCCAAACCAATTTATCGGTATCGTATCCAAAACTTTGTGCCTTTAAAACAAAATATTGCCTTACAATTTCGGGCATGGTTTTCTCTCTTGACAAAATCCACATATAATCGGTATTCTTTCCAAAAACAAGCGCATACTGATAGTCGTTTGTAATTTCAACCACATTGTATTCGTCATAAAAAGGTCCCCAAAACGAAACTTTTAATGCACCTGTATTTTTTTTACGCGACTTTGCTTTTCCTTCCGCAATTTCCCATTCTTCCTTTACGTAATTCCAACCCTGATTAACTACCTTAATAGAATTGTCTTTGTTTAAACTGTAATGCGCTGTGGTATTGTCCAAATTTTTTTCGTGACGAAAATCTAAACGGGCAATTTCGTACCATCTGCCTAAATACCTCATGGTATCAAACGGAGTTACAACAGTAATATCGTCGTTTTTTTTTCTGTTTTTTAACATCATGTAGGCAACAGATCCAATACCTACGGCACCTGCTGTTAATAAAATTTTCTTTCTTTGCATGATTTTTTCTTTTAAAGTTACAAAAAAAGATGCGTATAATCAAAATCGCACTTATAAAGAATTAGTATATTTGATCTTTAAACGATATTAAATACCAAATGGGAGTAGCAGAATTATTAATGAAACGCAAGCAGGAATTGGCTGCCAAAAATATAAATGAAGGAGAAATTTTTAGAACGAATTTTGCTTCTGAAGCGAATGTTGTGAATTTAGAAAGCGGTGTATTGTATAAAATTATAGAAGATGGTTCGGGTATTTTACCAACTATTGACAGTAAAGTTCGTTGCCATTACCACGGAACAAATATTTACAGCGAAGTGTTTGACAGTTCTGTTGATAGAGGTAAACCAGCCGATTTTCAGATTAATAAATTAATAAAAGGTTGGCAAGAAGTAATGCCATTGCTAAAAGTTGGATCAAAAGCTAAAATTGTAATTCCCCCCGATGCTGCTTATGGCGATCAACAAATTTCAAAAGAAATTGGCCCACACAGCACATTGATTTTTGAAGTAGAATTGTTGGAAGTTTTATAAAAAGATCATTTTAAAACTAATCTTTTGTTTTAATAGATTTGCTAATAGAACTACTAAATTATTTTTCATTCATACATCATATAATAAAGTGTAGAAAATTGTACGTTGGATTTACTTGCCAAATTTTTTAAAATAACTAAATTGTACTTCTAAAACATTTATAAAGCATGCTTCAGATTATTAACCAAATTTTTGAAATAGAAAAAAAATCTAGCGATCAAAGCATTTCCATCTTTGAACGAAATTTTGAAAGAATACATCATGAACTCCAAGAAATGGGATACACTGTGAGTAATCCGTTAGGAAAATCCTATGATGCAAGAGATACTTCGGTAGAAGCCAATATTGTTGGTAATTCTTCAAATCCCATCATTACCAAAGTTTTAAAGCCAGCCATTTTTCAGAACGATGGTACAGGAATGATATTGTTGCAAAAAGGAATTGTAATTGCTGAATAATATGGGAACTATTAATTTTGGAATAGATTTAGGAACAACCAATTCAGGAATTGCAAAATTCACAAACGGTAAAGTAACTATTTATAAAAACCCGGTAGGGTTTAGCGATACGCTACCTTCTATTGTTGCTTATAAAAAAGGCAGAATATTTATTGGCGACAAAGCCAGAGAGCTTTTAAAAGCCACTCATTTAGATGTGTTTTCATCCTTTAAAAGAAAAATGGGAACCGAACATTTATACCACATAGCCGATACTCAAGAGCAAAAAAGTCCTGGAGAATTATCGGCAATGATTCTTAAAGAACTGCAAAGCTTTGTGCAAGACGAAAAACCACAAGCTATAGTTATAACAATCCCTGCTTCTTTTGATACTGTGCAATCTAATGCTACAAAAAAAGCAGGTTTATTGGCTGGTTTTCAGCAAGTGGTGCTTTTACAAGAGCCAATTGCAGCTTGCTTGGCATATGCTAATTCTCAAGAGCAAGACCAAACACAAGAAAAAAACTGGTTGGTTTACGATTTTGGCGGAGGCACTTTTGATGTGGCTTTGGTAAAAATAAACGAACGCGAACTAAAAATTACCGATCACGAAGGAAATAATTTCCTTGGAGGTGTTGATTTGGATCATTTAGTTATTGAACAATTATTTGTTCCGAAAATTGAAGAAGTTTTACAAGAACAGAATTTATTTAAAAAACTAATAACAAAAGAAAATAATTTCTATGCAAAACTATATTACGAATTATTATACAAGGCAGAAGAAATTAAAAAAGAATTGTCTGTAAAAGAAGTTATCCATACCGAACTCGAATTAAATGACGGCGACCATTATATTGATTTTGAAATTTCTAGAACACAATTTAACAAGGTAATTTCTCCTAAAGTAGATGAAACCATTGTGCTTATACAAAAGCTTTTAGAAGACAATCAAAAAACATCAAATGATATTGAACGAATTATTTTGGTGGGGGGCACAACATACATTCCGTATATAAGAGAGTATTTGCGTCAGGTTTTTGGTATCATGGTGGATCATTCTATTGATCCAACAACCGCTGTAATGGTTGGGGCTGCATATTTTGCAGGAACTAAAGAAATACACGCAGATTTAATTGAAATCAATTCAGACATTCAAAATAGTGAAAATCAATCAAAAAATAGTATAGATTTAAAGTTGATTTACGAAGTAAACACGCAAGACAACGAAGAACTTTTAGTGGGAAATGTTTTGGGTGATTTTGATGGATTTTACCGCATTATACGAAAAGACGGTGGTTTTGACACGGGTTTAATGAGTTTTAAGGATAAGTTTTCTGAATTTGTTAAAATACTTCCTAAGCAAAAAAATCAGTTTACTGTATCTGTATTTAACCAAAATCAGCAATTGGTTTTTGAAGATAACAATGTAGCTATTAATCATGGAATCTATAATATTTCGGGACAACCTTTGCCAAATGACATTTGTTTAGAAATAGATGATAATTTTGGAGGAACTTTTTTAGAGCGAATTTTTAAAAAAAATGACATCCTTCCGCTTACAAAAACCATCTATAAAACCACTTCAAAAAACTTTAATGTTGATGTTAATGACAAATTAATCATTAACATTTTAGAAGGTAAAAACGGTACGTTTCCGGCAAGTAATATGAGTATTGGTTATATCGAAATTAATTCTAAAGATTTTCCAATGAATCTTTTAAAAGGAATGGATATTGAGCTAAAATTCAGTATGAGCGAGTCGCGAGATCTTTCAGTGGCAGTTTATATTAACTCGATAGATTTTGAAAAGAAAGAAGTTTTTAATCCGCATACAAAAAATATCAACAGAAAGAAATTTGATGAAGATATTGATACTGTAATTGATGCTATTGAAAATGAATTGAGTTATGTAAATACAATTGATGAGGCTGATCCGGAAGATATTTCGGTTTTAGTGCAATTTAAAAAGATAAAAGACGAGCTTTTTAATATAAAATTTGATCTTATTGAGGTTGATGAGGACGACCAATCTGAACGCATTTTTCAACTCGACGAACGAAAAAGACGTGCCTTACAAACATACGATCAAATTGTGCGTTTTAGAGATGTAATCTACGAAATTGAATTGTATAAAAACACAAAAGCCGAAGCAGAAAGTAGCTTAGAAGAGGCAACAGCCAGACAAAAAGAACAGTTTCAGAAGATCATTAAAAGCGAAAAAGTTTTTCTTGAATCGAACGAAAAAGCGCTGATTAAACGAAAGACAAAAGAATTGGAACAACTGTGTTCGGATATCTTTTATCAAAAAGAAGAATCGTATGGCTCATTGTATTACTATTACAAATACCGTGATTTAGACGAATATAATAATCCTAAAAAAGCAAGTAAATTAATTGCTTCAGGTGATAAAGCAATGGAAAACAACAATTTTAAAGAAGTAAAATTTATTATTCACGAATTGTACGACTTGCTAAAAGTAAAACCTAAAGATCCTTATGAAGACACCAATGGTAATTTAGGTTTAAAATAAACCAACAAAACCCTCAAATGAGGGTTTTGTTGGTTTATTTGGGTTAATTCTTTTTAATGGTATATCTTATAATCCAAACAATAACGATAATTCCGCCAATGCCTATACCACCTGATAAAAAAGCAATACCAACTAATAATGCACCTAGACCAAGTATTGCTGCAATTGCTAACGCGTAAACCTGAAGAATAATTAATTTAAAACTGAATTTTTTAAGTTTTCTACGAAATGATTGGTCATTTGCTGATTTTGATGTTTCTTGATAATGATTATTTAGTCTTTTGTTTAAAATGATAAAGAGAAGCGTTTCAAACACCAAAAGTATCCAAAAAATGTAATTGATTTTTGTGTACAAAAAATACCCAATTAAACCAAGTATTGCATAGAATATCGCTAACATAATCCATTCAGCGGTTATGCCGTAATCTTTTTCAACAATAACTTTTTTCTTTTTAGGTTTTGTAACTTTTTTACTTGCCCAACTCATGCCAATCTTTGCATTATCGGCCAAGATTTTTTTAAGCTCATCGGTATAGGCATCAAAAGCTCCTAAAGCAACTAAAATTCTTCCGAAATAAGGTTTGCTTGAAAAATGTGTGAATTGATGATCTGCGATGTCGTTATTAATATCTAAAATTTCACTGTTAAAATAAGCAGAGTCTATATCAGATTGTATTCCAAAAAAATTTCTGTCAACACAATATTTATATTCATTCAGCAATAAAGGATAATGGTCAGGATTAGGAATAACAGTTCTAATTAAATTGTTTTTGGAAGTTAAACTTTCAATTAAAAAATCTTTATTTTCAAAACTTATAATGTGTTGATAGTTGTTATAAAAATTTCTAAGATTTGCCCAACGATTATTTTTTACATTCCATTGAATATAATTAAGAACGGGTTCTGCAAAATCAACTGCAAATTCTTCATACAAATCTTTGTGTTTTGATGCAAATAAGCAATCGGCTAAAATTATCTGATTATCTGTGTTTTTAAGAAGCCTGCTTATATTTTTTTCTTGCAGTATTTCATCGTATTTGTTTCCATTGCTTTTGTAAAAATCAATAAATTCTTCTATAGCATTGTGGCTAAGTGTAGCGTCTGTTTTTTGATATGCTTTTAAAATTTTTTCAGCTTTTATTAAATCACCTTTATCTGTTGAATCGAAATTTGGCAAGGTTTGTTTAATAATCTCTATAATCTGAAGCTGTGTCATGTTTTATAAATTCCGATAAGTAGTGTTTTGCTTTTAGACTTTTGGCGATTAATATACCAATGCTAAAATTAAATAAAAAAAGGTCAGCTTTAAACTGACCTTTTCATTATTTCTTATCCTGCATTGCAAAGACAGATTTTAATAAGTTCGTAGAACGGGCAGAAGCATTTGTTCTAATATTAGCTTCTTCTTTTTCAATCATTGTGTAAACTCCGGTTAATGCCTGTTGTGTTACGTAGTCAGTTAAATCTGGATTGATTTTTTTAACCGTTGGTATCGCATTATATTTTGTAATAATGTTGCTCCAAACTTTATCGGCACCCACTTTTGTAAACGACGATTTTATCACCGGATTAAATTTAGTGTATAACGATGTTTTAGTCGATTTTTGTAAATACTGTGTTGCAGCATTTTTATTACCCATTAAAATATTTGTCGCATCAGAAATAGTCATCTTTGTAATCGCATCTACAAAAATAGGCGTAGCTTCTTTCACTGCGGTACTTGCTGCCTTGTTAAGTGATTTAATTCCTTCGTCTGCCAAACTTCCTAAACCAACATCGCGTAAGGTTTTTTCTACTTTTTGCAATTCGCTTGGTAAGCCAATTCTAACCAAAGAATTATTGTAAAAACCATCGGTTTTAGTAAGGTTTACAACCTGTTTGTCAATACCTTGCTGTAAAGCTTCTTTTAAGCCGGCAGCAATCTGAGTTTGCCCTAACCCAGATGTTTCTAAAATTTGTGGCAATTGGCTTGCAGCTTGTTGTAACTGTGCACTTGTACAGCTAGACAGCATTAATGAAGCAATTGCAATTGGAATGATCATTTTTTTCATACTAAATTTTTATTTATGATATACTTGTGAAATAATTTCTCAACAAATCTCGGTTAATTTTACTCGGAGTAAAAACTTCCAAAATTTGCGGTTGATCGTTTTGTGAGAATAACAATTTTAGTGCCACATTTAATTCTTCTTCGCTGTGGGCGGTTAAATAGTTAAACTGATACATTTTAGCCAAATGTTCGGCGGTTAAATTATGTTCTGTTTCAAAAAACGTATTAAAGGTTTGATTTTCAACATGACCGGGTAAAATTCTAAAAATTCCGCCACCACTGTTGTTTATAATAATAATTTTAAAATTTTTAGGTATGTAGTTGTTCCATAATGCATTACTGTCGTAAAAAAAACTGATATCGCCCGAAATTAAAACGGTAGGTTTGTTTGAAATTACAGATGCACCAATGGCTGTCGATGTTGATCCATCAATACCGCTTGTGCCGCGATTGCAGTAAACATCTATGCTTTTATCGGTTTCAAATAATTGCGCATATCTAATAACGGCGCTGTTGCTAATTTGCAGTTGAATGTTTTGCGGAAGATTGTTCCAAATAATATGAAACGATTTTAGATCAGAAAAAGGAATGGCATCCATATAGGTTTCATGTCCTTTTTTTCGATTGATCATTATTGTTTGAATCTTCTCTGAAAAGTCGGAATTTACAACAGAAATCTGCTTTTTTATTTGATTGATAAAATTATCTGGAGAAATAGTAATGTGTTTTGTAAGCGATGAAAAGGTATCATACGCACGTAATTCATCAATATGCCAATGATTTTTAGCCGGATAATTTCTGAATAACGCCTTCACACGTTTCGATACGATCATTCCACCAAAAGTCAACAATAAGTCGGGTTGAAAATCCTTAAAATCGTCTTCAGAAAAAGTAGAAATCAATGTATCAATATTTGCAACAATATTTTTATGATGAATGTTTGAATTGATTTCGGTAAGAATCACCACATTTGGCAACGACGCCAAAAAATCAATATTTTCTTTTGAAATAATATCCGGATTCTGTGATCCAATCAAAACAACAATTTTATCGGTATTTTGAATAATCGTTGTATCAAATTCTTCCTGAACTTTAACTGCTGATTCATCATTCAATAAAACGGGATTGTAACTATATTGGTTTACAATGTTGTACAAAGGTTCTTCAAAAGGAACATTAATATGTACCGGACCTTTTTTATTTTTTGATGTAGCAATGGCTTTCTGAATCAATTCATCGTTTTCGGCAGAAGCTTCATCAGATAAATTCGCATTAAACAAAGAATGATTTTCAAACACATTTCGCTGACGAATAGTTTGTCCGTCGCCAATATCAATTTTAGAAGTAGGTCTGTCTGCAGAAACAACAATTAACGGAATCTGGCTGTAAAATGCTTCCGCAACCGCTGGATAATAATTCAACAACGCCGAACCCGAAGTACATAAAACGGCACTAGGTTGATTGGTTTGCTGGGCGATACCCATGGCGAAAAATGCCGCGCAACGTTCGTCTACAATGCTGTAACAGGTGAAAAAAGAATCGTTTGTAAAACCAATGGTTAAAGGTGCGTTGCGAGAACCGGGTGAAATTATGATATGTTGTATTCCCTTTGCTTTAAAAAGTTGTAAAATACTTTGAGCCAAAGGTATTTCAGGATAATTCATTTCTACAAATTAATTATTCAAAGATACGAACTATCCTTAAAAGGAAGAATTTTATCGTTGAAAAGTCTAGTATTTACGCAAAGACCTCACAGGTTTTAAAACTTGTGAGGTCTGAATTTGTAACTTTTTGTATTATCTTATTTTCCTTCAATCCAATTAGTAATTTCGCTATCGGTTGGCGAAACTTTAGGACCGATTACTTTTGCCAATTTTCCTTCTTCGTTTATCAGGAATTTTTGAAAGTTCCATTCTACTACGAAATCTCCCAAACCGTTTTTGCTTTTTTGCGTTAAGTATTGATATAATGGCTCTATTGCATCGCCTTTTACTTCAATTTTACTCATCATTGGGAAAGTAACGCCGTAATTTAATTTACAAAATTCTGCAATTTCTTCGTTTGTTCCGGGATCCTGACTCATGAAATCGTTCGTTGGAAAACCAATAATTACAAAGTTTTGATCTTTATATTTTTGATACAGTTTTTCTAATTCTTCAAACTGTGGTGTTAACCCGCATTTAGATGCTGTGTTTACAATTAATACTTTTTTTCCTTTTAAATCGGCAAGATTAAATTCGCCTCCGGTAATATCTTTCACTTTGAACTGATAAATCGGGTCGACACTTTTTTGTTGTTCCATAATAACTTCGGGTTTTTCCGTTATCGGCTTGTTTTTTGAGCAGCTTAAAGCTAAAACAGCACTTGCAATAAAAATATATTTCATAGTCAGGTTTCTTAAAAATTTACTGTTGTTTAATTTAATAAAGTTATAGTTTATTTGGTTGCAATGCAATAAAAAAGCTTTCCATTCGGAAAGCTTTTCATGTCTATTTTTTATAATATTTTTTGTACTTATAGAAAGCCAATGTACCGAGTAAAATTACCGATCCTACAGAAATCCATATAAATGACGGAGTTACTACCTGATCGCCTTTTGCATATGAATGCAATCCCGATAAGTAAAAATTCACTCCAAAATAGGTCATCATAATGCTGTAAAATGCTATAACCGAAATAAAGTTGTAAATCCATAAACCGCGTAAAGCTGGTACAAAACGCATGTGAATTACAAAGGCATAAACCATAATTGAAATTAACGCCCATGTCTCTTTAGGATCCCAACCCCAATAACGACCCCAGCTTTCGTTTGCCCATTGTCCACCCATAAAGTTACCAATTGTAAGCATAACCAAGCCAACCGTTAAAGCCATTTCGTTAATATAGGTAATTTCTTTCAGGTTTAGTTCCATTTTTGCTTTGTTGCTTTTTGTGGTAAAAATCATTAAAAGTAATGCAACAACACCTAAAATCATTCCTAAAGTAAATGGTCCGTAACTACCAACAATGATTGATACGTGGATCATTAACCAGTATGAATTTAAAACAGGTTGAAGGTTTCCAATCGATGGATCCATCCAGTTCCAATGTGCAATCATTAAAATCATTCCCACAACAAAGGCTGTCGATGCTGTTGTTAAGCTGGATTTTCTTCCGAAAATTAAACCGAATAACATAGTTGCCCATCCAACAAAAATCATTGATTCATAAGCATCAGACCATGGTGCGTGTCCAGAAACGTACCAACGCGCAATTAAGCCTAAAGTATGTAGTGCAAAAAACGCAATAACAATACCTGTGAATAATTTTGTTAAGACACGTAACAATTTGTTGTCTTTAAAAATGCGAACGATTACAAGGATAAACATTAAAACCGACACATACATGTAATATGAAAACAGTTTTTTAAAGATGTCGTATTTGTTGTATAAAATCTCTGCTTTTATTTTCTCATCGCTTGGTAAAACGTTACTCCCGTATTTCTTTTGAAAGTTTATGATTGATGTTAAAAGCTCGTCTGACGGCTTAAAATCTTTTGTTTCGATTGATTTTAAAAGTGACGTAGTGTACATTGGCAGAATGTTTTTGGTGTAGATAGAATCCATACCTTTCATTCCGGCTTCGTTCAATTCCAAATACGAAACCCATTTGTTATTTTCATGACCCGGAATGGGAAAAATTTTCATTATTTGTCCACTAACTGCAGAATATAATAGATTTACTTTTTCGTCGGCTGCAATAAAATCTTTTTGAAATTGATCTTTAACTGATGCCTGATTTGCTTCATCTAAATATTTACCTAACTTATAATTTCCTTTATCATCGAAGAAATCTGATAGTGCAGCAAATTTAGCATCAACAGGAATTCCAATAACAGAACGAATACTATCGTTTCCTTTTTTTAGATTGATTATTGGCACATGATACCATAACTGCGGAAACTGCGTTATAGAAAGCATCACCTGATCAGAATCCATACCACGAAAATGATCATCCTTACTTACTTTTCTTAATAATTCAGACGAAAACGTATTAATAGGTTTCATACGTCCGCCAATATCCTGAATAATGATTGATCCAAACAAATCGGCATGTTCTTGCGAAACAGTTGTTTTTATAAGTAACGAATCTATTTGAGCGGTAGATGGTTTGTTGTGTGCGTGTTGTGCCGTTGCCGAAAACAAACCGAACAACAGACCAATAATAGTTAAAGCTGCTTTTTTGCTGTGAATTTTGTTCAGTTTTTTTCGTAAATCGCTAAAACGTGTGTTTTTGTTAAATAAAATGCACAACATAGCTATATAAAGTAAGGTATAACCAATATAAGTAATCCAAGTTCCCCAGAAATCGTGGTTCACAGATAAATGTGTTCCTTTTTCGTCTGGATCATAAGATGCCTGGAAGAAACGATAACCTTTATGATCTAAAACGTGGTTCATGTAAATTCTGTAATCGAATGATTTATCAGGATCGATAATAGTTACTTGACTTTCAAACGCTGAATAACTTTTCTCGGTTCCCGGATATTTAGTTGCGATGAAATCGTTCAATTTTACCTGGAAAGGAGTAGTGTAAACTTTTGATCCATATAATAATGTAAATTCTAATTCACCCATCTTAAATGATTGTGGTACACCCATTTGTCCCTTAGAACCCATTAAAGTAACTTCTTCTTCTTTTCCTTGCGAACGAACTGTCAATACTAAAGCATCGGTCGTGTTTTTTGCTTTAAAATCTCCGTTCGATTTTAAAACGCGTTTTCCTTTTATAGGTCGATCCATTACAAATTGAACAACACCACCCAAACTATACATTGAACGGTAATTTAAAGGAGTAGTTGTGTTTGCAACAACTTCGCCTTTTGCTTGTGTTGCCATAACTTGATAGTTACCACCAAACGGAGTATTAATTTGCATTTCTCCATTTTCGTTCGTAAAAAAGTTAACAGCTCCTTCTACCTGCTTGTTGTAGGTATAAAGCATACCGTGAATGTCTTCTTGAGTTCCTTCTTCAATAAAATGTTCGTGACGTTCGCCGTGGCTTGATTCAACCAGTTTTAAAAAACTTTTTCCGTTAGGCGCTTCTTCAATAGTTTCTTGTGCACCCATAATAAAGTCTTTAAACTCTACTTCGAAAGGTATATCATTAAAATCGTTTTTAATTTTAAAATGATTTGATGCGAAATAGCTTATTAAATTATCTTTACCTAATGCTTCTGAAAAAAAACGTTGATTTTCAAAGGTTTTACGTCTCATTTCGCCTTGGTGATTTCCATCAACCCAAACGGTTAAAAATGTTTTATCGGAAAAAAACTGACTTGAAGTTTCTTTTTCACGAATCGGCATCATTCCTTCAAAACTAATGTAACGTGTTACAAATGCGCCAATTAATATTAAAATAAAAGACAAATGCAATATTAAAGTATCCCATTTAGCTTTACTGAATAAATTGTATCGTTTAATGTTGC
>Ga0308157_10006240_pt1 | contig 14405 bp, 11 predicted proteins | sample PhyBR1_FD_201035 | JGI IMG/M metagenome (GOLD analysis project Ga0308157, IMG submission 201035) | Phyllosphere microbial communities from UC Gill Tract Community Farm, Albany, California, United States - DLSLB.R1 | ecosystem: Host-associated > Plants > Phyllosphere > Unclassified | place: USA...
ATTTTTCAATTTTTACGTAATCTGAAGAAATTTTACGATACTGTGTATCATCTTTTTGTACAGGATACGAATCCTGATATAGAAAATCAATCATTTTTGTTGTATTGTTATTTAGTGGCGTAAAAATACTGAAATATGATTTTAGACTGACTCTAAATTTTAGGTAAAATCCACAAAAAAAGAGAAGTCGCCTTCTCTTATCTTCTTTTTGAAACGTAGTTCATTAATTCTTTTTTGTTTTTGTCGAAATCGAAACTTTCGTAAACTATGTAGAAGTTTTTAGTGTCTACACAATAATCATACAGTAATTTTCCAGCTTGTAAACGTGTGTCATCAAAAGAAAAAGTACTTAATAAGGTATTTATCTGTTGCGATGTAAACATTGCCGACTTTACTTGTTGCTCTAAATAAGCCATTTTATCTTTATCAAACGTTGCGTTTCTTTTTAATGTCTGCACAAAATTATCAAACGAACGGTTGTCCATAACTTCTTTAGATTGGTTGTAACCCGGTTGATTGTTGTAGTTTTCGGAATTGTACGGATTGTTCCAAACATCGTCCCACTCGTTAAAACCGTACATTTGTCCTTGAACTCGGTACGAATCTAACAAATACAACCCGTAATTATTGAAAAAATCTAACACCATTCTCGTGTTGTTTCGTACGTTTAATGAAGTTCGATAAACCAAATATCGGTCTTGATAGATCGAAAGTGTCATTCTGCCTGATTTTAAATCGAAAAAACGATACTTTCCTGAAGACGAACTGATCACTTGGTCGTCAATCTCAACAGTGTAATAACCATATTCGGGAATTCGTAAAAATACTTCGGAATAACCTGCGTTCTGATTCCAGTTGTAACGCGTATTATTGTTTCGGTTGTTGTTTCTTACAAGCGAACGATTTCCTGATTGGTTTGATGATGTTGTGCTACGAGATACATCGCTACTGCGTTGGCTTTTCATTTCTGTAGCCGACGCTTCGTTTTTTAGTAGTTCACCTTTTTTACCGGCTTCTTGTGCAAAAGTCAGCGTGCTTAAGGTTAACAGGCAAAGAGTAATTATTTTTTTCATGATTTATAAGATTGATTTAATTGAGCATTTTCATGAATCATGCCAAATTTTTTGATTGAAGAAATCGCCATAAAAAAACCTCTTCGGCTGAAGAGGTTTTGTATATTATTTGTTAACTTTTGCTAGATATTGATCGATAGCCATTGTCATAGACGGCGCTTCGGGTGTTGGTGCCATAATATCTACACGCAATCCAAAAAGCTCGGCTTCTTTTTTCGTTGTGCTTCCAAAAACACCAATTCTTGTGTTGTCTTGAACAAAATCAGGAAAGTTTTTAAAAAGCGAATTTATTCCTGTTGGACTAAAAAAGCATAAAACATCATATTTTACATCTGCTAAATCAGACAGATCGCTCATTGCCGTGCGGAAAAATATTCCTTGTGTCCAGTTTACTCCTAAATTATTCAGTGTTTGTGGAACATCATCATTTAATTTATCCGATGCCGGTAATAAAAAGGTATCGTCTTTAAATTTCTTTATAAGTGGCGATAAATCAACAAAATCTTTCTGACCAACATAAATTTTGCGTTTACGGTAAACAACATATTTCTGTAGGTAATAAGCAATAGCTTCAGACTGACAAAAATATTTCATTGTTTCAGGAACTTTAAAGCGCATTTCCTCTGCAACTCTGAAATAATGATCCACAGAGTTTTTACTTGTAAGAATGATAGAGGTGAAGTTGTTTAGGTCAATTTTTTGTTGACGCACTTCTTTGGCGTTTACACCTTCAACGTGAATGAAAGGTCTAAAGTCAATTTTTACTTTGTATTTCTGCTGTATGTCGAAATACGGAGAATTCTCCACTTTAGGTTCTGGTTGCGACACCAAAATTGATTTCACTTTCATGGCATTTGTGCTTTAGGTCTTAGAAAATACAAACCAGTTATATAATATAACGTAGGGTGCTATTTCAAAGGTGCAAAGATACAAAATAAAATAAAACAAAAACTGACTAAATACTTTTTGATAGTTTTTTAAGAGAAGAATAAACAAAATTGTGTTAAAAAGCACGAAAACGCCTGATACTACCCATATAAAATAATCAAAAGAAAAACGGTTGTAAAATAAAATGGCAACAACAGGCAGTAGCAATAATCCTAAATAAGATCGATAACTTACCTTGACCAAATTATACTGTTCCGCAAATTCTTCCATATTAAAACAAACTGCAATAATCTTTTCTACAAAGTATTTTACCAACACAAAAAAGAGTAGAATGCTTAAAATCCTCAAGTATGTGGGGAAGTAATTTAAGTTAGAAAAACCGGTAAGACTTATAATATAATGTACAAAAAGACTCAACGAAACCATTTGTACAAAAAACATACTTATGGTAAAACCGCTTTTCATGTTGTTGCTGTCGCGATACGTTGAAAGATATTTGTTAGAAAATGCCAGTTTTATAAAATCTTCAAACCGGTTTGGAAACGTAATTCGGGTAATAACAATTGCGGCAAAGGTTATTGTAAATAAAACCGTTGCCCAATCAAGAGAAAAATTGTTTCTATCTAAAAAATCTATTTCCATAAACGCTGTAAAAATACTAATTTTATGCGGAATAAAACCTTTTAATTTTATTAAGAAAACTACATTTAAAAAAAGGTACATTTGGACAATATTTTTTTATGAAGCAAAATATAGTTGTAATACCTACTTTTAACGAAATAGAGAATATCGAAGATATTTTACGTGCGGTTATGAATTTGGAAACACCCATTGATGTTTTGGTGGTTGATGATAATTCGCCCGACGGAACTTCGGAAAAAGTATTACAAATTGCAGAAGAATTTCCCGACAGAATTTTTTTGAAAAAAAGATTAAAGAAAAACGGATTAGGAACAGCCTATGTTGCCGGTTTTAAATGGGCGTTAAAGCATAATTACGAATACATTTTTGAAATGGATGCCGATTTTTCGCACAACCCAAACGATTTACAAAAGTTGTTGGAAGTGTGTAAAAATGTAGCCGATGTTTCTATAGGTTCGCGTTACGTAAAAGGCGTAAATGTGGTAAACTGGCCTTTAAGCCGCGTGTTGCTATCGTATTTTGCATCGGTTTATGTACGGTTTGTTACCAGTATGAATGTTATGGATACTACGGCAGGTTTTATTTGTTACCATCGTTCGGTTTTAGAGCAGATCAATTTGGATAAAATTAAATTTGTGGGATACGCCTTTCAAATCGAAATGAAATATCGCGCATTTTCACGTAACTTTAAGCTGGTAGAAGTTCCCATTATTTTTACAGATCGAACCAAAGGAAAATCAAAAATGTCGGGCAGTATTATTAAAGAAGCCGTTTTTGGCGTTTTACAATTACGATTTAAAAAACTATTTAATAAATTATAAATGAGCACTCTTTTAATTAAAAACGGAACCATAGTTAACGAAGGAAAAGTTTTTAAAGCCGATATTTTTATCGAAAACGAAATCATTTCTAAAATAGATACACAAATTACGGTTGCTGCCGATAAAGTGATCGATGCTTCTGGATTGCACATTTTTCCCGGTGTAATTGATGATCAGGTGCATTTTCGCGAGCCAGGTTTAACTCACAAAGGCAACATTGCAACAGAATCTAAAGCAGCAATTGCAGGCGGCGTTACATCGTTCATTGAACAGCCAAACACGGTTCCGAATGCTGTTACGCAAGAAATTTTAGAAGAGAAATATCAAATTGCAGCCAATACATCTTACGCGAATTATTCGTTTATGATGGGCGGAACCAACGATAATTTAGACGAAGTTTTGAAGACAAATCCGCGCAATGTAGCCGGAATTAAATTGTTTTTAGGATCATCTACAGGAAATATGCTGGTTGATAACGAAGAAGTTTTAGAGAAGATATTCTCATCAACCAAAATGCTGATTGCCGTTCATTGCGAAGACGAACAAACCATTCGTGAAAATCTTGAAAAAGCAAAAGAACAATTTGGTGACGATATTCCGGTAACGCAACATTCTGTAATTCGTAGTGCCGAAGCGTGTTATAAATCATCTTCAAAAGCAATTGAATTAGCTAAGAAAACAGGGGCGCGTTTACATATTTTTCATATTAGTACAGGAATTGAAACTGAGTTGTTCAGAAACGATATTCCGTTAGAAGAAAAAATGATTACTGCCGAAGTTTGCGTACATCACTTGTATTTCTCAGACGAAGATTATAAAACCAAAGGCAATTTCATAAAATGGAATCCGGCAGTAAAATCGGCAACAGATCGAGAAAAAATATGGGAAGCCTTGTTAGATGATCGCATTGATGTTATTGCAACCGATCACGCACCACATACGTTGGAAGAAAAATCGCAGCAGTATTCTCAAGCTCCGTCCGGCGGACCGTTGGTTCAGCATTCATTGATTACCATGTTGGAATTTGCAAAAGCAGGAAAAATATCGTTAGAGAAAGTTGCTCAAAAAATGATGCACAATCCGGCAATTCTGTTCAAAATAGAAAAACGCGGTTTTGTAAAAGAAGGTTTCTTTGCCGATTTGGCTTTGGTTGATTTAAACAGCGAAAAATGGACGGTTACTAAAGAAAACTTATTGGCAAAATGCGGTTGGTCGCCGTTGGAAGGTGTTGATTTTACTATAAAAGTACAATCGACTGTTTTAAACGGAAAGCTTGTTATGGAAAACGGCATTATCAGCGAAGAACGTTTTGGTCAACGATTGTTATTCAACAGATAATATGAAAAAATTAGTTTCAGCATTTGTTTTAATCATTCTTGTTAGTTGTTCAAACAAAGAAAAAGCCGAAATTCCGCAAGGAAAAATGGTCGATGTTTTGTATGATCTAACTGTATCGTCAAGCGCGCGAAATACCGCAAACAGACGCGATACCGTTCAATACGTTGTAGATTACAAGCAGATTTTAAAAAAGCACGGTATAGACAGTTTAAAGTTTATCAAATCGCAAAAAATCTACCAGCAGGATCCCGATGTGTATGCGGTGATTTATGATTCGGTTCAAAAACGCCTTCAGAAAAAACTAGAGGAAGTTCGCGCAACCAAACCCGATACAACCGAAGAAAAACTGAATCCTGTAATTAATGTAAAAGAGCTTAAAGCGTTGCGTCGAAACAAATAATAATTTAGTAAAGTCACATTTTTTGTGGCTTTCTTTCTTTTTGAAAATACTATATTTGCACAAAAAATAATTTATAATGAAAAATATAGTAGAAGAATTACGTTGGCGAGGGCTGGTTCATGACATGATGCCTGGAACAGAAGAACAATTAACAAAAGAATCTACTACAGCATATATTGGTTTCGATCCAACATCCGATTCCTTACACATTGGTAGTTTAGTGCCTATTATTCTATTAAAACACTTAAGAGATTTTGGTCATAAACCCATTGCATTAGTTGGCGGAGCAACCGGAATGATTGGTGATCCTTCGGGAAAATCAGATGAAAGAAATTTATTAGATGAAGCCGCGCTTACCAAAAACGTAAACGGAATAAAAGCTTTGTTGTCTCGATTTTTAGATTTTGATGCCAAAGACGAAAACGCGCCTGTTTTGGTAAATAATTACGATTGGATGAAAGACTTTTCGTTCATTGCATTTGCCCGCGATGTAGGTAAACGCATTACCGTAAATTACATGATGGCAAAAGATTCTGTGAAAAAACGTTTTGAAAGTGATGGTGCCGGAATGAGTTTTACCGAATTTACCTATCAATTAATTCAAGGATACGATTTTTACCACCTAAATAAAGAATACAACTGTTTGTTGCAAATGGGCGGAAGCGACCAATGGGGAAATATCACTACTGGAACCGAGTTGGTGCGTCGTATGAATGTAGACAATGAAGAGCGTTCTAAAGCTTACGCGATGACTTGTCCGTTAATTACAAAAGCCGACGGTTCTAAATTTGGAAAATCAGAAGGGGGTAATGTATGGTTAACTTCAGACAAGACTTCTGTTTACAAATTTTATCAATTTTGGTTGAACACATCTGATGCAGATGCAGAAAAATACATAAAGATTTTTACTTTTTTATCGAAAGAAGAAATCGAAAAAGTAATTGCAGAACATAACGAAGCTCCACATTTACGTCCGTTACAAAAACGTTTGGCAGAAGAAGTAACCGTACTGGTTCATTCGCGCGAAGATTTTGAAAACGCAGTAAAAGCATCAGGAATTTTGTTCGGAAATGCATCGGCAGAAGATTTAAAGGCATTGGATGCCAAAACTTTTTTAGATGTTTTTGACGGCGTTCCACAAGCAGAAGTATCAATGGAAGATTTAAAAGCAGGAATTGATATTGTGGAAGTTTTAAACGCGAAATCAGGCTTTATGAAATCAAACGGAGAAGCAAGAAGAGCGTTAACAGAAAACTCGATCTCTGTAAACCGTGAAAAAGTTCAAGAAGGCTTTAGTTTATCAACAAACGATTTAATCAACAATCAGTTTGTGCTGCTACAAAAAGGCAAGAAAAACTACTTTGTTTTAAACGTGATATAACAAAACAAAAACCTCAGTGAAAGCTGAGGTTTTTGTTTTGTCAAATATAGAAATCTAATAAACCATCAAATTGCAACCACGAATATCCGAATTATCAAAACGTCCCAACACTTCAAACGAAAAGTTAGAATACTTTTTACCTAAATCTTGTGTGGCAATAAACGAGCACGAATTAATATTTGCCAGATCAATAACGTTAATTCCTCCCGTTTTACCTTCGCCGATTATAGTTAAAGGATCTTCGGTATCGCGAATTAAAATATCCATCCAAGGCGGACATTCAAAAATACCGTCGCCTAATGAATAAGCTTGGGAAAGCAACTCGGTCATTCCATATTCCGAATGAATTTTCTCCACGTCAAAACCATCGGCTAAAATAGTATGTAGTTCTTCGCGGATCATTTCTTTACGCTTGCCTTTCATTCCACCAGTTTCCATAATAATGGTGTTTTTAAGGTTGAATTTTTGCAGTTCAATTAAATCCAAAAGTGCATAGGTAACACCAATTAACAACACATTTTGTCTGCTGTTATCTAATTCGACTAATTTCTTTGCGAGTTCGTTGTAATTATGCAGATAAAAACCAGAATCAGGGTGATTAGATCCTTCAATAAAATCTTTAGCCATATAGATTAACGACGATCCTTCGCGTTCCAGATAGGAGGGAAGCAACGCCAAAACGGCATAATCTTCTATGTTTCCATAAAATTTTGAAAAAGCACTGCGAAAACTTGCTTCGTAAAAACCTAAATCGGTTACATGATGTTTAGAAGTAATGATTCCGGTAGTTCCGCTACTTGTAAAGGTTGTCTGCACAGAATCCATCGAACTTAATATATCTTTCGATTTAAAAAATTCGATCGGTAAAAAAGGAATCTCGGTAAGATGCTTTACATTCTCCGGACTTTTCTTTAACAGCAAACAGTATTTTTGATACACTTCATTGTGCTGAAACTGAAAGCGGAAAACCTTCATAGCCGTCTTGTGAAATTCTTTTGTGGTATGTATAGAAATGATGTCTTCTGGTGTAAACACGATTTTTGTTTTAAAGTACAAAATTACGAATAAAAAAAGCATCTCAATTGAGATGCCTTTAAGATATATTTCAGTAAAAATTATTTGATGATAACTTTACGTGTAGCCGTTTTACCAGCTTCGTTGATTTTTGCTACATAAATACCAGCTTTTAATGTAGAAACGTTTACTTGAGAAACCGTAGTAACATCTAATATTTTTTTACCTGTTAAATCAAACAATTGTACGTTTTTATCAGCAGTACTGTTTGATGTAATGTTTAAAACATCGTTCGCCGGGTTAGGGAAAATGTTTAAACCTTCGATGTTGTTTTCTTTTGTAGATAAATCTTTTGTTACTTCACCAGAAACAGTAATTGTAATAGGTGTTGTAATTCCGCCACCATCAATCTCAACATCTCCTGTATAAGTGTTTAATGCTAATCCTGCAGCTAAACGAACATAAACATCGGTTGCTGTTCCATCAAATGCAGTTAATGTTACAGTTGATGTAAAAGTTGTGTCGTCTAAAGAAACTTCGAAATCTGCAGGAGCCGTAACTACAACATCAGTGTTATCTAAATTTTCACCAGAAACTTCAAAACTTTGTGAAGCAGATGGTCCATTATTTTCTGTATAATCTAAAGCCGTAATAGCTGTAGGCGTAACGGTTAATTCTGCTGGCTCAGGAAAAATATCTGTCCAAGAGTTAGCTACTCTAATACCATCTACAATTTGTTTTTGTGAAGCATTGTATTGTCTTAAAGCAATTGCTCCAATAGCATTATTTGCTGTTCCTGTAACGGTTTGACCTGCTGTTGTAGGTTCTGTTGTTGGAAGTGTGTTAAATACATATAAATTTGTTTCTCCGGTTGCTACTACACGTTTAATAACTACTAAACTAGTAGTTCCTGCAGTTATGGCTACTGGATAAGTTGTTGGAGCTGTACTTTCGCTGATTGCTAAACCGTCACCAGTTGCGTTTACAAATAAACGAGGGTAAAAGGCAGATCCTATTGGGTTTGGTCCTAAATGTAAAAAATAACCTGCTGAATTTGTTGCAGTTGTTTGTAGCATAAACGCAACATAAACTGTTCCTGTCGTTTGAGCGGTAAATTGTCTGAAAACATCTTCTCCGTTGTTATCAAGATTTGCTGCATTACCGATACCTGAACCTGCATAACCTGTGAATGTTAATCCTGTAGTTGTGTCAATAGCTTGTGTTCCTGACCCAGCCGTTTGAGCTGTCCATCCGTTTGCTGTTAGGTTACCGGTATAATTAAAATCATCGGTTAAAAGAACTTGTGAAAAGCCCAATGAAGATATTGCTAAAGCAATAAGTGTGTAAATTTTTTTCATGATATATTAATTTTGCTAAATTTCCTTAAAAAAAGCCCATTAGAAGTAATGGACTTGTGTAATTTATAGTATATGGATTACTTGATAATAACTTTACGAGTAGCCGTTTTACCAGCTTCGTTGATTTTTGCTACATAAATACCTGCTTTCAATGTAGAAACATTTACTTGAGAAACAGTTGTAACATCTAATACTTTTTTACCTGTTAAATCAAACAACTGTACGTTTTTATCAGCAGCGCTGTTAGATGTAATGTTTAAAACATCGTTTGCCGGGTTAGGGAAAATGTTTAAACCTTCGATGTTGTTTTCTTTTGTAGATAAAGTACCTTGATAAACTTTTACATTATCAATATAAACTGAGGCTCCTTGATAATTTCTAAAACCTACTCTTAAAGCTGCAGTATTTGCTGGTGTCGTAAAAGTTACAGTCTCTAAAGTCCAAGTAGAAGCTACTGGTAAGTTTGCACTTGGCTGGGCAGGATTTCCTGTAACAGAAATATTTTGACTAGGATTAGCACCGTCTCTAAATTGAATCCAATGTTTGTAATTAGCTCCAGCATCTGATTTATAGTAATAAGAAACTGTATAAGTTTCATTAGGAAGAACTACAATGTCTTGTAATGTAGGTGTGTTGTTACCTGTAGAAGCTGTATGACCTTTTACTATTAAATGGTAATTTCCGTCTTGAGAATTTGTATCACCTCTTTCAACTTCACCTGCTGTTAATTTAGATGTTAAGTACCATCCTGCTGGTTCAACAGTTGCTGTAGGCCAAGTTTCTAAACTACCATTCGTATTTAATAAAGTTTGTGCATTCGCAGCAAAAGAAGCTGCCAAAATTGTAACTAAAGCGTAAATTTTTTTCATATCTAAATTGTTTTTAAATTTTACTATGCAAAGTTACGGTAATTTTTTAAACCGTAAAAATGTGTATGTTACTAAATTGTTTCCATTAAAAAAGCCCGCGTAAACTGCGGGCTTGATTATTACTTTATTACAATTTTTCGTGTAATGTTGTTGTTCTTCTCGGACAGTTTTAAAATATAAACGCCGGCTTTTAAATTGGATACATTTAGTTCTTTTTGGTAACCGTTCATTTCGGTAGAAAGGATTCTTTTACCCAACATGTCGTACAATTCAATGCTTTTTGTAGAATTGGTATCTACATTTATATAGATTTTTCCGCTGGTAACCGGGTTAGGATAAATTTGAACCTTATCTAACGTGTTTTCGGTTTTGACTTGGTCTGCTACTCCATTGTTCTTAGCTGTTTGTGCTTGCGCAGAAAAGCTTGTTATAATTAACATTAGGAATATATATAGGTATTTTTCTTTCATAACTTTAAATTCAATAAGTAAATATATAAAATAAATATCAAATAAAATACCAAAAAAATAACCTCAATAGAAAATTGAGGTTATTTATGAAGATTTTAACTGATTTACTATTTGTTTAAGTTGCTGCTTACCTTGGCATGACAGACTGACTTAAACTGCGACAGTAATTATTTGAAATTTATTATAATCCTACTGTCCAACCAGCTGCCCATGTTGGTGTAGCTGTACCATTACCTGCACCTGTAGCATTTGTGTTTTCAGTAAAAATTCCTGTTGCTGCTGCATTAGCTTGCGTTTTTACGTTGTCGAACTTAACGTTGGTAGCTTTTAATTCTTTAGAAATTACATATCCTGCAGATAAATCAGGTGCAGCTTGTACATCGAAACCTGTTCCCCAGTTGCTTAAAACTACATTATCAAAAGATCCTTTAGTACCAACTCTTAATTTTATACCATGATTTTCACTACCACCGTTGTTACCAATTAATGTTAGGTTTTTTATAGTTGGGTTAGAAATTGGAGTAGCAGCTTCGTTATTAGAATTGTTGTCTGCTTCGATACCGCGGTTACCACCGTTTGTTCTTTTACCATACCAGTTTTCACCTAATCCGTTCCAACCCTCTGTCCAGTCAAATAAATCATCACCTACTTCTGCAGCAAAGTTAGTAACTACTAAATGTTTAGCATCAACTGTACCACCAAACCACTCAAAACCATCGTCTGATCCTTCGTGAACCTGTACATAATCAATAGTTGTTCCTTTACCAACACCAAACATAGAAAGTCCGTTGAATTCTTTATCTGCGTTATAAGAATATCCAGAGTACTCAATTCTTAAATATTTTATAGATCCTGAATTGTCGTTAGCGTCTGATCCACCATAAGTTAATTCAGAAACTTCAGCAGTTGCAGATGCTCCTTTATTGATAGGTGCTTTACCACAGATTACCAATCCACCCCATTTACCTGGTGTTCTTTCTTCTGCAGTCATGATTACTGGGTTAGATGCAGTTCCTTCAACAAAAATCTGCCCACCTTGTGATACTGCAATATATCTTACAGCTTGAAACTGACCTGATGCTAAAGCAGTAGCTTCAATTTTAACACCTGCTTTAATAGTTAATTTTGCTCCAGGACCAACGATTAGTTTACCTGTTAATTTATAAGTTCCGTCTGTTAAAGTTACATGACCATTTTTAATCTCGCCCGTTAAATTGTTACGGTCTACTTTAAAGTCTGAAGTTGGTTGTTCTACTTCTGGAGTTGAATCGTCACTAGAGCATGAAATTGCTGTTGCTGCTAATGTTAATGATAATAATGTTAAGCTAAATAGTCTTAAAATTGGCTTTTTCATTTTCTTTAATAATTAGTTATTTTATTTGATACAAAGTTGTGTATTAATACTTTAATATGTGTTAAGCGTATGTAATGAATGTGTTGTTAAAACGTATATTTTGCACCTAAACTAAAGAAGGCTCCTCTTTTATAGGTAACGGCATCAACCACACCAGATTTGTTGTCTTGAATTCTGCGGAATTCAGGGTTTAAGATGTTACGTGCACCAAAATCAAGGGCAAAGTTTTTATGAATTTTTGTTTTTAAGATTAAATCTAAACTTCCCATACCTTTATCTATTAAGTTACCTTTTTGAGATCCTAAAGCGTACAAACGGTCAGAATAGTGGGTGTAAGCAAGTGTTGCAGTCATTCCTTTGCCTTCATTCCATTCGGTTACATACGATACATCTGCGTTTAATAATAAATCAGATGCTCCTGTGAAAGACGATTCTGTATCTTCAAAGTTGGTACTGATTAATCCGTTGGTTTCTCTGAATATTTTTTCTGCATCAATTTCCTGATTGGTTTTCATATACGATACATTCAATCCACCAAAAAGATTGTTTGTGTTTGTTCCTCCAAAATCAAAAAGTCTTTTCTTAATTTCGAATTCTGCTCCGTACACATATCCTTTATCTCCAATATTTACCCAGGTAATATCGTTTGTAGAAGATGCCATGGTAATTTCGTTGATAGGATCTTGAATGTATTTACCAAAAGCAGCTACCGAAATTACTTCATCGTTCATTGGGAAAATCTCCCATTTTAAATCCAAGTTGTAGTTTTGTGACGGATATAAGTACGGGTTACCTACCTTAATTTCGGTTACGTCTTCGTAAATAAATCGTGCACGTTCTTTAAACTGAGGCAGTGTGTAGGTTTTACTTGCCGCTAAACGTAAATTTTGTGTGCCTGACAATTCATATTTTAACGATAAGTTTGGTAAAAATTCGTTACGCTTAAACTCATTAGATTTTTGATCGGCATCTAGCTGTGTTCTCCATTTGACCAATTGGTCAATTTTCTCGTAACGCAAACCAACAACCGCACTAAATTTATCGGTTAAACGGTATTCTAAATTAGCAAAACCAGCGTGTATGTTTTGTTCACCGTTATAGGTTTGTGGAGTATCATTTGCAAAAGATTCAATAACAAACAGACCGTTTTCAAAATTCTGTTGATTAAAAAAGTTGTCTAAATTATTAGGGTCAACAATATATCTATCATCAGGGTTTGTTATTTCATCGGGTAAACGAAAGTTGTATTGTATCGCTTCAAAATCTCTTTTTTTAATACGGCCATTGTAACCAAAAGTTACTTTTCCTTTTTCGTCCCCATTTTCATCAACACCTAATTTATAATTTAATGCCAGGTTCGCTGCAATTTCGTTTTCGGTTAGGTTTTGAAAATAACGGTGGTTATCGGTAGGTGTTCTTTGTGCCAGATTGTAACCGTTTATATCGTTCCAATAAAACAATTTGTTTTGTGTTCTGTCTGGCATGTCACTTTCAATAGTGTTGTATGAAACAGCCCAGTCAAATCCTAATTTATCATTTAATGAATGATTACCTAATAACTGATTGATTAGTACAGTGTTTTGGGTAAACGTACCACGTTGAACTAAATGTGAATCGTGCTCCCCCTCAAAATCACGGTCGCTACCATTGTAAACATCTCTTGATAAATCAGAAGAATTAATATATAAAAAGTTATATGCTAAACGGTGATTGTCGTTTAAATGGTAGTTTGCATTAAACATCCCCGTTGTATTGGTAGTTTGCGAGAATTTTTCCTGATGAAATGATTTTAATTTAGCTCCTTGTGCATTTAATGTTTGGTTTAACCCTTCTCTGTAAGTAAAGCCGTTATCAAAACTTGCTGTAGCAAATAAATTTAACTTTCCGGTTTCGCCAATAAAGAATGATTTTCCAGCTTTTAAACCAAAGTTTCCGCCAATTGGACCTGCACTTTCTGGTTGTAAACTGTTTTGGAAATTATAGCCGTTAAAAGGATTATTAGGTTTTCCATAAGATGCATAACCCATTTTGCTAGGTCCTTGTGGAAGAACAAAATCGCTGCCTTTACTTAAAGCGTTGGTGTTTGCATTTCCACCCAGTTCAATTTCGAACAAACCACTGTCTTTAAAATCTTTTGATGAAATGTCCACATTTCCACCACCAAAATCTCCGGTGTTTCTTGAATTGAAGGTTTTATCGATCGAAATATATTCAACAATATCCGTAGAAAACAATTCTAAATTAATGTTCTTTTTCTCTGGATCGTTAGATGGAACCGGTAAACCGTTTAAAGAGGTTGAGTTGTATCGATCACCCAAACCACGAACATAAACGTTGTTACTGCCTTCCTGCTGAGAAATACCTGCCGTTTTAGCAACTGCCGCCGCAACATCGCCCACACCTTTACGAGAAAGTTCTTGTGCGCCGATCTGTTGTTTTATTTCTAAAGATTTACGTTGTTCGCTTAATAAGGCTGTTTCCGAAGATTTTCTGTTATTAACAGTAATAACCAGTTCGTCCAAGTTTGCATCTTCCGGAGTCATATTGATATTAACTTCGTCTGTACTTCCTGTCTCATACTGCATCACAAAAGTTTGGTATCCGGTGTACGATGCTTCCAACAAATAAGATCCTTGCTCGCACTCAATTTCAAAATACCCGTTTTCGTCTGTTTCTGCACCAAACTCGGTATTCTGTAACATAATTGTTGCGTACGCTAAAGGTTCGTTATTGTTAGCTGTATCGTAAATGTGGCCTTTAATCGTTTTAGTATCCTGCGCATAAGTCACTACTCCAA
>Ga0308157_10006242_pt1 | contig 14403 bp, 15 predicted proteins | sample PhyBR1_FD_201035 | JGI IMG/M metagenome (GOLD analysis project Ga0308157, IMG submission 201035) | Phyllosphere microbial communities from UC Gill Tract Community Farm, Albany, California, United States - DLSLB.R1 | ecosystem: Host-associated > Plants > Phyllosphere > Unclassified | place: USA...
GCCAGCGCCTGATCATGCCGTACCCCGTGGAGGCCGGTATCGACCCAGGCGCTGGCATCATGGACCGCGACCATGCCCAGCAGGTTCTCGATGAACTGGGTGACAAGTGGCTCTGGTCGGCGCTCGATGGTAGCGGCGACAGCTTGCTGGCGCACCTGGTGGCGCGCAATCCGGCTGACAGCATCGCGCTGGTACGCGAGGTTATCGGACAGGTGCGCAGCCAGCGCTCCCTGAGCGTGGCCGCCGCGCAGCCGCTCGATCCGCTGGTGACGACTTTCGTGCACTGCTGCGCCGCACTGGAAGAATTCGTTGCGACGGGCGCCGTGCGCGAAGAGGTGACCGCGCGCCGCGCGGGCTGTTTCGCGCAGATGGCGTGTGAGGCAACTGAGATCCTGCTGCTGTCAGGCCATGCGCGCCTGGCGCGGCTGCAGGCGATGCGACCGCACGCGGCCTTGTGCACGAGCACGGGTACGTTCCTTGCATTTAGCGTCAAGGGGAATTGGAGAGAGGCTGCAAAAGAGGCCGGACTCAGGGCCGTCGATGGCGAGCCATTGTTCGACACCGCCAGGCAGCTGGTCTGCTCGTGCCAAGAAGCCTGGACCCGGCTCACCCAGGAAGCTGCGGCCGCCGTTCTCGCGCAGCTGGTCGAGTTGGTGCAGCCCTTGACGGAACGTTTCGCCCAGTACAAACGCAGCGCGGCGCTGCTCGATTTCGACGACCTGATTCACGCCGCCCGCGATCTGCTGCGTGACCACGAGGATGTGCGCTTCGCGCTGGGGCAGCGCTATCGGCATGTGCTGGTCGACGAGTTCCAGGATACCGATCCGCTGCAGTCCGAGATCTTCTGGCGCCTGTGCGGCGATGCACCGCCGAACGCCGAGGTCGCCGACTGGCGCGGTTTCACGATCCGTGCTGGCGCGCTGTTCCTGGTGGGTGACCCGAAGCAGGCGATCTATCGTTTTCGTGGCGCCGATATCGCCGCCTTCAATGCCGCCCGCAGCGCGTTCGCGGCGCGCGATGAGGTCCTGTCGATCGCGACCAATTTCCGGTCGTGCTCACCGATCCTTGACTTCGTCAACCGCTCCTTCCAGGCGCGCCTCAGTGCCGAAGGCCAGCCGGGCTTCACGCCGCTCGACGAATTCCATGCGGCGGGTAACGGCCAGGTGTGCGTTGCCGCGCTCGATGTTGCCGCAGCGGGCGAGAATGGGACCGCATCGGCCGAGCAGCAGCGCGATGCCGAAGCCGAGGCGGTGGCCGACATGTGCGCCTGCCTGATCGGCAATTTGGCGCTGCCAGGACGCCACGGCAAGGCAGGACGGCCGTGCCGTCCCGGCGACATCGCATTGCTGGCGCCCAGCGGCAGCGAATTGTGGCGCTACGAGGAAGCGCTCGAACGCAGGGGCATCGCGGTGGCGACCCAGGCGGGAAAGGGTTTTTTCCGGCGCCAGGAAGTGCAGGACCTGATTGCCCTTTGCCGAGTACTTGCCGACAGTCGCGACACTATCGCGCTAGGCGCCTTGCTGCGCGGACCGCTGGTCGGCCTTACCGAACAGCAGTTGCTGGACATCGTGTGCGCCATGCCCCCGGACGAGAACCGGCCGGATGCATCGCGGCGCCTGAGTATCCACACTGACGTGACACACATCGACAACGCAACGGCGCACGCCGCGCTAGCCAATCTCCAGGCCTTGCGGCGCCAGGCGAACGGCACCACGCCACACATGCTTCTGTCACAGGCGATCGACACTTTCCGCGTGCGGCCGATCCTGCGGCACCGCCATCACGGCCGCGCCGAACGCGCGCTGGCCAACGTCGACAAATTCCTGGGGCTGAGCCAGAACTTCGCAGTCCAGGGACTGGGTGCATTTGCGTCAGCGATGACGCTTGCGTGGAATGACGAGGCACGTGCCCCCGAGGGTCAGCCTGATGCGCAGGAGGACGCGGTCACGCTGTACACGATGCACGCCGCGAAAGGGCTCGAGTGGGCAGTCGTTGTTCCCATCAACACGATGACGCAGACCAGGGCGGCCAACAGCATCTTTTGTGAACCAGGTGCGCAGCGTCTGTGCTGCCCGGTGTTCGGCGTCAAGCCCGCTGGCTACGATTCAGCACGGGACAGCGAATCCGCCGAGCTTGACCACGAGCGGATCCGCTTGTGGTATGTCGCAGCGACGCGCGCATGTCAGTTGCTGGTACTGCCGCGCCTGGATGTGGCGCCAGCAAGCAGGGCCTGGATGGCGCTTCTCGATCTTGGCCTGGCCGACCTGCCCGCACTCAAGCTGGACCAGCCGCCCGTGCCGTTTCCAGTTGCCGAAAACGCCGGCAACACGCAAACGCGGGACGTGTTCGCGGGGGAGGCGGCGGCGATTGCGGCAGCCGCGTCGCGATTGCGCTGGCAAGCGCCAAGCCGTGCCGAAGGCGATGGTCCCACTGCGCCGACGGTGCTCGAAGAAACGACCGAATCGCGCATTGATGGGGCGGAGCAGGGTATCGCCGCACCGGCGCCGCCGGTCGTGCAGGGGGGCCGTGACCGTGGGCTGGTGATGCACAAGCTGTTCGAGGAAGTCCTGGCCGGGGAAACGGACGACGCTGCGTCGGCCCTGTGCACGCGCTCTGCCGAACTGATCGAGCAGCTCGGGGCAGGTCTGCCGTCGGACCCGCGCGGACTGTCGGCAACCGAGATTGCCGGTTGCGTCGAGCGCACTCTGCGCCTGCCGGACATCGCCCGCGTGCGTGCGCATCTGGTGCCCGAGTACAGCGTGTATGGTGCGCTGTACTCGGGCCCGGAAGAGCTCATCACGGCCGGCATTGTCGATGCGATCAGCTTCACCGGCGACGGGCAGCCCGACGTCGTGATCGACTGGAAGAGCGACGTCGACCCGTCCGCCGCCACGCTGCTGCACTATCAGGCACAGGTCGGCAACTACCTGGCGGTGACCGGGGCGCGACTTGGCCTGGTGGTCCTGGCAACTTCGGGCCGGATCATTGAAGTGAAGCCGTGAGCCGCCATGACCGACGTACATTCCCCGACCTGGGATCTGCTGGCGCAATGCGCGGGCTGGGAGCATCACCAGTTTGACGACGGTCCCGTGGCCCACCTTCTGATGCACATGGTGACCGATCCGGCAGGCCTGCTGCGCGGCGATGACCGTAGGGTTGCCCGCGCGAGCGTGCGGCTGGTGCTGCGCGACGGCCCCACATTCGCCCTGGTGGCGAGCGCGCCGCGTATGCGCATGCTGCACGTCCTGCAGCTGGCCGGCGCGACGCTCGCAGGCCGGTACTACGATGAATCGGTGTTCAGCGCACTCGACGCCGCGCTGGCCTCGGCGCTGCTGGCAGCCGGCATGGAGAAGGCCAAGGTCGTCCTGATGCACAACGCGACGCTGCTGCCAAGGCCGCTGTTACCGCCGGGTCAGATCGGCGGCATGGTGCTGCATGCCGCCAATGCTGCGCGACGCGAGCAGGGTGCCACAGCATTGGTGGCTTGTCCCTCGAAGTGGTTCGGCCAGCTGGGCCAGGCGTGCGCCATCGACGATAAGGCAGTGCTGGCGTTTGTTGCCGCGCTCGACCCCTATGCGCTGGCGTATCGCGCCAGTGCGCGCGAGGTGCACGGGATCGCGCTCGATCGCCTCGCTGTCTACAATTTTGCGGTTGGCGCTCGCGATCAATCCCGCAACCGTACCCAGGCCTTGCAGGCGCTGCCCTGGCTGCTGCCATTGATGACGGCGCAAGACGGCTGCGGCAAGCGGGAGGGCGTTCGGCTTATCTGCCGGGCAATCGATGACGGATTGTCGCTGCACGACGCGGTCGCACAGGCATTTGGCGTGCCGCGCGAGGTGGTGCGCTGGCTAGGCCGGCGCGCGCTGCCGGCCAACTGGCGCTTCGATGTCCAACGCCTGCAACGATTGCTTGTGCTGTTGGCATGGCTTCCGCCCGAACGCCGGCCGCGCAGCATCCTGCAATTCGAGGCGCTGACGGCGCTGGGCAGCGCGCTGACCGCGCCATTCGCGTACCGCGGCAGGGCCGAAGACCCCGTGGCACTGGCCCGCATTGCGGGGTGCATGCGCCAGTGGCTGGGGCGCGCGACCCAGGGGCGAACGGACGATACGCTCACGAATGCGGACATCGTGCGCAGGGCGCGCGAACTGGAAGATGCCAGGGATTTTTTGCGGGCGCTATTTGATGCGGCGCGCGCCATTGACGGACTCGATGTCGACGCGGCCGATGGCTGGGTGCTGCGCTGGTGCGCCGGAATTGGCATGACGCGCATGCTGGCGCTGTCGCAGGCCTGGCACGTGGCCGTCACCGGCGCGCAGCATGATGACACGGACGGTTCGGACAGCTCCTGCACGCGCTGGCCGCCGGTACTGGCAACTCCGTGGCACGGCGAACACCGGACGGTGATCGAGCTGACGAGCCGCGACGCGCTGTATATCGAGGGTCAGAAGATGGGTCACTGTGTCGGCAGCTATGAAACCGTGTGCCGCAGCGGCAACAGCGCGATCGTGTCGCTGCGAACGGCGGCGGGCGTGCCGATGTCGACCGCCCAGCTCCACCTGAGCGACGTCGTGCCCGCGATCCAGGCAGCCCAGCACCGCGCCGCACACAACGCGTTGCCCGACGCTGACTGCGTGCAGGCCCTGGCGGCATTGCTGCGCGACCTGAATCGCGCCGATCAAGGCCCGGTGCTGCGCCGGCGCGCGTTTCAGCGACGGCAGCGAGAGAAGCAGGCCCGTCATTATGGGGACGCCGGTCGCGAGGGTTTCACGTTCAGCGCCGCCGCCCAGCTGGCAGCGCACCGGCTGGCGACACCTCCTGTCGCAGGCTCTGCTACGCTGGCGCCTTGCGAATAACCGGAGAGTGATGATGGCAGCTCAGGTGATGAACCAGTTGATCGCACAGGCAGCGCAGATCGTACAAGACGCAGACGCAATTATCATCGCCGCCGGCGCCGGCATGGGCGTCGATTCTGGCTTGCCCGATTTTCGCGGCAAGAGTGGATTCTGGAAAGCGTATCCGGCGCTCGCCGCCGCTGGCATCGACTTCCAGGCCGCCGCGTCAGCCGCCAGTTTCGTGCGCGCCCCGACGCGTGCCTGGGGTTTCTACGGCCACCGGCTTGCGCTGTATCGCAACACGATCCCGCACCCAGGCTTCGCGCTGCTGCAGAAGTGGGCCAGCACGAAGGCGCATGGCGCCAGCGTGTTCACCAGCAATGTCGATGGCCAGTTCCAGGCCGCCGGCTTCGATCCGCTGCGGGTGCATGAATGCCACGGTTCGATCCATTACCTGCAATGCAGCGTGCCATGCAGCGAGGCGATCTGGTGCGCCGATGGGTTCGACCCAATGACTGATGATGCGAACTGCTGCCTGGTCGGCGATGTGCCGTTGTGCCCGCATTGCGGTGCGGTCGCCCGGCCGAATATCCTGATGTTCGATGACTGGCATTGGGTCGAGGAGCGCACCGAGGCGCAACACGCGCGCCAGCAGGACTGGTTGCGTGGCGTGCAGCGGCCGGTGGTGATCGAAATTGGCGCCGGCAATGCAATTCCCACTGTGCGACATTTCAGCAACAGGGTCATTCGTCAGCATGGCGGTAAGCTGGTGCGGGTGAATCTGCGGGAGTCAGGCGTGCAGCGGCCAGCCGATGTGGGACTGGCGGATACGGCGCTGGCAGCGCTTCAGGCAATTGACAGGATGATGTGACAACGGAGCCGCTTCCCTTAAAATCGAGAAGCTGCAGAATCCGTCATGTTGCTGATTGAATCCCACCACGTCCCGCACCCTTGAACTCTTTTACCGGGATTGATAACCATTTTAACGACACCGCCAACACACTCCTCGAAAGGCTTGCGGGAGAGGCAGATCAGGTTCTGTCGCGTTGTTGATCAAACGACAGAATTTTCCTGGAACGACACTGCACCGCTCAAACTAGACGGACTATCCCTGCCAGCGCAAAAAATTAGTCGGCGAACGACCTTGCATCAACGCCGTCGATTGCGAACTGGTCCTTGCGGATCATGTGCATCAGCTCGATGCCGGCGAGTACAGAGCCGGCAGACCGGAACGATTTGAAGTTGAGCATAGGCTTGGTCACCCACTTGATGGCGCGATTGTCCTGTCGACAATGTTGTTGAGGTATTTAAGCTGGCGCACAAGGATCGGCACGTCCCGGCCAGCGTTGATCGCATCCATGGCAGCCTTGTTGGCGCAGCTCTTGTCCATCGCGACCTTGTCCGAATCGCCGTTCGCTCCCATGGCCTTGTCGAAGAAGCGCTTCGCCGCGGCCATGTCGCGCTTTGCCGTCAGCAGAAGTCGACGGTCTTACCCTGCTTGTCGACAGCGCGATAGCGGTATTTCCATACGCTCTTTACCTTGATGTAGATCTCATCCATGCGCCAGCCGCCCCCGACCGGGCGCTTGTGTTTCCGGGCCATCTTCTCGATGAGCGGCAGGAAACGAATGGCCCATCGGTTGATCGATGAATGGTCGACCGACACGCCGCGCTTTTCCATGATCTACTCAAGGTGCCGGTAGCTCAGCGGGTAGGCCGCATAGGAACGGCTACAGACCAGGATCACATCGATCGGAAAGCGCGCCCCTTTGAACTTGAGCATGTCGCGTCATCCAGCGGTCAGGCGTCGCAGTCTATCTGATCACGCCACCGGCGGTTTGCAAATGCGACAGAACCTCTTCGATTTATGTAAGTGCTCGGCCAATGCACGGGCTTGCAGATACGATGGGGCCATCGTATAGATGGGGAATATCAAGTCGTAGCAAACGGCCGGAAGCTGCTTTGCGACAGACCACATTAATTCGGACGAACTCAAAGTGTGCGCAGCCAAAAACCGCTGCGCCAGAGTCAGCAGGTCGTCCTTGCTGAGATAGCAGGCGTTTTGGTCCCGGTGCAACTTCGCGACGGCGTTGCGACAAAACCTTTCGATCTCAGCGGTAAGTGCTGACGCATACGCCGCATCGGGTTTGCTGACTCTGAAACCGGCGTCTTGCACGATCGCGTCGGGCGGCAGGAATACAACAGTGTCGTGTGTCTATGCCTGCGGAGTTCGCCGACCACTCCGCAGCGCTATCGGGCAAAGGGTCCTCTGCAACGGAGTTCGTATGTGGTGGAGCAACCGCGAGGCGAGGGCAGGCGGCCAGACCGGAGGCGGTCGCAAGATGGCCCTACGGGATCGCGCCCCATGCGCCACGCAGACATGTCCCCGCCGCCGCCGCCGCTGCCCTGGGCAGCTCAACGAGGATCTTCCTTCTCTTCTCACGCATCACGTCATTTATCGCAAGTCCTTTCATGGGTAGCGCTGGCGCTGTTCAACGACGTAATCCTCCTTGAGAGGCGGCGCCGCATCTGTAGCTGCTGGACCTGCGACTGGTCTGCGATGAGCCGGCCGACTACGCGTCCTTCTCGCCAATCGAACCGTCAGCCGTCGGCGGGCTAAAGATCGCGTCCGCGACGGCCAAACTCGTGCACGCACATGAAAGCGTGGCTCCGCGTACGGTGGTGTATGGCACCGGCCATCTGAATAGCGATGTTTCTTTTTTTGGAAATATATTTGGTAAGATGAGACATTGAGATGGAAGTCGTCGGCACTGGCCGCAAAGGGAGTGGACATGCCTGGACTAATCGAATATATCGACGCAATCGCCCGCAAGACAGGGCGTGCCGCGCTCTACCCTGAATTCCATCCCGAGTCCTACCGCGAGTGGCGGCACTACCGGTTCGAGGACGACCCGATGCGCGCGTCGGTATCGGCATGGCTCGGCGATCACGGCTTGTCCTGGCGAGAGTGCAACCCGTTCGCCGATCCTTGCGTGATGGCTCCCTACCTGGACGTGCCGTACGATGATTCCCTGCGGGCGTACCGGTCGCTGCGCGATTACTTGGAATACCCGGACGGGACGATGCGCCATCAAGGCGTGCGTTTTGTGCGATGCCCCTTGATTATGCGAGTCGTAATGCGGAGCACGACTAGCCCGGCTTCTGGGAGCGCTGGGCGGAGGGGGGATGATGGCAACCCACTAGCAAACCATGTTACGGAAGTGGCATATGCTGCGCATGGTGCCGCGCGCCCCTGCCAAGGTATCGGTCAAGGAACTCTGCAAACGTCTTTCCGCGGGAGACTTCCCGGTCACCAAGCGTATCGTCGAACGCGACTTGAACGAACTGTCCCAAGTATTTCCGATCGTGGCCGACAGCTGCGACAAGCCGTTCGGCTGGAGCTGGCTGCGCAACGCCTCGAGTTTCGACCTGCCCGCCCTGACCCTGCCCGAAGCGTTGACTCTGACGTTGGTCGAGCAGCACCTGCGGCACCACTTGCCACCGAGCGCGGTCGACGCGTTGTGGCCGCACTTCCGGTCCGCAGCACGGACCTCTCGGCCGTTGACGAACCGGTGCCTTCGCGCCCCTGGCTCGGCAAGGTTCGCGGCGTGCCGCCCCAGCAGCCGCTGCTTGCGCCGCGCATGGACGCGGAATGCCAACGCATCGTCTACCTCGCTCTCATTCAGGACCGCCAGCTGCGCCTGCACTACCGCAAACGCGACGCCGACGGGCCAAGTGTCTACGACGCGGTGCATCCGCTCGGCGTGGTGCAGCGGGGCGGCATGATCTACCTAATTTGCACGTTCGCGACTACGACGACGTGCGCACCCTCGCGCTGCATCGGGTGCAGCAGGCCGAGGCACTGTACGAGCCTGCTCGCAAGAGCCCCGGGGTCGACATCGACACATACATCGCGTCCGGCTAGTTCGGTGTCATTTCCGGGAAGCCGATAATCCTGCGTACGATGTTCACGCGGGCAGCCAGCGAGCACCTGCATGAAACCCCGCTCAGTGCCGACCAAACACTCGTGGGCGACGGCGATGGCAGGCTGCACTTGGCGGCGACGGTCCCGAATGCCGTTCACTGGTGTGGTGGCTGCTCGGCTTCGGGGATGACGTCGTCATCCAGGAGCTCGCCGAGCTGCGCGATGAGTTCGCCAAAATTGCGGTGCGGTGCGGTGCGGATGGCGGCTGCGTACGCCTGAGTGCGATGACTGGTATTGCCCACGCTTGGAGGCGCGGCACATGGCGGCCGAGATGTTCGTAAAATGATTAACTCTATGGTGCTGACATGCTTGAACGAATTTTTGAACTTGAGCCGAGCATTTCGTTTCGGCGGGGCGATTCGTATATCGAGTCCTATCCCTATCTGTGCGCCCACTTTTCGGACAAGGCCGTCATCGGTCCACAAGACGTGGTCTTAGGCGCTCACATGGTGTACGGGTGGATGCCGACCGTGCTAGGGCTGGATACGGGCGCCGTACGTGGCTTGTCGCTGGTACAGGCCGCGGAGCTTCTGACCGTAGCGAAAAGCCGCGACCTTGACAGGGGCGAACTGTCGTCGCTGAAGGGGCTGATCAATAATTCGATTGTCGGCGCATCCAAACTTCTTCATTTTGTCGAGCCAGAGCGTTATCCGATTTGGGACTCGCGCCTTTACGGGTTCTGTCACAGCAAGAAAGGCCACGCCTACCAGATTAACTGTGTCGATGCCTACCTGTCCTATCGCAGCAGGCTGATGGCGCTGATGTCTGATCCGCGTTTTCCGCGCTTCCATACGAGCGTCAACGCCAAGGTCGGTTACCCGGTTTCGGGGCCGCGCGCGTTGGAGCTGATGATGTTTCTCGCTACGCGACCTGCGGACGGGCGTGATTAAGCGGCCGGACGATGCAAGCGGAAAGGAAGAAAGCCCCTTGCACTGCTGCTCCTGATGCCTGAATGTCCTCAGCGGCCGGACGCCCTTGGCCGTGCAACCCGCGCGATCAACAGGAACGCAATCGGCCTGTCGCAGCGCTGCTCGCTGGCCACGCGCTCGAATCCATCGAGACCGCGTGGAGGCCCCTGAATACAGCCGTAGGCCGATGCGCCAAACGGCCTTGGGACGGCTCGGCTATCGGTGACCGGTCACGTGATAAAGGCTCCAGCGGCTAAGAACGGCTTCAAGCCAGGAAACCACATATTCGACTTGGAGCACTTTACTTCATCACATAGGGCTTTCCCGAATTTCACTTAGGAAATAAAATGGACGTTCTTTTCGCTGAACGAACGAACATCCTATGCCAAGAAAATACGCTGACCGCGCGATCATTGTCCTTGAATCGCCTTGGGAACTCGATTCCACCGACGCCAACCGTAGTAGCGTACTGCCTTTTATTAACGGCATTGCAAAGCTGACGGGCGACACGGATGTATTGCACGCAAATTTTTATGATGAGTCTAGTCTGCTGCTCGCGGCAAAGTGCCTCGCCAAGTCACGGCACAAAAACGCGCTCGTGTATGTTGCTGGTCACGGCGGCGATGGCGAGGTCGGTGATGTCGATCTGCTAAACATATTTGTCGCAATCCAAGTTTTTGCGGAGCAATGCAATATCACTGGAGTATTGATCGGTTCTTGTTACGGTGGCGAATGCATTCCGAAACTTCAGGCGGGAATCGAGGGCAGTCACTTACGCTGGTGCGCCAGCTACGCGTCCAGCGCATTCTGGCTTCAGGGGACGCTGGTCGATTGCGCAATTCTGAAATCGATGTTGGACCTTCCAGCAGCCGCCTACAAAAAAAGCGATAAGATGATTGAACGGCTCGCTGTGGCGATTAGCCCGTTTTCTCCGACCTATCACATCGGAGACGACGGAGACGACGAACCGATGTCCCTGGGCGATTCACTGCAATTCGTCATTCAGCCGGAAGGACAGGGGCACCGGGCGCGCAACGTGAGCGAGGACGTGTTCGCTCTACATGCGGCATTCCAGCTAAAGAGTGGAAAAGACGAGGATAGCGAAGACGATAATTAACACGCGCCAGACTCCACCAAATCGACAACAAGTCATCGGGGAATCCTCTGCGGGAATGATAGGAGCAGGTTTGCGTCCTTTTTTTTGACTAGCCCACATGCCCGGCCGTACATTTAAGTCCGAAGCAAGTTGTGGAGCCCACTTGTCGGATTGTTTCAGGTATTTCACCCCTTGGCGAAGGTGGCTCATCCGATGTTCACGGGTGGAGAGGTTATAGACGGCCAATCCCGTCCTATCCGCTCGGTCGAGCCAGTTTTCAAACCCTTAGATGTTAGATGTTGTTAGCTGCTCCAGCCGGATGTTGTTAAGAGATTTTTCTTTCAATAACGCGAAAAAACCGATCTTCAAGTCCCGTCCCATCTTTTCGCAAGTTGCGTACGCGAAAGCCTTGCTTTTGCAAATCTCCCGAACGGCTTGTACAAACGGCTCGGTCAGATGAGGAAATGCCAACAGGTACGAGAGATCAACCGGGGCCTCTTCTTTGTCTCCATCTTTGGGGCATATCAGCTTTATTCTGCCCGCGCTGCGCGTCAAGCGGTAGGAACGAGGTTGGGGCCAGCGAGGCGACGCCTTCCTGCTTGTGTCCGCTTTTTGCCTTTTACGCATTCGAGCCGCGGTGGTTAGTCATCATTACCTCCAGCGCGCTGTTTGGCTCGATAGGAGACCTTGCCGGCCCGCGCTTTTCCCTCCACCGTCACCACATTCAGGTAAATATTTCGGGTGGTTTCCACGCTGGCGTGCCGAGCAATTCTTTAATTAGTAGCCATGGCTCGGGGTTCTTGTTGTCCACTTCATTGAAGTACATCGTCGCCGCGAAGGTGTGACGCAAATTGTGTAGCAGTGTGCTGCGGCGCGACGAAGCACCCTCACTACAGCCTCGCTCCATCGTCGTCCTCTTCGGTATGAATTTCCTGCACGGTTTTCATTACGCCAGCTGCTGTGCATGCTTGGCGGAAGGCATAGGATAGGGACGCTAGCTGTATGGCATTCCATGCATGCTGCACGGGATAGGCGTGGTTTACGAAGAGATAGTCCGGCTCCCAGTCTTCTTGCCCTGCTTGGCTGAATAAGCCTTACCGGCCGAAACGGCCGCTTTACGCTCTTCGTCAATGTAGCGGACCAACTCTGGAATGAAGTAGCATGCACTAGGACGTTGCGAGCCTTGAACCTTTTTGTCTTGGTGATGTACAACCTGAGGTAGCCATACTCCCTGTCCTCTTCGCTCAAGAGCAAGTAATCCGTGTTGAGCTTGAGGATATGATGCACCGTCAGGCTGGCCGCCTCATCTACGCGCAAGCCGGTGGTCAAGGAGAGTTCGTAGGCAAGCCGGTCGCGGGAAGGACGAAGGTTTTCGTCTCGCTCGCTTCGTAGTGGCCTCAGTTCGCGCTGAATTGCGCGCCATTCGACCTCGCTAAGAGGATGGACGACTCCGCTCCCGCCAGTTTCTTTCGCATAAAGGGAAACCTCGCGCGTGGTGTCGCGGCCAGCGCGCACGTGCACCATGGTGTCCGAGTCGGCTGGCCTGATGCGTCCTTTTTTGATTTCCAAGGTTTTCAAGAACGCGCCGATATACCAGCCCTGCCTTCGGGCCTCTGTATAAAAATTCTCAACAGTGTTCTGTCGTCGCCGAATCGTTGAATCAGATAGGCATTGCCTTGTATGAAGACTGATGGCGTCTTGAATCGCATCGCAGTAGCTAATGTAGTCGTCTTCTGTGGCGGTATCCCAAGGTTTGCCTATCGTACCGCTCTCGATAGTTTCGTCCTCACAGACCTCCAGGAAAGTGAACCAATCACGCAAGTCATAGGCATACGCTTCAGCCGTATGCTTTTTCCAACTCCGGCGCCCCTGCCTCTGACAAACTTCTTATGGAGATACAGCAGCACATGCTCTTGGATCTCGATGCTTTTGTCGCTCTCTACCACTAGAAACGGAAAGCCTTTAGGCAAGGCGAATTTGGATAGTAGATCGTCTTTAGGCAGGCCATCAGCTTTCCAGAGAGTGATCATTTTGGCCTCCGTGATTCCATCAATGTAGATGAACACATCAAAAGCTGAGAAGGCTCTTTGCATGCACGTTCAGAGCGATTTGGTGAAAAAAAGTTTAACTCGTTGATAACAAACCATGAGGATTGTCAAAAGGAATGGCACTAGCTTGGACAATGCAGGCATCTCCGGTCGAGAAAGAAGAAAAATTTGCACTAGTGACACAATACGCGGTGAACATTTTTTCATCATTCATAAACCCACGCAATCTGCTGTGGACCCTGTCGCACCTGACGGGCGAAGACCGGGCCGGCATGCCCTAGGACGAGCGTCTGCCGCGACTTTTAGCCTACGCCATCGGCTTGTGGGATGTGCTTGGTGCGTGCGTGCGCGCGCACGGGCAGTCTCGATTCCGCCATCCGTGCGCCGGCCGCGAACGACTTCGCGCGGCTGCGCGAGCGTTGTCCGCTGCTTGCAACCGTCGGCTTCAATGGCAAGACGGCGGGCAAATTTGCACCGCAATTTGCCGACGCCGGGTATCGCACGGTCCTGCTGCCATCGACCTCGCCCGCGTATGCGGCGATGCCGTTTGCGCAAAAGCTGCTGGCCTGGCAGCGCTTGCTGGCGGACTGACGGCGCTGAGTCGTTCCAGGTCGCAGGGCATGCGACTCGCGCAGCCTATTTGCGCCAGGGTGTCCTGGCAGGTCTGGCTACCGACCGATCTGTCAGGCGGCTGTGCAGATATGCGCGCACGTCGTCAGCCGCGTAACCTTGGCCCTCCGCCAACATCTCTGCTCTGGCGTCACGAGCTTGCGCAACGAAGGCGGCACGCTTCTCAACCGCATGGACGGCTTGCCGGATCGCCTCGACCATGAATGCATGCGGGCTGATGCCAAGCGCGTGGGCAGCATCGATTGCGCGCTGCTCGAGTTCATCGGTAAGTTTCAGTGGGATCGTTGACATGGGATTGTGCCTCGTTTGCGAGCCTGCCTACCGAATATGCGTCCCGGTCCCCGCCGCCATCTTCCGCAGATACGCCAGCTTCGCCGCATACACCTCGCGCATATCCTGCCGCGTGCTGTGATCCACCGCCAGCGCGATCTGTTCCCGTGCATCGCGCACGTGCCCCAGCTGCAGATGGGCGACGCCCAGCCAGAACCGGAACTCGTCGTTGTACGGCGCGCGCCGCACCTCGCGCGCGAAGTGGGCTACCGCATCGTCGTACCGGCCGGCCTTGAGCGCGGCCGTGCCCAGGTCGAAGTAGTGGTACGGCGGCGTCGGATCGACCGCTGCAATACGCGCGGCCAGCGCCGCCGCTTCCAGCGGCCGGCCCAGCGCCACCAGCACCGGCTGCAGGTTGTGCAGCACCGCCAGGTTCTCGGGTTCGCGCACCAGCGCGGCCTGGAACGCGCGCTCGGCCAGGGCCGGTTCGCCATGCCGCTGGTAGATCACGCCCAGCGTGTTGAGCGTGCTCGCCACGCCGGGGCGTGCCAGGACCGCCGCGCGCGCCCACCAGTAGGCGTCGTTGCGCCGACCCTGCACCAGTGCTTCGGCGGCGCGGTTGTTCAGGAAGAGGG
>Ga0308157_10006244_pt1 | contig 14400 bp, 17 predicted proteins | sample PhyBR1_FD_201035 | JGI IMG/M metagenome (GOLD analysis project Ga0308157, IMG submission 201035) | Phyllosphere microbial communities from UC Gill Tract Community Farm, Albany, California, United States - DLSLB.R1 | ecosystem: Host-associated > Plants > Phyllosphere > Unclassified | place: USA...
CCAGCGCAAATAATCCGCTGCATATCGAAGGCAGAAAGCTTACCACCGGAAAAGCGCGAAATCAGGTCCGATAGATTATCTGCCTCAAAAGCGGCTTCGAGTTTCGCCAGCGAACCAAGCGTCAGGCAGAGTGTCCAGTCGCGACCATCGAGTTTTGCCGCAACCTCGCCGCGATGGCGGTTGATCATCATAGCGCATCTCCGAAAGCGATCAGGCCTGCGGATTCGAGCGCAATTTCAAACGTCACTTCGGCATCATGATTGCCGCCATATTCCAAAGCTACAACCTGAAACATGCCTGTAACAGTGCCAAAGTCGGGCAGAACAATCTGCCAGTCGCGGATTTCACCATTAAAAAAAATGCTCCGGATCAAAGCATCCGATGCGGCATCCTTGAAGATGCCCGATCCACTGACCGAAGCGCGTTGCACGCCACTTCCGGCTAGCAATTGCCGCCATCGTCCCGCTGCATCGGCATCTGTCACATCGACGGTTTCCGCATTGAAAGCAATACGTTTGGTGCGCAGGCCTGCGCAGGTTTCAAACTGTTCGCTACCACGCGAAATCTTCAGCAAAATATCCTTGCCACGTTGAGCTGCCATTCTATGCTCCTGAATTAAATAGAGGGTTCGGTCACTGCGCGATAGCGCATGGTGCCAAGATAGCTGCCGAATCCATCGGTATTACGCGCCAGAACTTCCGTCAGCATGAGATTGACGACGCGATGACCATCGATCTCGAGTGGCTCTTCATCAAGACGTGTGGCAATGCGCCCAGCAATATCAAGCACGCGTTTACGACCCGCCTCACGCGCCCAAATCTGGATATTGAGAAAGTGCTCGCCGCCCGGCTCGCTCGCCGTGCTCCAGTCTTTGCTTAACGTCTCGCCGAGCGTGACATAAGGAAATGCTGTTTTGGGTGGGACATGGTCATAAACATGCTCACCACCAAGCGTTTCAATCAGTTCATCGTCATTCTTCAAGGCCTCATAAAGTGCCTTCTGCAATGCTGCCGCGCCGTTCTCCATTCTGTTCCCCTCTAAATTTTTCCGGCTCGTATCGAGCACCCAGTCCTCCGATGGCAATGTCTTCACGCAGCGCCAACTGTTTGAAACGAAGCGCGCGAACGAGGCCATCAAATGTCAGTTTCATGTTCACATTCACCGCCCTTCCTCCACTGCAAGACAGATCAGATAACGCCCGCTCTCATCCGGTTCGTGCACGGAACGCAGCGTGAAAATCCGCCCGCCCTTACGGAAACGTTTGTCAGCGGAAACATCCTCGCGATAACGCACCAGAATACGGTGGGTTATTTCTGGGCGTGGCCGAATGCCAAAATCACGCTGATTTGTGGATACGGGTTCGATGCGTCCCCATATGGTGGATGTTTCGACCCATGTTTCGCGATAGCCGCCCATCCCGTCGGCAATCGGATGCATGGCTTCCAGAGCCAACTCTGTGGTGAGCTGACCCGGGTCAATAAACAACACATTGTTCATAGGGATATGCGCCGCCAGCTATCGACCATCTGGCCGACCATCGGTGGAAGCTCAGATTTTGCTCCATCAAGGCCAGCGCGGTTCTCATAAAGATGTGCGGTCAGCGTGAATATCGCCTGCTTGAGCGCATCTGGCACCTCAACACCGGTCTCTCCGAAGCCCGCAATAAAGTCCACCTCAAGCCCACAGAAGGACTGCGCATCAGGATATTGCGCCATGTAAACACGCTGCGGACGACGACCGTGCTGGAGCATGAATTCTTCTGGTTCCATGCTGATCGCAATTCCGTCCGAACAATAAGCAACGACGGCGGTTACAGCCTTGACCGGATATTTGAACAGCGCCAGACGACCCGAACGCGGCCAGCGATCAACCCGCAGACGCCAGGTCTGGTCGATAAGTGCTAACCCCGTATCGGCCTCGACAAGTTCACGTGCCGTCTTGATGATGCGGCGTAGAATATCGTCTTCGCTCTCGGTCGAAATTCTTAAAAATGCGCGCGCGTCTGCGACCGTCACCGGCTCAAGCGCCGGCGGCGTGACAAGAAACATTGTCATTTTATTTTCCCCTTAAAATAACTCTCAAATCAGATAGTTACGCATGGCACCCCAGAAAAAGATTCAACGCGTTTGCAATTTGAATCTAGCTGCCAAAACCGGCAGGGTAGCGATGCAGAATTGCAGCAAAACCGCTGCTAAAAGCGCATCCCGAAAAGTGTGAAGCGGTTTTCGGCATGCGCGTTGTTAAGATTGTTATGCAGCAAACTTTAGAAGCTTGATCGCATCGAAGTCCTGAACACCGCCGCCAACGCGCTTGGTCGTATAAAAAAGCACATAGGGCTTGGCGGAATATGGATCGCGCAACACGCGAACACCGATGCGATCGACCACCAGATAGCCACGCTCGAAATCACCAAAAGCAATCGGCGTGCCATCGGCCGCGATGTCCGGCATATGCTCGGCCTCGACCAAACCAAAGCCCATGAACGAAGCTTTCTCGCCAACAGCCGATGGTGGCTGCCAGAGATAATTGCCGTCAGCATCCTTGAGCTTGCGCAGGACACTCTGCGTTTTTCTGTTCATCACAAAATTGGCGTTTTGGCGATAACCGGCTTTCAGCGCATAGATGAGTTCGATCAGCTTATCGGATGGGTCGGCTACAGGCAGGCCACCCGCAACGCCGGTTTCGATATGGCCGATCTTGCCCCATTCCCAGCCTGCATCTTCAACCGTGTCATAACTCAAGAAGCCCTTTGGCTTGTTGACGCCATTACCGCTGATGAAGGCGGCACCTTCCTGCTCGGCAAAGGCCGCTTCCACTTCCTCGGCAATCCACTGTTCGACATTGACGGCGGCGTCATCAAGCAGCGAAGAGGTTGCCGCTGGCATGGCGTAGATTTCCATGGTTGGAAACTGCAATTCTGCGAGCTTTGCCGAAGCCGTCTGCGGACGTGCATCGGTTTCGCCCACCCAGCCGGTCGCCGGACCGCTGACCGAGAACGGCTTTTTCAGCACAGCGCCGGAAACCTGACGCACACTTGAAATGCCACGGATTGGCGACAGCACCGCTAATCTCCGACCAATTTCGGTTTCGAGTTCCGCTGGCACTAGATAGCCACCATCAGGGCCGGAGGCATAAGAATGCGCCTTCTGTTCAATGCCGCGCAGCAACTGCTCATCACCACGGCGAACATAACCATCGAACGCCTGCTTGTGTTCGCGGTTTTCAACGAGTGCCACTTTGCCAAGCTGTGGACGTGCGCTTTTCAGCACATACTGATCCAGCGCCTGTTTTTGCTCATCAATTGCACGGTTGATACGATCAACTTTTTCGCGCAAAAGCACATCGACATCAGCACTTTTTTCGACCTTCTTGAGACGCTCATCATTGGCTTCACGGAAAGCCGAGAAAGCTGTCATGAACTCGTCAAATGCTTCGGATACATCGCCGTCATTGCCCAGATTAGCGCCAAGCGCCTTCGTTTCCACGCTCTTGGTTTCGAGCGGGACTGTATGAGTGTTGTTCATTTTTGATCCTGATTTAGTTAAAAGACATCATCTTGCAGGCGGCGCGCATACGCTGCGCAAGGCCTTGATCTTCGGGGTTGAGAGCGTCCCGCTCATCCCGACCTTGTAAGGCTGCAAGTGCTGAATAGCCCTTGGCTATCACCAGACGTGCAGCAGAACGGCTCAACCCCGCATCCCGCGTGAGCCAGCGTTCAAATTCTCTTATCGTTGGCAAATCCGCTTTTAGATTGTTGATGCGCGCCTGCGGCAGCATCGGAAACGTCACCACCGAGATTTCCCAGAGGTCCGCTTCAACAATGTGTCGCAAGCCGGTGCGTGCATCCTTTCGCGCCTTCACAGTGCGAAAGCCTATGGAAAGTCCATCCAGGCCACCGGCCCGCATCAGTTCGAGTGCTTCGCGTGCGCGGGCCACACCTTTGGCAAGTCTGCCTTCGACATAAAGACCGCGTGCATCTTCGCGAATATCTGTCCAAACGCCAATCGGTTCGCCTGCATCATGCTGCCAAAGCATCCGAACGCCAGACGATTTGCGGGTCAAAAGCGATTTTGCAAAAGCGCCTTTTTCGATAATATCATTGCCAAGATCAGGCAGACCGAAAACGCTGGCATAGCCGGAAAAACTGCCATCGATTTCAACTTCACTCAAAGCGAGTGATGCACGCTTGGTTTCAAGCTTTATCATTCTTGCTCCTTTGAGAAGTTGGAAGTCCGGGAAGCGGTGCATGCTTCACCCGCTCAGCAAAGCGCTTGAGAATGCCGAGCACCGACCACGCCGCAAGGCTTGCGGCAGTCGCCCCCATCAGCATCAGTTCAGCGCGACCAAGAAGAGCTTCGAGTGATAATGTCTTCGCGATTTTTACGCCTGCCGCACCGCCAAAAACCATGCCGCAGATGATACCGACCGCAAATCGGATGCCTGCCTCGCGTTTGCCGTTGGGCAGCATATAGGCGAGCGACACGGCAGAGCCTGCGACGGCTCCGGCAATCTTGGCAAACCAAACCAAGGTTGCATCGGACGTCATGACGGTTTCGCTTAGATTACTCACGGTACTCTCCTTTCTGCACGCGGCTGATAACCAACCACATCGCGTTTTTCGTCGTCACTTAAGAATGAAGCTTCCGAAACACGACGCCAGAGCGACTCGCGTTCCAGCGACAATCCTTCAATCTGGTCGATGTCATGTTCGAGCCGCAAATCGCCGCCAAACAACGGCCCCAGCCAGCCGCCAAACGCCTTGGCAGTACGATTAATCAGCGGCAGCACGGTCAGGCGATAAAAGGCGCGATTGGCTTCTGCATAATTGGCATAGGTATTATCGCCCGGAATGCCGAGCAGCATGGGCGGCACACCAAACGCCAGTGCAATATCGCGTGCAGCACCATTTTTCGCTTCGATGAAATCCATATCCTGTGGGCTATAGCCCATGGCTTTCCAGTCAAGCCCACCTTCAAGAAGCAGTGGTCGGCCAGCGCCCGATGCTCCGGTATAGCCCTCTTCGAGTTCCGTCTTTAGCCTGTCGAACTGCTCTTCGGTAAGGTTGCCGCCATCTTTTGGCGCATAGACCAGCGCACCGGAAGGCCGTGCCGAATTATCAAGCAGCGCCTTGTTCCAGGCACCGGCTGCATTGTGCAGATCAAGCGCCATGAGTGCTGCTTCAAGCGGTGGAAAACCATAATGGTCATCCAGCGGATGAAACAATTTCAGGTGCAGACCAGAGGATGCCAAGCCTGCCAAAGAAACCGCCCTGCTTGTATTGCCCGAACGATAGATGAGCGATTGTGGCCACCCATCGCTCGACGTTTCAAGCGTCACCCTTTCGGGCCGCAGCAGATGCAATTCGCTGTTGCCGCTCGGCAGATCGATACGCTCGACATAGGCATTGCCTGAAATCAGCAGATGCCCATAAAGCCGCTCGAAGAAACTGCTGCCATCAAGTCCCGCCTGCGGACGCGCAACCAAATCAAGCAGCGGATGGGTTTCATGCTCGGTGGTGCCCTCATAAAGCAGCCACGGAATATTGCTGGCCGCTTCGGCGATCAGCCGGACACAGCGATGTGCCACCGGATTGCGCATAAATCCTTCACGCGCCAGCGATCTATAATCCCGCGCAATCCATGACGGCCCGCGTTCCATATGAAGGGCGACAAAGCCATTCGCGGCTTTTCTCTCGCACCCCGAATTGGGATATGAAGGTGCCTTCGCGGCAGCTCTGCGCCACGGCAATTTCCACGCCATATATCGGCTCTCCAATAATTTTGAGTGTTATCCGAAACGCCTGATACGCGGCTTTCGGTCGTGACCAAGCATGAGTTCGGTCAGCGCCCATACGAGGGCATCCAGACGATCCGGCGAACGCCCAGTCGAAAGACCTTCGGGTGCGAAATCGCACATTTCATCTTCCAGTGCCGCAAAGCGTCCCGCATGGCGAACACGATCCTGCTCATAAAGGGCCGCCACCGGCTCAGCGCGCAGCCATTTGCCGCGCGATGCATGGCGCATTAGCACTGGCACGGTTGCATCTTCGGCCGACAAAACAGCTGCAACCATTTCGCCCCCCTGGTTGACCTCCGCCAAAATCGCATCGGCCTCATAATAATGATAAAGAGCGATTGCGCGCCGCGCCCATTGATGCGGTTTAGCCATGTTCATGCTTTCATCGGCCAGTACATGCGCAAAGCCATTTTCATCAATACCTGCAACGACAATCCCACAGGCATCCGACGATTTACCTGACGAAGCAGGCGGATCGACTGCTACCAGAATACGTACTAGCTCGGGAGCAGAGGTTTCGAAACATTGTTCAATCCGCTCGCGCGACCACAAAGCGCCTGCGCGTTCCTCGATCAGTTCGCCGTCAAGTTCCTGCCGTCCAAGACGTGTTCCGGCATAGCGTTGATTAATGGTTTCCATGAAACCATCAGCCAGATGTTCGGAGTTCTCCGCTGTTCGCATATGCGTCATGGCTACCGAATGTTCCGTCATTAAGGCTTTCAACAAAGGCACAGCACGTGGCGTTGTCGTCACCACCTGCCGCGGAAAATCACCCAGCCGGAGGCCAAATTGCAGCATATCCCACGTGGCCTGCGGGTTTTTCCACTTCGCGAGCTCGTCGCACCATGCAGCATCAAACTGCGGTCCGCGTAGACCATCCGGATCTTCCGACGAATAAAGGGAAGCCACCGCACCATTATCCCAAAGAAGCCGCCGACGTGTCGCTTCATAACGCGGACGCGAAATCCGCGACACCGACAAAATGCCGGAAGGACCATCAACCATCACCTCACGCGCATCGGAAAAAGTTTCGCCAACCAGCGCGATATGTCTGCAAGCTTTCTTGGAAAATGGCGCAAGCCCCAATGCCATTCCCGATACCCATTCGGCCCCTGCCCTTGTCTTGCCAGAACCGCGACCACCGAGAATAAGCCAATTCCTCCAGTTACCAGAAGGCGGCAATTGCGCGTCACGCGCCCTGATCAGCCATTCGCGATCCGCTGCCATTATCTGATTTTGCGTCAAGTCCGCGCTCCACGATTTCCCGCGCGTGCCTTTGTGCAAGGTCTTCAATTCTCCTGTCTATGCGTATCAGCGCCTGTCTGACCTCATGAAGGCTCACCACTGATCCCGCATTATCAACTGTGGTAGTTTCCGTCTCAGTAGCAAGGTCACCAACAGTTTTCACCGCCTTGGCCAGCGCCATCAGGGCTTCAGCCTTGCTCTTGTCTGGCAATTCATCACCATCGATCAGCTTGTTAAGTTCCGCCTGCAATCTTTGCAGAGCGCTTTCGGTGGCGGATGGTTTATTGTGCATCTGTTCAAGAAAACCAAGACGCTTCAAACGATCCCGATAGTTTTTTTCAGAAATGCCCATCAGCTGTGACATGTCCGAAAGTGTGATGCCGTGTTTCATTTGCAGGCAAAAAGCCAGCCTGACCCGCGCCTCACGGCACTCGTCAATTTTTTGCGTTTTCAACGGCCATATCCGTCAGCTTCACCCTCTTTTCATACAAAACCCCGAAAGCATATTGCTTCCGGGGTTTTGTAAGCACCAATAAAAGCCGGGGGTATCGAAGCTCTCATCGGCATCAGCCACACTTTTCTGACTGTATCTAATTGATAGCAAAGCACCGTGACGCCGTCAAGGACTATTTTCCTATTTATGATTTTTTTCTTAGCAATATTTCTAAAGTCTGTTTACGAATTAACATGAGTTATGGCTTATTAATCTGTTATTATCCGGGAGCAGGTTGCGCTCGTTTCATAAATTTTACGGCTATAAAGTAGAGTTCATGCGTAAAACGGCCGATGAAAATTTTGACAAGAAAAGCCGCAAGCCCTTCCGGGTTTCGCGGCTCATCGGGCTTGATGCCTGGATTGATTCCGGTCTCTATAATCTCCGTTTTAATTCGCGCGAATGGTGGGAAAATATCACTATTTTCTCACGCAAATTTCGCGTTCGCGGCTTTCGGCGTCTGGTCGTGGAAGTGCTGGACGAGGGCTTTACGCTTGGCACAATTGGCGCTGTCCTTATGCTGGGGCTTGCAATTCCAGCCTTTGAAGAAACCAAGAAAGACTGGCGTGCGCAGGACGATTATGCAGTTACCTTCCTGGACCGCTATGGCAATGAAATAGGCCAGCGCGGAATTTTGCACCGTCAGGCAGTGCCAATCGATGAATTGCCAGATCATGTTATCAAAGCCGTGCTCGGCACTGAAGACCGCCGCTTTTTCGATCATTATGGCATTGATTTCTGGGGGCTCAGCCGTGCGCTCAACCAGAATCTGCGCGCAAATGGCGTGGTACAAGGCGGCTCGACCCTAACACAGCAGCTTGCCAAAAACCTTTTTCTGTCCAATGAGCGCACCCTTGAGCGCAAGGTCAAGGAAGCGTTCCTCGCCCTTTGGCTTGAAAGCAACCTCAACAAGAAAGAAATCCTCCAGCTTTATCTCGACCGCGCCTATATGGGCGGCGGTACATTCGGGATTGCAGCGGCATCCGAATTTTATTTCGGCAAAAACGTTAAAGATGTCAGCCTTGCCGAAGCAGCCATGCTGGCCGGACTTTTCAAAGCGCCTGCGAAATTCGCGCCGCATGTCAATCTGCCAGCGGCGCGCGCGCGCGCCAATGTTGTGCTTTCCAACATGGTCGAAAGTGGCTTTATGAGCGATGGACAGGTGGCGGTAGCGCGTCGCAATCCAGCCAGCATTATCGACCGCGCCAAGAATGAAAGCCCTGACTATTTCCTCGACTGGGCCTTTGAAGAAGTCAAAAAAATCGCAGGAAAAGTACCCCAGCATACGCTGACCGTGCGCACGACACTTGATCGCAACATTCAGAAGGCCGCAGAAGAATCGCTTGAATTCTATCTGCGCCAGAATGGCAAAGAATATAATGTCTCCGAAGCTGCCACCGTGGTCATCGCCCATGATGGATCGGTACGCGCGCTTGTCGGTGGACGCGATTATGGCCAGAGTCAGTTCAACCGCGCAACCAAAGCGCTGCGGCAGGCGGGATCGTCATTCAAACCTTATGTTTATGCAGCGGCGATGGAAAAAGGCCTTACACCCAGTACAGTCGTTTCCGATGCACCGGTGAGTTGGGGCAATTGGTCGCCGCGTAATTATGGCCGCAGCTTTGCCGGACGTGTAGATCTCACAACAGCATTGGTGCGTTCGCTCAACTCCGTGCCGGTCCGGCTTGCGCGCGATCACCTCACAACAGCCCCCATCGTAGCGCTCGCTAAAGCCATGGGTGTGGAATCCACCATTTCCGCGCACAAAACTATGGTGCTTGGCACATCAGAAATGACCGTGATGGATCAGGCAACCGGCTTTAACGTATTTCCCAATGGCGGCATGGCAGGCAATCGCCATGGCTTCACGCAGATCATATCGGCAGATGGCAAAGTACTTTGGGACTTTTCACGCGATACCCCCAAGCCGCATCGTGCGCTTTCGGAGAAAGCGGCTTTTGAGATGAATTCCATGCTAGTGCAAGTGCCAGAACGTGGAACGGCGCGGCGCGCAGCACTTCCTATGACACGCGTTGGCGGCAAAACAGGCACGACGCAAGGCTATCGCGATGCTTGGTTTGTCGGATTTACCGGTAATTTCACCGCCGCCGTCTGGTTTGGCAATGATAATTTCACGCCAATGAAGGAACTTACCGGCGGTGTTCTGCCCGCAATGGCATGGCAGCGGATGATGAATTATGCCCATCAGAATATAGAACTAAAGCCGATACCGGGGATCACGCCCGCCTTTCCTGCCCCCGCAAAGGCAACAGAGCCAAAGCTGGCGGCGACAGGAAGTCCACTGGAAATGATGGCCGCACCGCCCCGCGTTCTGTCGCCTGTTGCCACAAAAACGCTTAAAGAATTGCAAGACAAATTCCTGACTGCACCGCCCGTACCGGCGCTAGCGACACGAACCAAAATATCGGTCCTTTGAGCACAGAATGCTGAAAACAATCCTCAAAGTCATGACGGTACTGGCAATCGCAATTGGCGGCGGCATCTGGGCGACCGATTATGCCCTTGACCATTTTGATGGTTTTGGCGAGTTGCAGCTTGGGGCATGGAATGCCTATCCCGCTTCTGGCACAAGTGACGCCGATCCCTATTCAAAAGCGCGCGCGGCACGCAAAGCATCACTTGCGCTCGGCACCGCAGAAGGACTGCCGTTTTACGCACGTCGGGATAGCAATGGGCGCGAGTTAGTCCGCGGATGCAGCTATCGCCTCACGGGCCTGACACCATCGGCGCGTTTCTGGACGCTCTATCCGGCGACATCGAACCTTGAACCCATTACTCCACGCGAAGGCTTGCCAACTGCACTTCATTCACGCGACGTCCTTTATGAAAATGACGGCAGCGTCGAGATCACGGTGGGGCCGAATGCCAGTCCGGATAACTGGTTGCCCGTTGATGGAAGCGGAAGCTTCGTGCTGGTGATGACGCTTTATGATACTCCCGCTGCAAGTTCGTCGGGGCTGATTGATCTCGTCATGCCGCGCATCGTGCCGCTCGCAATACTGGAGGCTTGCCGTGGCTAAGTTACTCCGCCTGTTGCTGCTTGGCCTGATCGGTGCTGCAATCGTGCATATCGCGGTTCTGCTGCTGGTCCCGCTTTATTCGAGCAAAAATGCTTGGTCGCATCTCGAAGCCTTGGGCGAACCATATAGCTTCTATATGCTTTCCGAAAAGTCGGGACTTGTCACCGATCAGGACCCGCTCATAGAACAGGCGGCATGCCGGTTTGATCTGACGAACGGCCCGATACATATCACAACAAAAGGCAATCTGCCTTTCTGGTCGCTGTCAGTTTACGCACCCAATGGCGATAATCTATACAGCCTCAATGACAATGTATCGAATGATCGACAGCTTGATCTGATCATTGCCGATCCGCTTGGCATTGCAGCGCTTCGCGCCGAGGGCGTGCAGAATGATGGCCGCTCGGTTATCATCGAACAAAATGTCAGCGAAGGTGCGGTTGTTCTACGCAGCTTCGTTCCCGATGCAAGCTGGCGAGAACAGGTGCAAAGCTTCTTTACGCAAGCAAGCTGCGCACCATATGAGGCAAGCTGATCCGCTTGCAATTTTTATTTTTACGCATGTCTTTTTCCCAAAACCGGTTTCCACTTTTGGGAGACATGCTTAGTTAACTATCTGCAAAACAGACGCTTTCTTATGCACGGTTAATGAGTTGCTAAGGCTTCACACCTATTATCCAGTTTGCCGATATGCGGCAGGCCGCGTTCATAGTTTTAGCCTACCGGAGTAACTTTGCGTGACAAACGATCAGTTCCGGGTCCTGGAAGAGATTTCAGGTAACCGGAGCCAATCACATTCGAGAGCTGATAGCAGCAAAGCAGACGACCTTCTGGGCGCTGCAATAGCTGCGTTTGCCTCCATCACGCGTCCGGGCCGCCACGATGCGCATCAGCTTGAAGATCTGGCATTTCCATTGATTGAACGTGCAACCACACGCGGCAAACGGCAAGCCGCACACGCATTGGCTCAGATAGAAGACGCGCCGCGCCGTCTCGTTTTATCGCTAGCAAACGAACCGGTTGAGATTTCCGCGCCTATCCTGCTGCGTTCGGCAGTTTTGCGATCCGAAGATTTGCTCGACATCATCAGCAAAAATGGCATTGACCATGCCCGTGCCGTCGCACGCAGGCAATCTGACGATCCCTTGCTGAAAAATGTTTTGCGTAGCTTCAATGATCCCGCGATTGACCGATTGCTCGCCTTGCAGGAAAATCTCGCAGGCCTTGAACCAAATAGGCCTGTCACGTCGGAAGACGCAAATAGCGAAGTCGCTGAAAGCCCGATCCAGACGCCATCGTTTTCGGCACCTGACTATCTGATCGATACAGCGCTGCTGATTGACGATCAAATTTTCCGCACGGCTTTGGCTGATTCGCTTGATGTCTCTTTTGATCGTGCTGATAGGATCATCGGACAATGGCCAGAAACCCATCTGCCAATAGCCCTGCGCGCACTGGGAATGTCGGCTTCCGAAGCTTTCATGATCATGTCAGCACTGCTGGGTCCGATTGCCGCCAACCGCGATCATTTACGCGAATTCATTCAAATGTATCGTTCGATTGATCGCGAAAAGGCTGTCATGCTCGTGCGCCGGTGGAAAGCCGACGACATGTCAAGAATGCTGCGCAGCAAACTGCGTGAGATGGCGACGGCTGCGGATGTCGATTCCGCAACAATACGATCAAGCCTATAAAATATCCGGTGAAATAGAAAACAAGCTTGTCGGATCGGCCACATCTTCAAGCTCTATGAGCCATAAATCAGGGTCGAAGCGGATTTCACGCTCCATGCGCTCGCTTGCTTTGATATCGTCGACCTCGTGGAGAATGCGCAAAAACATGCGTTCCCCATCGTGATTCTCATCATAAGACGTCTGCGGTGCAGGCGAGTAAAGATCGCATGTCCCAAAGCGCGAATTAACCTTGATAAAGATCGCCCCCGCTTCCTTTGAGCCACGGCGCGCAAGATAGGCAAAGCCGCCCTCGCCCTGTATTTTGCGGATCAATGCGGAAACCCAAAAGTCTGACGTTAACCGCATCAGCTTATCAGGCCGATTTCACGCATTTTGGAAATCAAAGCGGCATCGACTTCACCTGTCACGCGCAAGTTGAAAAGTTTCTGGAATTCACGAATGGCATCCTGCGTAGATTTGCCCGGAACACCGTCAACGCTAACCCGTTCATTGCCAAAGGCTTTCAAACCTGCCTGCACGCGCACAATATCCTGCGAGGAAATCTTTGCCTGCGGCTCCACAGCCGCTACCTGTTGTTTTTCCGATGCGGGTTTGCTTTGCAGCGATGCCAGATCAGGCGCGCGCTTTGCCGTTTCTTTGACTTTCAGCACAGCAGGCTCTGGCCGCGGCGTGGGTACCGCCAGATCAATGAACTTTGCAACATCGTCTTGCGATTGCGCCGGTGCCGCAGCGTTTTGTGCCGGAACGCCGAGCTTCTTCTGAAGTGCCTGCCAGCGTTCAATGGCTTCTCGCGTCTGTGGTCCGGTAAAGCCGTCGACCGCACCCTGATAAATGCCAAGTGTCAACAGTCTTTGTTGCAGCCGCGCGATTTCAAGATCCGCATTAGGCGCAAGCGCAGGCAGCATTTCATCAATTGAACCCGTCACTTGCAGACGATCCGGCGACAATTCTGCGGCTTCAGTCGATGGTTGCGCCTGGGCAGTCTCAGGCGTTTCAACGCTTGCCGTTTCCTGCTTTTTCTCAACAACCGTTCCGGGCAGCACTGCACGCGGCGTCGCCTTAAAAACGAGATCCTCACGCGTTTTGAAAAAGACCGCATTATGCGCTTCAGGCTGATACCAGAGCGCATTGGCCGAGACAAAACCCAACACGACGACAAATGCCGTAGCGCCTCCTGTCAGCACCGGATTACGCACAATGAAGTCGCCGGCAAAAATCGCCAGCGCCGAAGCCGAACTGAAAAAGAACTTAAGCAGGCGGCGACCGAGGCTATGCCGTTTTGCGGGCTTGCGCATCGATCCGCTCTGGGCTTTGTTCCCGGTTTTCGTCTTTCTGCCAGTCATTATTCCATTCTCCCTGGTGACGGTTCATATCGATAACCGTGCCAAGTTGTTGTTGATCTTCTTCTCCCAAAGAAGCCAGTTCGAGCAGTTTTTGCGGGCCTGCCACTGGCAGATGCACGGTTACAACCGTTCCTTCGCCCACGCAGCTTTTGATTTGCATTGAGCCCTGATGAAGTTCCACCAAACCCTTGACCACTGAAAGGCCAAGGCCGCTCCCCTCTTGTGTGCGCGTATAATGATTGTCGGCCCGTACGAATGGCGATCCGATACGCTGCATATCTTCCGGCTCAATGCCAATGCCCGTATCGGACACAATAATTTCGAGATGCGGACGTCCATCGACCATCACGCGCGCTGCATCAATTGTGACGCATCCGCCGGTTTGCGTGAACTTGACCGCATTGGCTGCAAGATTGATCAATATCTGCTGCACAGCACGACGGTCTGCCACTAGTTCACCCGTGCTTGCATTCACACGATGACAAAAGGCCAGGCTCTTTTTCTCAGCCTGCGGCAACATGACAGCCGCACAGAGTTCAGCCACTTCGCGGAAATTCATGTTCTTTGGCTCAATGCTATATGTGCCGGTTTCTAGCTTTGAATTATCAAGCACCGAATTGACCAGATCGAGCAGATAATGGCCTGATCTATGAATGAGTCCCGCATATTCGCGCTGTTTTTCATTCTGTAGCTGGCAGCCCATTTCATGCGACAGCATATCGGAAAAGCCGATGATTGAATTCAATGGCGTGCGCAGTTCATGACTCACGGTTGCGAGCAGACGACCC
>Ga0308157_10006245_pt1 | contig 14400 bp, 10 predicted proteins | sample PhyBR1_FD_201035 | JGI IMG/M metagenome (GOLD analysis project Ga0308157, IMG submission 201035) | Phyllosphere microbial communities from UC Gill Tract Community Farm, Albany, California, United States - DLSLB.R1 | ecosystem: Host-associated > Plants > Phyllosphere > Unclassified | place: USA...
TTTTTATAAAAGTACAATACTTTTCCAATTTGATATTTTGTCTTTTTCGGGACATTTTACGACTTAATTTTCTGATAATCTATTAAAATTTTAGACGAAAAAAAAGATTTTTTTGGTTTCATTTGGCTAAAATTTCAAAAATATCTATACAGAAAATCACCTCAAGTTATTTTTTGCTCTCTTTCCACTCTTTTATAACCAAAAACATAACTGCTTAACTTTCTGGTGTTTTGATATGTTTCATTTTATAAAATGAAACATTTTGGTGCAAATTCTCCAACTATCTTGTTTCATTTTATAAAATGAAACAAGCTCATGCCGAATAAACACGATTGTTCGCTCTTTTATTAGTTAAATTTGAGATACTTAAGAAAAAGTTAAAAATATTTTGTTTCAGATTTTAAAATAAAACGAATTTGAAACACATCAAAAAGATGCAACCTCAAATTGAGAATATTTTTTTGAAAACGTACAATTTTTCCCATTTGCTTTTTTGGATTTTCAAGCTCATATAAATAACAAGGTCACTAACGAATTTTTTTATCATGAAACAAATCAAATTAAAATGCAGATTTTCAAATGCCTTACAGGTATTTGTGTTACTATTTTTTTCTGGGGTTTCTATTATAGCGCAAAGCAAAAAGCCAAATATTTTGGTGCTTTGGGGTGATGATATTGGAACAACTAATATAAGTGCATACAGTGATGGACTTATGGGATATACAACTCCTAACATAGATCGTTTAGCCAATGAAGGGTTAAGATTTTTACATTATTATGGAGAGCAAAGCTGTACTGCTGGTCGTGCGGCATTTTTAACAGGACAGCATGGTCTTCGTACAGGTCTTACAAAAGTAGGCTTTCCTGGAGCTCCTATGGGGATGAGTCAGTTAGATCCATCTGTCGGAGGTATTATGAAAAGCTTAGGATATGTTACAGGCCAGTTTGGTAAAAATCACGTCGGTGACCGAAACGAAAGTTTGCCAACGGTGAATGGTTTTGATGAGTTTTTTGGAAATCTGTATCACTTAAATGCAGAAGAAGAACCAGAATTGCCAGATTATCCTAAAGATCCGGAATATTTGAAAAAATTTGGACCAAGAGGAGTATTGAAATGTACTGCAACAAATGTTGATGACGGAACTACAGATCCTCGTTTTGGAAGAGTTGGAAAACAAAAAATTGAAGATACTGGAGCACTTACCAAAAAAAGAATGGAAACTATAGATGATGAAACTTCTGCTGCAGCAATTGATTTTATTAAGAGACAAAATGCAGCAGGAAAACCATTCTTTTGTTGGTTCAACGCGACTCGTATGCACTTACGTACACACGTTAGAAAAGAACATAGAGGAAGATATACACATGGAGACAGTGAGTATATCGATGGTATGATTGAACATGATGAGACAATTGGAAGCATCTTAAAGGCATTAGACGAGTTAGGAATTGCAGATAATACCATAGTAGTATATTCTACAGATAATGGGCCTCACATGAATACTTGGCCTGATGGCGCTATGACTCCTTTCCGTTCAGAAAAAAACACCAACTGGGATGGAGCTTTCCGTGTTCCTTGTATCGTTCGTTGGCCAGGACATATTAAACCTGGAACAGTAACTACTGAATTGATGAGTCATAATGACTGGATCCCAACTTTTGCTTCAATTGCAGGCGAACCAGATATCGTAAATAAACTTTTAAAAGGTTATTCAGCAAATGGAAAAACGTACAAAGTCCATTTGGACGGTTTTGATCAAAGTAAATTTTTGGAAGGCAAAACAGAAAAAAGTGCTAGAGATAAATTCTTTTATACAGATGACGATGGACTTTTGGTAGGTTTGAGAGAAGGAGATTATAAATATGTTTTTGCAGAACAACGTCTAGGAGGTACAATGGGTGTTTGGGCAGAACCATTTACCAAATTGCGTCTGCAAAAAATATTCAATCTATATCAAGATCCTTTTGAAAGAGCCGATATTACTTCAAATACTTTCTGGGATTGGCAGCTAAACCATGTGCAGTTAATGTACGGAGCAATACAAGATGTGGTTGTATTTGCAGAAACATTTAAAGAATTTCCTCCGAGATCAATTCCACCAAGTTTCTCTGCTTATACTATTATGGAAGAAGCGATGAAAGATATCAAAGCTCAAAAATATGTAGAGAAAAATGTTTTGCCTAAGTTAAAAGAAGAAGAAGAGGCAGCTTCAAAAAAGAAAAAATAAATACGAAAAGAGATTCAGATTATCCATCTGAATCTCTTTTTATAAAATAAAAGTATCATGAAAAAAAGAATATTTATTTTATCACTCTCCATTTTATTTTTAGTTTCTTGTAAAAAATCAGAACCCGCAACTTCTACCACATCAGAAAGTAAACAGGCAGAAACAGCTGTAAATGGTGATCCTCTGCCAAGCTGGAACGATGGAGCTTTAAAAAAAGATATCATTGCTTATGTTGAAAAAGTAACCAAAGAAGGAAGTCCGGACTTTATTCCAACAGAAAGCAGAATTGCCACTTTTGATAATGACGGAACACTTTGGGCCGAAAAACCTTTGGCGCAGGAATTATTTGCCTTTTACCGAGTTAAAAAAATGGTTGAAGCAAATCCAGAATTAGCAAAAAAACAGCCTTTTAAAGCTGTAATCGAAAAAGATAAAACATTTTTTGAAAAAGGCGGTGACAAAGCACTTGTCGAATTAGTTGCGGCAACGCACACAGGAATGACAGAAGATGAATTTGAAGCAGCAGCCAAAGACTTTTTTACTGGAGCAAAATATCCAGGAAAAAATGTTTCATTAAAACAAATAAGATATCAGCCTCAGTTAGAGCTTTTGAATTATTTGCGTGCCAACGGATTCAAAACTTATATTGTAACGGGTGGAACGGTTGAATTTGTTCGCGCTATAGCTCCAGAATTTTATGGAATTCCAAAAGAGCAAGTGGTTGGAACTTCTTTCAAATATAAATTTGATGATGCTAAAAATGCAGTTATCAGAGAACCAGCTTTAAATCATTTTAATGATAAAGAGGGTAAACCTGTGGCAATACAGCTACAGATTGGACAACGTCCAGTTTTTGCCTGTGGAAACGAAGGTGGCGCTGGAGATCTTGCCATGTTACGTTATTCGCAAGGAAATAAATATCCTTCTTTCCAATTAATTGTAAATCACAATGATTCTATTAGAGAATACAATTATCAGGAAAAAGATAATTTGTCTTTAAACACTGCGGCAAAATATAAATATCATGTAATAAGCATGAAAGATGACTGGAAAAAAGTTTTTGCAGATTAAATAAAGCAGAATTGTTTGCAGATTATAGATTAAAGAGTTGAAGTTTTGTCTATTAATAAATTTAAGCCGTATGAAAAATTCTTTTTTAGCAATATTGCTGATGACCACTTTTACAATTTCTGCTCAGGAAGAAGCTGCAAAACCAGGAAACAGCGCACAAGAACTTGCTGATAAAATGGCAAATCCTGTGGCGAGTTTAATTAGTGTCCCGTTGCAAAATAATCTTACTTACGGAATTGGCCCATATAATGGAATAAAGTATCAGATCAATATACAGCCCGTTGTTCCTTTTAAGTTGAGTGAAAATTTAAACTTAATTACTCGTTATATTCTTCCAGTCGTAGATCAGCAAGATGTTACAGGAGAGAACACGCATGAGTTCGGTTTAAGTGATGCGACAGTAACAGCATTTTTTGCTCCTAAAACTAAAGGAATCATTTTAGGTGTCGGTCCTGCTTTTTTAGTGCCAACTGCTACAGAAAAATTTTTAGGAACAGAAAAATTCGGAATTGGACCTAGCGTTTTAGTAATGCATCAAGGAAAAGGGCTTTCTATAGGCTTTCTAGCCAATCAAATTTGGTCTGTTGCAGGAAATGCCGATAGAGCAGATTTCAATCAGTTTTACACACAAATATTCTTAACGCATAGTTATAAAAGCGGTGCAAGTTTAGGAATCACTTCAGAAATTACTCAAAATTGGCAAGGAAATACTACCCTTATAACCGTTAGTCCAAATGTTGGTGCAATTACAAAATTAGGAGGTCAGACGATGCAATTTGCCGTTATGCCTTTAATACCAGTCGTTGGACATCAATCTATAAAACCAGACTGGGGACTAAGAGCGGTGGTAGCATTTATATTCCCACAATAATTTTCCATGAAAATTTAGAAAATATCATTTTAATCTTTTAATACTGTATAAAATGAAGGCTAAAATAATTTCACTTTTTATTATTGCGTTGTTTATTTCTTGCAATAAAACTTCGACAGAAAAAACAGAATCGGCTTCTGCAGAATCTGTTTCAAGTACTTTCAAACCAGCTAATCTGAATGAACAAATAGTTTATAATCGAGCAATTGAAGCAGTAATTGGGGGAGTTCCTGCGGTTAATTTTGAGTTGCTAAATGAAAGTATGATCAATGCTAAAGGAGATTTTAATCAAATTGTTTATTGGTCTGGTTTAATCAATTCAAAAAATCAAACCTTAACACCAAATCCAGATGTGGTTTATATTAATCCTTTATATGATACCAGAAAAGGTCCAATTGTATTAGAGATTCCGCCAGCAGAAGGCAGTTCATCAATTACAGGAAGTCTCGATGACGGATGGCAGACCGCTATTGAAGATATTGGTCCTGCAGGTGTAGATAAAGGGAAAGGTGGAAAATATCTGATTTTGCCGCCCGATTATAAAGACAAAATCCCAGCAGGATACATCGCTATGCCTTCTTCAACTTATACTGGTTTTGCAATTTTGCGTTCAAATCTTACAGACGGAAGTCCGAATGATCTTAGGAGAGCAATTGATTATGGGAAAAGAATAAAAATTTATCCATATTCTCAAGCAGCAAATCCGTCAGCGACACAATTTGTTGATTTGTTAGAAGTTCCATTCAGCAATACAATTCCATATAATTTTCATTTTTTCGAACTCCTAAATCAGTTTGTACAGCGCGAACCTTGGTTGACTAGAGATTTAGTTATGGTTGATTTTCTAAAATCAATTGGTATTGAAAAAGGCAAACCTTTTGAAGCCGATGCCAGAAGAAAAGAAATTCTAAACGCAGCTATAAAAGATGCCCATAATTGGATTGATAACGAATATAATAATGCTTTTCAGACACCTTTTTACGAAGGTACAAAATGGGCGTTGCCAGTTTCGCAAGATTTTGTAAAAGCAATTGGCAGTAATTATTCAATACCAAATAACTACCCAGTTCGCGAACGTGCAATAGCCTATTCAATAGCTTATTTTAGTGCAAAACATTTAGGCGCAGGACAATTTTATTTGATATCAATTAAAGACGATAAAGGACAAGAATTTGACGGATCAAAATTGTATCAATTGCATTTACCGCCAAATGTTCCTGTAAAATTATATTGGTCTGTAACGGCTTACGATCGTGAAACGCATGCTCTAATTAAAGATATGAAATATTTCAGCCGAGCTTCGACATCGCCTGGACTTCAAAAAAACAGCGATGGTTCTGTCGATATTTATTTTGGAGCGAAAGCACCTGCTGGAAAAGAATCAAACTGGGTTCCTACCGATCCGAAAGGAAAATTTGAATTATTAGCTCGTTTCTATGGTCCAGAAAAAGGATTTTTTGAGAAAACTTGGAAAATGGGTGATCTGACAGAAGTGAAATAATGAACTGAATTTTAACCGAAAAATAAACCTCATGAAAAATAAATTCCCAATATTTCTAGCAACTTTTTTCTTGATATTAAATCTTGGATGTGAAAAGAAGACAACAGAAAATGCTTCGTCAGCAACAGTTGCATCATCTGGAACTGAAATTAAAATGGATGACGAATTACCTTCAAAAGAATCCATTCCTAAATTATTTGATGAAATGGATTTTCAACAGGCAACCCAATGTTATTTATGGGGATTGCCGATTGTAGCTTTCGCCGAATGGCAACAACAACATTATAAAACATTCCATGCAACGAGCAATGATCTTGTTTTGTATAATTCCTATCATGACAGACTAGGGATTTTAACGGCAAATGCTACAACTCCTTATATCATGTCATTTATAGATTTGAAAGCAAACGGACCAACAGTTATCGAAATGCCAGCTGGGCGCACTGCTGGAGGATTGAGTGATTTCTGGCAAAGAGAAGAGGCTGTAATTGGAGAAATGGGGCCAGATAAAGGAAAAGGAGGAAAATATGTTTTGGTACCGCCAACAATGAAAGATTTTAAAGCTGATGGATATTTTATAATTCCGTGTACGACTGTAAATAATTTCTTTGGTTTTAGAACATTAGATCCAGATCCTAAGGTTACTGAAGAATTGGTAAAAAAAGTTAAAATATACCCTTACGCACAAAGAGCAAATCCGACAGCAACAAAAATAGTGAGTCCGCCTGCTGATAAAAAGTGGTACGGAATTCAGCCATCGGGAATTAAATATTGGGAATGTCTACACGCCATTTTGCAAGATGAACCAGTTGAGGAACGTGATCGTTTCTTTATGGCTTGGCTTAAAAACCTTGGTATAGAAAAAGGAAAACCTTTTGCACCCGATGATCGTCAGAAGAAAATTTTAATTGCTGCCGCAGAAAAGGGAGAACAAATGGCAATGGCTAATTCTTATGAAAAACGCTTTAAAGATGTAAGACACTGGCCGGATAAAAAATGGGATTATGTCATTACGATGAAAAATTCTGCTCAACGTGAAGAAAATTTTGACGAATTTTTTGAGAGATCTGCTTATTTCTACGAAGCTGTAACTTTTTCTAACGCAATGATATCAAAAACTCCGAATTTAGGTCAAGCCTATTTAGGGAATTATTCCGATAGTAATGGAAATTGGCTTGATGGAGGAAAAAATTATACTTTAAATGTTCCGGCAAATCCGCCTGCGGTTAATTTTTGGTCCATAACAGTTTATGATTCAGCAACTCGATGTCTGATTGATAATCCGCAAAAAAATGCCGATTTATCGTCTCGTAAAGATTTGATTAAAAACTCAGATGGTTCAGTTGATTTGTATTTTGGGCCAAAAGCTCCAGCAGGAAAAGAGAAAAACTGGGTTCAGACTTTGCCAGGAAAACATTGGTTTACTTATATGCGTTTCTATGGACCAACAAAAGCTTATTTTGACAAAAGTTGGAAAATGGATGATATTAAAGAAGTGAAATAATTATCATCGATATGAGCGAAGATTCAAAACATATAGCCGAAACCCCATTTAATCCGATAGCGTCTAAGGCAGAACGGTATGAAAAAGGAGCTTCGATTAGAAAGAAAATTCCTTTGGAGAAACACAAGGAATGGAATTCTTTAAAAAACCGAAAAAATCCAGTAGATATTTTAATTCAGACTAGCGAAGGAAGAGTTGAAAGTCTACTGCCAATTCGATACAGAAGAATGATGGAATCTCCTTTTGCATTTTATAGAGGTGCCGCTGCTATCATGGCTGCCGATTTGGCTCATACTCCTGTGTCTGGAATAAATCTCCAGCTTTGCGGTGATTGCCATTTGATGAATTTTGGCGGATTTGCAACTCCAGAACGAAAATTGGTTTTTGATATTAATGATTTTGATGAAACTTTTCCAGGACCTTGGGAATGGGATATAAAAAGACTTGCAGCCAGTTTTGTTATTGCTGGAAGATGGCGAAAATTCTCCCATAAAAACTGTAAAGAATTTGCTTGGAATGTTGCAGATAGTTACAAACGGCACATGATCGATTACAGCAAACTTTCGGCACTGCAGATTTGGTATGCCGATATTGATTTGGCAGAGCTGATTGAATTAGGCCGAGATAAAGAATTTAAAGAATTTGACCAGAAAAGAATTAAAAAGGCATCAGAGTACACCGCTCACGAAAAGGAGTTTGCAAAGATGACCTATTTTGATGGAGCTAGAGCCCGTATAAAAGATGATCCGCCCTTGATATTTCACCCAACAGGAGAGCTCGAAAAACAAGTGGCTAAAGAAGGCGAAATTATCCATAATAGATATCTAGAATCGCTTTCAGAAGAAAAGCAGATTTTGTTAAGCCGATACATGCTTCATGATATTGTTATAAAAGTAGTGGGTGTTGGCAGTGTTGGAACATTGTGTGGCATTAGTCTGTTAATGTCGGCAACTGGAGAACCTATTTTTTTACAGTTTAAAGAAGCCCGAAAAAGTGTATTAGAAGGAAACGTAAAAATAAAAGGAAAATACAGCCATCAAGGCGAACGTATTGTAATGGGACAAAAGCTAATGCAGTCTGCATCGGATATGTTTTTGGGATGGACAGACGACAGTAAAAATAGATTTTTCTACATCCGCCAGCTCAGAGATGCCAAAGTAAAACCGGTTCTAGAAGTGATGAAGTCCAAAAATATGGCAGAATATGCCAAAGCTTGCGGATGGGCTCTTGCAAGAGCTCACGCACGTTCGGGAGATCCTTCTCTAATTTCGGGCTATATTGGAGATACAGACGAATTTGCCGATGCCATTTCAGAATTTTCGGTTTTATACGCCGATCAAAACGAGTCGGATTATAATAAAATGCTGGAAGCGATAAAACATGGAAAACTACCGATTGCTGCAGAAATCTGATTTTTTGCTATCAAAAGAAATAGAATAAATATGTAGCTGTGTAAAGTAAATTAAACTTTAAAAAATCTTAAAATATTGAACAAAATATGCCAGAAAACAACAAAGTAAGATTTTATTTATTTAATACTGTTAATTAAAGAAAATGATTTATCTTTGAGAGTGATCTAAGTGATTGTTTAGTAATGGTTTGTGTTATATAAGCCATTATTGATATCTTTTTCGCCCCCACGTTCAAGATTTTTACGTTTTTAATACATTCGAGTTAAACTGATTTAATTATTAATTTAATAAATACCACAACATGAATATTAAAAGAACAAGTCTTCGTATAATCCCAGTCTTATTTTTGGGTTTGTTTTACAGCTGCTCTCCAACTGTAAAAGTTACAACTGATTATGATCATTCAGCTAACTTCAGCGAATACAAAACTTTTGCGGTTTATGACTTAAAAGCGCAGCAAGGCCAAGTAAATCAGTTAAATGTTGATCGTGTTGCAAAAGCAATTCGAAACGAAATGCTGGCAAAAGGATTTACAGAATCTAGTAATCCTGATTTAAAAGTTAATGCCGTTTCTATCCTAAAAAACAAAACATCGGTTAGTGCTAATACAGACTTTTACGGTTATGGCGGAATGTATCGACCATACGGATATTGGGGAGGCGGTGCTATGATGGGCGGTGCCAATACAACATTTAATACCTACGATTATGTTGATGGTTCCCTAGTTATAGATATCGTATCTACAAAAACAGACAAGCTGGTTTGGCAAGGAATTGGAAATGCCGAAATTGACAGCAGACCAGATAATCCCGAACAATTTATAAACGACGCAATCAAAAAAATATTAACAGGTTTCCCTCCAGGAGCAGTTAAGAAATAATACAATAAAGCATTTGTACTTGCCATACTTTGGCAAGTACAGTGTTTCTCTTCCTACATACGCCCCCATCGTATTCTATTTTTAAGATTTTAAGAAAAATAATTATTTACTCAAATTAAGCTTAAAAAAATGATCGATATTTTACTTTCCCTTTTCTTTTTTATAGCCACAATTGCTGGCCTTGCTACTGCAATTATGGTTTTATTTTCCAAAAAAAATTACTCAAAAAGTTTCTTTTTGGGAATGTTTCTGCTAAGTCTGGCGGTAGTAAGTATCTACAATTTTTATCTTTCGGCCAATTTATTTAAAAATTTCCCAGATCTTCTTACTATTACAAAAGCGTTTATATTTTTAACCGCTCCATGTTCATTTTTGTATGTTAGAAATATTTTATCATTAAATAAAAGTTTCAGAAAATACGACTGGCTTCATTTTGTGCCTTTTGCTATTTATTTCTTTTTAACGCTAGTTGTTTATATTGGAAGTTACATCAATTTAAAAGCTGTCAATTACATTGCGGAATTAATCAAAAATCCATTTTCTGTTTTAACCTTGACGATTTGGCTTTTCTATGTCTTTTTTCAAACCATGTTGATTTTAAACTATGATCTGAAAAAATTTAAAGGAAACCAATTTCATCATATTAAAGTAATTAACTGGATTAGAGTGTATAATCTCATGATTCTGTTTTTATTTTCGGCACTTTTTGTTCATCACTTCCTATTAAGAAACGTAGATGCAGGAGATCTTTCCTGTTACGTGCTAATTTCATCGGTATTGTTTTTTACTGTCGGATGGCTTTATTTCAGACCTCAGATTTTTCATGACGAAGAAGAAACATTCGATTTTGTGGTAGACAATACGATAGCAGTAAAAACAAGAGAGACCAAAAATACACTTCCAATAGCAAACGAACTAACGTTAGAAAAAAGAGAAGAATACCTTTTAAAACTGGATTATGTTTTAAACTCTAAAAATCTGTTTTTAAAGAAAGATTTTGTAATCAGAGATTTGGCTGACGAAACAGGAATATCGGTACATCATTTATCCAATTTGATTAATTCTGAATTCGGACTTCATTTTCAGGATTATGTTAATCTCAAAAGAATTGAATATTTTAAAGACAAAATAAACGATCCAGAATGGAAAGATTTATCTCTAGAAGGCATGGCTTGGGGATCTGGTTTTAAATCACGAACAACTTGTTTCAGAGCATTTATAAAACATACCGGAAAATCTCCTTCAGAATACTTTAAAACTATCAGAATAAATCCAGATCGTACAGGATCCTATTACTTCAAGTAAAATTATTAATAGCTATTGCATAGTCTTAATTTAAAATATCTGCCATGAAATTAGAGATTGATAATTTGGGAAGAAAAGTACAGTCAGTTTTTGCAGCAATGATGCTATTGATTTCTTTTTATTCTAATGCACAATTAAAAGGAGGACATATTCTTGGCTCAATGGGACTCCAATCGGGGACTCAGGCTCCAGAAAAGACGCTAAGCGTTTATATCCCAGGTTACATTTATGCCGCATCTTCTTTGAGAGATGCTGACGGAGATAAAGTAGGAGATCCTAATCTTACGATGTTTATCACAGGAGTAGGAGCCAATTATGTAAGCGATTTTAAAATTTTAGGAGCCAATTACGGAGCTACAATTTTGCTAGCTGGAGCTTCCAATACAATTCAGGGAAGTTACGTCGATTCTAAAAGTGATTTTGCTTTTACAGATATGTACATACAACCCGTTCAGCTAGGTTGGCACAATAAAAGAGCCGACTTTGTCTTCAGTTATCAAATGTATCTTCCAACAGGAAAATTTGAAGTTGGCGGAAGCAACAATAGCGGTTTGGGAATGTTCATGAATGAGTTTTCGGCAGGAACAACTTTATTCTTTAATGATAAAAAAACATTCCATTTTTCGGCATTGGCCTCTTACGAAATCAACGGGAAAAAGAAAGATACCGATATTAAAACAGGAGATATTTTGAGCATTGAAGGAGGTTTAGGAAAAACCTTTTATTGTATGAATGCCGAAAAAACCGCACCAAAAGGCATATTCAATGCGGGTTTGATTTATTACTTGCAATACAAAGTATCAGACGATAAAATTCCGGTAGGAAATGCATTCGTACTCGAACCCGACAAAGATAGAGTTGGCGGACTAGGTGTTGAGGTAAATTACCTGCATCTCAGCAGTATGACCTCGGCAGGTTTTAGATGGATTGGCGAAATAAACGCGGTAAATAGATTTCAAGGAAATACTTTCTTTATTACGTTGGCGCACGTTTTCAGTTTTAAGAAAAAATAATTGCTGAAGATTTTTTTAATAAAGTGAAAATTTAAATCTAAAACGATAGACATTTTATGGAAAACAAAAAAACAATACATAAAAAAGTCCTGTTTTTGCTCTGGATACTATTATCGTTTAATGTTTTGCATGCACAAAAACATCAAACCGTTTTAAAAGATTCTTTAGACGGCGCTTTCGATTTAAGTGATTTTCTTATTTATGCCAACGGATTTATAGTTGTTCCTACCATTATTACAGAACCCGCCGTTGGAGGATTTGGAGGTGCAGTTGCTCCAATTTTTCTAAAAAAGCATGCGCCTGTAATTGATGAAAATGGTAAAAAAAGATTTATAAATCCAGATATTACTGGAGGAATCGGAATGTATACTGCCAACAAAAGCTGGCTGGCAGGAGCTTTTCGTTCTGCGACACTTATAAAACCGAAAATACTCTATCGTGGTTTTGCAGCTTATGGAGACATGAATTTATCATTTTATGCCAATAATTTGCCCAACCAGAAAGATCAGGAGTTTAAGCTCAATTTTAAATCGACTATTTTTTATACACAATGGCTCAAACAGTTTAATAATGCCAAATGGAGCGCAGGGCCGCAGTATTTATTTTTAAACTCAAAAATAAACCTGCCAGATTTAGATCTTCCGCCGCCATTTGTAAATCCAAAAGATATTAAAAGCACCATAAGTCAGCTTGGAGCCGCGCTTCAGTTTGACGGACGTGACAACATATTTACGCCAGACAAAGGAATAAGGATTCAAACCGATTTCTTTTGGTCAGATAAAGCATTGGGGAGCGATTATCAGGCATGGCGTATTAATTTATCGGCAATTGGATATTATCCGTTGGCGAAAACTCTAATTGGCGGACTAAGGATTGAAGGAGAGCAGGCGTTGGGGAGTCCGCCTTTTTATTTACAGCCTGGAATTAATATGCGAGGAATTCCTGCTGCCCGATATATGGGAAAAACCAGTATTGTATCTGAACTCGAATTTAGATGGGATTTGTACCGAAGATGGAGTCTCATGGGATTTGGAGGTCTCGCAAGCGCCTTTGACGATTGGGATCAGGCCTTTGCAAAACCAGTTGTTTACAGCTACGGAACAGGTTTTAGATATCTCATTGCCAGAAAATTCAAACTCCGCATGGGAGTCGATGTGGCCAAAGGACCAGAAGAATGGGCTTACTATATCGTTTTTGGAAGTAACTGGATGCGATAGCAAAAAAAGCAAAAAACTTGTAAGAAGTTAATTTATAAATAATAAACTAAAAAAGCCTTAATAATGTAGTATTGAGGCTTTTTTGTGTTAAATACCTTAATAATTCTAGCCGTTAAGAAAATATTAACAACTAAACATTACACAAATTGTATAATATTTAATTGTTTTGTAACAAATTGGAAACATTTGAGACTAATTTTATAAAATCTTAAACATAACTTATGAATACATTTTCATTCAAATCAGTGTTTGCTGCTTCAATCTTTTTGGCTGGAACTGCAGGCTGTTTTGCGCAAGACGTATTAGTGAATTCACTTAAACTAAACGCAAGCGACAAAAGTAAAGAGAACTTCAAATTTACAGAAGTAATTAATCTAGGAACAACATCAGTAAAATCTCAAGGATCATCTGGAACTTGCTGGAGTTACTCAACAAACTCATTCTTAGAGTCAGAAATGATTCGTTTAGGAAAACAGCCTGTTGAGCTTTCTCAAATTTATTCTGCAAGAAACGTTTATGTAGAAAAAGGAATTAACTATGTTCGTATGCACGGAGCAATTACGCTTGGTGACGGAGGTGCTCTTCACGATGTAATTAACATGTACAAAAAATACGGAACTGTACCAAGAGAAGTTTACACAGGATTAAACTACGGAACAGACAAAAACAAATTTGCTGAAATGGGAGCTCTTATTGAAGGTGTTCTTGCAGCAGTTGTGAAAAACCCGAATGGGGAATTGACTCCAAACTGGCAAAAAGCTTACTCAGCTGTTATTGATTCTTATTTAGGAAAAGTGCCAGATAACTTTACATACAAAGGAAAAAACTATACGCCACAATCTTTTGCTAAAGAAGTAGTAGGAATTAACCCAGACGAGTATGTAGAAATGTCATCTTTTACAAATGCTCCATACTACCAAAAAACAACTATGATGGTGCCAGACAACTGGTCATTGGATCAAGTTTACAACGTAAAATTGAACGATATGACAGACGTTATCGACAATGCACTTAAAAAAGGATACACTGTAGCTTGGGCAACAGATGTTAGCGAGAAAAGCTTTAGCTGGAAAAACGGTGTAGCTTACGTAGCATCTAAAAAATTCGACGACATGACGGCTGAAGAAAAAGCAGACATGTTTAACGGACCAAAAGCTGAACCAGAAATTACTCCAGAAATGCGTCAGGCTGCATTTGATAACTACACTACAACAGACGACCACGGAATGCACATTATTGGTCTTGCAAAAGATCAAACTGGAAAAGAATATTATATCGTAAAAAATTCTTGGGGAGAAACAAACGACTACAAAGGTTTCTTGTTTGTAACTAAGAACTTCGTAAAATATAAAACTACTGCATTACTAGTAAACAAAGGAGGAATTCCTGCTGAAATTG
>Ga0308157_10006246_pt1 | contig 14399 bp, 5 predicted proteins | sample PhyBR1_FD_201035 | JGI IMG/M metagenome (GOLD analysis project Ga0308157, IMG submission 201035) | Phyllosphere microbial communities from UC Gill Tract Community Farm, Albany, California, United States - DLSLB.R1 | ecosystem: Host-associated > Plants > Phyllosphere > Unclassified | place: USA...
AGAGAGTCGCCGAACTCGTCGGCGACGACGAACAGGCCGACGACGTCACCGTCGTCGTGGCGACCTTCGCCCCCGCCCTCGCGCGGGCCTGACGTGCGTCTGTCCCTGACGGCCCTGGCTTCCTGAGCAGAACGAGCCGGCCCGCGAACCGGACGCGATTCCTCGGACGTTTCGACGCAACGTGTTGGGCGGGTGCGAGCCCGTGAGAACGGGGAAGATTCCCCTCGCCGGTTCGGCGGCAGCGAGGCAACAGCTCACCGGGAACCGGGTCAGATCGCGTCCGGGTTACCGCTGATCGGCGCGCCCGGCGGCCATGTCGCTCGCGTGTCGCAAGAACCTCGCGAGGCAGTCGAGATTCGTCACGAGGAGAGTGTCCCCCTGGCGGCACACGGACGATGCTTCTCGGAGAACCGGGCATGCCCGGTTGGTTCCGGTCATGCCGCGGCCGACGTGCATGTCCCGATCGGCTACACCTGGGCAAGCAACCCGTCACGCTGCGCAACGACGCCCTGTCGAGAGTTCGAGAGGCGGGCGCATCCGATGAGCATGACGTCACTGCAGCGGACGAGGCACCGCCACCGGGCTCATTCGCACTGACAGGCTTCTACTTCGGCCAGGCAGCAATGATCGAGAACAGTTCGACGAGCGCTTCGCGGTGGCGCCAGAGCACATCGTCGATGCCGTCGACTACCTGACGGCCGCGATCTGTCACCTCGAGGGTCACCGCTCGGGCGTCGTCGGGAACTCGTCCGCGGTGCCGGCCGACGAGACTCTCGGCGACCAGCTGATCGATGACGTACGCCGTGCTCTGGCGGTACGTCGCCTGCGCCTGGCTGACGTCACGTGGTCGGATGTTCTCGGTGGCCGCGATCTGGACCAGGGTGATGCGTCGTCGACCGGTGACGTCCGGCAGGTCGAGGGCACGGAGGGACGCTCCCAGGTCTTGGCCGACACGGCCCGTCAGACCGAGCACGGCCAAGGGGTCGATCGTCTGTCCACCTCTGCGCTGAGGTCTGGCAGGTGCATCGAGTCCCCTCAGGACAGCCCCGGCCAGGCCCTTCAGTTCCTGGAAGGACACTTGCAGGGATGCTCGGAGCGCCTCGGCCCGCAAGCGGCCCGGGGGAGTGAGTTCCACGGCGACGGCGCGACCGTCGAACTGGCTCGGGGCGGTCGACACGAGCCCGTCACGGCGGAGCCTGTCGATCAGATGGTGAAGCACGTGTCGGGCCATCGATGCACTTGACGTGAGTTCCCTCGTCGTGAGCTGGTTCCCGAGGGCCAGCTCGCTGAGGACGATGAACTCCTCGTTGTCCGCCCACGCGCCACCGAAGGCCTCGGTGACCACGCTCGTCACGGCTTCGCTGAAGCGCCCTAGCAGGGCGCTGACAGGAGGGGTGGGATCGGACACGGAGGACTGTTTCTTCCAGCATCATGACGACGGAGATCGCGGACGAACAGTCATGACGTCTGCTGCCAACGACACCGCTCGGGAACTCGTCGAGTAGGCGGCGGCATGTACAGATCGGCAGGGTCCGGGCCTGACTTCACTCTAGACGCCGGCGGGCGGCGGTGGTCATTGCGCGCTCCGCGGAGTGCCCTGCCGTCGTTCATCGGCCGTCGCCTCGGAAAACAGCACTCCGATATTCGGATGTACCCCGTTGATGCTCCCAGAAGGCTTGTGTCGGCCGATTCGGGGACAATCCGTACCCCATGCATTTTCGCTAATCGGCCTTTTCGCGAGACTTTCTGGACATATCTACTTGATTCGTTTAACTTGTTGAGAAATCCCCGTCATGCGGGGTGAGCCACACGTTCGAGGGGATGTGGCTTAGGCCTTACCAACCTAATCAGCCCACCCCGGGCTTGCTGCAGTGTGCGTCGAGCGCGCGCGCCTTCCGGATCACCCATGTGGCGGACGCGCTGATCGGTGCACGCGTTTCTCAAGGACGACAACACATGCCCTTTGCCTCTGCCCGGAAGAAGTTCTTCGCCCTGATCGGCATCGGAGCGGTGATCGCCTCGGCCGCGGTCGTCCTGCCTGCCAACGGCCTCGTCGCCCCGGCCTCGGCAGCCCAAGATCCTGTCGCCTGCCAGAACACGCTCGGCCTGGTCAACGGCGGCTTCGAGCAACCGGTCTTCCCGGACAACTCCGTCAACTACCCGACCGCCATCCCGGGGTGGCAGACGACCGACGTGCAGAGGTCGTTCGAGATCTGGGGTCAGGGCTTCCTGGGGGTGCCAGCAGCTACGGGTAGGCAGTTCGCGGAACTGAATGCGTTCTCCGCGGGGACCCTTTTCCAGGACGTCGCCACGACACCTGGCCAGACCCTGAGCTACTCGTTGCAGCACCGCGGCCGAAACGGCACAGACACCATGGCCGTCCTCATCGGGCCGCCCAACAACAACAGCCTCGTGACCGCCGGCACCTACAGCGATGGGAACACCGCTTGGGGGACCCACACGGGCACCTACACGGTGCCTGCCGGGCAGACCACCACCCGCTTCGCTTTCCGGGCCGTCAGCTCCTCCACGGGCAACGCCGGACAAGGCAACTTCCTCGACTCGATCAGCTTCGGCACCGGACCCTGCATCATCGCCAACAAGACGGTGCAGAACGTCTCCGGGAACGACCCCACTCGTGTCGGTGACACGCTGCGCTACACCGTGTCGGCCACCAACAACGGCGGCAACCCGGCGTTGCTCGCAGTCGTGAACGACGCGCTGGCCACCGGTGTCACCTACGTCCCCGGATCGATGCGGATCACCGCGGGCGCCGGGACGGGGCGCCTCACCGACCAGGGCGGCGACGACCGCGGGGAGTACACAACGGCGTCTCGGAACGTCGCCGTCCGCTTGGGCGACGGAGCCTCCGCGACCGGCGGCGGCACGATCCAGCCGGGCGCCACGACCACGGCCACCTTCGACACGGTCGTGAACGTCTCGGCCGCGAACGGCTCCGTCGCCAACGCGGCCACCGTCGGCTTCACCGATCCCATCCTCGGTCAGACCCGCGCCTCCACCACCCAGACCACCTCGACCACGATCGCCCCCGCCGCTGACCTTGCGGTGACGAAGGTCCTGGACACGACCCCGGTCGTCGCCGGCCAGCCGATCTCCTACACGGTCACCGCCTCCAACAACGGACCCCAGGCCGGCACCGGTGTCCGCGTCACCGACACCCTGCCCGCCGGACTGACCGGCGTGACCGCGACAGGTGCGGACTGCACCGTCACCGGCACCACCATCGGCTGCGCCGTCCCCGACCTGGCCGTCGGAGCCAGCACCCCGATCACGATCACCGGAACCGTCCCCGCGACGGCCGACCCCGGCGCGGGCCTGACGAACACAGCGACCATCGCCGGTTCCCTCACCGACCCCGACCGCACCAACAACACCGCCACAGCAGCAGCCACGGTCACCACCGCGGCGGACCTGTCGATCGTCAAGACCTACGCCCCGACCACTCCCGTGGCAGGCGAGCAGGTCACCTACACGCTCACTGCCCGGAACGACGGCCCGTCCGACGCCCGTGGCGTCACCATCACCGACCCCCTCGACCCCGAGGTCACCTTCGTCTCGGCCACCGTCCCCGGCGGCACCTGCACCCTGACCGATGACGTCGTCACGTGCGACGCCGGGACCCTGGCTGCCGGGACGACCCAGACCGCGACGATCACCGTCACCCTCGCCCCGGATGCTGCGGTCGTCCAGAACACCGCAGCGATCACCTCCTCCACGCCCGAGACGGATCCGACCGACAACACCAGCTCGACCCAGTTCGCGGCCACGACCTCTGCCGACCTCAGCATCGCCAAGACGGCCACGCCCGCGACGGCGACCGCAGGCGACGAGGTCATCTACACCTTGACCGCCACGAACAACGGCCCCTCGGAAGCGACCAACGCCGTTCTGAAGGACACCCTGCCGGCCGGTGTGACGGCCACGAACGTCGTCTCACCGGCCGGGGCCACGTGTGACGTCGCTGACGGTGCTGTGCAGTGCCAGTGGGCCACTCTGGCCAGAAACGCCACGAGTGTCGTCACCATCACCGCGACCATTGCCGCTGACGCTCCCGCCGGGTCGTTGACGAACACGGCCTCGATCGTGTCGCCGACGTCCGACCCCGACACGACGAACAACTCCGCTTCGGCGAACGTCGATGTCGAGCAAGACGCCGACCTCGCCGTGACGAAGACCGCGAACCCCAACCCGGCAGTTGCCGGCGGGCCGATCACGTTCACCATCACGACCACGAACAACGGGCCTTCCGTCGCCCGCGCCGTCGTCACCAGCGACCCGCTCCCCGCCACGATCACGGGTGCTGCAGCCAGTGACGACTGCTCGATCGTCGACGGTGTCGTCGTCTGCCAGATCGGCGACCTCGCCCCCGGCGGGTCCTCCGTCCGGACGGTCACCGCGACCGTCCCGGCCAGCGGCGCCGGCGTCGATGTCGTGAACACCGCCTCCACCACCTCCTCGACGCCCGACGGCGACGCCGCGAACGACCAGGCCACCGTGACCGTCCCCGTGACGGCCAGCGCCGACGTATCCGTCGTCAAGACCGCAGCTTCGACGACCGTCCGCCAGGGGCAGCCGGTGCAGTACACGGTCACGACCAGCAACGCCGGCGTCTCGGACGCCCAGAGCGTGACCGTCCAGGAGCGCCCCGCCGCCGGTCTGACCATCACCTCAGCTGTCCCCTCGGCCGGGACGTACGACCCCGCCACCCAGGTGTGGACCGTCGGGACCCTCGCGAACGGCGCCAGCGCGACCCTCGCCGTCACCGCGACTGCCGACGCCGCAGGCTCCCTGGCCAACCAGGTCGTCGCCAGCTCGGTGACGCCCGACCCGGACACGGCCGACCTCACCTCGACCGCCACCGTCACGGCCACCGCCGTCACCCCCGCGTCCTCGACGGCTGACACGGCCACGGCCTCGTTCAACGAGCCGGCGACGTTCCTCCCGTTGTCGAATGACACGCCGTCGACTGGTGCGACCCTCGACCAGGCTTCGTTGCGTCTCGTCGATGGAGCCGGGAACCCGGTCCTCACCCTCGCCACCCCGCAGGGTCAGTTCGACGTCGACACCACGACCGGTGAGATCACCTTCACTCCGGTCGCCGGGTTCGTCGGGACCGCCACGGCCCCGTACCAGGTGACCGACAGCGACGGCCGCGTGTCGACGTCGACGGTCACCGCGACCATCACGGGCCCGCCGACCGCCGCCGACGACACCATCACGACGCCCCAGGGCGCGGACGTGACCGTGCCCGTCCTCGGGAACGACACCGGCGCGTCCGGCATCGCCCTTGACCCGGCGTCCGTGCAGCTGGTCGACCCGACCACGGGTGCGCTCGTTGCGACCCTGACCGTCGACGGGGAGGGCACCTACTCGGTGACCCCCGACGGCGAGGTCGTGTTCGAGCCGCTGCCGACCTTCACCGGTCCCGCGACGCCCGTCACCTACAGCGTCGCTGACGTCAACGGCGACCGGGACACCGCGACCCTGACCGTGTCGGTCACGGCAGCACCGTTGCCGGCCGGAGTCGAGGACACCGTCGGCACCGCGTACAACACGCCCGTGACGTTCTCCCCGACGGGCAACGACGACACCGGTGATCCGGCCGCGTCGTTCGACCTCAGCTCGGTGCGACTGACGGACCCTGTCACCGGCGACCCCGTGACGGCCGTCACGATCGATGGTGAGGGCACCTACGAGGTCGACACGGTCACCGGTGAGATCTCGTTCACCCCCGTCCCGGACTTCACCGGCGAGGCGACCCCGGTCAGCTACACCGCGACGACCACGTTCGGCGAGTCGGTCACCGCCGACGCCACCGTGACGGTCGGAGCACCCGGGGCGCCCACCGCGACGGACGACACCGGGGCTGCACCGTTCGGCGAGTCGATCACCGTGAGCCCGCTGGCGAATGACACGTCCGGCCCCGCTGGCACGTCGTTCGTGACCTCGTCGCTGCGACTGATCGACCCGGCCACCGGGACACCGGCGACCACGGTCACGGTTCCCGGTGAGGGCACCTGGACGGTGGACACCACGACCGGGGTCGTCACCTTCGCTCCTGTCGACGGCTTCACCGGCCCCGCGACCGCGCTCGACTACACGGCGACGACCAACGTCGGGGACACGGTCGCCGGCAGCATCACGGTCACCAGCGGCACCCCGCCGTTCGCCACGCCCGACTCCATCACCGTCCCCTCGGGACAGGTCGCCACGATCAACGTCGTCGGCAACGACGGGCTCGGGAGCGCTGCGAACTTCGCCGACGTGCCCGTGACGTTCCTCGACGGTGACGGGAACCCGGTGACGATGCTCGTCGTCCCCGGCGAGGGCACCTGGACCGTCGGCGGCGACGGCCGCACGGTGACCTTCACGCCCGAGGCCGGGTTCGTCGGGACGGCGACCGTCCCGTACCAGCTGACCGACAGCGACGGGCAGACGGATGTCTCGACCGTCAGCGTCACCGTGTCGGCCGCACCCGTCGCGGTTCCGGACGTCGCGACCACTGGGCAGAACACGCCCGTCACGGTCACCCCGCTCGCCAACGACACCGTCAGCGGCACCGGTGCGACCCTCGACCCGGCCAGCCTGCGCCTGGTCGACCCGGCCACAGGCGACGCCGTGACCACGGTCACGGTGCCCGGTGAGGGCACCTGGACCGTCGGCACCGGTGGGCAGGTCACCTTCACCCCGCTGATGACGTTCTCCGGGACGGCCACGCCGATCGGGTACCAGGTCACCGACACCGATGGAGTCACCGTCGGGTCGACGATCACCGCAACGGTCGTCGGCGTCGCCCCGGTCGCGAGCAACGACACCGTCACGGTGCCCCGAGGTGGTTCGGTCACCATCGACCCGTTCACCAACGACACTGCCGGCACCGGTGACCTCGACCGCAGCTCGCTGCGCCTGGTCGACCCGACCACCGGCGCCTTGGCAACCGCCGTCACCATCCCCGGTGAGGGCACTTATGCCGTCGACACCACGACGGGACTGATCACCTTCACCCCCGCCCCGGCCTTCACCGGCACCTCGACGATCACCTACTCGGTCGCCGACGGCAGCGGGAACCGGACCACTGCGACCCTCAGCATCGATGTGACCGCTCCGCCCGTGGCGGTGAATCCCGGGCCTGGTGGAGGGGTCGTCATCACGACGCCGAGCGGGCAGCAATTGGCATTCACCGGATCGCAGATGGTCGGCTGGGCAGGCCTGGCAGGTCTACTTCTGCTCATGGGGGGGATCAGCTTGGTACTCGTCCGACGGAAGCGACGCGCACAGCCATGACACGACCGCCGGGCCGTACTCACGTCGGGTGAGCGCGGCCTGGCAGGGTCACCGCATCTCCCTCGCAGGTGACCCACGGTGGCCGTCGCGGGCTGGTCGCCCGACGGCGGCCACCGCCACCGACACGATCACTGCCTCACTCCAGATCACGCACCCAAGGGGAAACACTTGAGCACGACAAGCCAGCGCACGTCTCAGAGCAAGACGACCCCCCGACGGCGCCTCCGTGCTCTGGGGGCATCAGCCCTCACCGCCACGATCGCGGTGACCGCCCTGGTGACCGGCACCGCGACACCAGCGGTGGCCGCGACGACGGTGCTGCCGGTGTCGCTGTACGTGACCACGACTGCCGAGACCGCGTCGGCCGATCAGGCCACCGTGGAGCAGAAGGTCCGTGACGAGTTCCAGGGCATGAGCGACTACTGGTTCTCCATGTCCAACGGGCTCGTGCGATTCGAGATCAAGCAGCTCGTCTACCGTCCCGGTGAGGGTGTCTGCAAGAACGGCAACCCCCGCATCCGTGACGATGCCCAGGCCGCCACCGGCTGGGGTGGCGGAGGCAGCGGCGAGTCGCTCATCATCGCCGTCGCCGAGGGCTGCACCTACGCGGGCAGCGCCACCAACAGCGGAACCTTCCTCGGAGGAGGACGTGCGTACCTCGAAGGGCTCTGGGACGGGAACTGGGCTCACGAGATGGGGCACACGTTGACCTTCGGCCACGCCAACCTCCTCGACTGCCCCGCTGGCGTCGTCGACGGGCGGATCGCCTCCGAGGGCGGCCAGTGCACATCCCGCGGCTACGGCGACGCGTACGACGTCATGGGTGTCAGCTACCAGACGGTCTACAAGAACTTCTCGACCCCGAACCAGATCCGCGTGGGCATCCTCACCGCCGAGGACTACGTCGACATCGACAGCCCCACCGCCGTCGATCAGACCGTCGTCCTCCAGGCGCGTGAAGCGACTTCCGGAACACGCTCCCTGGAGTTCACCGACCCGTCCACCGGGATCACGTACTGGGCGGAGCTCGCGACCCCGGTCCGCTACGACAACGGCTACGGGGCAGGATCGATCAACTCCGTCGTCGGCGGAGGCACCTACCAGTACACTCGCGGCGTTCGCATCCTCCGCATGCTGGACACGACGCAGACACTCCTGATCTCCCCGGCCGCCACCACTCCCGGCACCCGCCAGACGTCCTGGCCCGTCGGTTCAACCTTCGAGACCGACGGCGGTGCCGTGAACCTCGAGGTCGTCGCCCAGACAGCCACAACGGCGACACTCCGCCTGCGGACGACCGTCGCCGACACGACTGCCCCGGAAGCTCCTGTCGTGACCACCATCACGGCCGATCGGCTCACCGGAACGGCCGAGCCCGGAGCGACCATCACGGTCGCAGACGCTGCCGGTGCGACCGTCGGATCGGTCATCGTTGACGAGAACGGCAACTACGACGTCCCTGTCGCTCCTGTCCAGGCCGTCGGCGCCCAGCTCGTGGTCACCGCCACCGACGCCGTAGGCAACGCCTCTCCGGCGACCGACGTCACCGTGCCTGCCCCCACACCCTCCGCTCCCACGGTCGACCCGACCACCGGTGCGGTGGTGAGCGGAACGTCCGAGCCGGATGCCGTCATCACGGTGAACAAGGACGGGGCGACGCTCGGAACGACGACCGCGACCGCCGACGGCTCCTTCACCCTTGCCCTTCCCACCGCTCAGCCGGTCGGCACGGTGCTCCAGGTGACGGCCACCACCGCCGGAGGAACATCACCGACGACCTTCATCACGGTCACCGCCCCCGCACCTGCTGCTCCAGTGGTCGAGCCCACCGACGGCTCCACCGTCTCGGGCACCGCGGCCGCTGGTGCGGGCATCGCCGTCAAAGCCGGCGGAACCCTGGTCGGCTCGGGGATCGCAGACAGCACGGGTCGGTTCACGGTCCAGCTCGACCCGGCCCAGGCGCCCGGAACCGATCTCGAAGTGACAGCAGCGGTTGGCGAGGCCAACGTCTCCGCCCCGACGACGGTCACCGTGCAGGCTGCACCGGTCGCACCAACCGTCCAGGTGGCCAGCGGCAGCATCCAGGCCGGAACGACCCAGACGTTCACCGGCAGCGGCTTCGCCCCAGGAGAGACCGTGCGCGCCAGCATCACGCCGAACGGCGCCGATCTCGGCACGCAGATCGCAGGAGCCGACGGATCAGTCAGCTTCACATGGGCAGCCCCAGCCGACATCGTGGCTGGCACCTACACGGTGACGCTCACAGGGGAAGAGTCAGGCGAAGCCCAGACTCAGTTCCTCGTGACGGCAGCCGCTGGAGTGGCCCCGCAGAATCCCGTGACTCCTGGGGCAGGGAACCCGGTGCCGGCAGGGTCCGGTTCAGGTGACGACACCACGCCGACGTCCCACGGGACGCTCGCCTTCACGGGTAGCGATCTGACCGCCCTCTCGCTCGTGTCCGGCATCCCTGTCGTCGCTGGCGCGCTGCTCCTCCTCGGGCTGTGGTTCCGCCGCCGACGCTCGGCCACTGAGACGGCCGACTGACCGTCGCGGGCAGGTCACTCGACGGCGGCCACCGCCCCCGACAGCAAGAACACCGCAGATCGATTCCATCTCCATCCCCGAAAGGGTCGCCATGTCAGCACACACCACCCACCGACAAGGACGTCTCGGGCGTACCCTCGGTGCCGGGTTCCTCGCCTCCGCTCTCGCCGTCACCGGCGCCGTGGTCGCCGAGGCCCCACCCGCGCACGCAGCCGCCACCGCCGTTCCCGTGTCGATCTACGTCACCACCACCGCGGAGACCGCCTCCGTCGACCAGGCGACGACGGAGCAGAAGGTCCGGGACGAGTTCCAGGGCATGAGCGACTACTGGCTGTCGATGACCAACGGCCAGGTGCAGTTCGAGATCAAGCAGCTCATCTACCGCCCCGGCGAGGGCGTCTGCGGCGACGGCAACCCGAACCTCCGTGGCGACGCGATCGCCGCGACCGGGTGGCCGGGCTCCGGACAGGGCCAGGGCCTGATCATCTCCGTCGCCGAGGGCTGCACCTTCCGCGGCAGCGCCACGAGCGGCGGGCCCTCGATGGTCGGGGGAGGCCGCGCCTACCTCGAAGGCCTCTGGGACGGCGTCTGGGCACACGAGATGGGCCACACCATGGACTTCGGCCACGCGAACCTCCTCGACTGCCCCGCCGACGTCGTCGACGGCCGCCTCGCCTCCGAGGGCGGAAACTGCGTCTCGAGGGGCTACGAGGACACGTACGACGTCATGGGCGGCAGCTACGAGACGATCTACAAGAACTTCTCGACCCCGAACCAGATCCGCACCGGCATCCTGACCGCCGCGGACTACGTCGACGTCGACAGCCCGACGAGCGTGGACCAGACCGTCACGATCCAGGCCCGCGAGGCCACCACGGGCATTCGTTCGCTGCAGTTCACCGACCCCTCCTCGGGCATCACCTACTGGGCGGAGCTCGCGACGCCCACCCGCTACGACACCGGCTACATCGCCGGTTCGAGGACCTCGTCCGTCGGCGGCGACACCTACGCCTCCGTCCGCGGCGTGCGCATCCTCCGCATGGAGGGAACGACCCAGACCCTGCTGATCTCCCCGCAGGGCACCGGCAACGGCACCCGCCCCAACTCCTGGGCTCCCGGATCGACCTTCACCACGGCGACTGGTACGACCACCCTCGACGTCGTCTCCCGGACCGCCGACACCGCCACGCTCCGGCTGCGGACGACCGTCGCGGACACCGCCGCCCCCGACGCCCCGACCGTCACCTCCGTCACCGGCACCACGGTCGCGGGCACCGCAGAGGCCGAGGCGATCGTCACGGTCCTCGACAGCACCGGCGCCGCCGTCGGATCTGCCGTGGCGGACGCCACCGGGAACTTCACAGTCACGCTCACGCCTGTTCAGGCAGGAAGTGCCCAGCTCCGCGTCACCGCCGCTGACGCCGCCGGCAACACCTCGGCGGCCACCGAGATCACGGTCCCGATCCCCGCCCCCGCGGCCCCGACCGTCGACCCCACCACGGGAACGACCGTGACGGGGTCGGCCGAGCCCGACTCCACCGTCGCCGTGACCGCCACCGGCGCCACCCTGGGCACCGCCACGACCGACGGCACCGGCGCGTTCACCGTCCCACTGTCGCCCGCTCAGCAGCCCGGAGCAGTCCTCTCGGTCACCGCCACGAACGCCGGCGGCTCGTCCGAGGTCACCTTCGTGACCGTCACGGCGCCGACGCCTACGGCGCCGACCGTCGATCCGACCGACGGCACCGTCGTCACCGGCAGCGCAGCGCCCGAGACCGGGGTCGCCGTCACCGCCGGAGGCACCCTCGTCGGCTCCGGCACCACGGACGCCACCGGACGGTTCTCCGTCCCGCTCGACCCCGCCCAGGCACCCGGCACGGTTCTCGAGGTGACCGTGTCGACGGGTGACGGGAACACCTCCGCAGCCACCACGGTCACCGTGGCGCCTGCCGCCACCGTTCTCACGTCACGAGTCGAGAACGCCACCGTCCAGGCCGGCGAGACCCAGACCGTCATCGGTGAGGGCTTCGCCGCAGGCGAGACCGTCACCGCCGTCATGACGTCGGACCCGGTGCAGGTGGGCACCGCGACCGCCGGCCAGAACGGTGCTGTCTCGATCACGTGGACCGTGCCCCTCGACACGACCCCGGGAACGCACACCATCACGCTCACCGGAGCGACGTCCGGCTCGACGGCCGCACAGTTCACCGTGACGGCAGCACCCGTCGTCGGCGAGGACCCCGGCACCACGCCCGGAACGGGAACGGGTGCCAACCCCGGCACCGGCACCGGCACGAGTACCACCAACGGGAGCATGAGCGGTTCGAACCTCGCCTTCACCGGCAGCGACATGGTCATGTCCGGCATCACGGCGGCCGCACTGCTCCTGCTGGCAGGACTCTCCCTGATCGCAGTCCGACGCCGACGAGCAGGCCACGACCACGAAGCCTGAACCCCAGGCCAGCCCACCGCGGCGACGACGCATCTACGTCGGCGTCGCGGTGGGCTGTGTCCTCAGCGCCGTCCTCGGAGCGGTCTTCGTCCGGACAGCCCTGGATGCCCTGGACGCCCAGCCGTATGCCGGGGTGACGACTGAGCACGCCTATCTCGTCATCGCGATCGTCGCCCTCGCCATCTGGTGGGGAGGCACGGCAGCATGCATCGTCGCAGGGCGCCTGCTCCTACGCCGTTCGACCATGATCGGAACGCAGGGGAGCACCGCGGAGACGGGTCCTCGCCCCCCGACATCAACTTGAATCGTCCCCGAAGCTGATGGTTGACTGAACCTCAACCAAGAGGAGGATCATGGAAGACACTGCTGCACGATCAGGGTGGACGCGGTTCTGGGAACGGGGTCGATGGTGGAAGGCGCTGATCCTCGCCGTCGGCTACCTCGCCATCTACGAACCCGCGTCGCTCCTCATGGCACCCTTCGTGCCGTTCATCGGCGACGCCGGCTCAGTCAGCTACGTCCTCGTCCTCATCGTCGTCCCGGTCCTGATCGGCAGCCTGATCCTGATCGGTTTCGGCGCCAGCCTCGGCTGGCTGCGGAGCCTCTTCGCGCGGCAGGACGTCCCGGGCCGAGGCTGGATGTGGATCGCCGTCGCTGTCGTGCTGCTCTTCAACGTGCTGCGCTTCGCGAGCATCGACTACGACGCTGCAGGCTTCGACTGGGTCGCTGCATGGCTCCTGGCAGGACTCGTCATCGGCTTCTCGGAGGAGGTGCTCACTCGTGGGTACGTGGTCCGCATCATGCGCTCGGCCGGCCGCTCCGAGATCGCCGTCGGGCTCGTCTCCGCGGCGTTGTTCTCGCTGCTGCACGCGACCAACCTCTTCACCGGTCAGGCGCTGGTCCCCACCGTGCTGCAGATGCTCTACACGTTCTTCTTCGGCCTCTGCATGTACCTCGCCCTCCGGGTGACCGGAACGATCATCGCTCCGATCCTGCTGCACGCGAGCACCGACCCGAGCATCTTCATGCAGGGCACCTACCCCCTGCAGAGCAGCCTCGGGTCCCTGGCCCAGCTCGGCAACATCGTCCTCGTCCTCGTCGGCGTCGTCCTGCTCGTCGTCTTCCTCCTGACCGAACGCCGCACCGCACATCGCACTCCGGTCCGTCGGAATGAGGCTCATATCGGGGGCTGAGTCTGCGGTTGCAGTTGCACCGTCGGCCACGATGCGCTTCCGATACCCATTCCTGCGCACGCGAGCAGTTACCAGTAAGAGGAGGAGTTTTCCGATATGCGGCTGTTCATCGGAGCCTCTTTTCGAGCTCGTCTCGGCCGGCCGACGTCAAGTGGAGCCCCACCCCCTCGCTCGCGTTCCCGTCCCGCATGAATGCCCTGTGATGGGGCTTGAACGCTACAGTTTTCGGACCTCGTCGGATGCGCCCACCCCTCGACCTCGGGGCAAGATTTTCCAACACAACGCCTCTCGAGGACACCCGTGATGATCGTGGGTACGACATCAGCTGCGTTGCCCGTCATGTAGGGTGCCCGCAATACTGAGTACTGCTCGAGCTGATCAGGCAGCTCGCACTGTCGCATTTCATCCCGTTGCCGATCGCGATCGCCCTGGGCTCGCTGTTCGTGTTCCGGTGGTCGGGCTGGGACGTCCGGCGCGTGTTCCGCGAGACGCCGACTCCCCGGCTGGTGCCGAGGCGGTTGTGGCTGGTGACGATCCCGGTACTGATGGTCGCCCTCGCACTGTCCCAGGTCCCCTTCATCCCCTGGGGTGACCAGGTAGCCGGCGTGGTGATCGTCGTGGTGCTGGCCACGACACTCGTGGGCATCGGCGAGGAGCTGTTCCTCCGGGGCATCCTGCTCGAGTCCTTGCGGGCCCGGCACGGCGAGCTCGTCACGTTGCTCGGCACCTCGGCGGTGTTCGGTCTCGCACACGTGGTCGGCAGCGTCTGGGCGGGCGTGCCGCCGGGGGCGATCGTGTTCCAGGTGACGTTCCTGACGATGAACGGCTCCCTCCTGTACTGGGTGCGACGTGTCACGGGCCGCCTCTGGGCGGCGATGGCCGTGCATGCGCTGACCGACTGCCTC
>Ga0308157_10006249_pt1 | contig 14393 bp, 16 predicted proteins | sample PhyBR1_FD_201035 | JGI IMG/M metagenome (GOLD analysis project Ga0308157, IMG submission 201035) | Phyllosphere microbial communities from UC Gill Tract Community Farm, Albany, California, United States - DLSLB.R1 | ecosystem: Host-associated > Plants > Phyllosphere > Unclassified | place: USA...
GGATGCGGAAGCTCTGGGCGTTGCCTTCAAACCCATCTGGAAGACCCAGCATATTGCGGGCCACGCGGTCGAGCTCCTGTTCGCCGAGGTGCCCAAACGGCGGGTGTCCCAAGTCGTGTGCGGCGGCCGCTGCCTGAACAACTACGGGGTCGCAATCACCTAAGTCGGAGATAAGTCGCCTAGTTGTTTCATCAGTTGATCTCAAATTGATCGCGATGGAGCGGGCAACTGCCGATACCTTGAGGGAATGCGTCAAGCGGTTGTGAACGAGGGTTCCGGAACCACCCTGCGGGATTACCTGGGTCACCGACGACAGGCGCGAAAAGTAGGGCGAGAAACGGATGCGTTCCACATCAACGCGAAACTCATCGTCGCCCGCACGATTCTGCTCGACGATAGCGCGGTCACGGCCACCTGACTGATGCGTTTTTACTCTGGTATCCATCGTAGGAACTAGCCTAGGGGATCAACTGCTCAAGGCCGAGTCAATTTATGATTTGGTTGGCGAGTTCTTCACCGTGCGCAAAGGCGATGACCTGGTTCACTGCCAGTTCTGAGACCAGCGAGATGAACTGTCCAGTGTCTCCGGCCATGTGCGGGGTGATGATGCAATTCGGTGCGCTCCACAGCGCGTGGTTTGCCGGCAACGGCTCGGGATCGGTGACATCCAAGGCCGCATGCAGCCTGCCGGCTTGCAACTCCGGTAACAGGGCTTCGGTGTCGACGATGGGCCCGCGTCCCACATTGACCAGCAGCGAGCCGTCCTTCATTGCCGAGAGGAATTCGGCATCGATAAGCTGCTCGGTTTCCCGGGTATGCGGCAGGGCAATAATCACCACATCGGCAGTGGGAAGAAAAGCCCAGAGCCGGTCGAGAGAATAAATGGGGTGGCCCTGCCCATGGACTCGTTCGGCGCGGGCAAAAGAAGTCAGCTCGGCAGGCTTGAAGGGCAATAGCCGCGAGCGAATTTCACTGCCCACTCCACCGGCACCGAGAAGCACCACCTTGGACCCGTGCAACGAGCCGGTCCACGTCCTGAACCACTGCCGCTCGCGTTGCTGCCTGCCGACCTGCGGCAGCTGGCGCAAGGATGCGAGGACCAGAGCGAGGCAGTGTTCGGCGGTGGAATCTTCCACGGCGCCCTTGGAATTGGTCAATGACACTTGTTCAGGAAGATGCTCCAGAACCCACTCGTATCCGATGGAGAGCAGATGGACATGCTTCAGCCCCTTGATGCGGGAGACTCTTGAACGCAGCTGAGGGTTGCTCGGACGTTCGGTAACCAGCACGTCTGCCGGCGGGGCATCGTCGGGGTCGTCAGCGATGTGCCAGAGGATCGGTTCGATTCCCGGAAGCTGCAGCTGTTCGACGAGATCCTGCCAGGGGAGCAATACACGTAATGCCATAAGAAGAATGTCCTTTCGGGTTCTATGACTATTATGTCCGTTGGCTGACAAGGATGGAGAATCTGGTGACCGGCCCATTGCTCCGCATCAGTTACTCCAGATTGAAGATCAAATACCTAGTAGACTGAACCCATGGCTCACAAAGGGATTGTCGGAACCACTACGCTGATAGTGCTTGGCTGGACGGTGTTCGTCCTTGGCCTTGCCGGGCTATTTATCGACCCGCTAATCGGTGCGTTGCTGGCAATCGCCGGCGCAGTACTGGTCAGTGGCGGCATGATCACCGAGGCACTGAATAGGAAGCAGGAGGCGTCCGCAGTACTGCCAAACACCAGAGAAGCAGAAATGCCTGCAATCGATTAGTAGTTGTTCTCCACGCTCCACCGCCTCCGAGAGTACATCAGGGGTATGTGACAGGCTGGCGAATTTCTGATTAGAAGTTGCTGGCTTAAGATGTTGGGGCCAACGGGATCGGCAGCTGTTTTCTGACTAGGCCAGCAGATCGTCGACTCTCTTTAAGCTAGACCTTGATCCATATATGCGAAATGGTTGAGATGAGTATCTTAGGTCAGTTTCTTCTTGCCTAGCCCTCGCGCTTTTGGTTGCAGAAGAGACCTAGGGAGAATCTTGCTTGTTCACTTTATTCTGATGCTTCGGACAACTGCCGAACGAATTTTTCCAGTCTTGCCGACCGGGTCTTCTCGGTCTTGGCAATCATCAGCTGGTGCAGAATGTGATAGCGCGGCTGGGACTTCAGCGCTTCGAAAGCGGCTTTGGCAGTAGGATGTGCATCTAGAGCGCGCTGCAGGTCTTCGGGCACTTGGGCTGTGGCCTGCCCTTGGTAGGCGCGGTCCCATCGGCCATCGGCTTTGGCCTTATCGATTTCCGCTTGCCCACGAGGGCGCATCCTGCCTTGCGCAATCAGGACTGCCACGAACTGAGTGTTCTTTTTGGACCAGACTGAGGCCTTGCGACGTGGAGTGTACCGCTGTAAGAACGTCTTCTCGTTGTTGCTGCGCCTCTGGCCATCGATCCATCCACTACACAAGGCTTCCTGTAAGGCATCTGCAACCATGAGCGAGGTCGGCTCAGTGGTGCCCTTTTTGGCTACGAGCAGCCACATACCATCGCGGATTTCTTCGTTTTCATCCAGCCAGGTACGCCATGCGGCAACATCTTTAAGAATCAGGGGGTAGCCAGTGTCCATGGCTACCATTGTGCTGGCCACGAGCGCTTGGCGCGAGTGAGGCTAGAGTTGATCGCTGTAATACCAGAGTGACTAGGACCTCTCGTACGTGCTGGATGAGACTTTCTCGTGCCTTACCTCATTGGGTCCACCAGCTTACAAAGTTTTACTTGATCAATCTTCAGAGCTTCACTACATCGTGGAACGTTTGCTCTATAAGCGAGTGAAGATAGGTTTGCTGACAGGTATGCGCCTCATTATTCATTGTGTAGTCAAAGTCTTGATTAGCGTCCGAAATGTCGGCTCACTCTGGCAAGGTAGGAGGCAAACGACAGAAATGGGGTACTGATGAACGCGGAATCCATCAAGTTCATGCTATAAGACATTAATGCCAAGTATGAGGAAAGACCTGATTCTCCGGCGTTAGTGCGCCTGTATAAAGGTTCTCGATGGGAACACATGTTTGCAGTGCTCCACGAGGAACTGAACCAGCATTTTTGCTAAGATCAACGGAAGTGCAGAAACCACCGGCCATTACTGGTCTGATATACTTCGAGATCTTCCAGGTGTGAGACAAATGTGGTTGGAACATTGGCATAGCGGTTGTCTGCATTAAACGCCTGGACCCGGCTACCCAGCAGGGTCATCAGGATCACGGAGACGCAGTCAAAGGTGTTATTCCAGCGGTGGCGGCATTGTGAGCTGGCTACCTGAGCTCGTCGTGGCCGTCAACTTGATTCCTTGTTTTTGAAAGATCATTTCAGTCCGGGTGCGTGGAGCCTGGCGCCCAGCGCCGGTGGTTCAGGCGCTTTTTGTCGTGGGTGGAATCAGCAATGGTCACCGGGATTCCTGGTGAACGGATTGCGATGGCCGTCAGAGCGGTGATGAAAAATCCGGGTTGGTCTCCACCGCCCTGCGTGATCCCACCCCCCCTTGCACTGCTTTCTTCGATGCTACTCATAGGTATGTAGACCTACTAAGTAGCATTTCGAAAAGCTGGACTGTGTGGCTATAAGATATCTTCATAAGAGCGTAGGACGGTATGGCCGTGCCTACCGTCTGGAACGTAACCTCTCCCAAGAAGCATTCGCGGACATCTTTGGTGTCCACCGCACGTACATGGGTGGCTCAGAACAAGGCGAACGTAATCTCACCCTGGATAGCCTGGAGCATATTGCTGAGGTGTTAGGGGTGGATCCGCGGGAGATGCTGGGGTAATGGCATGCTATGAGGAGCGCGAGTTGAATCACCGGGAACGGGTCATTGTGAATGCGATTCGGAACGATGTAGCATTCGTTGGTGATTACTTCAGTTCACTTCGACGATCGGAATCTAAGGATTTCGGATCAATCGTAAATTTGTGCATGGCCAATTACCTATCTCTATTCGTATATGAAGGCTTTGCCCGACTTTCAGAAATGAGATCGCCTCTTGCTCTGTCGCTCTCCCCGGCTGCGAAACGCATAGTAACGAGGTCTCGGCACAGCCTAAAATTTTTTGAGGATACGAAGCGCGGACTAACCGGTCAACTAGCCTACTTCGATGCTGAGATTATCCCGGCTCACAAAGAAGAATTCTTCGGGAATACATGGTTGCGATTTGCCCGCCGTTGGGAGGCTGATCTGGGGCTCTTTCGTTATTCCGGGAAAGTCATAGGTACTACGCACTCTGCAACGTTCGCCTTAGGTGTTGATCCTCAGACAATGTTCCAGGAAGGGGTTGGGGCCGCTCTTCGTGACAATTGGATAGAGTTCGGGCAGTACTTTGGCGCGCTGGGAGCAGTTATGAACTCGACCCACGAATCGTTTTTTGACAGTGTTGATCCGAAGCGTTTTGGTGGAATTGGGGATGATGTACAAAGCCAGAAATTCTATTCTAGAGGATTCACCGGGGATCGGTACCCCGGTTTGAATGCGCTCCTCACCGTATTTATGTCTTGCATGAATTTTATTGATCTCATTCTCCCTGAAAGTTCGAATTATTCTCTTTTTAAGATTCGATACCTAACCACCTACCAGGTCCTTCGAAGTCTAGAAATTCTCAAGAACGATTCATCTATCACGCTTGACGCCAAATCGAAGTTCGTCATTTCGGCAATCCTCGACAATCAATGTGCACAGCTCATTACGACGCCTTCAGCGAAACCTTTCCGTAACACGTTGATGCACTACGGACCGGATACCCGGCTTGATGTTGCTCGTCTCGACGAAGATAACCTCATCGAAAGTTTGATTCCGCTCTGCTTTGATGGCGTTCTTTTGAATGAGCTCCAGACTGTTCTTGAAGCGATATTGGAACGTACTTCCACCATGCTGAACTTCTGGTCGAGAAAATAGTTGCACGAATGTGAGCATTGACCTCGACATTCGGGTTGCGGCGATAGTTGTTACTTCTTCAAATTTTACGCAGTCTGAAGTAGCGTTTGAACATGGTAGGTTGGGACGTCTCACGGCACCCTGAATGGGACATGATGTACAAGGCTGGCTTGACGGTACGAGAAATTGCTGACCGATGCCATCAGAATGTCGCGACAGTCCATTTGCACCTGCAGGTACGTGAAAAGTATCAGCCTGGCTTACGTGCAGCTCATGAATCTGCATTGAATGATCGAGATCCAGATCGCCCATCAACTAAATGGCGCAAGTGTCTCGAAGAAGTTATTCATTTTCAATTAGATCACGGACGTCTACCAAGGAATGAAGGAGGCTCCCAGGAACAAAGAATGTCTCGTTGGATTGCCGATCAGCGACGGGCATTCATCCTAGGAAAAATGTCCAGGGCCAAAGAGGTATTACTTGACTCCTTGACTAATTGGTCGATCGATACTCATCAACAGGAACTTGATGATCGCTGGCGTCAGAAGTTGCTTGACCTGGAAGATTTCGTGTATGAATTCGGAACGATGCCCAGGTACAAGAACTTCTCTACTGAACGAGAGCATACACTTGGGGTTTGGCTACATAATCAGCATCAAAGACGAGCCGAGCAGAAACTGGACGAATGGCGGCTTGAAGCGATCAACGTGGCAATTCCAGGCTGGACAAGTAGGATGTAGCGCGAGAACCTGAAGTGCCTTTCGCTCAATACGTAATCTTCCCATGCACATCCGGTTAATACCTACGCGATGAGTTTGTTTTCAGGTATGCGGATCGTAAATCACGTACCTGAGGTCTTTCAGATATAGCCAGAACTGACGAAATGGCGTTGAATAGCTTCATGTCCGACGAGTACATGCAACTCACACCGGAGCAGCTTGAAGTGTTGCGATGGGTTGGCGATGGATGCCCGGTCGATCGCTGGGACGGACATGCTCATAAGCTCGTTGCTCGGGGACTAGCGAATAGAAACTTTATTAGGGTGCACCGGGTTGGTACTAGATGGACTGCTGAAATACGAGAAGCCGGCCAGTTCTATTTGAAGCACCGTCGATACGATCCCCGGCAGCTGCCGAAGCTGCGGAAAGCTTCTGATTACCAGGGTGCGAAACTTTCCTCACCCAAGAAACCACGCAATACATCAAAAGTCGGTACCCGCATCGAAGAGCAGAACTCACCGGTTTCAGACGAATTGATACTTCCGGCAGAGCCCTTGCCACACTTGACTGCACCCACTGATGCGACGGTACGGGCGATGCGAAGAATTGCCAACCGATCCAAGAAACCACCGAAAGACGTAGCTTATCCAGCGGAGGTACCAATGAAATTCACGGTGATGGTGACTCGTGTTCAGGTTGCAGAGCGCAGTGTTCACGCGAGTGATGAAGAATCGGCAGCGCGCAAAGTGCAAGAAGAGTTTGACCGTCCCTACGGGTACTTTGGGTCATGGAAAACCGTGAGTTCCGAAGTCGAGGTGACCGAGCGAGAAACCGTCCTTTCTAGTGCTCCTAGTTCGCTCAGCAGCAGTGGCAGTCTTCTCCTGACACTAAAAGACGCAGGAACAGCACTGGGGATCAGTTACTCAACTATCAATGAACTGGTCAACCGTGGCGACCTTGAGCATGTTGTTGTCGGTTCCCGAAAGTGCGTTGCTCGTGAAGCACTACTTCAGTTCATCGAAGACAATACGCATCGCGGCTACCACTAGCATCTAACACCGCCGGGTCTGGCAAAGAGAGGTTTCTCGACTATGACGAAGACACCGCCAAATGAATGGCAGCTCGTAGTCTTCCAATGGATTGCAGATGGCTGTCCTGAGGGCGTCATGACAGATACCACCTACAAGGTTGCGGCTTATGCGTTGGAGCGACGGAGTCTTGTCAAGGTCAAGAAGCGTCGCCCCTGGAATGCCATCGTTACTGACGCGGGGCGGAAGTTGCTGGCAGATGAACAGCCCGATAGTGATGCGCCCGCTACGTCAGCGGCAGGTGATTCTGTGCTTGCCTCAAGCGCTTCAGTGCAATCTAAGGTAAAGAAGGCGGCAGTCGCGCCGAAACCCATAGTCAAACCGAAGACCAAGAGCGCTACCGAGCTCATGATGGAAAAGCTTGAAGCCGAAGGCTCGATTGAGTTTGATAGCTCTGAATCTGGCAAGTACCGGCAACTTGCCAATGTGGCGACGCGTAGGAAGCTGTTCCCGGACGACATGGAACTTGTTGTCGATAAGAACTGGCATAAACCTTGCAGTATTACGTTGCAGCGTCGTCCAGAATGGCAGTTGGCGGAGCTTGAGCCGATTGAAGTGCCGGCAACGGTCAGATCATCTCACCCAGTGCTTATAAGGCTGAAAGAACAACGCCCAGAGCGCCAAGGAATGGATACACCTCGCTGGAACTGGACGCTACGCATTGTCCAAGTCTTAGCCCTTGAATGCGAGAAGCGTGGCTACAAGATTGAAGCAACGCCGGCACCAAACATCAATCCATACTGGCACTATTATGATGACCCACATAAGGGCTAAATCAAGTTTTCCATCGGTGAAGACAGCGCTGAATTGGATTTTCGGCAGTTGCGAAAAACTATCCCCAAAGTTCTTACCCCAGCGGAAGAACGGCGCCGAGCCAACGGGCAGTACGTTGTAACGGAAGAGTCGGTCAAGACCGATTGGATTGCTATCAAACTGTCTGGCCTGGACGGTGAGTTCTGGAAGTCTGATTGGGCTGAGACTGACGAGTTGCGAGCGGACACGTTTCTGCCTCGCCTACTTCAGGAGATTGAGCTTCGTGTGGCGCGAGCGATCGAATACTGTGATCTCAAGAAACAACGGGAAGACGAAGAGCAGAAACGCTGGCAGAACGTACATGATCAAGCGGTTGCGCAGTTGAATGAGAAGCACCGCGCAGATGTTCGGTATGACCAAGTGAAGCGCTACCAACGCGCGGAACTCTTGGAGGACTATATTGCGGCAATGAAAGTCAAGGCACGAGCGATGGCAGCGGTCGAAGCTGAGGCTGCTGAGAAATGGATCTACTGGGCGGAATCCCACATGCTGTCGATCAATCCGCTGCGTAATGAGTTGCGAATGCCATCAAACCCGAAACCTGATGCCGATACAATCAAAACGTTTATGCAGGGGTTGAGCCCATAGGGGCTTCGTCACAGTGGTTAATTTGGTTAGTTGAAACTAATCTCCTGAAATATGGAATCGAAGTAACTCGAATGTCTACTAGACTTGCTTGTAATTGCTTCTGAAAGGCTAATGATGAACGACATATCTAAAGAATCAGTATCTGCGATTCGGGTACCGCAATGGCTCGAATCTTGGAATGATGTCATTTTTGACCCGGAGCAAAATCAATCAAAACCTTTAGAACATTTCTACTTGTTGTCCCTGCCAGCTTCGAAACTACGATCACTAGCCGGCATCCACAGGCGAAGTACAAAGGATATGCAACCACGCAAAGAAGACCTTCGTATTCAACGTCAGCATGACCCTGAGCGTAGTGCTGAGATCCGACGTTATGTCGAAGGCGGCTATCCATGGTCGGGTCTTAGCGATGCAAAACGGAAGAATCCGGAATTCGATAAGTTGCGTAAGCCTGGATGGCTGCCGACGGCAGTAGTTGTCAATATCTTGAATCCCGGTGAAGAGCGATCAGGGAAGGTGCTGGATCCCGCTGAGACCGTTACAATTTCCGATGATCCAAATTCAATGGCGGCAACTTTTCATATCCCCAGCGAAGTCATAAGTGAAGACAAGCTTTTTCCGCTAGAAGTAATAGACGGCCAGCACAGGCTTTTTGCATTTGAACATGACGACGCAGATGCCGAGGAATACCACCTTCCAGTAGTCGCATTTCACGGGTTAGACATTTCATGGCAGGCATATCTATTTTGGACTATCAACATAAAGCCCAAAAAGATCAATCCTTCTTTAGCTTTCGATCTTTACCCCCTTCTTCGTGAACAGAATTGGTTAGAGGGCGGCGAAGTCGTACATGTCTATAAAGAAAGTAGAGCTCAGGAACTGACAGAAATGTTGTGGTCCACTCCGGGTAGCCCTTGGTATCGTCGAATTAATATGATCGGTGGACGAAGAATTGAATATGGACCAGTTACTCAGGCTGCATTTATTCGTAGTTTGACTGCGAGCATGGTGAAGTCTTGGCGCGGCTACCAGAGTGCCCCAGGTGGTATTTTTGGCGGAACGCCAAACGCGAATGAAGGCCTTGCTTGGTCGAGACTGCAACAGGCCGCATTCCTATTGACGGCTTGGACCGTCTTTGCTGAGCAGATATCGAATTCTGAAGAGCCTTGGGCGGAGGCCTTGAGGGCCGAAGATAAGACATTGATGAGTGAGCTCCAAGACGTACAAGAAGCTGATGCAGCATTCGTTAGTCAGAATTCTTTGATTGCCACCGATCAGGGGGTGCGAGGCTTTCAATATATTGTGAATGACTTGTTCTATATTCATGCCCAAAAGCTAAACCTAAGGGCATGGAAAGATGATTCTGATTTCACTGATGTGACTCCAGAAACTGTCGCACCGGTAATTGATTCTTTTATGGAAACACCTTCTTACAGATTCCTGGTTGATCTCTGCGCTGATTTGACGACTTTCGATTGGCGAAGTAGCAAAGCGTTGGGCCTAACCGATGAACAGAAACGTGCGCGAGCAGTCCTGCGTGGAAGTGGTGGTTATAAGGAGCTCCGGAGTCAGTTGACTGAGCACCTCAAAGAATTTGGTAATGATGAAGTCAAAAATGTAGCGAAGTACTTGCCATGGTAAATATCCCAAGCGGTAGTGCCCAGCAGGGGGGATACTCCAGTGTGAGTTCAGCGGATAGAGGGCAAATTGTAACCGGGCTTGCTCGGATCAACTTGTCACCATCAGGTGAATGGCTAAATGATACTCATAAATTTTCTAAATATTCTGAAGTTCGAAAACTACGAGAGAATTCGCCACTAACTTCGGATAGTCATGAAGAGTTCACGGAATATCTAGCAGCAAGCTCCTTTATTCATTGCGGTGATGGATGGGGCTATCTTGGTCGAGCGCTCGATGCATTATTACGAGGCGACGTGCATGCGGCAGTACACCTTACTTATTATGCTGAATTAAGGGCAGCGTTGGCACTTATGGCTTCAGAAGGCATCTACGTCGGAGATTACTATACATGCGTGATTGATGGCCCATTGAGCAACATTTATGTTTCTAGGGAAGGCACCCACAAGTCAATTTGGAAATGCCTGGATGAATGGCATAATTCTTCAAAGTCTAAAGACCTTATAGGTCAAGTGCTGCGTCCGGGTGGTATTACTTTAGATTCATGGATTAGCTCAATTTCCGGTAATTTGCTAAACCCTTTCATTTCGACTCTTTTTGATGAAATGAAAATCGACTTAGTATTTTTTGAAACTGACCGAAAAAATAGAAACTTTGCCAGTTACACGCCTACCCGATTGCATGTGGATGATCTACCTACAGATGAGATCCGAAGCATTATTTCTAATGTTTGGTCATGTCTTGAGCCTGACAGTCAAGGATCATTTCCAGTACTGGATGGCTTCTTGCTGAGAGACACGCTTGTGGCTCATTTCAGTGCTACCAACAAGCTCGTGGATTCTGAAGGGAATCTGACGGAAGCCACCGATTGGAGCCAATGGCAAGATTGGCTGGATAAGATACTGCCAGCTCAAATGATCTCGACTTCGCTACACAAAGAACTCATTGCTGTATCGACTCAAGGGTCAAGGGGTTCAATATTGTCGGCGGCTTTTGAGAGCACCAGTCTAGCTGGCGAACCCCGGAAATATGTAGAGGGTATGTTGTTACGTGCTACTGTCCTTTTGCGTCTGGCCACCGGCTCATGTATTCAGGTGCTTGATGAGTCAGGTCTTGACGATACATCGATCTTTCCGTGGGTAGAGTCACTTAGCTTGTCTCGAGGAATTTGGCCCGCAGATGATTTGCCTGAAGATAGAATTGACCTTTGGGCGGACAATGAGATTGCGCTCGAAGAGCTGGCGAAGGACAAGAGCACTGATCTTCACACCTTCGTGAAGAACTTCTCCTACTATTTTCCCTTCATCGGGCAAGCTGAACGCGTGGTTGCTTGGAGCTTCGCGTAGATCACATGAGCTAAATGAAAGTGTTCTAATTTATGAAATACATGGGCAGCAAATCCGCCCTACTTCGTGGCGCTTTGGGCGAAGTATTATTAGAGCAATGTGAATCATCGGACCGGTTTATTGACCTGTTCGCTGGGGCGGGCTCTGTGTCGCATTTTGTCGCGGAGAATGCCGAGATTCCGGTTATTAGTTCTGACTTGCAGCTTTACTCAAGATATTTGGTAGGAGCTATCACCGAGCGGGATGCCCCAATTGTCGCAAATCAAATACTAGATGACTGGATCACGCCAGTTGTGGATGCCCTTAGTTGCGATGATGTCTATGGAAAGCTTCAGAAGATAGATCTAAACAAGAAATTGACTAAAAGTGAAGTTTTGAAAGCACGGCGGGAGTGCGCCAAGCATAACGATGAAGGATTCATCGTTAAGCATTACGGAGGGCATTACTTTTCTCCACGTCAGGCTTTTGTTTTGGATCGATTGTATTCAGCACTTCCAGCTGAGGGGAATAACCGTACTCTTTGCATGGCAGTGCTGATAGGGGTGTCAAGCAAGTGCGCGGCGGCCCCCGGACACACGGCTCAGCCATTTCAACCAACACCTAACTTGCTGCCATATATCCGTACTGCATGGATCCGAGATGTCATAGACGAATGTAAACGCTCGGTAATTGACATGGCACCTCGACATGCGAATGTGGCAGGGCGGGCGTATGTAAGCGACGCACAAAGTCTCGTATCCAAGCTAGGGTCTAGAGACCTTGTGTTTTGCGACCCGCCCTATTCGGCTGTTCAGTACAGTCGTTTCTATCACGTGCTTGAAGGCATTGCTAGAGGGGGCTGGGAATCCGTTACAGGAAAAGGGCGTGCTCCCCGAATCGAGTTACGTAGTTCTTCAGATTTCAGTATGACCAGCCAAGCGAAACTTGCGATGAAGGATCTGCTGGATCGACTCTATGAAAAGTCTTGTCGAGTAATAGTTACTTTTCCCGAATCTCAGGCTAGTAATGGCCTTAGTGGAAAGGAAATCGTGGAGCTGGCAAAGGAGAACTGGGACGTCACGGAACTTTCTGTGGATTCTACTCACAGTACGATGGGTGGCTCCTCGGCTGAAGGTGGCCGTGGCGGTCGTAGAAAGCTCCAAGAATCCGTGCTAATTCTTGATCCGAAAAGTTTACTTACTCCTATTGATGATTTTCCGGGTCCGCTTGACCTAAACGTGACGCTACTAAATTCATAGAGTTCATCAGTGCGATCCGAAATACCTTTTTGATTCTTGATAAGGATGCTGAAAATTTCATAAACATAGTCCTAACTATGTTCCTCCGTGATTTTCGCACTTAGGTACTGCTGTGCTGTGCCGTAGGTCGTGCCGACATGTTCAGCGGCGCGGCGTATCGACATGCCGGTGCTGCGAAGTTGCCTTAGATGGCGTTTTTGCGAGGCAGGCAGTGGTTGGCGGCGTTTCTTCGCGCCGTACTCTTCGAACAATAGCAACAGCGTGGATTTGACGATGCCATACTCTTCGCTGAGGCTGGTGCTGTGCGCGCCAGCTTCATAGCGTTGGAGCAATCCTCGCCCTGTTCTTCCGTAAGTCGATGTACGACCTTGAAAGCCTACCGATTAGGTGTTTCGGCTTGCCTGTGGATATGTTTCTTGTTGAGTTTTATTAGTGGTGAGATGAGTTGCCGGTAGTGGTGGACGTTCCTGGAATAATGTGCGACTATTTCGGCGGAAGATGCGGGCCTGGCTACAGCGTCATGGCTTCCCTGAAGTATCGAAACACACCGTTGACCGGGTGATGTGAGACGCGCGAATGAACAGTCTGGTTCGTGGCCGGCGGACGGTGACAGCGGTCCCTGCAAAAGACAAGATTAGGGCTAACGATCTGCTGAACCGAAACTTTTTCACTGATGCACCAGACAAGGTCTGGATCACGGATTTTACTTATGTTCCGACGAGGATCGGGGTTAGCCGACGTGCTTATCACGATCTGTGGCTGGCTAAAGCGTCATTCAGGGCGACGAAGTCAGATCTGCGGACCCGGCGGCTCGTCAACCGTGAAAGAGAGTCTTTTGATGCTCATTTGACCGTGCAGTTCGCTGCGTTGGTTGCATGCAAGCATTTGCAGGAATTGATGGCTTTTTCTTTGAATAAGTGGATCAAGTATTTGTAGGCCTTGCTGGCTTCGCGTGTGGTAATCAAAGGGGAAGAAATGCTTTTTGACGCTCAAGGTCCAGCGGACTTTAAGTCGGAAGTATAGAACTTGTTGGTGGAACTCAAAGCACGGTAGCAAGCAGGATTAACTTCGAATATTCTGCGGTTGATTAGAGTCGTTGACGACGTTCTTTCTGGGAAAAGATTTCTTTGTGAATTTTTGGTTTATGGGCTAGATTTATTTCAAACATAAATATGTCGGCGCAGGCCAGAGCAGATCTAGTGGGCTTCACTGGATCTTTACTCGTATGGCGTGCTGTGCCGATTCGCAACTTTTGAAACAGGATAGTTGAAAACTAAATTAGGTACTGTTGTATTTTCAACGGCTCTTATCTCCGGATTGGTGCTCAATGGGACGGCAGCACAGGCAACTGACATTTCAGATGACGTCTCCTCGAGCCCGGTTCAATCCTCCGCACCGGTTGCAATTTCGACGGAACCGGGCCCCGTGCCGGAAGAGTCAACGCCGACCGCCAATGCGGCCAGTGAATTCGAAGCGGTAAGCGTACCAACTGAGCCTGGGACAATCCCCGTAGCGGAAGAGTCATCGGAGGCGCTGGACCCAGAGCCTACTGTCGAAGCCCCCATAGCTGAATCTGCCGAGCCAGAAGAAGCCGAAACGTCTGAGCCGACGGTGGAGGAATCAGCATCGGTGTCGGAGCCCGAGACATCGACCGAGGCAGCTGAGGAAACTAGCCCGTCTGCAGATTTCTCCGAAACGTCATCGGATGTCGCAGTCGAGGACGAAGACCCTCGCTGGGCCCAAATCGATGCGCTGATGCCTGAGGGCAGCGAGGATTGGGACGATGCCCAGTGGGAAGCTTTCGATCAGACCGAAGCCGGGCAGGAGATGAACCGGCTTCTTGATGAATTGCTTGCTGAAGATATCAACTGGGACGAAGAATTCGACCTTTCTGATGAAGAGCTGGCTTTCTGGGAGTCCATTACCGAACTTCTTCCCGAGGAAAGCTTCGACTGGGACGAAGCGCAGTGGGAAGCTTACTTCAGCACCGACCAAGGCCTCGAACTACTTGACCTGATGCTGCCATTCATCGCCGAAAGCATCGAAAGCGATGAAG